>Ga0114996_10009777_pt1 | contig 10463 bp, 7 predicted proteins | sample ArcticOcean_MG_C_4_FD_87039 | JGI IMG/M metagenome (GOLD analysis project Ga0114996, IMG submission 87039) | Marine microbial communities from western Arctic Ocean - ArcticOcean_MG_CB4_134 | ecosystem: Environmental > Aquatic > Marine > Oceanic | place: Arctic Ocean: Canada Basin | collected...
AAGCGAAATAACTACAATCGGCCTCTGAGTAAAGCTTAGAGGCGCTCCGATTACCCCTCTGGCTGACCGGCTCGTATGCTTTCGGCTCAGCCATCAACCCTTATTTTGTAAGGCTGAAGTCTTTTTGCGGCAACAGTTAAAACGCCTTGAAAACTACGCTCATCGGGATGACTGTCGGCTCACCATGAAATCACAACTCATCGCAATCGTCGCAGCCGTGCGTTGGTGATTACCATGCAACGAATGATGCCGGACTCACAAGGTGCGGAGCAAGGCTTTAGGCGAAGAGGTCGAGGATAGGCTTGCCCTTGCCGTCCTTGGTTAGGTAGAAGGGGCGCTTCTCGATCTCGTAGCTATGGTCTGCGGGTATGCCGAGGGCGTGAAACATGGTGGCGTGGAGATCGGCTATGGTGACGGGATTTTTGGTTACCAGCAGTGGCCGTTCGTCAGCGGTTTCGCCATAGAGGAAGCCTTTTTTTATACCGCCGCCGAACATCAGGACAGAACCCGATCCAGTGAAGTGGCGATGTTGGCCATAGTGCTTCATTTCCTTAAGCACGTCAGTCTTGGCGCGGGACTGGTCGCGGGCGGAACTACCGGGCACGCCCTCGATAATCATGTCGCGGCTGAACTCGCTAGCCAGCACCACGAGGGTGCGCTTCAGTAGGCCACGGGCCTCGAGGTCAAGGATCAATTGGGCGATGGGCCGATCGATCTCCTTTTTCATTTGGCGTACCGTGGTGTGGCCATTTTCGTGAGTGTCCCATTTCTTGAACGGGTAATATCCGGTGGTGACCTCGATGAAGCGGGCACCTGCCTCGACCAAGCGGCGGGCCAAGAGACACCCGCGACCGAACTGGCCGGTGTCGTATTTTTTGAAACTATCTTTGTCCTCGAGCGAAATATCGAAAGCTCGAGCGGCTTTCTTGTCGCCGAGAATGCGATAAGCGTTGTCCATCGAGCGAAGGAGTGAACCCCGTTGGTAGGAAGAGCCGTGTCGGGCGATGGGAGAGGTTTCGGCTAGTTTTGCAAATGCCTTATATCGGTTGCTGAAACGTGTGACGTCCATTCCCGCTGGAGGCTGGACTGCCTTTGCTGCGAGATCGGGATTGGGGATCATGAAGGGACCATGCTCGCTACCAAGGAAACCGGCGGTGTGAAAGGCCTTGAGCGCCTCGGTTTCGCCGCCGGCGTTCATTACTTGTCCAACGTCGATGAAGGGGGGCAAGGCGGGATTGCGTGGCCCCAGACTCTTGGCTATCCATGATCCCAAGTGTGGCGCCGCCACCGTCAAGGGAGGCGCGTATCCGGTGTGCCAATGGTACTGGTGTCGGCTGTGCAGGATGTGGCCCAGATCGGCCACCTTGTGTGTCCTGATCAAGGTGCCGCGGTTCATCACCTTGGCTATGTTTTCCAAGCCCTCTGTGATCTTTATACCGTCCACGTTAGTGTCGATGGCGGGGAAAGTGCTGATGATCTTCTCCAGCGGCACGCCCACCTCGAAGGGTACGTAACGCTTGGGGTCAAAGGTGTCTGGGGAGGCCATACCGCCACCCATCCACAAAATGATTATCGAATCCGCCTTGGCCTCAGGCCATTTGGAGTGGGGAGTGGAACCGGCGGCCCGTTGGGGAGCTCCAGCAGTCAAGGCGGCTAGGGTGGCGGCGGAGGCATTCTTGAGAAATTCGCGTCGGTTGTTCATCGGGCTCAATAGAGAAGTTGGAATTCGGGTTGCAGGATGAGGGCCCAGACGAGGTCTGAGACGGAGTCGGCCTTGGGCTTTTCTCCCAGCAGTCCGGCGGCGGCCGTTTTTTCGTCCTGGGCTGGTTTGCGCAGGAAAGCGTTTTGAAAAAGATCCTCGATCAATTGGTCGGGAGTCCTTTTGCTGGAGGCCCACTTCGCGCCGACGTTTTGCACCGCCTTGTGCATGATGTCTCCGTTGCTCAGCTCGAGGGCTTGTAAAGTGGTCGGGCGGTTGTCGCGTGAGGTCGCCACTTGGTCGCGCTTGGGACGGCCGAGGATACGCATGAGGCGATCCAGGTTGCGTAGCCCGTGGCGTTGGAAGGCGGCTCGTTTGGCGGGTGGAGCGGCGGCTTCCCCGAGTTGGGCCAATCCATCAAGGAGTTGTTCTGCCCGCAGACGTTTTGTCAGGGGGCCCTTGAAGGTGAAGTCTTCCGCCTTTTGGTTGGGCACAGGCTCGGCGGCGGGTAACCGGTAAGCTTGCGAGGTGGCTATCAGGCGCATAGCGCGCTTCAGATCGTGGCCATTGGAGGCGAAGTCCTGGGCCAACCAGTCAAGAAGGTCGGAATCCCAAGGTTGGTTGTCCATTTCATCCACGGGATGAACCAGGCCGCGTCCGAAGAAAGCATTCCAGAGTCGATTCACGATCACACGGGAAAATCGGCCATTTTCCTTCCTCGTCATGAGGTCGGCTAATTGATTGAGCCGCACCTTGCGAGAGGCTTTTGGATCTACTTTGCCAAGCTCAGGGTAGACAAAGGCGGCGGCAACCTTGTTCCCCGTGGGCTTGTCGCAGCGATGCTTTTCCATGGGGGCGTTGGCGAAGACGGAGGCAAAGGCGTAGGATTGGTCGAGGGTCCAGTCGTTGATGAAGCTGTCGTGACAGGATGCGCACTTGAGGTTGAGTCCGAGAAAGACCTGAGCGACGTTCTGGGCAGCCTGCATCTCTACGACCTGTGAGGAATTGACTGTGCCCCGCCATTTTATACCGTCGATGAAGGCGGCTTGTTCACCGGAATTAGGGCTGAGCAACTCGTGGGCGAACTGGTCGTATGGCATGTTCGCCTTGAGCGAAGCCTTGAGCCAGTTGGTGAGTCGGTACTTGTTGCCGCCGTGATATTGCCGGGTGTAGCTGTTGCGGAAGGCGTCATTCCAAAAGGAGATCCAGTGCTGCATGTAATTCTCGTCATTGGCCAAAAGGGTGTCCACCACCTTTTCGTATTTGGCCAAATCCTTGTCTTCGGCGAAGGAACTGTACTGTTCTGGAGTAGGGGGAAGCCCGATGAGGTCGAGGTAGGCACGCCGAAGAAACGTTCGATCGTCCACGGGGGTTTTTTGCTTCACGCCCTTCTTATCAAAATAGGACTGAAGGAAACGATCGACGGGATTCTTGAGGCCGTTTTTCACAGATGGCAGCTTGACCACGCGTGGAGCAAGGGGAGCCTTGCGCCATTCGGCAAAACTGTAACCTTTGGGCCAGGCGAGGCCTTCATCAATCCATGTTTTGATCAGTGCAATTTGTTTCGGAGTGAGCGGTTCGCCCTTCGAGGGCATGCGCTCATCAGGATCCTTGGAGGCGATGAGTTGAAATAGTAGGCTGCCGGCGCTGTTACCAGGCTTGGCGGCTTTGAGCAGTGTGCTACGGGTATTAATAGAAAACTCGCCTTTAGCCTCATGCCCGGAATGGCAGCGGGAACATTTGTTTTTTAATAGCGGCTGGATGTCTTTCTTAAAATCCACTGCCTGGACAGGGAAGACTGCAATTGCAAGAATAATGGCGAGGCGTATAGGCACGGCCAAAGGATGAGGCCCTTGACATTGATTGTCAGGACAAATTCATTTCTGCGATTCGCCCTCCCTACGTCCCAGCATTGACTTACTCTACGACATTGAGCAAATAATCAATCCGTCCAGACTAACGAAAGCACTGGACCAGTTTGGATGCGAACCGGTCAGCCCGTCGACAGTGGCGGGCGCAAGCGATTTCCGCCGACAGAAAAGCAACGGTAGCAAATTCTTGCCTGCAGATCACTAAACGTAAAGATGAATTAATGAATGAAGTATCCGAAAGAATCTATGAAACAAAAAATAATTACCACCCTTTGGTCCGCGCTTTTCCTCATCTGCGCTTTCACCGCATCCGCGGCTGACCGGCCCAATATCGTTTACATTATTTCCGATGACCAGGCATGGACCGATTATGGTTTTATGGGGCATCCTCACATCAGGACTCCCAATCTGGACAAGTTGGCCAGGCAAAGCGTTGTCTTCGAGCGCGGATACGTTCCGACTGCCCTTTGTCGTCCATCCCTGGCAACTTTGGCTACCGGGCAATATGCTCACAAGCACGGCGTGACGGGAAATGATCCCTCCCCCAAGTATGCCCAGCGTGGCTCTGACATTATGAATCAGCGTAAGGCTAAGCTGATTTCCTATCTCGACAAGTTTGACACCCTGCCCGAACTCCTCGGAGAAAAAGGCTACCTCAGTCACCAGAGTGGGAAATGGTGGGAAGGAAATCACAAGCACGGGGGATTCACCCATGGAATGACCCGGGGGTTTCCCGAACGCGGTGGGCGTCATGGGGACGACGGTCTGAAGATTGGCCGGGCGGGCATGGAACCGATCGAGAAGTTCGTCGATCATGCAGTAGCCGAGAAAAAACCCTTTTTCCTATGGTACGGTGTTTTCCTCCCCCACACTCCGCACAATCCGCCCGAACGCTTGCTCAAACCTTACAGAGACATGGGGCTTCCCCTGCCCATCGCCAAGTACTATGCCAATTGTACGTGGTTTGACGAAACCTGCGGACAACTGATTGATATTTTGGAAAAGCGCAAGCTGCGCGACAACACCCTGATCGTCTACGTGACCGACAATGGTTGGATCAACCGGACAGACCGATCGGCCTACGCCCCGCGCTCCAAGCAAACCCCCTACGAGGGAGGCATTCGCACGCCCATCATGTTTTCCTGGCCAAACGGAGATTTGAAAAACGGCAAGCGAAAGGACGTGGTCTCCTCCATCGATCTCTTCCCCACCGTCCTCGCCGCCACCGGAGCCCGCGTGCCCGACGGATTGCCCGGGCTCAACCTCATGGACAGCTTGAAGGAGGAGAAGCCCGTCAAACGCAAGGGCATCTTCGGAGAAACCTTTGCTCATGACATTGCTGACATCGAGAATCCGGAAGCCTCTCTGGTCTTTCGTTGGACGATCGAAGGGCAATGGAAACTGCTCCTTACTTACGACGGAGAGGTCAACCGTTACAAATCCACCCACCCACGAACGGAAAAACGGCCTCAGCTCTTCAACCTGCTCAAGGATCCCAAGGAAGAAAAGAATCTGGCCGCTCAAAACCCCGAAGTGGTGGCGAGACTCGCTGCCAAGATCGGCAAGTGGTGGCCGGTCAAGGAACGCAAGGTTCTGACCAAGTGGGAATAGCCAAGCCTTTATGAAACTCCTCGCTTCGGCAAGCCTGTGGCTTGCCTTCTTTCTTGTCTTTTCCTTCATGGCCCAGTCCTTTGGGCAGGGCGCGAAAGGCACGGCTCCTGCCGCGAAGCAGGTAAATGATTACGACGTCGTTGTCATCGGCGGTACGCCTGCCGGAGTCGCCGCCGCCATCGCCGCGGCCCGCGCCGATAAAACGGTGATCATCATCGAGCAGGCACCTTGTCTCGGTGGTGTTCTTTCCTCGGGCGTGCTCAGACTGGATGACAAATACGTGGAAGCGAACAGCGGAGTGATGGATGAATTCCGCCTCCGCGTACAAGCCTATCACCGCACGGAGATGGCTAATGATCCCTTGGTGAAGCAACACATGAAGCAAAACCCGCCGTTGCGCTGGAACATTGCTGCAGGCAGGGCTTGGGAACCGCATACAGCGGCCCGAATTTATGCTGAAATGACCGCCGAGCACAAGAGCATCTCAACGCGCTTCAACGAAGTGGCCGTGGATGTGAAAATGAAAGGCCAGCGGGTCACGGGCGTCCTTACCCGCGAGCGCGACAACCAGGGAAAGCTCGGCCCGCGGCACAGCTATACCGGGAAGGTGATCATCGACGCCACTTATGAAGCCGATTTGGCGGAATATGCGGACATCCCTTACCGCATCGGGCGCGAAGCCCGCTCCAAGGAAGAGCCGCATGCCGGAGTCATATACACCAATTACTTCCGCAGGGTGAAGGGAGCGCTGCCTTCCACTGTCCTTCCGGAGAGCACGGGTGTGGCCGACCACAGGTCACAGGCATTCACCTACCGAATCACGGCAAAGGATTACGGCCGGCCCGACCATCCTTATCGCCTGAAGAAACCGCCGCCCGGCTACGACCCGGCCAAGTACAGCTGGAGCTCAAGAACCAGGCCGATCATACCCAATGGGAAATTTGATTTGCTGGGAATCAACTGGGGCGGCGACTTGGTGGGTCACGGCACCCGTTGGGTCTTGGCCGACTGGGAGGAGCGTGTCGAAATTGAAAAAATCTACCACTACCATGACCTTGGCTACCTCTACTATATTCAGACCAAGGGAGGCTCGCCCAACGTAGGCCTCCCGGACGATGAATTCCAGGACAACGGCAACTTCCCCTACCGTATCTACGTTCGCCAAGGCCGCCGCATAGAAGGACTCTACACCTTGACCGAAAGCGACCTGCATAAGGATCTTCGCGGAGACGGGTTTCGCGGACCGCTGCTTCCGGATTCGGTTGCCATTGGAATCTACGGAATCGATGCCCACCGCGTGCAAGGCCCCGACGGCCGAAAGGAACCTCCGTACGGAAAAGGGGCCGCCGAAGGCACGCTTCACCTGCATGATGCAACTGGGCCCTACCAGATACCCTACGGCACACTGGTCCCCAAGCAACACAACGGCATCCTTTTCCCTGTGGGCATTTCCTGTACGCACGTTGCCATATGCAGCGTGCGAATGGAGCCTGTGTGGTCCTCCTTGGGGCAGGCTGCGGGTGTTGCCGCCGCCTTGGCGATCGACAACGAGCAGGAACTCAAGGACGTCCCCGTAAAGCAAATCCAGGATGAACTCCTCAAGCAGCGCTCCGTCCTGTTTTTCTACACGGATCTTCCCTTGGATAGCCCGGCATTCACGGCAGTCCAGAAACTCAGTCTGCTCGGGGCAGTGGACGGACCTGACATCGATGATTACGACACGGCAGGAAAGCCCAAAGGTTTGGACAGCCTGGAAATGAAGGCCTACCACTTCCGCCCCAATGAAGCGATCACCATGGGCGAATTTTCTCAAATGGCCGTGAACGGACTGCAAATCCCCCTAAGCATCACCGCCTCGCACTTCACGGACGTGCCGCGTGGGCATGCCGCCTTCAAGTACGTCGAGACGCTCTACGATTACTCCACGCAGTCCAAACAGCCCTTCTTTGGCTTCGAGCCGAGCAAGGACTTCAGGACCGCTCTCGCTCACCCGGATAAAAAGGTAAGCGGCGCCCAAGCGGCAAAGATCCTTTCCGGTCTGCTCAAGAAGAAAGTCCCCGCGCTTGCCAAGCCGGATGCAGACCTCACTCGAGGAGAAGCTGCCCAACTGGTTTATCAGTCTTTGTAAAACTGTTTAAACGTTATCCCAACTTACCATGACAAAACCTTTCCGCCTGAGTCTGTTTGCCCTCCTTTTTGGCTGCTCCATCGCATCGGCCCGGACATCGCCCAACATCATCCTCTTCCTTGTCGACGACATGGGATTGATGGACACTTCCGTCCCGATGCTTGCTGATCAGGAAGGCAAACCCAAACGCCATCCGCTCAACGATTGGTACCGCACCCCGAACATGGAACGGTTGGCCAAGCAGGGGATTCGCTTTTCCCAGTTTTACGCCCAGTCAGTCTGCTCGCCGACGAGAGCATCCATCATGACGGGACAAAATTCCGCCCGTCACCGGGTCACTCAGTTCATTGCCCCCGAGAAGCGCAACAATGGTCCCAAAGGCTGGCGCTGGGAAGGACTGACCAAAAAGGACGTCACCCTGCCCTCCAATCTCAAGAAAGCGGGCTACCATACCATTTTCGCAGGCAAAGCCCACTTCGCCCCCACCGGATTCGAGGGGGAGGATCCGACCAATCTGGGCTTCGCCGTAAACATTGCAGGGTGTTCGTTCGGACAGCCCGGAAGTTATTATGGGGAGGACGGGTATGGAAACCTGAACCCGAAGCGAAAAAGGCGGGCCGTGCCCGGACTCGAGAAATACCACAAGACCGATACCTTTTTATCGGAAGCGATCACCCTTGAAGCTAAGGCCGCCATCGACCAATCTTTGAAAAAGGAAAAGCCTTTCTTTCTCTACATGTCTCACTACGCGGTGCATAGCCCATTCAATTCGGACCCCCGGTTTGCCGACAACTACAAGGACTCGAAGAAACCGAAAAGCGCCCAAGCCTACGCTACCCTGATCGAAGGAATCGACAAATCCCTCGGTGACCTCATGGATCACGTCGTAAGCAAGGGCGTTGCCGAGAATACCTTGATTCTTTTTGTCGGGGACAACGGATCGGATGCCCCCTTGGGTCCAGTCCACGGATATTCCAGTTCGGTCCCCCTCCGGGGCAAAAAGGGAACCTGCTACGAGGGAGGGATGCGCGTCCCCTTCATTGCGGGCTGGGGCAAGCCCGGAAAGAAAAATTCCTTTCCCGTCGTAAGAGGCACCCTCCACAATGAACAGATCGGAACGGTTATGGATCTCTACTCAACCATTCTCGAAACTGCAGGGGCAAAGAATCCCGAGGATCACGTCGTGGACGGGGTAAGCTTGCTCAAGCAATTCTCGGGCAAGGAAAACCCCGGACGGCCCGATCATTTCATGTGTCACTTCCCCCATTCTCACCGCAGTTCCAATTTCACCGCCTTCCGCAAGGGAGACTGGAAATTGATCTACCGTTACAAGGGAAAAGCCAAATACGAACTGTACGATTTGCAGAATGATCCGTACGAGAAGAGCAACCTTGCCGAAAGCGACCCCAAGAAACTGAAGGAAATGACCAAAGCCATGATAGCCCGGCTCGAGAAAGAGGATGCCCTCTATCCGACTGACGGTGAGAAGGCGCTCAGGCCCCTTCTACCCTGAGGCGAAGGCATGAACAAGAGCCTGAAAGCGGCTATGCTCCGCACCACACTAGCCCTCCGAGTATTGGCGGTTCCCTTGCTTGGAATACTAGTCACGAAGGCCGGCTTGGTTGCAGAGACCAGGCAAGACGGGTGAAGAATTGAAAGCTGAAGGGATTGATAACACTGATCACCAGTATAAAACCGAGTAAAGGTGATGAAGCATTCCAAAACAAACCAAAAAAATGCCACTAGCTACGCTCGCCTTAAGGTTGGAGAGGGTTACATCAGTGGCTATCTCTCCATTTTTTTTGCGTTGGTTTCTTTTGGCGGTGTTTTGTGTTTTTTGTTTCCAGAGATACTGACAACTCCGGAATATCGCCACAATTATCCAGTGGAAATACTGCGCGGCGTTCTGCTGATGTGCATGTTGTTTTCATTCCTGTTCGCGTTGGTTAGCTTGATCCTCTGCAAAAGCAAGATCCCTTCGTTGTTGGCTACAGTTATCAGCGGACTTTCCATCTTGATGGGCGGTGCTACTGTTGAGATCAAGCAATTCAATGATCTTGGTTTTTATGTAAGCTTGGACTGGCTTTTGTTGGACTTGTTGGTCTTGGCGTTGATTTTCATTCCAGTGGAACTTTTTTTTCCAAAGCGAACAAACCAGTCAAAGTTTCACGAAGAATGGAAAACTGATCTGATTTATTTCGCCTTCGGGCATCTTTTGGTCCAAATAACAGCCGTTTCTGTTCAGGCACCCGCAAGCTACTTTTTTGGCAGTCTGCATTTAGAAGGTTTACACCAATTCATTCAGACCCTGCCGCTCTTTTTAGAATTGCCATTGGCTCTGCTGGTCACGGATCTTTTTCAGTATACTGCTCATCGCACCTTTCATCGGATGCCGTTTTTGTGGAGGTTTCATGCGGTCCATCATTCAATCAGATCAGTGGACTGGATGGCGGGTTCCCGGTTGCATATCATTGATGTGCTGTTAACCCGGGCCTTTTCTTACCTGCCTCTTTATGTGCTGGGTTTCTCACTCGAAGTGTTTTATCTGTACGTCATAATCGTCTCTTTGCAGGCTGTTCTTGCACACGCCAATACGCGGATGCAATTTGGCTTCCTGAAATATTTAATTGTTACTCCGCAATATCACCACTGGCACCATTCCGACAATCCCTCTGCATACGACAAAAATTTTGCCATTCATTTTCCATTCATAGACTTTTTGTTTGGGACTTACCATTTGCCGGGTGACCAGTGGCCGGAATCCACCGGACTGGCCGACACCTCGTTCCCCAAGGGATATTTCAGGCAGTTTGCTTTTCCGTTTTGGAAGAATCCTTCCGATCAGCAGGATATGAAAGACCCTTCTCAACGATAAACGGTACTAAAATACAAATGAAACACCTCCTACTAACAACAATCGCAGCCCTGCTTCTGGTGGGGTGTGGTGAGTCGCAGCAGTCGGCTCTTCCGCCAGAAGTTGAACCCGCTGAACCAGTTGCCGTAGCTACAAAGCCAGAACCGACGACAGTCAAAGCACTCTACAAGATTGAAGATCGGCAAGGACTGCTGGGACACTGGAAATTTGAGGGAAACGTTTCCGACAGCTCAGGCAATGACAACGACGGAGTTGCCATTGGAGGGCCGGGATTTGGAG
>Ga0114996_10009783_pt1 | contig 10458 bp, 10 predicted proteins | sample ArcticOcean_MG_C_4_FD_87039 | JGI IMG/M metagenome (GOLD analysis project Ga0114996, IMG submission 87039) | Marine microbial communities from western Arctic Ocean - ArcticOcean_MG_CB4_134 | ecosystem: Environmental > Aquatic > Marine > Oceanic | place: Arctic Ocean: Canada Basin | collected...
CGCGCTGCCAATCGTGGATACGCGCGCCCCCCTTCAACGCCTTGGAAACGTCGCGGCCGATGGCGACGGCGTCGTCCGGATCATCGACGAAAACCTCCAGGTTGCTGATCGCGTTCGGGTGCTTGAAAAAAACCTGGGCGGCTGGCAGCGGCATGAAGACGAAACTGGAATCGTATTCATACATGCCAACCTGGAAAGTGGCGGCGATTGTGTATGCGCGCATACGGGGCACGGTACCGAAAGCAGTGGCGTTGCCCTTAGGCGAAATCAGGGTGATCTTGTCGCCGATTTTGGCGCCCATTTTTCCGGCCAGCCGGGCGCCGATGATGATCGCCGACTGGCCATGGAAGGCGTCCAGTGAGCCGCTTTGGATGTTGTCGGCGATAATCTTGCGCTTTTTCAAGTCTTCGGCACGGATGCCGCGCACCACGGCGCCTTGGGCGACGCCGCGCGCGGTAACCATGACCTGGCCTTCGATCAGCGGAATGACGGCTCGAACCCCATCAACCTTGGCAATGCGTTCGGCGATGGGGTCGAAGTCGCGGATCTGGTTGGTTTGGCCGTAAACGCTGAGATGTCCGTTAATGCCGAGGATGCGGGTCAACAGCTCTTGGCGGAAGCCGTTCATCACCGCCATGACGATAATCAGTGTCGCCACGCCGAGCGCGATGCCGAGCAGGGAAAACCAGGCAATCACCGAAATGAAGCCTTCCTGGCGGCGCGCCCGCAGATAGCGAAACGCCATCATCCATTCAAAAAAGGAAAACAAAGGGGTCAGGTGTCCTTTCGTCGTTTCATTTACTATCAGGGCCGGTTTAGCCCGGAACGGACCATTTCAATGCGTTCGTCGGTTGCGTTGCCGATATGACCGGCGTCGAAGGGTGGCTCGGGCGCATATTCGATACCCAGTTGGATCGCCTTGGCCACGTCCTCTCCGGCGATCTCGGCCGCCAGTGTCAGCGCCATGTCGATGCCCGACGATACCCCGGCGGCGGTTACCACCTTGCCTTCAAAGACCACCCTCCGGTCGGTGGGAATGGCGCCGAAAGCGGCCAGATCCTTCATCACCCGCCAGTGGGTCGTCGCCTTCAGACCTTGAAGAACCCCGGCCCCGCCCAAAATCAACGCACCCGTGCACACCGATGTAGTCCAAGTCGTTGTTTCGTGGGCTTTGGCGACCCAGCCGGTGACGGCGGAGTCCTCGGCGAGAGCGTCGGCCCCGGGTCCACCCGGAACGAGTAGAATATCCGGCTTGGGAACTTCGGCGAGAGCATGATCAGCAATCATGGCCAGACTTTGGCCCTTTGTGCGAACCTCACCCTTGGTTTTACCGACCATTTTGACCCGCGCCCCAGGCAGTTTGCCCAGGACCTCGAATGGTCCGATGGCGTCCAGCGGAGTTATGCCGTCAAACAAAAGAAAGGCGATTTCCATGAATACGCCGCCGTCCAGTTAGGCCGTTAACTGCGCCAGGGCCACCTCGGGGGTGATTTCCTGGCGGTCACCGGTCGCCCGGTTTTTCAATTCGACAAAGCCACCGGCCACACCCTTGGGTCCGATCACCACCTGCCACGGCAGGCCGATCAGATCCATGTTGGCGAACTTGGCCCCGGCGCGTGCGTCGCGGTCGTCCAACAAGACTTCAATACCGGCATCTTCGAGCTTCCGGTAGAGGTCTTCGCAGGCCTTGTCGCAAGCGTCATCACCGGCCTTCAGGTTGATCAGCCCGACCTTGAACGGCGCCACCGATTCCGGCCAGATGATGCCGTCTTCGTCGTGACTGGATTCGATGATGCCGCCGACCAGCCGTGACACGCCGATGCCGTATGAGCCCATTTCGGCGGTGATCTCAGCGCCGTCGGGACCGTTGACAACGGCATTGAAGGGTTTGGAATATTTGCTGCCGAAGTAAAAGATATGGCCGACTTCAATGCCGCGCGCCACCACCAAATCATCTCCGAGCGCCTTTTCGGCCTCCATGTCGCGCTCATCGTCGGTGGCGGCGTATTTTTCCGTAAAGCTATCAACAAAAGGCTGCAGGTCTCCGTCCATGTACATATCGGTGTTGGCCCAGTCGGCTTCGATCAGGTCCTTGTGACAGCCCACTTGGCTTTCACCCGTATCGGCCATGATAACGAATTCGTGGCTCATGTCGCCGCCGATGGGGCCGCTATCAGCCTTCATGGGGATCGCCGTCAGGCCCATGCGTGCATAGGTCTTGAGATAAGCGACGAACTGCTTGTTGTAGGATCGTTTGGCGCCTTCGAAATCGGCATCGAAGGAATAGGCGTCCTTCATCAGGAATTCACGCCCGCGCATGATGCCGAACCGGGGCCGCACTTCATCGCGGAATTTCCATTGAATGTGGTACAGCATGGCGGGCAGGTCGCGGTAGCTTTTGGCCGCGTCGCTGAAAATTTCGGTGATTTGCTCTTCGTTTGTCGGGCCGTACAGCATGTCGCGGTCGTGGCGGTCGGTGATGCGCAACATTTCCGGCCCATAGGCGTCATAGCGCCCACTCTTGCGCCACAGGTCGGCGGGCTGAAGGGTCGGCATCAGGACTTCCTGAGCGCCGATGGCGTCCTGTTCCTCGCGCACGATCTGTTCGATTTTCTTGAGCACCCGGAACCCCAGAGGCAACCATGAATAGATGCCGGCCGAGGATTGGCGGATCATGCCGGCGCGCAGCATCAGGCGGTGCGAGACGACCTGCGCCTCGGACGGGGTTTCTTTCAGGGTCGGCATGAAAAAACGGGATAAACGCATGCAATAACTTTCTTCTGGATCTTAAGAATCGAATTCCCCGGACTGTATGTGTTTGCCGCCTTGGCTTCAACAACGAGGCGTCTTTATTGACCGGAAGCCTCGAAGATCTTCGCATCGACCTGCATCCAGGGCGGTTTCATTTTGGCGATGCGCTTGTAAGCCGCGCAGTGGGCGTGGTGCGAGCCCGGTAGATAGCCGATGCACATCAGGAATTCGTTGACGATCTCACCGCCCATGAACTTGAAAGTCTTGCGGAACAATTTGGTCCAGTCGTCGCGGTTGAGGGGATGGTGGGCGGCGATCCAGCTGGCGAAGCCATCGTGGCTTTTGCGCAGGGCCTGTATCCGGTTGGCGTTTTCGATGATGGAAGCGACCTTGAGTTTGTTACGAATGATGCCGGCATCGGCCAGCAGACGGGTCGTATCTTTTTTACCGTAGGCCGCGACGATATCGACATCGAAATTATCGAACGCGCTAACGGTGGTGGCGCGTTTTTTCAGGATTAATTCCCAGGACAGCCCGGCCTGAAAAAGCTCCAGGGATTGCAGCTCAAACAGGTAGCGTTCGTCGTCACGGCTGTCCTTGCCCGTGAGTGGGAAGCCGTATTCCGTGTCATGATAGGTTGAGTGGATCGGGTTACCCTTGGCGGCTTCGCAGTACCAGCTCATGTGTCTACTCCCGAAACGATATCACACCGGAAACGGTAACCAGGTAGACCAGTCCGAAAATGACGCCGGCGAGGACGGTGGTTATGGCGAATTTGAGGACGATGCGAGGTTTTTGCGGCGCGCCGGGGTCATCCAGTTCGCCCAGGTCTTCGGGGTCGATGCGGCGTACGCCCCACGGCAAAACCATGAAAATAACGAGCCACCAGATGATGGCGTAGGTGGCAAGGCCGGTCCAGAAAGACATTTATTCTTGTTCCAGTTCAATCAGCACGCCGGTGAAATCCTTGGGACGCATGAACAGGACCGGTTTTCCGTGCGCCCCGGTTTTCGGCTCACCGTCGCCGAGCACACGGACGCCTTCATCTTTGAGCCGGTCGCGGGCGGCCAGGATGTCAGGCACCTCGAAACACATATGATGGATGCCGCCGGCCGGATTGCGCTCGAGAAAATTAGCGATCGGTGAATTTACACCAAAGGGCTCCAGAAGCTCGATTTTGGTGTTGGAGATTTCGACGAAAACCACGCTCACGCCATGGTCCGGAAGAGATTCGGGTTCCGATACAACGGCGCCCAGGGTGTCCCGGTAAATCGCCATGGCGGCTTCCAGGTCCGGGACGGCGATAGCAACATGGTTGAGTTTGCCGATCATGGTTCCTTACACCCGGATCAAATGAACTGTGGTCTGTGCGTTCTTGTCGAGAGTCTTGCGGAAAGTTCGCCTGACCGCAATACGCAACGCTTCGCGTACTTCGCCGTCATTCATGCGTTTCTTAGCGGACAAATTTTTCAAAGCCTGCCGGGCAGCATCAATGGCCGCCTCGGCGATATTCTCCTCTCCAGTCTCGAGCACCCCGATGGTCGAAAGTTCGGGTTCCGCCGCCCATTCCCCGTCACCATCCAGCACCGCACTCAACACCACCGAACCGTTGTACAGAGCCCGGGTGCGCCCACGAACCAGTTCGCCGTCCATGGCTACCAAGCGGTTGCCGTCGAGCGCCAGGCGTCCCGATTCAACCTCACCCCTAATTCTTGCCTCGTTCGGTCCGAGCCGTACCAGTGTCCCGTTCTCGGCGACGATGGCCTTGGGCACCTGGCATACCAGGGCCAGTTTGGCGTGTTCTTCCAAATGCCGGCGTTCGCCGTGCACCGGGACGGCAATTTGCGGCCGTGACAATTGATACATTTGCGCCAACTCATCGCGCGCCGGATGGCCGGAGACATGAATGAAATGGTCCCTGGCGGTGACCAGTCTCACACCGTTGCGCACCAGCCTGTTTTGCAGGACACCGATAGAGGCCTCGTTGCCGGGAATGGAGCGGGCCGAGAAAATCACCGTATCCCCTGCCCTCAAAGTGATGTGGCGATGATCATTGGCGGCGATGCGGGACAACGCAGCACGGGGCTCACCCTGGCTGCCGGTGCAAATGATGAGCAGTTTGTCGTCGGGGATGTGCCCGGCGTCTTCTTTATCGATAAAAGCGGCGATGTCGCCAAGGTAGCCGTTTTCCCTGGCCGCGTCGTTGATCCGCCACAGCGAGCGCCCGGCCAGCACCACGTCGCGGCCGTTGGCGGCGGCTGCCCGGGTGATGGTTTCAAGCCGCGCCACATTGGTGGCGAAACAAGCCACCGCGACCCGGCCCTGGCATTCACCGATCAGTTGGCTCAAGCTGTCCAGCAAGTCGGCTTCCGACCCGGATTTCCCCGGCGTGAAGACATTTGTGGAATCGCAGACCAGGGCCAGCACCCCTTCGTCCCCCAACTTGGATAACGCTTCCTTGTCCGGGGCGTCGCCAATCACCGGGCCGGGGTCGAATTTCCAATCGCCGGTATGCAGCACAGTCCCCACGGGTGTGCGGATTGCGATGGCGTTGGGCTCGGGAATGGAATGGGTAAGGGTTATCAGTTCCATATCGAAAGGGCCGACGGTAAACCGGCCGCCTAAGGGAACTTCTATGATTTCAACTCTGTAGCCGAATTCCGTCTCGCCAAGTTTGCGCTTGAGAATGGAAATGGTGAACGGCGTCGCATAGATCGGGCATTGCAGCCGCTCCCACAAATAGGGCACGGCGCCCAGGTGGTCTTCGTGGGCATGGGTCAGTACCAGCCCAGCCAAGCGGTCGCGGCGGTCTTCAATAAAAGACGGATCGGGCATGATGACGTCGACACCTGGCTGCGCACCGTTGCCGAAGGTGATGCCGAGATCGACCATGACCCAGGTTTCGCGGTCCTCGGGCCCGAACCCATAGAGGTTAAGGTTCATGCCGATTTCGCCGGCACCGCCGAGCGGCAGGAACGTCAGTTGGTCCGGCCGGGCGGCGGTCATGAATTTCCGCGATAGATTGAGAGTAGTCCGCGCAGCGTCAGGTCAGGATCGGAATGGTCGATGCAATCGGTCGCTTCCGTGAATAACCCGGCCAGCCCGCCGGTGGCGATGACGGTGATTTCACCGCCGTGCTCATCGGAAAGCCGTTTGACCAGCCCTTCGACCAGCCCCACGTAGCCCCAATAGATGCCCGATTGCATGGCCTCGACGGTACCCTTCCCGATGACGGTAGCGGTGCTTTGAATGCCGACGCGTGGAAGTTGGGCGGCGGCCATGTGCAGGGCTTTCAGCGACAGGTTGACCCCGGGCGCAATGACGCCGCCGATGTAGCCGCCGTCCGCGCCGATAACGTCAAAGGTTGTGGCGGTTCCGAAATCAACAATAATTAGGGGGCCTGTGTATTGCTGGTGGGCGGAAATCGCGTTGACCAGCCGGTCGGCGCCGACATCGTCGGGCCGTTCGATCCGGACCTCAAGGTTCAATTCCACGCCCTCCTCACCGATGACCAAAGGCTCACAGTCGAAATAATCTCGGCAAAGGGATTTCAGGCTAAACAGCGACGCCGGCACCACGGAGGCGATGATGGAAGCGGTGATATCGGCTGTGGTGATATTGGCAGAGTTCATCAATTGCCCCAGCCAGACGCCGAATTCGTCCGCCGTGCGCTCGGAATGGGGCGACGAACGCCATTGTCCGCGGATCATGTCTTCGTCGTCGAAGACGGCGAAAACGATGTTGGTGTTTCCTGAATCGATGCACAGCAGCATGGGCTTTAAGACGAAGTCTCCTCCGCCCCCTGGGGTGAAAAGAAAACGTCGCCAGCGGTAATGTGGCGCTCACCATCTTCGGTCTTCAAAACCAGTGCACCGCTATCATCGAGATCCTCGAAAACCCCACTGAGGGTCTCGTTTTCCAGCCGGACCTCTATTGCCCCACCCTTTCCATGACACCACCAAAGCCAATTTTTGCGGATTGGCGCAAAGCCGTCCGTCAGCCAGATGTTAGTCCATTTCAAGAAATGCCGGCAGAAGGATTCCAGGGCATCGATTTCGGTCGCACCCCAACCTTCGGCGCGGAACGAGGTTGCCGGAAATTCGGTGTCGCCGGGAAAAATTGCAACATTCAGACCAAGTCCGAGAATTATCCAGTCGGGAACATCACTGCCGGTGGTTTCCGTTTCCAGTAACAGACCGGCTACTTTTTTATCGTTGAGCAGAATGTCATTGGGCCATTTCAATTTCACCTGATGGCCGGCCTCGCCGATGGTTCCGAGCGTATCAAACAACGCCAATGCAGCGATAAAGCTGAATTCCCCTGCCCGTTCTACTGGCACATCGGGCCTCAGCACCAGCGAACAATAGAGGTTGCCGGGCGGGCTGAACCAGGTTCGCCCGCGCCGTCCACGGCCTTTGGTTTGTTCCTTGGTCCAAATCAGGGTTCCGTCAGGCGTCTCCTCCTCGCCAAGGACAGCCCGGCGCCGGGCTTCGGCATTTGTGCTATCGACGCTATCCAGTCTTACCAGATGATAAGCCGATGGAATGTTGGGTTGGGGCATGGTGTTGCTTCCGGAGTTGGACGGCTATCCTGCGAATAACGCCGCCGCGGCTGCGGCCGCCGCCGATAACACTGGCGTCGGGTAGACGAAGAAGAAGGCAACGAACAGCCCGGACGCGGTAATCACGAAACCCAGTTCCGGGCCCGAAGATTTGTCCAACGGTTGGTCGGCTTCTTCGAAATAGACGAGTTGAACGATGCGAATGTAATAAAAGGCGGCCACCACGCTGGACAGAACGCCGATCACGGCGAGCCCGTACAGTTCCGCCTCTATGGCGCCCAGGAAGATGTAAAGTTTGCCGAAGAAACCCGCAAAGGGAGGAATGCCGGCCATGGAGAACACGAAAATGGCCAACGCCATGGACAGCATCGGATGGGTGCGGCTCATGCCGGCCAGATCGTTGATGCCTTCAACCATGGCACCGTCGCGGCGCATACTGAGGATGCAGGCAAATACGCCGATATTCATAAACAGATAGATGGCGAGATAAATCAGCACGCTGCGTACGCCCGCCTCGCCGCCGACGCAAAGCCCGATCAGGGCGTATCCGACATGGCCGATGGAGCTGTAGGCCATCAGGCGCTTGATATTGCGTTGGTTGATGGCGGCGAAAGCGCCGAGCAACATGGAGGCGATGGAAATAAAGATGACGATCTGCTGCCAATGTTCGACCAGTCCGCCGAAGGGACCGACCATGACGCGGATCAACAACGCCAGCGCGGCAATTTTCGGCGCCACCGAGAAAAAGGCGGTGACCGGCGTCGGCGCGCCTTCGTAAACGTCCGGCGTCCACATATGGAACGGCACGGCGGATATTTTGAAGGCCAGCCCGGCCAGGATAAAGACGATGCCGAAGACAACGCCGATGCTTACGTCTCCATGGTGTGGATTGAACAGTTCGGCCAGCTGGTCGAAGTTTGTCGCCCCGGTAAACCCGTATATTAACGATGCCCCGTACAGCAGCATGCCAGACGCCACGGCGCCCAAGACGAAATATTTCAGGCCGGCTTCGGTGGACCGGGTGTCATCACGCTGAAAGGCGGCGATCACGTACAGCGACAGGGATTGCAGTTCCAGCCCGACATAGAGCGAGATCAAGTCGTTGGCGGAAATCATCATCATCATACCAAGGGTGGCAAAGACGATCAGAATGGCGTACTCGAACCGGGCCATGTCGTGGCGTTCCTGAAAGCCGAAGGACAGCACGATCGCCAGCGCCGAGCCGGTCAGCACCAGCACCTTGCAGTAAACCGCAAACGTGTCGCTGACGAACATGTTCGAAAACGTCACCAACCTGCCGCCCGACAGGGTCGACACCAGCAGGATCGCCAACAGCAGGGAAATGACGCTGAGCAGGGATATCAACCTGGACGCCTTAACATCCTCTTTGCCACCGGTCTTGTGGAATACGCCCAGCATCATCAGCGCCATGATGATCAGGGCCAGAAACAGTTCCGGCAGGGCCGGGATGATGTTGGGGATGGAAGCGAGTGTCATGGCGTCTCTCCCCTATTGTCCGGCCACGGTTACGGCTTGGCCCGCTTGCAGGGCGGTTTCGATATTGCCAATCATGTGTTCGACCGAGACATGCATGACGTCCAGGAACGGCGTCGGGTAGATGCCCATCCAGATCACCAAAATAATCAACGGCGCGAACACGGCCTTTTCCCTGAGGCTCATATCACCGATGGCGGCCAGGCTTTCCTTGGGCAGGGCGCCGAAAATGACCCGCCTGTAGAGATACAACATATACGCAGCACCCAAGATCAGCCCCGTCGCAGCCAGGGCGGCGACCCAGGTGTTGACCTGAAACACACCGACCAGGACCAGGAATTCGCCGACGAAACCCGCCGTTCCCGGCAGCCCGACGGAGGCCAGCATGAACAGCATGAAGATCAGCGAATACGCCGGCATCTTGTGGACCAGCCCGCCGTAGTCGGAAATATTACGCGAATGGATACGGTCATAGACGACGCCGACGATCAGGAACAGCGCCGCCGAGATAACCCCGTGGGCCAGCATTTGGTAGATCGAGCCTTCGATGCCCTGCACCGTCAACGTGAACGCGCCGATGGTGACAAAACCCATGTGGGCGACAGAGGAATAAGCGATCAGTTTCTTCATATCCTCCTGGGCCAGCGCTACCAGGGAGGTGTAAATTATGGCGACAACCGAAAGCGTATAAATCAGTGGTGTGAACATCACTGAGGCTTCGGGGAACATGGGCAGCGAGAATCTGAGCAATCCGTAACCACCGAATTTCAACAGCACGGCGGCGAGCACCACGGACCCCGCCGTCGGCGCTTCCACGTGGGCATCGGGCAGCCAGGTGTGCACCGGCCACATGGGGATTTTGACGGCGAAGGAGGCGAAAAACGCCAGCCACAACCATATTTGCAGATCAATGGGGAAGCGGTGCGATGTCAGCGCCAAAATGTCGGTGGTCCCGGCGTCGAAGTACATGGCCATGATCGCCAGCAGCATCAGCACCGAACCCAAAAGCGTATAGAGGAAGAACTTAAACGACGCATAGACCCGGTTGGGCCCGCCCCAAACGCCGATAATCAGGAACATGGGGATCAGCACGGCCTCGAAGAAGATGTAGAACACCACCATGTCCATGGCGCAGAACATGCCGATCATGAAGGTTTCCAGCACCAGGAACGAGATCATGTATTCCTTGACCCGTACCTGCACGTTTTCCCAGCTTGCCAGCACACAGAGCGGCGTCAGCAATGTTGCCAACAATACGAACAGCATGGAAAAACCGTCGATGCCCATCTTGTAGTTGATGTTGAAAGCCGGCATCCATTCGGCGGATTCGACGAATTGGTAATCCGCCGTGGTGGTATCGAAATTGACCCAGATGAATAGCGACAGCAGAAAATTGATCAACGAAGTCCACAACGCCACGTGTCGCGCGTTACGGGTAACGACTTTTTCCTCGCCGCGAGTTGTCAGGACAAAAAAAGCGCCGACCAGCGGCAGGAACGTCAACAGCGACAGGATGGGGAAATGCGTCATCTGGTCCCCCTATCCCGAATGTTCGAAAAGATACCAGGTCACCAGCACGACGACACCGCTCAGCATGGCGAAGGCATAGTGATACAGATATCCGGTTTGCAGGGCGCCGGCTCGTCTGGCGA
>Ga0114996_10009785_pt1 | contig 10457 bp, 9 predicted proteins | sample ArcticOcean_MG_C_4_FD_87039 | JGI IMG/M metagenome (GOLD analysis project Ga0114996, IMG submission 87039) | Marine microbial communities from western Arctic Ocean - ArcticOcean_MG_CB4_134 | ecosystem: Environmental > Aquatic > Marine > Oceanic | place: Arctic Ocean: Canada Basin | collected...
GGCGAGCCTGGAGACGAGGTGTTGATTCAGGTTCGCCTGGAGCGTCCGGCAGTGGTGGCACCCGGAGATCGCTTCGTGCTCCGTGGGTTCGAGGTGCTCGACAACTATGGAAAGACTCTTGGCGGCGGGCGCATTCTCGATCCGCATCCAATGAAGCATCGAAAACATGACCCGGTGATCATCGCTGGTCTTGGGGCGATTCGGGAGGGTTCGGAGGGTCTCCAGGCCCTTCTTCGGCTCCGGGGGGAGCAGGGATTGAGTTGGGGTCAGCTGCGCCGATGCGTGGAGCGTTCAACCGCAGAGCTGGAGGTCGAGCTTGCCGCAGGCGTATCTGCGGGGTGGGCCCTGACCTGGAAGGGGGACGAGCCCGTCTGGTTGCACGCCGATGCGTATGCCGCGATTCGGGCGCGCTCTCTCGCCGCGGTGGATGGCTATCATGAGGAGCACGCGGCGTTTCCGGGGATTCCGCGAGAACAGCTGCGGGGTTCGACGGGTTGGGAGATGGACCCCCGATTCTTTGCCATGATTCTGGAAGATCTGATGAGGCAGGGAGACGTGGCACTGCAGGGGGATCTCGTGAAGCGCCCTGGCTTTGAGGCGCGCTTGAATTCACGGCAGAACGAGATCTGCGAACAACTCGAAGCTCTGTATCGGGGAGCAGGTCTCCAGCCGCCGCTTCTGGCGGAATGTGAAGAGCAGACCGGGCTCTCTGCGGAGGATGTGGTTGAGGGAGTCGACATGCTCGTTCGGAGCGGCGGATTGATTCGGGTGAAGGGGGGACTTTGCTTCTCCAGCGACTCCATTGATGGGCTTCGGAAGAGTCTGGTCGAGCATCTGCAGGCCAAAGGTCAGATCAGCACTCTCGAGTTCAAGGAGCTCACGGGCTGCTCCCGGAAGTTCACCATCCCGCTCGGCGAGCATTTTGATTCAGAGCGTTTGACAGTGCGCGTGGGCGACAACACCCGTCGGCTTCGCTAGGCGGTGGACTCCTGGGGGGGCAAGGACCGCCACTCCTCCCATTTCGAACGGCCGAGGGCGTCTTCGCCTGATCGTGCGCGGATGCGGAGCGATGTGAAGCCGCGATAGGACATCTGCGCGTTCATCTGTGCGAGGGCGTCTGTCGCGTTGGTGGCCCCTCGGACGATGAACTGAATCATGTGATTGAAGGGGTCCTGTGTCTGGGTCTCGGCGGAGAACTTGCTGCTTTCCGGTCCGGGGTGTTCATAGACGGTGACATCAAATGGGACCTCTCTTCCCAGTTTTGACGCCACGATCTGATAGTTCCCTTGAACGTCCATGCGCCTCGCTCCCTCCATCCTCACCAATGGCCCGGATCATCCCGGTCGCGGTCTGGGTTGTCAACCGCCACAGGAGGAGGTTGTCGGGGGCATCAGCGCTGCGTCGACTTCCAGTTGATGCGTCTGCATCCATCGATAGAAAGTGCTTCGGGGAATCCCGAGTGATTGGTGGGTTCGGCCCCGATGTCCCCGATGTCGGACGAGCTCCTGGAGGATCGTTTGATCCCGTTGTTTCTGGAGGACGTTGAACTGCTCTGGGGGCAGCGCACGCGAGGAGGGGCGTTCGGGCGTACGCTCGAGAACGCTCTGGGATCCCAGGACCGCCGCACGAATCAGCACGTTGCGGAGCTCCCGCACGTTTCCGGGCCAGGGATGGCGACTGAGGCGCTCTAGAAAATCCGGCGTGAGGGGGATCGCGTCGGGGAGCGTGTCGGCGATCGCTCGTGCGAGCCAGGGGATGTCCGCGGGGCGCTCCCGGAGCGGGGGAATGCGGAGTCTCAGAACGCCGAGCCGATGGAGGAGGTCTGCTCTGAATCCCTGCGAGCGTGTGGCCTCATCCAGGTCGCGGTGGGTCGCAGCGAGGATCCGCGCTCGAAGGGGGATCATCCGCTCCCCGCCCACCCGCCGAAACTCTCCTGCCTCCAACGTCCTGAGTAGATGTGCCTGTACAGAGGACGGAAGCTCTCCCAGCTCGTCGAGCAGCACGGTGCCTCTCGCTGCTCTCTCCAGGAGCCCGACATGGCGCCGCGTTGCGCCCGTGAAGGCTCCCGCTTCATGGCCGAAAAGCTCGGAGTCTGCTAGTTCTCCCGTGAGCGTCGCGCAGTTGATGGCTTCCCAAGGCTCGCGCCCGCGGGGGGAGTTCGCGTGGATCCAGCGTGCAAGGATCTCCTTGCCCACTCCGGTCTCTCCCTCGATCAGGACGGGAGCCTCCGATTGAGCGTAGAGCGCGGCGTCGAGGATGGCTACAAGCATGGCGGGATCCGCGGCGATACAATCCCCGCTGTCGACGCGGCGCTCTCCCTTCTCTTCGGTTCGTCCCTCGATTCGGACCGCGAGGCTTCCGCGGCGAACAAAGGGTTTGCCGATTGCTGGCATCTGTCCGTCGCCACGAGGCCGTACATCTGCGCCGAGATGTCCGTGAGCGGCTCTCCGGGTGAGCAGGAAGATCTCTGGAGTTCCGCGGGGTTCGATTTCACAAATGGGCTCAATGGCGGTCATGTGGTCACCTCCCGACCTGTTTCTACTTCTAAATTCGGACCGACCCTCGAGAATGAAGACGACTTTTTTGCCTTCGGGGCGCTCGCGGTCGAAAATTGGCCGGAAAAGACGAGCCATCCGTTCCGCTTGCAGAAAGGGGGGCCGTGCGGAGGTGTAAAGCATTCTGGGTCGTTTTGGCTGTCGTCCTGCTATGGACGAGTACGGTGAATGCACAGGTGCGTCGTGGTCGTCGGGGGAAGAAAGCCGAGCCCATTCCGGTTCCGGAGCAGCCCGCCGAGCCGGAGACCCCGATACTCGAACAGTCGCCCTTCCTACCCCCGCCGCTCCCGCCTCCGCCTCCACCAGTGGTGCCTGAGACGCGGGAGTTGATTCGTGTCAAACCATGGTCTTTGCTCGGCGGGAAGACGCTCGACATGGATCACACCGCGATGCGCATCGAGATCGGCTGGCCCGAGATCATGTTGGCGGTGCATATTCCGATCACTGAGCGGGTCGAGATCATGCCGCATATGGGCTTCTTCTTCGGCTTTCCCATCGTCGGCGCTGCGATCCTCGACGGGGATGGCAAGCCGGTGGCCACGTCTTGCTGCGGCGCGGGAAATTCGGCCGGGCTCGCGACGCGGATCCTGCTGCACTCGCGTCGGGAGTTCTCTCTCGCCTTGCAGATCGACATCGCCCCGCTCGCGAAGTACGACATGGATGCGCTCCCGGGTCTCGATTTCGGGATTCGTTCGGGCATCGGAGTTCTCTTTGATTACATGCTCCACGACGGCATGAACCTCGTGGGCGGCTTGGACATCCCCCTCGACACCTACTTCACGACGCCGACCACCCTCCTTCTCCCCATCAAGATGCGCGTCGGCGTGGAGAGCTTCGTCACCGAGGACTCGGGATTCTTCGCGGTCCTTGAGATCAGTCCAGGTGTGTTCATCCGTTATCAGCAGGAGAATGCGGCAGGTTTCGGGGCGACCGGGCGTGTCGGCGGGATGTTCCGGTTCTAGCGGATCTTCTGCTCTCCATTGGAGCGTTCGTCAGGCCACTTCGCTCATTCGATCGCTGCGCCATGAATGCGCGAGCTCTTCGAGGGTCGTGGTCTGGGGAACGGGGGGGAGCGCGTTCAGGAAGCGTCGGCCGTATCCCGCGGTTTGGATGCGCTTGTCTAAAATCGCGACGACGCCGCGGTCGCTCCGGTTTCGGATCAATCGCCCGAACCCCTGCTTCAATGCCAGGATCGCCGTGGGAACCTGAAACTCGGAAAAGGGGTCGCGCTCTTCCGAGCGCAAGAGGTCCAAACGCGCCTGCACGAGGGGATCTCCGGGGGATTGGAAAGGGAGGCGATCCATGATCACACAGGAGAGCGCCTCTCCAGCGACGTCCACCCCCTCCCAGAAACTCGACGTCGCGAAGAGGACCGGATTGGCGGTCTCTCGGAACCGGCGAATCAGGACGTCTCGGGGCGCTTCGCCCTGTCGGAAGATCGTGAACGGGAGCCGCTCCGCCAGGAGCTGATGACACCGATCCAGCATGCGATAGCTCGTGAACAGCACGAACGCCCTGCCCTCTGTGACGTGGAGGATGGCCTCGATTTCGTCTGCGGCGGCCTCGGCGAAGGACGGGTCGTTGGGCATCGGCAGGTGGGAGGGGAGATGGAGCGTGACCTGATTGGCGTAGTCAAATGGGCTCGCCACGACCTGGGTGAGCACGTCGGCTCCCGCGCCCATCCGGTCGCGGAAATGTGCGAATCCATCCCAGTCGCTCGCGTCGGTCGTCAAGGTCGCCGAGGTGAACACATGGGTCCGCGGATGATTGAAGAGGGTGTCTCGGAAGATGTCCGCCATGCGGATGGGGATCGCTTGAAGGAAGGTTCCCCGTCCCCGCCTCTCGACGCAGTGGACCCGGTCTGGATCGTCGAGAAAGAGCAGGTCATCGAGCGCGTCTCGGAGCATCGCGGCCCGCGTCGTGAGGGGGGAGATGGGGTCCCCGGGGACGCCTTTGCGGGCGCAGAGTCCCTCGACGGCATCGAGGTCGAGTCGGAGATCGGCGAGTCGGGTCTCGCTCTCCGGTGGGAGGTTGTTCTCCGCCATGCGGGTGCGTCCCGGGGGAAAGCCCTCGAATGTCTGAAAGAAGGCGTCGCAGCTGGAGAGCGTACGATCGAGCATACGGCGGTCCAGGGCTTCCAACTGCCGCGTCTTGCTCAGCGCTCTGCGCACATCGTGGGCGAGCTCCCGGATGCGCCAATTGGAGACCTGGACAGCGAAAAACTGGCAAGCCACGTCTTCCAGACCGTGGGCCTCGTCGAAGATCACCACGTCTGGATCTGGGATCAAAGCGGCATCCCAGATCTCCTTGAGCGCGAGGTCTGCGAAGAAGAGGTGATGGTTCACGATCAGCAGGTCCGCGTTCATCGCCTTCCTGCGCGCATGGACCACGAAACAGTCTTCATAATGGGGGCATTGGGTCCCGCCGCAGCGCTCGGGTGTCGAGGTCACGTCGTGCCAGATCCGTGCGTCTTCCGGGATGTCTTCCAGCTCGGCGCGATCGCCGGTCTCCGTCTCGTCGGCCCATCGGTCGATCTGGAGGAAGTCCTCGACCTCGGGGGCTCCAGCGACGGGAGGCCGGTCTCGGAGGGCGGCCAGTTGATCCAGGCAGAGGTAGTTGGAGCGCCCTTTCAGGAGGACTGCGCTGAACGGGACCTCCAGGACGTCGTCGAGGAGCGGGATGTCCTTGTGAAAGAGCTGCTCTTGAAGATTGCGCGTCGCGGTCGAGACGATCACGCGCTTTCCGGAGAGGATCGCGGGGACGAGATAGGCGAGGGTTTTGCCGGTGCCGGTGCCCGCTTCGATCATCAGGGAGCGCCGCTCGCGGATCGCCTCTTCGACGGCCTCGGCCATGGCGAGTTGCCCCGATCGAGGCTCGTATCCATCGAGACGGGTTGCCAGGGGCCCCTGTTCGGAGAGGACGTCAACTGCGCGGGTCACGAGATACCTTTGGGGAAACGGGGGCCGGCTTGCTACGGGCTCGGTTTTACCGCAGACTCGGCCCGCTCGCAAATGGACGAAGAGGCTGTGTGGAGAGGGAGATGGAAGATCGCGACAAAGGACCCGAGTCCGACGGCGAAATCCGACCCGAGCTGATGGAACAGTTTGAGGACTGGCAGAAAACCCAGTCCAGCCACGACCTTGCCGAAGGGGGTGGCGCGAGTTTCGTGAGTCTCGACTCGTCGTCGTCGATCCGTCGTGTCCGGCGCACCCGTCAAATCCGATGGATCACCTTTCTGGTGGTCGCGACGTTGTCGGGGATGGGGCTGTGGGGATCGCGCCTGGACATCGCATATTTCTTCTCTCCTTCCGAGGCCGTCTCGATGGGGGACCTCCGGGTCGCGTATGTCGAAGGCGTGGAGTCGCTCCCCGCAAAGAGCAATCGGTACGTTCAGGCGGATGGTCTGATCGCGACGTTGATCCACGACGCCAACCAGCGTCAGTACTTTTTCTGTCCGCTCTACAACCTCCTGGTCCGCACTCCGAACCCCGTTCGTCTCCCGGTCAACAAGGTCGTTCACGAGATCGACCCGGTGGATGAGAAGCTTCTGCGCGGGCAGAAGGCGCTGGTCTGGGAGCTGGCAGTGGACGTCTCCGTGAAGGGAAGACTGGTGGCGCTCTCCGATTTGCCGGGTCGCTGGATGGACATCTGGAAGCATTTCGCTCCGGACACCGAGGGCGCGGACTCCGCCAGGGGCGTGGAGGCTTCCCGGGTGCATGTGCTCATCGATGGCGGTCTCGAGGACGAGGAGCGTCCAGGGGCGTACCTCCGTCATGTGCTGGTCGGGGGCGCCTCTCTGGCGATCACATTTATCACTGGGTTCTTCTATCGCCGCGCTCGCCGGGATGAGGAGGCTTTGATCGAGGCCCTCACCAAGGGCTAGGATCGCCTGACAAGGCGCGGACCTTTTTCGCTTGTCGTGCGCTTGGGAACCGGAGATGAGTGAACCTGCTTCCACAGCCCTGTCGTCTGCTGCCGTCGCGGAGATCCGCACGTCGCTCCGGACGTGGTGTGAGGGCGCCGCCCGCACTCTCCCCTGGCGCAGTGATCCGCAGCCCTGGCGCGTATGGGTGTCGGAGATCATGCTCCAGCAGACCCGCGTCGACACGGTGATCCCCTATTTTGAGCGCTTCATGGAGCGCTTCCCCACGGTGCAGTCTCTCGCGGAGGCGCCCCTCGATGATGTCCTCGCCCTCTGGTCGGGGCTGGGATATTACAGCCGCGCACGAAACCTCCATCGGGGGGCGACCGATGTGATGGCGAATCACGGGGGGGCCATTCCCGACACTGTCGAGGGGCTGTGTTCACTGACGGGGATTGGGCGTTATACGGCGGGCGCGATCGCATCCATCGCGTTCGGCCAGCCCGCCCCGATTCTCGACGGAAATGTGATTCGAGTCCTCTCTCGGCTCTTCGATCTCGCGAAGGATGTGGGCGACACGTCCACACAACGAACGCTCTGGGCGTGGGCGGAGGCGCTCGTCGACCCCGCGCATCCCAGCCATTTCAACCAGGGAATGATGGAGCTGGGCGCTCTGGTCTGTTCGCCCCGCGACCCCGCGTGTGGCGATTGTCCCTGGTCGGCTCGCTGTCTGGCTCGCCAGCGCTCGACGATCGCGGAGCGTCCCGTGAAGACGCGCAAGACGCGCACGCGTCATGTGCAGATGGTGACCGCCGTGGTGCGCGACGACGCGGGAGCCCTGCTCCTCGCACGTCGCCCGGAGAAAGGCCTCTTCGGTGGCATGTGGGAGACTCCGGCCGGGGAGCGCACGGGGAGCCGGCCCTCGCCGTCGAAGCTCCTCGAGGAGCAGATGGGTCTCGCCGTGGAAGTGCTCGGCGGCCCGGAGCACGTCAAGCATGTGCTCTCCCATCGAACGCTCGACATCGCGGTGTTCGTATGTCGAACGACCGGGGATTCGCCCGCGGTCTGCCCGCAGGGGTACACCGACGCTCGGTGGCTGCTCCCGGCGGAGCTGGACGCGGTGGGGGTGGGGACGTTGACCCGCAAGGTGCTCGCGGCAGCGGAGGCGGCATGCCCGAGCGATTGACCTCCATTCAGCTTCCGGTGGGGACAGGAGATCCGAAGCGGGCGCTTCGGCGCGAGGTGGCGCGACGGCTCCAGGTTTCGGAGACCAGTCTGCTCGAAGTCTTCGTTGTTCGGCGTTCCCTCGATTCCCGTCGCGGGAGGCAGACCTGCTGGGTGCATACCGTTGAGGTGTGGCGCGTGGGCGAAGAAGAGGCGCTCGCGTCCGAAGAGGCTCAACGCAGGGAGCGTCAGACGCCCGAACACAAGGCATTTCAAGAGGCGGACATCCATCCCGGGCCGATGCGCCCGATCATCGTGGGTGCGGGCCCCGCCGGTCTCTTTGCGGCGTTGACGTTCGCCGACCATGGCGTCGAGTGCGTGGTGTTGGATCGGGGTCTGGCGGTCGAGGATCGGCATCTCGATGTCCGGAAGTTTCGGCGCACGGGGGAGTTGAATGCGGAGTCCAATCTCTGTTTCGGCGAAGGCGGCGCGGGCACTTATTCCGACGGGAAGCTCTACACGCGGAAACACCATCCCCTCGTGCGTGCGGTCTACGAGCGCCTCGTCGCGTTTGGGGCGACCGGGGCGATCCTGACCGACGCGCATCCCCATATCGGGACCAATCGCCTCTACGCCATCTTGAAGGGGATTCGTGAGCATCTCGCTGCTCGAGGCACCGAGATTCGGTTCAATGCGCGTATGCGCTCATTGGAGGTCCGCGATGGGGTCGCCCGGGGAGCGGTGCTGGATTCGGGGGAGGTCATCGCAGGGGCTCCGGTGATCCTGGCGACGGGCCATAGCGCCCGGGACATATACGCGGAGCTGGCCGATCTCGGAGTTCCGATGGTCCCCAAATCGTTCGCCATCGGTGCTCGTTGTGAGCACCCCCAGGCGTTCGTCGACCAGGCGCAGCATGGTGCCATGGTGGGGCACTCCGAGCTCGAACCGGCGGAGTATTTTCTCTCGTGTCAGGTGGGAGATCGGGGGCTCTACAGCTTCTGCATGTGCCCTGGGGGATACATCATCCCGACCCCGACGGAGCCCGGGCACCTCAACGTGAATGGAATGAGCAACTCCAACCGCGGGGGCGAGTTCGCCAACGCGGCGCTGGTCGTGACCGTTCGTCCGGAGGACTTTCATGTCGAGAGGCCCGGCGACCTCGACTCCCATGGTGCCTTGAAGGGGATCGCCTTTCAGCGGGAATGGGAGAGCAGGGCGTATGCGGCTGGCGGCGGCGGATATCATGCTCCTGCCCAGCGCCTGACGGATTTCGTGAGCGGGCGCTCCACCGGTCAGTTGACGCCGCGGACCAGCTACCGCCCTGGTGTGACTTCGGCTTCGCTTGAGGAGATGTTGCCAGCCTCGGTCGTCGAGACGATGCGTCAAGGGATCCGGATGCTCGACCGAAAGATGCGCGGCTATCTCATGGACGATGCCTTGCTGATCGGGGTCGAGACCACCACGAGCACCCCGGTGCGCATCGTGCGCGGGGAGGACTACATGTCTCCTGGGATGCGTGAACTCTATCCCACGGGGGAGGGGGCTGGATATTCGGGTGGCATCGTGTCGAGCGCGATCGATGGGATCCGCGCAGCCCGTGCGGCTCTGGAGAGCAGCCGGGTCGACTAGACGAGGGGCTCCAGCACGATAGGAAGCTCTCGCTCCACCCGGATTCCCTCCGGCGCGACAGATGCCTGCCAGGCCATGACCTCGACTCCGGCGGCCCGCGCTTTCCGGAGCGTTTTTCCGTATTCGGGGTCCACCGTGTCCGCGGTGCCGAATTGAGCGCAGTCGCCCCGAACGACGAGATGAAAGGACACCGCGCGTTTTCCCTCTCCCACAATCGCCATGAGTTCCTCGAGATGGCGACGTCCCCGGGTCGTGACGGCGTCGGGGAACCGCGCCACGCCGTCCTCAGCGAGCGTGACGCTCTTCACCTCGATGTAGCAGGGAGGGCGCTCGGGATCCGTGAGGAGCATGTCGATTCTGGAGCGCTCCCCATACCGCACTTCGCGCCGCAGCTCCGCGTAGTCGGCGAGAGAGGGGATGGCCTGACGCCCAATGGCGGACTCCACCACGCGGTTGGCGAGGGCGGGGTGGACGCCGATAAGGACTCCCTCGCTCTCGACGAGCTCCCACGTGAAGGGATGCTTCCGTTGGGGATTGCTGGCTCTCGAGAGCCATACGGGGCTGCCTTCGATCGCGCATCCGCGCATGGAACCCGTGTTGGGACAGTGCGCCACGATTTCGGTCCCGTCTTCCAGGCGGACGTCGGCCAAGAAGCGCTTGTAGCGTCGCAGAAGGTGGCCCTCGACGAGGGCGGGCTGGAAGGCGTGATCCATGGAGGCATCCTGCCACAGAGGAGGATGGGGGCAAGCGTCATCGTTGCGGGGAGACTGGACGCCCCCTATGATCCCAGTCGGGGCCATTCGAACCCAGAGGGAGGCGTCCGTGGCGGATTCAGTGCGCGTAAAGGTCTATACGAGTACCCATTGCGCCTATTGCCGCGCCGCGAAGGCGTTGTTGGATCAGCGGGGGATCGCCTTTGAGGAGATCGATCTCAGCCAGGATTCTACCGCTCGCGAGGCGCTCATCGCCGAGACTGGATGGCGGACGGTCCCCATAATCGAGATCGATGGTGAATTGATCGGTGGCTTCATGGAGCTTCGCGCTCACGCCATGAAGGGGGGGCTGGACGACTTCTAGTTCCCGGCGCCCGAGAGATCCCTGATCTTCGCGTTCTTGATCTCCGCGATGGCCTCGGCGGCGCGCTTTTTCACGCCACGGTCCGTGTCCTTGTCCGCCGTGGCCTGGAGCGCCTTCAGCGCGGTTGCGTCCGCGATCGTGCTCAGTCCATTGATGGCTTCCAGGCGCAC
>Ga0114996_10009788_pt1 | contig 10451 bp, 8 predicted proteins | sample ArcticOcean_MG_C_4_FD_87039 | JGI IMG/M metagenome (GOLD analysis project Ga0114996, IMG submission 87039) | Marine microbial communities from western Arctic Ocean - ArcticOcean_MG_CB4_134 | ecosystem: Environmental > Aquatic > Marine > Oceanic | place: Arctic Ocean: Canada Basin | collected...
ACAGGGTGATGCAAATCCTCACGCGCCCCAACCCAGTGAACGAGCTAGTCCTGACGGAGTTGCTTCTGTTGTTGAACGAGAAGGGCACGACGGCAGGGGAGCGCGCGAAGATCTCCCTGTATCTGGCCGATTGCCTGGTCCACGGCCCCGCCGTCCGGCGCGTATTCAAGTTGCTCGATGCGACCAAGTCTCCAGGTCGTCGGGAGATGGTGCAGGCATTGGCCCGCGCACCGATCGCCATGCGGAGGTTGGTCGCCAGATCCTTCGGCACAACGGTGTCCTGGATCGACGAACCGGCTGCGCTGTGGATCATCGAAGCCCTGCGGGACATGTACGCGAATCCGAACGAGCGATCTGACAGCCTGATCCTCGCGATGAACCACAGGAGTCCCCTGGTCATCGCCGCGGCCATCCGCGCACAGGTCAGGGTGGCGCACGACTACGAGCCCGCGCGGAGGAAGATCAAGACGTTCAAGACGCACGTCTCGCCGCTGGTCCGGGTTGCCTACGAAGACGTCCTGACCGCCGAGGCGGTTCGCGAGAACTTCAAGTTCACGGGGGTGGTGATCGCGGACTACTCCGCCAACAAGATCTTCCAGGTCGACGTCAAGGGCCGCGTGGTCTTCTCGATCGATGATATCTATGGCGTCTGGGACGTCGAAACGCTCGCCAGTGGCAACCTCCTGATCACCGAGTTCTCGCTCAATCGCGTCAGCGAGGTGACGCGAAAGGGCAAGGTCGTATGGCGCTTCGAGAAGCTCAAGAACCCGTACGATGCGGATCGACTGAAGAATGGCAATACGCTGATCAGCGACACGTTCGGTCGCCGCGTGATCGAAGTCAACAAGGCAGGGGAGATCGTGTGGCAGTACGCAAAGGACATCCACCCGTACGATGCCGACCGCTTGCACAACGGCAACACGTTGATCTCCGACACCTACGACGACCGGGTGATCGAAGTCGACAAGAAGGGCAAGATCGTCTGGGAAGTGAGGAACGTTCCCAACATCCACGACGCCGACCGGCTACCGAACGGCAACACCCTCCTGACAATTCGGATGCTCAACGAGGTCCGCGAGGTCGACAAGAAGGGCAAGACCGTCTGGTCCCTCAAGAACCTGAAATCTCCGAGCGACGCCGATCGGCTCCCTGACGGGAACACCATGGTCGCGCAGAACGGGTCGGTTCGGATCTTCAACCCCGCAGGCATCGTCCTTTGGACAAAGAAGGTCACGTGGGCGGTCGAGGCCAACCTCGTGCCCAAACGGAAGTAGATTAGCCCCCGCGCGAGGCCGTGGAGCCACGCCGTCTCTTTGGCGAGAATGCTGGGTAGGTCCGATTGCGATAGTATGTTCCGAGGCATGCACACCCTCCCCCGCCTCGTCCTCGGAATGGTCGCCCTGTCCACGGCTCTCGCCCTCGACGCCCCGGCGCAGAATCGGCGACGCCCCACGAAGCTCGTCGAGACCGAGAACATCAAGCACTTCCGGATCGTGTCGAAGAAGCTCACCGAGTTCTGGGGTCGGACGATCCACATGGATGCCGGCGTGGTTCTTCCGCCGGAGTTCAAGAAGAGCGAACGACTGCCAGTCTGCTATTCCATTCACGGGTTCGGCGGCTCCCACCTGTCGGCGGCTCGCAGCGGCCCGCGAATCCTGCGCGAAATGAAGAAGCCGGACAGCGACTACCCGCGCATGATCTACGTGTTCCTGAACGCGCGTTGTCCGCTGGGGCATCACGTCTTCGCGGACTCAGCCAACAACGGTCCGGTCGGGACCGCGCTCGTCGAAGAATTGATCCCCGCGCTGGAGCAGGAGTACGGCGCGTTCGGCGAGCCGACCGGGAGGTTTCTGACCGGCCACTCGAGCGGCGGATGGTCGAGCCTGTGGGTGCAGCTCCGACATCCCGAGTTCTTCAACGGCGTGTGGTCCACCGCGCCGGACTCTGTCGACTTCCGTGACTTCACCGGGATCCACGTCTACGACTGGACCAACGCCTACACGAACCCGGACGGGAAGGCGATCCAGCTGATCCGTCGGAATGGCAAGTTCGTCATGTCGTTCAAGCAGTTCACGGAACGCGAGCACTCGCGCCGCGCCTACGGCGGGCAGATCGCGAGCTTTGATGCGGTGTTCAGTCCGAAAGGCGAAGACGGACGCCCGATGCCGATGTTCGACCGCGACACGGGAGCGATCGACAAGTTCGTCGCAAAAAGCTGGGAGAAGTACGACATGACGCTGTACGTGCAGCGCAACTGGTCACGGCTGCGCGCGCCGCTCAAGGACAAGGTGCACGTCTACATGGGCACGCTGGACACGTTTCGGCTGGAGGGCGCTCTCTACCTCTTCGCGGCAGACATGAAGAAGCTCGGCACAGACTTCGACATCAAGTTCGTCAAAGGCCGTGACCATGGCACGTTGTTTCGCCCACACGAGAAATACTGGCCGAAGGGGATGATCGACCACATCCACCGTGCGATGCACGCGCGGTTCGCAGCGACGAAGTAGATCAAGACCCTCACGCCATCTCGGCGCGGTGCCGATCGCACTGCCAGCGCAGGAACAACAGGTCCAGCACGATCACGGTCAGGATCACGATCACCGCGACGACCGCCAACAAGTCCTGGTCGCGGATCAAGCCGAGCGGCGCGAACACAGCTGCGTTCAAGATGGCCAGAGGGAGGATCCACGCGACGAACACCGCGAGGCCAAGTCCGTAGAGGCGCCCGGCGGAGTGCTTGATCGTCGTGATTCCGGAGAATCCAAGGATCATGACCGTCAACAGCAGGAACACGGCGGCTGCGCCGATGAAAGCCCAAATGGAGAGTGCATCAATGGTCGGATCTTCCGATGGCGGGTACCGCTTGACCGGCAGATCTCCGGTCCAGGCTTTGCCCGTCGACTCTTGAAAGACCTGGATCTCCCGCATCGCAGCGGCGTACTTCTCGACCTGCAGCTGGTGGCGGTACTGATGTTCGACCTGCGTATCCCAGAGGAGGGCAGCCCCACCCATGAGCGCGACGAAACCCACGAACAACAGGATGAGCCCGACGAGCGGACGCCTGCACAACCGCGCCTCGCCGTAGGCGACCTGACTCGGCGCCGCGTCGCTCGGCACGCCTTCCACGTCCGACTTGATCTCGCCCGCGCTCTGGTATCGATCTTCGACGGCCTGCGCCAAGGCGCGCATCACCACGTCGTCGAGTTCCTTGCGCGTGCCCACCTTCTGCGACGGCATCGCGAAGTGTCCGATCGGCAGCTCGCCCGTCAGCATCTCGTAGATCACGACGCCGAGCGCGTAGATGTCCGCGCGGTGGTCGACTTTGCCCGCGCCCATCATCTGCTCGGGCGCCATGTAGTGTGGCGTGCCCAACGCCTGCTCCGTGCGCGTGAGCGTGACGTCGTGCCCGCCGAGCATCTTCGCGAGCCCGAAGTCCGCGATGCGCACGTTCCCATCCTGGTCAATCAGGATGTTCTCCGGCTTGATGTCCCTGTGGACGACGCCGCGGTCGTGGGCAAACTGCAACGCGTCGCAGATCTGCGGCACCAGCCTGAGCGCTTCCATCGGCGACAGCCGATCCATGTTCATCAGCTGGCGGAGGTCTACGCCGTCGATGTACTCCGAGACGATGTAGAAGAAGTCATCGGTCTCGCCGAAGTCGTAGATCGCGAGGATGTTCGGGTGACTCAGCAAGGCCTGCGCCCGCGCCTCGCGCACGAAGCGTTCTTCGAACTCCGGATCCTGAACCGTCTCCCGACGCAGGATCTTCAGCGCAACAAAGCGATCGAGCTTCTTCTCGCGCGCCTTGTAGACCGCTCCCATCCCGCCCTGGCCGATCAGCCCGGAAATGTCGAACTGAGGCAGCGCGGCCTCGAGTTCTGCCGAAGTCGGCGGTGGAGTCCGCGGTCGCGTAGTCTCGGTCATGCCCTCCATCGCCATTTCCAACAGGCGCTTGGGATCGAGGGCGGGGTTCGGTTGATCGCTCGGTTGGTGGCTCATGCCGCTGTGTAAAGGAACCCGATCCGCATGGTTACACGCCGGATCGAGTATTCCTGAATACCGTGATTCTCGTGGCTATCCGCCGCCCAACGCAGCCAGAAGGTGGGCGATTTCGTCCTTCGCGTCGATTCCTTCGTCGAGCGTTTGGGAAACCTCCTCGACGAGCAGCTCGCGGAAACGCTGGCGCATGCGGTGCACGGTCACCTTGACGGCACCTTCGCTCATGCCGAGCTGGTCCGCGGTCTGCTTGTAGGTCAGGGCCAGGTCAGGGTCCTGGAGGTAGACCTCGAGCGCTTTGAACCTCGCCTCTCGCCTACGGTCCGCGAACTCACCGCGCAACCGGGTCATCACCCGATCGATGACGGCGAGCGCCCAGCGCCGTTCGAAGATCATGTCGGGGCTGACGTCGTCCACTGCCTCGACACCGTAGCGCTGCTCCGCCTCTTCTGAGTCGAGCGAGATGAGCGTCCGCCCGCCGCCGCGTTTTTGCGCCTGCGCCCGATCGTGTTCGTTCGAGAGGAAGTTCGTGAAGCACGCGAGCAAGAAGGTCCGGAACCGTCCGCGTTCCTGGTCGGCACGATCCACGCCATTGCGCGCGAGCAAATCGAGAAAGAAACCCTGAGCGAGATCCAACGCGTCGTCTGGCGCATGCCCTCGACGCCGTGCGAACGCGAAGATCGGCGGCCAGTACTGCGCACACAACTCCTCGAACGCACGCCGACCCTGCTCGTCAGAGTCCCCCGCCTTCGCGACGAGGCTCCAGCGCGTCGTCAGGAAACGATGCGTGCCACCGGCCATCGGAATCTCGGACCACGAGGACATCGGCAAAGGATCATACGTCAGGCCTTGCGCAGACGAGAAGGTCCATCACCGATAGGGCCGCGCAAAAAAGTTCGGCGCGATGTGAGATGTTCCCCTCGTGACACGTCTTGTGCGACAGAGGTGGCTTCCAGAGCCTCTGCACTCACTGCACTCGTGACCGGCATCGTCGGCGCGGTGATCACCGTCGGAACGTTCATGATCGTGCTCGTGCGTTTCGGGGTGCTCAGCGTGATGGTCAGCCTCGTCGTGTCCGCCATGCTCATCGACTACCCGATGAGCCTCGACCCCGACGTCTGGCACAGCAGCAACACGCTCATGACGTTCGTGGTGATCGCGGTTCTGTTGTTTCACGCGCACCGATGCGCCACGCGGTTCTCGAAGTAGCAGTCCAGCCGTCGGGGGCTGTTTGCGTTCTGGGCGATTTCAGCTGAGACAGCTGGTCGGTCCTCTCGATCGTGATTTCGCACTCCTGACAAGAAAGGAGCGACGACTTCATCGACCCGTCAGTACAGAGCCAGAACCGCCGCAGCAATCCTCTTGGCGAGGATGGTGTTGCCGCGGTGGTTGAAGTGGCAACACGTGTCCACATAGAGCTGTTCTTCGACCACGGCGAACACGCGACGCAGGTCGTGGAACACGACGCCATTCGCGCGCAGTTCGTCCGCCTTCGCCGAGAGCTTCGGGTAGCCCTTCTCGACACCGATTCGGTAGGGGTAGTTCGGGTCCGCGTGGATCGCGACCGCGCGTTCCTTGGATCCGATCGGTTTGGCGTCGGGGTCGTACTGATTCGGCTGCAGGAAGTGGAGGTAGCGAATGCCGTACGCGTGGCAGAGGCTTCGCATCTGGATCGACGAGCGCGCCCACTGCTGCGCGATCGTGTCGTAGATACCGTCACCGTCCAGGTTTTCGAGCTCGGGACCGCGCACCGCGAACGGCAGTTCCTTCGCCGTTCTGAGCTTGGTCAGAGCGAGCGTGTTCTCGTCGATATCGTGCTGCTGGGATCGATTGCGGAGAGACCAGATGAACTGCAGAGTCACCGAATACTGCACTATCGGATGAGCGAAGGCCTGGGCGAGATCACGCTGCTGGTTGCGCAGGTACATCATCTCGCCCGCCATGAGCAACACCGAGATGTCCGGCGTCTGCTGGATCAGATGATCCCAGGCACGGGGGAAGAACGGAAACACACCGCGTGGTCGACACTCCCCCACCGGCAACGTGGCTTCGTTGAACCCATCGATGTTCAAGATCACGTCGAACTGTCCGCCGAGAGAGAGCACCCAGTTCAACGCCATCAGTTGTTGCGGTTGCTTGAAGCCAGGCACCGCCATGCGAACGAGGACGACGCGTTTCCCCTTCAGGGCGGGCGCCCGCTGCAACTCCGCCATGAACGGGTGTTCTCCCAACAGGCTGAACCAGTACGCGACCGAGCCACCCATCACGCCGATCACCAACGTGTCCGCGGACAGCTTCCGCAAAGGACTAGCGCTGTCGATGAACCCAAAGCCGTTGACTGGATGACCGTAGCGACGCTTCACGACGTCGTTCGCCCGGGGCGTGTTGATGAAGCCCGTGTAGGGATGGATCTCCACCTCCAGCCGCGGCGGTTGTTTCGGCTCGGACTTCCCCTCGTCGTCAGAGTGCAGATCGGCCAGGTGGCGGACAGCCTCGCGCTGTCGGGAGTACGAGAACATCTCCCCCTCGACAGCCCAGAACAGGAGGAAACTTCCCAACTCGAGGGCGGCGACGACGGACACAGTGAGGATCGCAGCGAAGAGAATTCGACGGCGCCGGCGACGGGGATTCGCGCCAGACATCAGCGCGCCACCTCGAAGATCTCGATCGATTCCGGACAGAGAATCGACCCGCGGTCGGTCACTAAGACGACGGGATGCGATCCCGTTCGTTTCGCGATGTCCTTCGGCAGCGTGAACGAGACCTCATTGTCTCCGAGGATCTCGAACGTCCGCACCCATCGGTCCCCCACCCAGATCCGGTCGAAACTGTGTGGACGCGCGAAACCCGCGCCTTCGATGACGACCTTCTGCCCTCGGTCCCCGGCTTCGATGCGTGCCGGTCGGACTCCGGTGCACTGCACTCCGGGGTCCGCCCGCAGACTCTGGAGCTCACGCAGGCGGGGGGGATCGAGATCGAAGATCCGGCGAACAAGTTCGCGGACGATGAGAAGATAGCCGTGGGGAGATGGGTGGATGAAATCGAGGAACACCGGTGGCTCGCCCGCATCGGCGAACACGACCGCGGCATCGACAAAGGAAACCTCGCGCTGCTCGTACACCTCGATCGCCGCCTTCCGGTAGGTCTCTCCGAACGGCCATCGCTTCTGGGTATCCACGGGGATCGCGGGCACGACGGCGACGACCTCGCCGCACTCGCGTGCCATGTCGATCAGTGCGTGGATGTTGGCCTTGAACTCCGCGACCGGTACACGATGCATCGGCGGATACTCCGTGTCGGATTCCAGCCGTGACGCAGCCTCGCGAATCAGGCGAACGATTCGGAGCGATCGCAGGGCGCTGCTTCGCATCTTCTCGACGTCCGCGGCGAAGTCGGAGTCGTGTTTGCCCTCGGCGGCGAAGTAGTAGTCGTTCCAGGCTCCGCACCAGAGCACCGTGAGATCCGGTCGCAGCGGCATGATGTCACGCCGGAAGTGGACGCGGTTCTGGTGCGTCGTGTAGGCGGGCAACCCGGCGAGCACGCTCTCGACCCTCGCGTGCGGGAGTCGTCGGCGCAACGCGATCTCGAGCTGCATTCCGTACGTCTCCTCGTACTCGACTCCGAACCCGAACGTCATCGAGTCCCCCACGCACGCGATGCGCAGATCCCGGTCGCCCCGCTCACCACGCGGAGCCCACCCGCGCAGGAACAAGTCGTTCGTGTAAAACTCCTTCAGTCCCGGTTTGAGCTTCCAGAAGATGTCCGCGTCCTTGACCGCGTACTCGCTATCGAACGACTCGCACTCGAAGGCGAGTCCCGAGTACTCCGGGGGAATGTCGAAGACACGCATCCCGATCTCGACGACGACCAAACCGAGACTGATGGAAGCCAGGGTTGCCAACTTGCGGGATCGGCGCTTGGGTTTCTCGGTCATCGCGCTACCGGACGGATCGAGCTACTCGAAAGCCGACGAGGACATCCCGAAGACCGGGCGGGCAACCGCGACGGGTGGACAACCGCAAACCCCGCGGACCGTTGCCCCACGACCCACCTCTGCAGGTTCGCTCGGAGCCCGAATCGGGACCGCGCGGATCGATCGCGGGGCGATCCTGGTACTGCTGAAATTCGCGTTCGTTGAACCAGTCCGAACACCACTCCCACGCGTTGCCCTGGACGTCGTGGAGGCCAAAGCCGTTGGCGCGGAAGTAACCGGCGTGGGACGACACCAGGAAACCGTCATCGAAAGGAAACGAGTCGGGATACCACTCGAACTTCGCCTGCGTCTTTTGGTCGGTGCCGTTGAGGAAGCCCTTGCCGCCGCCTGGATCACGCCCCCAGAGAAATCGATCCGTCACGCCGGCGCGGGCCGCGTACTCCCACTCACCATCGGTCGGCAACCGCAACCCGTTCGCGCGACAGAATTCAGACGCTTCGGTCCAGGAGACGAGCACCACGGGCTGCTCCGGTCCGTTCAGCGTCAGCCCCTTGAAATCCCCACTGTGGTGACCTCGTTTGTGCCGCCGGTACTCGAAGTTCGTCACCTCGTGCCGACCGAGGTAGAACGGTCGTGTGATCGTCACCTCGTGTTGCGGCCTCTCCTCGAACTGCCCTACGCTGTCCATCGGAATGGCGCCGCGGATGTACTTCCCCGGTGGGATCAACACGAGTTGCACGCCCGACGTCTTGTCCTGGACGAGCCACGGCAAGCCCGTCGCCGCGAGACGCGTGCGAAAAATCGGATCGGGAACCGCTACGGGGTCCGGAGTCTCGCGCAGCACGATCGCCCAATCGATGTCTGCAGAGGCGAAGCCCGCCCCGTTAGCCACGCTCGCATCGACCTTCGCCGTGGAGGACCAACTCACGAACGCCAAGCTGCCACACCACAACACCGTTGTGACGACGACCCCGATTGCGAAGCTTCTCCCGTCCACAGCTAGACCCCGACGCAAGCGAGCCGCCGGCAATACCGGCACAACAGCCTCGTGAATGGATTTGCCATTGTCTCGAGCGAGGGAAAAACCGGGACGCAAGCCAGGGCCAGGTAGGCGCGAGGCAGGCGACCAACCATGGAACTACACGAGTATTCGGCTGTACTGTCAAGGTGGCGAGGCGGCGGCGCTGGAAAGGAAACTCGCGCATCGCGCCGCCATTCTACATCTTGTGCCAGACGGTAAGTGTCTGCTGTCGCTAATTCACCCAGGGTCTGCGAGCGAACGTCCACCCGTGAGTGGCAGGCCGGCCCCTTGCGACGGGTCGCGCCTGCGATCTCTGTCCTCCCAACAAGATCTCTCCACCGTTGAAGGGGTGCATGCTTGGTTCGAGGGTCTCCGACTGAGACCGCGCCGTCAGCGTAGCTGAAGAGAGATGGGGTTGCTGGCCGTGAATATCTGGTGCGTGGTCCCATCGTAGACCGGGAACGCGTGATGCAGCGTCGTCGGGACAGCGGGCAGTCCCTTCGGAACATTGAGAGAAGCTGTCGCCGTCCCGAGCGCGCTCAGCACACCCGTGAACTCCTTCGAGTTGCCGACCTGGACGATGAGGCTCGTGTAGTGGTCCGGATTCAACGGGATGTGGATGCCGGTGAGCACGACGCTCGGGGTGGAGCCAGTGATCGAACCGAAGACGTACCTCATCGGCTTCGACTTGTTCCCACAGGGTGTGTTGATCGATTCCGCCAGCTCCGTTCAGCTCGGCCTGACCGAGGCGGCGCGCCTTGGCGTCGGGCGCTAGTTGGTCGTGCGGGGGGAGCATCGCGGGGTGCTCGCTCGGCCTCTAGCTCGGGGGCGCGAACGTGAAGTTCGACATCTTGCTGGAGGCTCATCGAAAGTTGGGGCTGGGCACCGACCTGGTCGCGCTCAGACGATCGACCACGACGGACTCACCGTGGCGCTGCACTAGCGCCAGTCTCAGCCGAACAGCTTCTTCGCCTTGCGTCTCGAGATGCGGGGCGCGCGGATCATCCCGCCGCGCAGCTTCTCGCCCGTCGGATCGACGTAGATTCGACCGCTGCCGAACTTCTTCCGGTCGCGGATGTTGAGCACGTGGACGTTGAACACGAACGCGGGGCCTGTGAGCGCCTTGAACCAGTGGATGTTGTCGCGGAAGTCGGAAATCGTCGAGCAACCACCGGGGCCGAACTTCTCGTCGATCGTCGGGCGGATCATGATGTCCTTCTCCCCGTCCTCGAGCCGTTGATAGTGGCGACCGCGGAAGTCTCCTTGCAGGATCATGAAAGCCGTCGTCATGTTGTTGTGGCCGTGAGGGATCACGGACTGCCCCTTCTTCAACGCGAAGATCTGCTTGCCGAACTGCAGGCTCGCGGGCACGCCCTCGACCTTGGGGAAGCTGAACGCGTTGCCACGCTCACCCTGTTCCGAGAAGCGGGCGCGCTTCTTGAAGTTCTCGAAGTCGATCAGTTTCAGGAGCTCCTTCAGTTCGACTTTCGCGAAGAGTTC
>Ga0114996_10009790_pt1 | contig 10450 bp, 8 predicted proteins | sample ArcticOcean_MG_C_4_FD_87039 | JGI IMG/M metagenome (GOLD analysis project Ga0114996, IMG submission 87039) | Marine microbial communities from western Arctic Ocean - ArcticOcean_MG_CB4_134 | ecosystem: Environmental > Aquatic > Marine > Oceanic | place: Arctic Ocean: Canada Basin | collected...
AAGACGGATGTGAAGGTGATGGGCCTGGAGGTAGGATTGGCTGATCTGCGGCGAGTGGGCTATGCCGTCGCGGAAGAAGGGGATCTGCTGAGGCTGACCACGCCCGTTGATGTGATCGACAGGGGGCGTCTGCAGGAGCGACTGCAGACGGTTGCGCTCGGTCGGAGTGTTGGATGCCAGGTGGAGACCGCGTCCACGAATGATCTGGCCGTCTCGGCTGCTTACGAGGGAGCGCCTCACGGGTCGGTCATCCTGGCAGAATACCAGACCCGGGGTCGCGGACGCGCTGGGCGACATTGGCATTCCCCGCCGAACTGTGGACTCTGGCTGTCAGTTGTTTTGAGGCTGGCGGATGTCGACGCCCGCTCTCCGGGGATGATGACGCTGGGCGCCGGCGTGGCTGCCGCGGCGGCGGTAGAGCAGGCAACCGGCACTCGTCCGGCGCTGAAGTGGCCTAACGACATCCTCTTCGACGGCCGCAAGATGGGTGGAATCCTCTGCGAACGGCACGAGAAGTTCGCCGTCATAGGGATTGGGGTAAACGTCAACCACGCCGCGGAGGACTTCCCGGATGACCTGCGCGATTCGGCGATTTCGTTAGGGCAGATCACCGGAACGCCTCTGCATCGCGAGGATGTTCTTGCGGATCTTCTGTTGGGACTGGAGGCGATTCTGGACGAAACAGGTGATTCGATCCGGGAACGTTGGCTTCTGTTCTGGGGCGATCGAGGACGTCAGATGCAGTTTACGGTGGAGTCCGGTCTGGTGGATGGAATCGCCAGAGGGCTTTCAGATGATGGCGGACTGGTGATGGAGACGGCCGATGGGGTGCGGACGGTGTATGCTGGTGATGTCGTACCCCTGACGGTGAAGTAGGAGGCGCAATGCTCGTTGCCGTGGATATCGGGAATACGAACGTGCACGTTGGCCTGGCTGAGGGGGGCCTGATGGCGCAGGCGCGCCTGTTCCCGAAGACGCCGAATGTTTCGCCTGAGGAGTTCCAGGTGTCATTGAGCGCAGCTCTGGAGGGGGTATCCCCCGAAGCGGTGATCGTCTCGTCGGTGGTCCGTGGGGGAGTTGATCTGGTGCGACGAACCTGCATCAGCCTGTGGGCGGGGATCGACGTGGTGGAAGCGACGCCTGAAATGGATCTTGGAATCCGATCTGACGTCCAGCCCGCTGCGAAAGTGGGGATTGATCGTCTGCTGGCAGCAGGGGAAGCGTATGCGCTGGCAGGGGGAGCGGTTGTTCTCGTTGGCGTCGGCACGGCCATTACGGTAGATGCCGTATCGTCGGATGGTCGATTCGTGGGGGGTACGATCTCACCTGGCCTGCGGACAAAGCTGCAATCGCTTTCAGATCGAACGAGCCTGCTTCCTCTGGTGGACCTGAAGGCGCCGGCAGCGTTCCCAGGGAAGGAGACGGGTGAGAGCATCCTGGCCGGGGTGGTCATCGGGAGCGCGGGCGCGGTTGATCGGTTGGTGGAGGAGTTGAAGCTGGTGGTGGGGGGAGGTGCAGCAGTGATGGTGACGGGCGGGGACGGTCCTTTTCTATCGCCCTACCTGAAGACGGAACACCAGGTCTTGGAGTCCCTCGTGCTCAGAGGGCTCGTTACGACGTTCGAACGGGCCCGCGTGGGATAGGCGATACAGTAGATTTTGGTACACGGCAAACGCCGAAGGGGATGCTTTCCTTCGGCGTTTGGTCGTTACATGGAACGGTTCAACGCTTCTTGTTCAACTCTTCAGTCAATTCCGCCTTCTGCCTGGCCAATGCCGCCTGCGACTGGGCGTCCGTTTCCAGTTTCTTGTACTCCTGCGAGAGCGTTGGGATCTTTCTCTGACGGCCGCGGATGCTGCGCTGCAGCTTGGAGATCTCCGCATCGACGATGCTGACGGCGCCCACGGCAAGCTTCAGCCGCTGTCGAACAGTGTTGTGGGCCTCTACAACTTCAGTTAACTGCCCACGCTTCCGGGCTTCGGAAACTGTTATGAACCACTTCACAAACATGGTGGCGATGGCGAGGACCACCGTAACAAGAGCGACGAACATGAGGAAACCTCCATCGGGGGAAACAGAGGTGACAGCAGACGTTCAGGGCAAAAGCCCACAAGCATGATGTTGTCAATAGAACGAGGTCAGGCGAGGCCCGCCTTCTTGATGAGGTCTCTCATTGTCTTCAGATTTTTCCGGGCCGTATCGGTTGGGTCGTCGAGGCCCGGTGTTTCGAAGACAAGAGACCCGCTGTAGTCGATCTCGGCCAGAGCCTTCAGGCACCCGTCGAGATCGATGTCGCCCTCGCCTACATAGCAGGGCGTGCGATCCTTCTTTGGGTCCTTGATGTGGACTTTGAAGATCTTATCGCCCAGGGTCTTGATGTCGTTCACCGAGTGGCTGCCGAGCATCTGCGCATTGCCCACGTCGAAGTAGGCCCCGACATGGCTGCTGCCGATGGACTCAATCTGCTCCAGCAACTGCTCTCCGGTAACGATATGGCTTCGCCCAACGTTCTCCAGGGCGACCCTGACATTGTGTTTCTCGGCTTCCCCGGCGCAGGCCTTCATCTCTTCGGTCCACCGCTTGAAGGACTCCGCTTCCGGCAGTTTGTTCGGGTTGGTGACGGGTACGAGGATGGCCTCTACCCCCAGTTCGCCACACGCCTTGATGGTATGCAGGAGAATCTGTTTGGCCGTTGTCCGGTTGGCGACATCGGGATCGGCGAACGTAAACTTCCAGAACGTGTGAAGGCAGACGGCGAAGATGGGAAGAGACTCCTCCTGACGCTTCGCCAGTGCGTCAATCCCACCTTCGGTCCAGAGTTCGGTGTCCCGGTAATCATCTCCCTGGACTCCGAGTTCCACGCCGTCGAACCCGATTTCCTTCGCTTTTGTGAAGACTTCGGTCCAGTCGGCCTGCAGGACCTGTTCGAGTGTTCCAATTTGAAACCGGCCCATCATGACCCCCAATTCAGTGTCGGAAACCTTTGAAGATTATCGGCTTGCGCTTGAACAGCCAGAGGCGCAAAAGGTACGGAAACGGTATTCTGAAGTCAAACGACCGTTGATTACGGAGAATCTTCCTCACCGGATGTGAAGCGGGGGTCTTCGTTGACAACCCCTGGCGGTGCCCCTATTTTGGTCCGACCTGCAGGTCCCTCATTCACGCGAGCCCCGGCCTCCATAGCCTGAGAGGATTCCATGAAGACCGCACTATGCACGCTGGCGTTCAAAGATCTGTCCTTTGAAGAAATCCTGGATGTTGCATCTGAGGCCGGTTTCGACGGTGTGGAGCCGTGGGGCAAGCCGGATCACCTTCCGGCCGTCTACGACGCCGCAACGGTCCAGAGAGCGGCCGCTGCCGTTTTCGAACGCGGGCTGGTTGTTTCCCAGTTGGGTTCTTACGCAAATCCAGTATCTGAAGCATTCGCCCAGGAAGCGGCCGATTCCATCCTGATTGCCAACGCCTTCAAAACCGATACGATCCGTGTTTGGGCCGGTGAACATGGGTCGGGCGAGGCGGAGGAGTCGGAGTGGGAACGCGTGACCGAGGGGTTCAGGACCTACTCGGACCAGGCCGCCGAGGCCGGGCTGCGGCTGGCGGTTGAAGTGCACGGTAATCGACTTTCGGATACCACAGAGGGGTGTCTGCGGCTCCTGGAGGGAGTGGATCGACCGAACTTCAGGCTCAACTACCAGCCGACCTATCCTCCCGACCGAGCGCTCGAGGAACTCGCGAAGATCGCTGCTTTCGTTGTTACCGTTCATGTTCAGAACGGAGGAGGGCTCCTGTCGGAGGGGCCTTTGAATTACCATGATGTCGTCGCCATTCTCAAAGGGCATGGGTTCGACGGGTTCGTGGAGGTCGAATTTGTGCGGAAGGAAGATCCCCTTGACGCCCTGAAACTGGATGCGGTCTATCTTCGATCGCTGTGTGAATCGTAAGGAGGCGGGAAGAGATGGCAAAGCCTGTACGCATAGGCGTGGTGGGTGCAGGAAGCGCCACGTTCTCGTTGGGATTGGTCAAGGACCTGTGTCTGACCGAAAACCTGCAGGGGAGCGAAGTCTCCTTCATGGATATCGATCCGGATCGTTTGGACGCCGTCACCCGGATGGCCTCCCGCTATGCGGACGAAGTTGGCGTCGACTTGACGTTCCACCAGACGACCAACCTGGATGCTTCGCTTACGGACTGTGACTTCGTCATCAATACGGCGATGGTTCAGAGCCATCACCACCAGCGCCAGGTCCGCGAGATGCTGGAGAAGTACGGATACTACTACGGCGGCGCCAGCCTGGGCGGGCACTACCAGTTCGAGTTGATGTTGGGCGTAGCGCGCGCGATGGAGCGGATCTGTCCCGATGCCTGGCTGATCCAGTCCGGTAACCCGGTGTTCGACGGCTGCACGCTGATGACCCGGGAGACCGGAATCAAGGTGTGCGGTCTCTGTCACGGTCACTATGGTTATCTTCACATCGCAAAGGTGCTCGGACTGGACCCGGATCGCGTTGGGTTTCAGGCTCCCGGTGTCAATCACTGCATCTGGATGACGCATTTCCTCTATGAGGGTGAGGATGCCTACCCTCTTGTCGACGAGTGGATTCAGACCGAAGGTGAGCGCTACTGGGAGACCCACGTTGCCGAGGGGACCCATGATATTCAGCTGTCGAGAGGGGCCGTCCACCAGTTTCGGATGTACGGCCTGTTTCCCATTGGGGATTCACCTCGTATGGGCGGCTGGTGGTACCACACCGACATTGGGACGAAGAAGTGGTGGTTTGGTGAACCGTTCGGGGGCCCCGATACGGAGATTGCACGGCCGGTCCACGTAGAACGCCTTGAGAAACGGCTGGATGAGATCCGCAAGGCGGCCGGCGATCCGTCTGCAAAAATGACGGAGTTGTTCGGACAGAGCCGGACCCGGGAACAGCAGGTGCCCATTATCGACGCACTGACGAACGATACCGAAGGGCAGTTCCAGGTGAACGTTCCGAATCGGGGCGCGATAGAAGGGATTGATGACGATGTCGTTGTTGAGGTTCCCGCCGTAATCAACGCCAAAGGGATTCAGCCGCTGCGCGTAGGCAGGCTCCCGAAGAAAATCATGCTGGAACAGTTGCTTCCGACGATCCTGAAAATGGAAATCGGCTTGGAAGCCTACCGGACCGGCGATCGCAGCATGCTGTTGTATAATATATTGCAGAGCCCCAAGACTCGGTCTTACGATATTGCTGCCGATGTCCTGGATGAATTGATGGCGCTTCCTGAGAACCGGGATGCGGCTGAATATTATCAAATGCCCTGGCCGGAAGACAAGGTAGGCCGATACAGAAAGCAAACGGATAGGACTTGACTAAGAATGCATGGCCTACTGTTCCTATCCGATTTTTCAGGAGGTGGAATTCCATGATGTACCTGATGACATGTGCGCTGGTTATCCTGGTGGTATTCGGCGCAAACAAGGCAGTCTTTGCGGCTGAACGTCCGGAATACACGATCCACCGAGCGGGTATGCCTATTACGATCGACGGTCGACTGGACGAACCTGCCTGGGCTGCGGCTCCAGATGTGGGGGCCTTCAGCTTTCCCTGGTACAAAGAAGGGAAGAAGGAGCAGACGGTGGCCAAGCTGCTTTGGGACGACGAGAATCTGTACGTCTCCTACATCTGCCAGGACGCCCACATCTCGGCGGAGCGGGTTCATCGTGACAGCGAGGTGTGGAAGGATGATTGCGTGGAGGTCTTTACGGCTCCGAATCCCGAAACTCCAGATGTCTATTTCAATATTGAGATGAACTGTATCGGCGCATTTCTGGATCAGTTCCATCCCGACGGCTCGGGGGTTCCTATGAAAGAGGAGTGGAACGGGGAAGGAATCCGGATTGCCACCCATATCCAGGGAACGCTCAACGATGAGTCTGACGAGGACGAGTACTGGATCCTGGAGGCGGCGATTCCTTTCAAGAACTTTTCACACGTGGCGAAGAATGCGCCCCCAATGGACGGAGATGTGTGGCACCTGAACCTGAATCGACTTGGTGGGAACATTAATCCCCAGTCGAGCCAGTGGTCACCCGCAGGCGATGGCGTGCGATCGTTCCACCAGCCGAATGATTTCGGGAAGGTGACCTTTTCGGAGAAGGCGAGTCCGTTCTGGAGGTAGCAGACCCTCCTTCGCCCTGTGGGCTTCGGAAGGCAGGCGGCAGACGTGGAGGCGCCTTCCGGTTTAGATGTCTAAATAGAAAAGAGGCTCGTGTCGCAAGGACACGAGCCTCTTCCGCTACCGGCGACGGTGTGGACGGCTATTCGTGCGCGCTGTTCTCTGAGTCCGCCCGCAGATCGGCGCAAATCAGTTCCGTGTCGTTTCGGATGAAGATGTGGCCGTTTGCGAAGGCAGGGTGAGACCAGGTGACCCCACCGCGGCTGTTGAGCTGGTCTCGGGTGGGTTCGATGAGCTTTGCCCGGCTCAGAATCGTGAGACCCTGCGGCGACAGGCGGGTTAGCAGGAGTTCTCCCCGTTCGTTGAAGATCCAGGTCGTTTTGTCATTTTGGACAAAATGGGCGGTGCTCCATCGGGCGGTGGGGACAGCGGTGGTATCTTCCCAGACACGGTTCCCCGTATCGAGATCCAGACACCGCATATGGCCGTAGGCATCGATTCCGTAGATGTATCCATCTTCGATAAGGGGCGTAGAGATGAGGCTGTGGAGCGCGTCGGTGTTACGACCGTTGGGTCCCTTCCTGTGCCAGCGCTCATTCGCTCCCGGCGGATCGGCCTCAAGGTTCAGTTGAAGAGACCCGTCATAGAAGCTGCTGACCAAGAGCCGGTCGCCGGAGACTACAGGCGTGGCGATACCGATGACCATCTGACTGGGCGGGAATGGGTGTTTCCAGAGGACGGCGCCCGTAGCGGGGTTTAGACCAGCCACGCTGTCGCCGGTCCAGACGGTGAGGACCCGGATGTCGCCCTGATCGATGACGATGGGAGCCGAGTAGGAAGGACGATCCTCCAGGGCCCGCCAGCGCTCCACACCTGTTGCCAGGTCGAGGGCGAGTATACATGCGTCCGGGGATCCACCGATCTGCAGGATCAGGAGATCTCCCTCGATGAGAGGGGAAGCGGCGATGCCCCAGATGGGCATGCGAATGGCGTACTCCTCATTCAGATCCCGTGCCCATACAAGATCTCCGGTGACGGCATCCAGGCAGTGGAGGGTCCCCATGGTTCCCAGCGCGTAGGCCCGGTTCTTGTGGATGATAACCGACGCCCGCGGCCCGGCCACGTATTGAACGTTTCGGTACTCGGCGGCATACTCGTGCGACCAGAGGAAGTCACCCGACTCCTCGTTGTAACAGAGGATGCGTTCGGTCTGAGCAGGTTTCGTGAGTCGGTCCATCAGGTAGACCCGCCCGCTCGCGACCGTGGGTCCGGTGTAGCCGCTGGATACCGGGGCTCGCCACTTCGCCTGAATATTTCCTGCCGCGAACTGCGAGAGGATGCCCGATTCGTTCCAGGTACCGTCCCTAGCTGGGCCACGCCATTGAGGCCAATCGTCGGCCTGCGCGGGGGATGGGAGCATCGGAAGAAGCAGGGCCAGAATGAGGAAGCGGTTGTTCACGTGGATCTCCTGGTCTGGTTGGAGTCAGTTGCCGACAGTCGAAGATAGGTGAACGCCGGGCGCCGTCAACGTTCGGCTCGGAGCCCAGGGCGTGGCTGGCGAGAGTGCGTCGAGGGGATTCCCCGTTGGCCCCGCCTGCGCTTCGTGCCCATATTGAAGCAGCCACTTCCATCAATCCTTGTCTGGAACCAACTGTGATCCGACGCCATTCGATGTTTCAGCCTCTTCATCTCTATCCTGCAGTCCTCTTGCTCGTCGGCCTCGTCATCTGGGCCCCGGCGCTTTCGAATGGGTTCACATCAATGGACGAGCCCCTTCGAAGCCGCATCGCAGAGGAGCGGAGGTTGGTAGATGTCCTTACATCTCCCTACGATGAAGGGGGCCACCTCTACCGGCCGATGACTTCGCTTACGCACCAGGCGACTCACCACGTGGGCGATGGTTCACCTTCCACACATCGGGCCCTGAATCTTCTCCTGCACCTGTTGAACGGATCGCTGGTATTCTGGCTGGCGTGGAGACTGATTGGTTCTCCTCAGGCCGCCCTTATCGGGTCCCTGGTATTTTCTCTTCACCCAATCCACGTAGAAACGGTCCATACGCTGGCAGGCCGTGCAGACCTCCTGGCTCTTTTCTTCGTTCTCCTGGCCTGGCTGCTTTACCAGAAGGCGGTTCAGAGGGACTCGGGGGCGGGTATTTACAGAGGGGCCATCTTATGCGCCCTCCTCGGCGGCCTCTCCAAGGAGACAGCCATTCTGCTCCCTGTTCTCCTGGCTTCCGGGGATCTGGTTCTGTCGATACGGGCAGGGGGGCGAATCGGACTCATCCGCTTTCTGAAAGCCTTTGGACCAGGCTATCTTCCGTTCGCGTCTGTTTCGCTCCTTGTTCTCGTATTGAGGCACGCTGCCACGGGATGGTTCTTGCCCGCCTTCACTCCGACGCTGGTGGCCAACCCGATTGCCCACGTGGGGTTGGGCGCCGGTTTCCTGACGGCGCTTGAGGTCGTGGGACGCTATGGGCGTCTCCTGGTTTTTCCCGTAGGGCTTTCCCCCGACTACGGCTACGATCAGATTCGGGAGGTCGGGTCGTTTCTGGATGTGGGCGTCATAGTGTCCCTCGTGGGAATCGGTGCGTGCCTCACAGTTGTGCGCCAGGGTCTCTCGGGCAGGTGGCCACCGGAGTGGGGCCTGGGGGTCGTCACAGTCGGTATTCTGCTGCTTCCGGCGACTAGCCTGTTCTTCCCGGCCCCCCTGATCCTGAGTGATCGAAGTTTGACGATGCCCTGCCTGGGTCTGGGTCTTTTGGCCGCCTCGCTCTACCAACTGCTCGCAAATCCCTGGAAAGGGTGGGCATCGGGAGCAGCCGTGTTGCTGGTTATGGTACTGGCGTCCGGGTGCATGGCCCGTGTTCCGGACTGGAAGGACGATCTAACGCTCTTTGGTGATGCGGCCACGACGGTTCCCCGAAGCGTTCGTGTTCGTTTCCTGTATGCCAGGGCCCTGCAGCAGGACGGACGTCCGCAGGAGTCCATTCGAGAATATGCTGCAGCACTCGCCATATACCCGGAGTACTCCGACATTCACCATGAGTTGGGCATTACGTACCAGTCCCTTGGGAATCTGGACCAGGCCCGCCTGGCCTATGCCGCGGCGCTTCAGGCCGATTCTCTGAACGTTCAAGCGTGGATTAATCTGGGCACCCTTCTGGGGCGAGAGCAAAGGACGTTCGATGCGCTTGAGGCGTTTGAGCGCGCGCTGAAGATCCTGCCGGATGACGTGGACGTGCGGTATAACTATGCACTCGCCAGCCAGAACCTGGGCAAGGGCCAGCAGGCGTTGGATACCTACCTGTGGATCCTGGATCGGGTGCCCGACCACCACCAGGCGGCTATCAATCTGGGCGCCCTCTATAACTCTATGGGGTATGAAGCGGAGACGATCGCCTTCTACCGTCGGTTCCTCAGGCAGAACCCTAAAGCCTATCAGATCGCACACAATCTCGGTGTTATGCTGGAGAAGGCCGACCGCCCTGAGGATGCCATCGCAGCGTTCGAGCAGGCTTCGGGGGACAGTGGCGAAATGGGCGCCTATTCGCTCTACCGAGCAGGTGATCTCTACAATAAACTGGGAGCCCACGCGGACGCCAGGAAAGCGCTATCCCAATTTCTGGAGCGTTGGACGGGTGATGCCAGGATCGCAAGCAGAGCGGGCACGATGCTTTCCGAACTCGACAGGTAGGGAAAGGGGAGTCGGATGGATGCAGAAGCGGCGAAAAGCCTGCACAGCTCGTCGTTGGTGATCGATACCCATAGTGATTCTCTGGTTGCCCATATCCGTCGTGGTAACCAGAGCATGTTTGACCCCGATGTGCATCTGGGTCCAGAAAGCGCGGTCGGATACCTGCGGGGACCGCTGGACAGCGCCGCCCAACAGGATGAGGTCCAGCTCAACTTTCCAAAGATGCGCGTTGGCGGCATCGACTGCGCATTCTGTGCTGTGGATGTAACGCGTGCCCGCAAGAATCACGCGACCTATGCCCTTGATGCATTCGGTTTTCTTATGCATAACCTTGAGGCACACCCGGATGAGGTCGTGGTGGCGCGGACTGCCCAGGACATTCGGGATGCAAAGGTGGCAGGTAAGCTTTCGGTGGTGATGGCCGTCGAAAACAGTGATGGTGTGGAAGGGAGCCTCTATATCCTCCGGATGCTGTACGAAATGGGTGTCCGCTCCCTGGGCCTTACACACAACACGAGCAGTTGGGCCGCAGACGGGAACGCTGAGGCTCGCAGCGGCGGCGGGCTGACGACGTTCGGTGTTGCGTTGGGAAAGGAGC
>Ga0114996_10009792_pt1 | contig 10450 bp, 7 predicted proteins | sample ArcticOcean_MG_C_4_FD_87039 | JGI IMG/M metagenome (GOLD analysis project Ga0114996, IMG submission 87039) | Marine microbial communities from western Arctic Ocean - ArcticOcean_MG_CB4_134 | ecosystem: Environmental > Aquatic > Marine > Oceanic | place: Arctic Ocean: Canada Basin | collected...
CATAACTGCGTCTTCGCTCCTGTCCATCGTCATCGCGTCGAGCGCGGTGTCCAGGATTCGCTGGCTCGAACAGAGTTCTAGTAATTTATCAATGTTCGATACTTCAGCGGTCAAGGAGGTACGTTGCTTCTGGCGAGGGAAGGTTGCCTTCGGTTCATAGTCGCCTGGAATCCAGTCGGGAAAGATTGCTTGAACGGATGTAATTGACTTCTCTAGTGATTCATGTGCTTCGACCGCTGTGTCTACCCAGACTTCAGGGCTAATGTTCGGCGTAATCGCCGGCGTCACCTCTAGCGTAATCTCCGGCATCACCTCTGGTGCAACCTTTGCCGTATCCTCGGGCACGGTGTCCATGCTATGAGGCTGCGGCCATTTGCATAAGGCGGTTACCGCGATGGCCGTCTTTCTGGCTGAGTTCATAATACTGGGGTTAACCCCCTTCGGCACCGTTACGAAAGCCATCGTTCTGAGGATAAAAGGAAGAGGTTGGAGGGATATTCAAGGCGAGAAGGTCGGCTCGGTGGGCCATGGTAGACGACCGAATCGTCGCCACGGTCATTCCTGTACTCGATGAAGAAGAACATATCGAGCGCTGTCTCCACTCCCTCATCGGGCAGACATGGCCAGCAGAAAAACATCGAATCTTAGTTCTCGATGGCGGCTGTGTCGATGCGACGATGACAATCGTTGAGCAAGCCGCCTCAAAGAGCAGAGCTGCTGGTGGGCCGGTAATCGAAGTAATAGACAACCCTCGGCAACAAGTCGCGATAGCGCGGAATATCGCGCTCAAACGGGTTGGCGAAAATGTCACCCACATGTTTGAGATGATCGGCCACGCATGGGTTCCGCCAAATCACTTGCAGACTAGGATGAACGATTTGGCGGTGTTGGAAGCGAGTCTTGGTGTAAAAATTGGGGCGATTGGGACTCGTGTCGCTATGAGTGATGAAAATTTGAACGGACAAGCTCTGGCGATAGAACTCGCGCTCATGTCAAAACTCGGTTCTGGAGGTGGCCAATTTGAGCAATTCAGTGAGGCGAAGCAGTCGATCGTAACGGCATTCTGTCTTCATTCGGTAGAAGCATTGAGGCAGGTCGGAGGTTGGAATGAGGAGTGGGTTACTGGTCAAGATCACGACCTAAATCATGCTATTTCGGCGGCAGGCTGGCAGGTTTGGCGTTCTCCCGCTAGTTTTTTGCATATGGCCAAACGAAAATCATTCATCGGATTGAGTAGACTCGGTATGCGGTACGGATATTGGCGGATGCGACAGTTGATTTCTCATCCTAAGCGAGCGAGAATGAAGGAATTTCTCCCTTGGATTGGAACGCTTCTGACCGCTAGTCTCATTTTTGTGGGCTCATCGTTTTGGTTTGTAGCGCCGACGATTTATCTTGCAGCATTGATTTTAGATTCTATACCCGTGGCTTTTGATAGACGTCGTTCCCAACTTATATTGACGCGCCCGATTGCGCTTTTCCTCCTTCACTCTTCCTTCAGCGCCGGATTATTGTGGGGGCTCGCTGGGTGGCCTTCACCAGTGAACGACCGGACTGGCCGAAGGATTTCCGAACCGAACTGATTTTTCTTTTTGTATTCCATCACCTCGTCTTTCAAAATCCCCTAGTTTTCTATATTATTGGTTTCTGAATGCCCTCCAATTCCGACTATTTCCCGTTTTAAATTATTGTGAATATAGATGGCAATCCACTATCTTCAATTATTGTAATTGCTGATGCCAATCCCCGACTTTCAATTATATTAATTGCTGATGCCAACCCTCCATTTTCAATTATTTTAAGTATCGATTTCAACCCAATATTTCCGTTTATGTTACGGCTTTTAGATTTAAATCCATAGTATCCAGTCATTATTGAGGGTTTTGGGCAACATATTTCTTTCAAGAAACAGCGAATCAATTTTTTAATCAAACTGTATTGAAATTATTTTGTCAGTAAGTATAATTATTTTGTCATTAAGTATAATTATTTTGTCAGGTAGTATGACTAACTCTTGATGTGGTTGGTCTGATTCAGGTGGGGGAGTTTTGAGGGTGTTCGGGTTGAGAGTGGAACGAGTGTGAGTGTTTTGAGAAACTGTTTTCCAAGGTATATCATGAGATTTAGCCTACCATAACCGCGAATCATTCAAACCGTATCTCGGTAAGACGGTATTCTATGGAGGAGCGGGCGACGACCTCATGGCTCTTGCTCGCAACCCCTACTGTGGCCTTCGCAACCCTCTGGGTGACCTCTCAAGGATTACAAAATTTGTTGCGTCTTTCATCTTGGGGAGTCTGGGCGTATTGGGGTTCTGGTCTGCTGATTGGCTGGCTCATGTTTCGTCGTTCTAGAAGCGTCCGAGATCATGAATGGCATCGTTCTCGGAGCATCAAGAAGTTGGACAAAACCTACCGTTCCGAGGACAAAGGTCTCTGGCTACAAGCCGATGCTGCCGGGGATAAATTGGCTGAAAAGGCGCAGGATGGTTTAGCCAAGAAGGCTCAAATGCGCATGGAGGGTCAAGTTCAAGGTTTAACTCTGGAATCTGCGCCGACCGAGATAGAATCGTCAGAGTCTGATATCGAAAAGGTCAATTTGTTCATGGATGAAGAGCATGTGTCGAGAAGTCAAAGTCGATTGAGTGGTGAGACTGGCCCGGTTGAATCGGTAGCTGGCGTGACCGAAACGGCAGATCCGCAAGACGGAATATTTGGCAAAGCGATGGGTCGTTTGAAACATGCACGCGAGGAAGCGGTGAGTCGTGCCGTGACCAAACAGCGAGGTGGTCCCGTTGCTGGTGCAAGTCAAACTGGCCCTGGTGATTCGTTCCGCTCAAATGTTGATTCGGGTGTGGCCAGCGCTGGGTCGGTCGGAGCAGCAGCGAGCCCCAATTCGCGATATGGTGCCGGTCAGAGTGGAGCAGCTGACACCGGCGCTTCGCCCTCACCAGGCGCCGATGTCGGCGGCGGGGCCGGCGTAGTTCATGTCATGCCAGGTCAGGATTACGACCCTTCCCCGAGTAACACTGGCGGCTTGGATTCCGGAACTGGTTCCGCCGGAGTTGGAGCGCCATCGACGCCCGAACCGGTCGCAGCGAGCAAGCGTTGTTCAGATTGTGGTGCGGCAATGGCGTTAGAAGAAGCGTACTGTCCTCGTTGCGGTGCGTTCGCCTCGTGAAGCGACGGTTGAAAGCGATGAGCCGCTGCGGCCGATAATAAGGGAGTTGATTCGTCAATGGCTAAGCGCGATTACTATGAGGTTTTAGACCTTGAAAAGGACGCGACCTCTGACGCGATAAAAAAATCATTTCGCAGTCTGGCTCGTCGGCATCATCCCGATAAAAACCCCGACGACCCTGAAGCCGAGACACGCTTCAAAGAAGTCCAAGAAGCGTATGCTGTTCTCTCCGACACCGAGCAACGGCAGCGCTACGATATGTTCGGACACGACCAACCAGGTGGAGGACCGTTTGGTAATGCTGGTTTTGAAGGCGTCAACATCAGCATTGATGATTTGTTCGGTGGCGGTTTTGAATCGCTGTTTTCCCAGGTGTTTGGGGGCGGTGGAGGTGGCGGCCGCGGCAGAGGCAGGCAGCGTCGTCAACAGGGTGAAGATGTTCTGGCCCGGAAGGCGGTACCATTTGAAGCGGCATTTGATGGTTCAGAACACGATGTCGATGTAGAATTAATGGCCGAGTGCGAGGAATGCGATGGCCGAGGTGCAGAATCAGAAGATGGTATCAGAACCTGTCCGACATGCGATGGCGCAGGTCGGATCGCAAGAACCAGTCGCGTCGGTCCATTTGTCCAAGAAACCGTCTCGGACTGTCCGACTTGTAGAGGCGCTGGAAGAACTATCCAAGACCCGTGTTCGGAATGTAGGGGCGCGGGGCGAGTTGAGCAGAAAAAGCGCATTAGGTTCAGCGTGCCACGCGGTGCTGAGGATGGTATGCGTCTTCGAATGCACGGACAGGGTGCGGCACCTCCGGCCGGCGGAAGTGGTTCGGGTAATCTCTACATCGAGTTGATAATCAAGGATCACAAATGGTTTGAGAGAAGCAGTGATGATTTACTGATGGCTTTACCGCTCGGCTATCCTGAATTCGTTTTGGGAACGACCATTGAGGTCGAACATCTCGATGGTAAATCTCTGGAAATAGTAATTCCAGCCGGCTCTCGTCCTGGCGATACGCTGACAATTTCGGGTCGAGGTATGCATCCTTTGCGGGGTAGGGGTAGAGGCGATGTCACGGTATTATTGAAATTGCATGTCCCTGATAAGATCGACTCAGAAACGAAGAACTTGGTCAAATCGATGAGGGATACATTGTCGATACCCGATTCTGGTATCGAAGAAGCAATCCTTGACGAAGTGAGAATGCGGCGTCGCGGCCGGTAAACATTTGACTTACCTAAGTTCTGATTCAGTTAGCGACGCGTTGTGGTTGACGAGTGTGGGATTTCACTCTTCTTCAAAGTGAATCGCACGGCTCGCGGTTGCAGCCATCGGCTCACCGTCGACAACACCGGATAGATTGATGTCGATTGCTTCGGAATTTCCACCGGTTTCAATCCGCAAAAATACTTGCTGCTTGGCTGACAATACGCCGAGGTCAATCTCATCTTCAAAATGGAGTTGAGATGGATGAACAGCATTGATTTTCACCGACTCACCAGCGCTTGACGCGAGTCTTAGAGCAGCGTGTTTCCAGGCTATAGGTCCGATGTTTAAGCCAATCAGTAAGACTCTATCCGATGACAGCGTCCAGACGACCATTTCGACAGAGGTCGTCGAATGCCTCAGCAACGGTTTACCCCATTCCAAGATGAGCGCATCCCAATCGGCGTCACCGAGTTGTCGGAGAGCAGAATCTACCATTTTCTGGTCTACATATGTGTTGGAATCGACCATTAGGAGTCGTTCTCGAAGACGGTTCAGCCGCATCAATTCGTGGTCCTCAATTCGGTTTTGACCTGTAATCCCCCAGTAGGCAACGAAAATCCATGGTGAGAGCATCAGGAAGCCGATGAAGATGTAGAACGGGCGGAACAGTGCCGATAGGTCTTGGAAGGATTCGTTTTCTCGGGACGGTTCTTGAGTCATTATCCGAACATCAAATGAGTAAATCCCCTCTCCTTGGCCATTTGCAGATATCCGTATGGCATGCACTCCGGCGGAAAGGTTGGCGGAGTCTTGTTTCGATTCGATTATTGCACCATTTTCTCGTGTTAAGTTGATGATCTCAAGTTTACAGCACGCGGTGCTAGTAGTATGGAGGTTCGCTTCTAGCCATGAATCTGTAGTCAGTTCTATCATCCAGATATCGACATCATCCGAATTCGATAATCCACCCCCAAGTCCCTCCATGGTGCCTGATATCCATGGCCAAACTGAGCGGTTGTTTTCGCTGTTGTTAGTCCATTGTACTGAAGGTGAATCGCCGAGCAGGACGCCATCCGATTTTCCGACGATGGAGTGTGTCAATTGCCAGGCGAGGTCACTCTTGTGGCCGCTGAATCGGACTTCTAGCGAATCCACTCGTTGTGGCACTTCGAGGAGCAATGGGCAGGCGGATAGGTTTGATTCGAGTAGAGTCGTTTGTTGTGCGGTCGTCAGAATGGTGATGTTGAGCGGCGAGGTTGAAGTGCATTCGATGTTGACGCCCAATCCTGCGCCGACGGCTAGAAGCAATGAATCGCCTGAGTCGGCGAGGGCTAGATGACCGGCGAGTTGACTCGGTTGGTGAACGGGGAGATTCGGGCTGTTCGCTGGTGATTCGCCGCTGGCCGTCTCAGCCGCTGCTAGATGACGAGCGATTTGAATCGAATATGGTGTCAGGTCGTCGATGCCATCGGACCGAATCTTGAGCCAGACCATCGTTTCAGATGCTGAAAAGAAGATGTGTTTGTCCCGTTCGGTTTGGTTTGCAACATCGATGCTATTCAGTAGTAGAGGTTGTTGTTCGAGTCTGGTCCACGCCTCAACGACGATTGCATTACGGTTACTCTCGACCGATATTTCGAAGACATCGCCGACTTTTGAGGCTAGAGTCAGGATGTCGATGTCGTTTGTGTCGTTGAGAACACCATGCCATTCCGTTGCATCATCGAGTGTGAATTCGGAGCAAGTTGAAATTAGGTTACAGCCGGTCGCGTTGATTACCATGTTATCACCACTGCTAATTGGCGCATTATCCGGTGCATCTACGGCCTCGACGGTGCCGTTCAAAATCGATTGTTGAACGGTCGCACTTTCTGCGAAGAGAGTCAATTTCAGCCAACCCTCTGGAATCTCTTCCAGCCATTCGACGAAAAATCGATCAGTGATATTCTGGATGGTCGAGCCATTCTCTATTTGTAATCTCATATCGGTGCATTGTTGTCCATCGGTGCAACGCGCTTCGACCCAAGACCAACCCGCTTCTACCTCGCCTTCAAAGAGAATTGTACCGGTGACAGGTGGCTCGGCAGTAGTGATTATCAGGGCGCCACTGAACAGCAATATCGAGAGTAGAATCGATGCCGAGATGAACATCGACGACGACCTCCGAGGATGCATGGTCAGCGCGGGCCGTCGGCTGCCTATTAGAATCATTCAAGCGAAGCGTGTGGGTCGCGTCGCTGTGCAACGAACGCTTGGCAGGACGGTTTTGCATCGACAGCGTCTCGCTCGTGTCATCGGATTAGGCGATCGGGCTTCCCCGCTTTGTCGAACGCCTGCGTTGGTTCAATTACAAGGAGATCCCAATTCTAATATCACTATCTTCCCGTTCACCTTCAGCCGTGATGGATCAACCTCTCCAGCGATGCTTTCGCTCGAAACGAATGATGAAGACTTAGCGTTTCCCGCCGCTGGCGGACCTCTGAAGATTTCGTCTTCGGAAGGACTGCATTTGCCATCATCACTCGCCGAGGCTGAAAGCGGAACGAAGCCAAGCGGTAGGGATTTGCTTGCTCTTTCATGGCAGTCGCTACATCACGATGACCTATTACTAGACGAGGGCCTGACGCCGATGGTCGTCATTCTTGTCGATGCGCAACAATTGGCCGGTCAGCCTGGACGACTAATCGAGGCGCTCGATGCGATTCGTCGTCGCTTCCCAGCATCACTTCTCTGGGCGCCGGGAATTGGTGGCCCGGACAATTGCGCTGTACTCGCTTGGTTCGGGGTCGATTTGTTCGATATGGGCCGGGTGAAGCGAGCCGCTGCGATGGGAGTTCACCTGTCACAGTTAGGGCCACGCAGTATCGATACGGAAGGAGGCGAGAGTCAGGATACGGACGACTTAATCCTTGCTGGACTCGATCAATGGCAATCGGCCCTGAGGGCTGTACGGACCGCTATCCGGGACGGGCGACTCCGTGACTTAGTCGAGCAGCAAGCGCTCTCCAGCGCGAGTCTCGTCGAACACCTGCGCCGCCACGACGCAATGCAGCGTCGACGGCTCAACGATTCGAAGGCGGCCGGAGGAACCATCGGACTGGCCAGAGTCGTACCTGAGAAGCAGCGTATCCGCTTCCATTCAGAATCTAGTCACGGCGACCCGTTGGTAGCCGATTGGATCGAACGTGTCGTCTCTGCACACAATCCACCTGCTCATCATCGCGACACTCTGGTCCTGCTCCCTTGCAGCATGCGGAAACCGTATTCACTTTCGGCCTCGCACCGCACCTTCGCCCGGGTTATCCCGGCCGACAGCGTTGATGAAATATCGATTACTTCTCCGTTGGGAATCGTCCCGAGATCCCTAGAAGACATCTGGCCTGCCGCACATTACGACATCCCGGTCACCGGGGAGTGGAAGGTTGAGGAAGTGGAAGTGATACGCGATTTAGTTGGGCAACTCGTCACAAAGTTTCAGTATAATCGTGTAGTAAATCACTCCGGATTTAACGCTGATTTCGAGTTGAAAATTCCTATCATCGACACAAGGCAAGGCGATGGAGCGACCAGCCGTTTGGCTTTGGACCGACTCAGCGATGTACTCGGTTTGCGCTCCGATGGTACGGAAAATGAACCACCTCGCCGCCGGAATGAAATTCTCTACGAACGATTCCAAGCAGCCTCCCGATTCTTGCACGGTAGCGATGTTTGGATGGAAGGCGCTAAAGTCGCTGGAAAACCTCCACGCTGGTTACTAAAAAAGGATGGCGAGCAATTCGCACAGTGGCATCCTAAATCTGGTCGCTTTGCTTTTTCCAAAGCGAGTCTACCAATTCTTCACGCAGCAAACATGTTGCCGGTAGTTGAAATTGTCTCTGGGGTTGATTGGCGAGGCGATATTTTCAGCAGTAACATTTCGAAATGGGATTCATCGATTCGTGTGGGTGATGAGTTGTTGGTGATGCAAGATGGTCGACTTATCGGCAGCGCTAGAGCGAGCGCTGCGGCGTGGGAGTGGCCAACGGCTCCAGGCCGATTGGCGCGTTCCCAGCATAGAGTCTGATTCTTTGATGTCTCGAAGAGCATTCTGTCCCGATGAGCAATCCGTTACACTCAATCGCCGTCGCAGCGGTTAAAGAGGGTGAGCAGGTCGCCGGGACGCTGAGAGGTGGATTGAGTTATGGCACGCATGCATTCCAAAGGCACGGGTACCAGTGGTTCATCGAAGCCGTACACCGATTCTTTACCCGAGTGGAGTGAGACCGACCCGAAGGCCGTCGAGGAACTTATCATCAGTTTGCACGAAGCTGGAAATCCCGCTGCAGTCATCGGTATAATCCTCCGTGACCAACATGCGGTTCCAAGTGTACGGAAGGTTTGCGGCTCAAGGATTAGCCAAATTCTAGCCAAGAACGGTGTTGAGGTGGCCTATCCAGCGGACATGATGAATTTGATGCGAAAGGCCTTGAATCTAATCGATCATGTCGAAAACAACCGAAAGGATTTGCATAATCAGCGACAATTGCACCTAACAGAGTCAAAAATCCGCAGGCTCGGACGTTACTACCAGGGTCGAGGAGTTCTCGATTCAGAGTGGGCCTACAAGCGCGAACGCTTGCGACTCATCGTCGAATGATGGGCTATAATTGGCCCCGTTCAAACTAAATTTCGTCTTATCGTTTTGTCGAGGTTGATGAACCTCCTCTTGAAACTCTGTTCTCGATTATTCGACCGTTCAGATAAAGCGTGGTAATCTTTTGTTCTTTACATCGGATTGTTAGGAATGATTCGGAGATGATTAGAAGCATAACCCTCACGCTCGACCCATGCGGCCTCTCATCGACCTCGCCGCCTTCAGTTTAGTCTGTGACGACCTCAATGCTGCCGCCGATTTGTTACGTGTGTCTAATCGCTCGACGACTCTAATCGCTCCTTGTACCTTATCTGGAACAATCGCTTTAGCCCATATCGAAGCCGCCTTGATCGACTCGGCTTTGCCGTACAATCGTCGATTCTTACCGCGCATCCCAAATGTTGAGGTGCCGAGCATCCGTATTGGTGATGGTGATGCTACATCTGCAGCACAGCCCCTCCGTAACGAACCATTCCAACTCCAGATTTCCCCTCTCACCGTGCGCGCACTCGAAGGACATCGAGGAGACCCTAGGACCGGTCGTCTCTCGCCGGTTGCAATCGCTGCAGCATTCGCTGAATGTCTTAATTCTTCAGGGCCACGAGTTCGGAGATTAAGACCGTGGTCACTCGCTGGAAACTGGTTACATCCGGCATTGGACCAAACCTATGATCCGGTTTACACGAGTCTCCGTGACCATTTGAGGGAAGAGGGTTCGATACGAGTCGTGCCTCTTCCAGAAGTGCCTAATCCTGAGCCAGATACAATTCCAGGAATCGATAAGTATGGTCTTGAGGCGTTGAGATTACGCTGGCCAGCGCTAGACCTCGAAGGCCGAGCTAGAGCAATATCGCATTTGATTCGCCCAGCATTGCAAGCGACACTTCCATCGACGGCGCGCCTAGAAGAGTTAGGTTGGCATCGATTGCTAGCCGCCGATTGGTCATCTGATATCGCCTCTCAATTACACGATGCAAAGGTAGCGTGGGATGAAGCTGGAGGCTCATTGGACCACGCCAATCGAATCGTTGACCAATTGGTCCGCGATGGCAGGCTCGATGGGTAATTCTATTTTTCTAGAAATGAATATAGGTATTATTAGTGGATATTTATGTTATGATTCCAGTTAACTTATTCTTCAATTCGCAAGGTTCGACCACAGCCGTTGCATGGGATTTTAGTCGGTCGTTCATCAGTGGAGACTATATTTTCTTCTCCGCACATTGGACAATCGGCGATTGTATCGTTCCGCATCGAAGGCAACGCTGCGCTGATTCTTGATGATGGGACGGGTGTCGACAATTTAGGAGAGAGGGCGCCAATCGGGACTCCAACTACAATCTGAATCGCTGCGATCGCTCCGAGTAAGAAAAGCATCTGGAGACCGAGAATATAGCCGGCCCCAGCCAGCCCAACTACGAGCATATTCCA
>Ga0114996_10009794_pt1 | contig 10446 bp, 6 predicted proteins | sample ArcticOcean_MG_C_4_FD_87039 | JGI IMG/M metagenome (GOLD analysis project Ga0114996, IMG submission 87039) | Marine microbial communities from western Arctic Ocean - ArcticOcean_MG_CB4_134 | ecosystem: Environmental > Aquatic > Marine > Oceanic | place: Arctic Ocean: Canada Basin | collected...
GAAGGTGACGAACCGGGGAGTGCGGATGCCGGCATCGCGCAGCAGGCGTTTCATTACGTCTTTGTCCATACCGACGGCTGAGCCGAGAACACCAGCCCCGACACACGGTACAGAGGCCTGCTTCAGGAGTCCCTGGAGCGAACCGTCTTCACCGTAAGGGCCGTGCAGTACGGGAAAAACGACGTCGACGTGTCCGATCCCGCCCGCTCCGGAACTGCCTTCGCGGGTCTGGATAAGCTGACCTGAACCCTGGTCGGAAACGAGGGTGACGCCTTCACTGTGATCGGGAAGGGTGGACGTGGGGTCCCCCTCCAGAAGGTCACGACATCTTTCGTCGAGGAACCAGGTTCCATTCCGGTCGATGCCGACCAGAACGGGTTCGTACTTTTCCGGGTCCAGGGCGGCAACGACGTTTCGGGCTGACTGGATGGAGACTTCGTGCTCGGCCGATTTTCCGCCGAAGAGGATGGCGATTTTGAGTTTCTTCATGGATCAGGAAACCAGGGGGTTACGGGCTCCCGCCTCCGCGCAAAGCGCTATGGCGGGCAAGGAGGACCGGGGGAAGTCGGGTTCCATAAACTTCAAGAGGGCGTCGGCGGCTTCGCGTGTTTCCGGCGGCGATGCCGGATGTACCAGGCGGCTCCGCCGATCACCAGCAGCACCAGAATGATGCGATTGTAGGTCCGGAGGACGCTGACTACAAGCGCCCAGTTTTCACCGACCATAAGTCCGAAGTAAACAAGCAGGCTGTTCCAGAGGAGGGTGCCGAGGATGACGTAGAGGGACATCCTGGCCGGGTGCATCCGGCTGAGCCCGGCGACGACGCCGACGAAGGCCCGTACGGTGGGCAGGAACCGGTTGAAGATGACGATTTTCTGGCCGTGCTTGATGAACCATCGTTCGCCGAGCTGAAGATGTTCATTCGAAAAAATCCGAGGCTCCCATTTCTGGAACCAGTCCCGGCCTTTCGTGTAGGCGATGCCGTATATGAGCAAGCATCCGACAGCGCTGCCTGCCCACATGAGAAAATAAGCAGGCCAGAGCTGGATGATTCCAATCCCAGCCAGGTAGGCGCCGAAGACGATGAGGGTGTCGCCCGGGATCAGCGGGACAACGTTCTCCATGAACGAGCCGACGAAGAGGAAGATGTAGATGTACGTCGGCGGGGCGGCGCGGAGGTAGTCGAGAAGGAGGTCCCAGTACTCAGCCACGGGGGAAGCCAAAGGCAAAGGCGCGAGACGCGAGACGCGAAACGCGAAACGTGAAGGCAAAGGACCGTGACGTCCTTTTGAGGTCTAACGACGGGAAGGCCAACCTTCTCACAGCAGCACCGTGGCGACGGCCTGGGCGGCCATTCCTTCCCCGGCGCCAACGAATCCGAGGCCTTCGGTTGTGGTGGCTTTGACGGAGACCTGGTCGTGCGCAATGCCCAGGGCGTTGGCAATGGACGTCTGCATGGCGTCGATGTAGGGCGCCAGTTTCGGTTCCTGTGCCATGACGACGGCGTCGATGTTGATGATCTTGCCCCCTTTCTCAGCCAGGCGTTCCGAGGCGCCCTTCAGGAAGATGTCGCTGGGGGCGTCTTTCCACTCCGGGCCGGTGTCGGGGTAGAGCCGTCCGATGTCGCCCTGGCCAACGGCTCCAAGGATGGCGTCGACGATGGCGTGCGACAGCACATCGGCGTCGGAATGACCGAGCAGGCCGCGCTCGAAGGGGATGGTAACGCCTCCCAGGATAAGCGGTCGCCCCTCGACGAGTCTATGGACGTCGTAGCCAATTCCGGTTCTGTGCTTGGAGGCGGCGCCTGATTCAGCCTGCAGGATAAGCTCGGCGATGTGAAGGTCCTCGGGTATGGTGATCTTGATGTTGTCGCGACGCCCGGCGACGATCTTTACGGGCGTGCCTCCCAATCGTTCCACAAGGGCCGTGTCGTCGGTGGCCGTGAAACCTTCGTCCTCCGCCTTTGAGTGGGCCCTGCGGATGACGGCCAGGTGGAAGGCCTGAGGTGTTTGCACGGACCAGAGCGTGCTTCGGTCCAGCGTATGGGTGACGGTTCCCGCTTCGACCTGCTTGAGTGTATCGGTTACCGGCGTGGCCAGCACGGCGGCGCCGCTCTTCGAAGCGGCATTGACGACGGCGTCGATGTCGCCAGGTCGAATGAGCGGGCGAACGGCGTCGTGGATGGCGACGACGTCTGTGGCGTCGGCGACGGCCTTCAGGCCGGCCTGCACCGAGTGCTGCCGTTCTGCGCCTCCAGGTACGACAGCGACGACTTTGGCAGCCTCGGCGCTGTCGGCCTCCGACCTGAATCGATCAACGGCATCCGCCGGAGCCACGAGGACCACCTGGTCGACGGAGCCAGCCTGCTCGAATGCGGCGAGGGTATGGGCCAGGACCGTCTTTCCTGCAATGGTAAGCAACTGTTTGGGCGTTTCAGCACCCATACGCGTTCCAGCGCCGGCGGCGACGATGATGGCCGTGTTCATGCTGGAACGACCGGACGAAGAGGAAGGAGGTTGTCAGTGGTCAGTGGTCAGTTCTCAAGTATGGCGGGTGTGTCTCTACAGAATCAGCATGGCATCGCCGTAGCTGTAGAAGCGATAGCCTTCGGCGACGGCGGTGCGGTATGCTTCGAAGACCAGGTCCCGGCCGGCAAACGCGGAAACGAGCATCAGCAGCGTCGATTTCGGGAGGTGGAAGTTGGTGATCAGCCCGTCGACGAGGTGAAACTGGTGAGGCGGACGGACGAACAGGGATGTCCGGCCCGACCAGGGCGACGGCGCTCCGTCGTTGTTGAGGGCGACGGTTTCGAGCAGACGTACGCTTGTGGTGCCGACGGCGATCAGGCGGCCGCGCTCTGTGCGCGTGCCGGCGATTTCGGCGGCGGCGTCTGACGACAATTCTCCGTACTCGCCGTCAATTTCATGCTCATCAATGTCGTCGACTTCCACCGGCTTGAACGTGCCGGGGCCAACGTGGAGCAGGACACGAGTGCTGCTGATGCCGGCGGCTGTGAGGGCGGTGAAGAGTTCGGGGGTGAAGTGGAGCCCGGCCGTGGGGGCTGCGACGGCACCTGGCGTTCGCGAGTAGACGGTTTGGTATCGCTCCCGGTCGGAGTCATCGTCCTCACGCCGGATGTAGGGCGGCAGCGGTATATGTCCGATTCGGCCGAGCAGATCGTCCACCGACCCGCTTCCCTGAAACCGAATGCAGCGGGTGCCGTTGGGGAGTACGGAATCGACGACGGCTTTCAGTGTTTCGCCCGGGAATTCGATCTTCGCTCCCGGCTTGAGTCGACGTGCCGGCCGAGCCATCGCTTCCCAGGTATCGCCTTCCTTCCGAATCAATAGAAGTTCGATCTTGCCACCGGTGCCCGGGCGCCGTCCATTCAGACGTGCGGGGAACACCTTTGTTTCGTTCAGAATGAGGCGATCGCCAGATTCGAGCAGATCGGGAAGGTCGCTGAATCGATGGTGCCGAATGCTTCCCGAAGCCCGGTCGATGACCATCAGGCGGGAGGCGTCCCGCCGTTCGGGGGGATGCTGAGCGATTCGATCGTCGGGCAGGTGGTAGTCGTAGTCAGCGAGCGACTCGTGTGGGCCCTCTCTCTTTTCCATCTTCGAAGATCGAATCCACAGGTTAAAGAACGTAGTTGAAAGCGGAGTAGAGTGCCCGGCCAAGCCCGATTTTTCATCCGGAAGCCTGTCCGCGAAGCCTGAAAGCTACATTGGGGCGCGCAGGGTGTCAAGATGGGTGGCGCCACAGAAGGTCCGGTCGCCGTCCTGGCTCTCCCCGCAATCCCTTGAAATCCAGCTGGGGAGGGCGTATTATTATGGAACCCCTTTGAAATTATAGAGTTTGGGCCGTTTTCAGTCAATCCGGCCTGCCACCCAGGGCGACCGGTCATCCCGATGAGGGAGAGTCCGTCGTCCGTCATTGTTTATGAGGGGGAGACCAGAGGAGCGGGACGTTTGAGATGTCCGGGGCGACATGCCCGGGCGATTCTCACATGGCCGGCCCTTACTGCCTCCCGATCCTTCCCGATGTCGATTCTGGACACTTTCTGCGCAGTCGATCTGGAGACCACCGGCCTGGACCCTCGAACCGCCGAGGTGATCGAGGTTGGGGCCGTGCGCGTGACGTCCGGAAAGGTGGCGGATCGGTTCCACACCTATATCAAACCCCGGGGCCCGATTCCGGAAGAGATTTCGCGGCTTACGGGTGTGACGGCAGACGATGTGGAGGACGCTCCCGGATCTGCCAAGGCGATGAAACGCCTTGCCGAATTCATCGGCGAACTGCCCGTTGTCGGCTACCAGGGCCGGTTCGAGCAGCGGTTCCTGTCTGCTTTCCTTCCTTCCGACGTCTCTGTCTCAGTTCTCGGTGCTCGCGACCTGGCGAAAGCGGCTCTGCCCCGACTCAGAGACCATTCCGTAGAAAGCCTTGCGGGCTGGTTCGACGTGACGACCGACGCCGGTGATGCCGGCAAGGCTCTTCTGGACGCGGAGTTTCTGGCTGGGATTTACCAGGCTACTGCTGAAACGCTCCAGGGGGCCAGTCTGCGGATGAAGCAGCAGATGCTTCGACTGTTGGAGGGGACGACCAGCGACCTGCTTCCGGTTTTCGTTCAACTGGGAAACGAGGCCGCTGCCGAAAAGCGGCCCCACTCCGGGGATCAAACCGGGATGCGGGAGTTGTTCAACGTGGGCGGCAGGGAGCCGGATCGCGCGCCTGTAGAAGAGACTCCGCTGAATGTTGATGAAGTGAAGGAGATGTTCGAGCCGGGCGGACTCTTTGAGCGAGAGATGCCCGGGTTCGAGTACCGCCCCCAGCAGATGGAGATGGCGACGGCGACAGCGGATGCGTTCAACCGCGAAGGCATCCTGGCTGTGGAAGCCGGCACCGGCGTGGGGAAGTCGATGGCTTACCTCGCGCCAGCAGTGCGCTACGCGATGCAGAACAATACGCGCGTTGTCGTATCGACGAACACGAAGAATCTGCAGGAGCAGTTGTTTCACAAGGATCTGCCCGACCTGGATCGGATCCTGGATACTCCGTTCAAGTATGCGTTGATAAAAGGTCGGAGCAATTACATCTGCCTGAATCGCTTCGGCAGCGCCCTTACGAATCCGGACTCCGTATTCACGGACGACGAACGTGTGGCAGCTCTTCCGCTGGTGCTGTGGGCGGAGGAGACGGCGACAGGGGATATCTCCGAGAACACGGCGTTCGATCCGAGCAGGAACGCGTCCCTCTGGGGAAAGGTCTGCTCCGAATCGGGAAGCTGCCGTAGCCAGCGCTGCAAGAACAACGGTCGCTGCTTCGCCAACGCGATCCGGAAGGAAGCGCAGAAGTCTCACCTGGTGGTGGTGAACCATTCGCTGCTGTTTTCAGATATGTCGTCTGAGAACGGGATCCTGGGGGAGTTCGATCATCTCATTCTGGATGAGGCCCACCATATCGAGCGTGTGGCCGCCAGTTACCTGGGGCGTGAACTCACCGTCTGGCGGGTACGCAATCTGACCGAGCAGCTTCGTAGCTCCGGGCTCGCCGGGACGGGCACGCTGCCGGCGCTGAGGCACTGGGTGGCCGTGTCCGACCTGGATGCCGCGACGCTGAAGGCTTTTGATACGGGTGTAAAGGCGGCGATCGAGGCGTCGGACCAACTCCAGGAAGAGGCCCTGTCATTCTTTGAGATGCTTACGGAGATGGCTCGCTCGCAGAACGGATCGAAGCGAGGCCCCTATTCAGAGAAGATTCGGTACCGGGCCGGCGAGATGCCGTTCAACGCTATTTCCACCGTCCTGGATGAGTTCGAGTCGTCCTGCCGGGAGATGATCCGTCGGCTGGAAGCCCTCATCCATTGGCTGGCCGATCAGCCGGAAGACGCGATGCCCAACCGGGATGAACTTCAGTCTGAACTGGAAGGACGCGCGTCCACGTGCAACGAGATCCTGGACGACCTGGGCTACCTGGCGGTGCCGGACGATGCGGGCGCCGTCTACTGGATGGAACTGCCGGTCCGGGAGACGAGTAGCGACACCCGGTTGTTTGCTGCACCCCTGGACGTGGCCGCCCTTCTGCGCACCCACCTGTATGACCAGAAGCGAACTCTCATCCTTACATCCGCCACACTGAGTGTGCGTGGCCGCTTGAAGTACTTTTTGCACCGAATGGGGCTGGACGATATTCCGGACCGGGTGGCGTCGCTCTGCCTCGGCTCACCGTTCGATTTCGAGCGGCAGGCTTTGGTGTGCGCTCCCACGTTCGTACCGTCTCCGAAAGAAGAAGGATTTCAGGAGGCGGTGGAGGACGTTTTGCGCAGCCTCTCGCTGGGTGTCCGGCGGGGGACGATGGCGCTATTCACGTCCTACAGCATGCTCAACCGCGCCTATGGCGCCCTGCGGTTGGATCTGAAATCGGAATCGATCCGCCTGCTAGGCCAGGGCGTGGACGGAACGCCGAGTCAGTTGATGGAGCGGTTCAAGGCGGAGGAGTCTTCTGTTTTGTTAGGGACAGACAGTTTCTGGGAGGGCGTGGATGTTCCGGGTGAGGCGCTGGAGGTTCTAGCAATTGTCAGACTGCCGTTCGCCGTTCCTTCCGAGCCGCTTGTGGCGGCACGTATGGAGGAGTTGGAGAAGCAGGGGAAGAATCCGTTCATGCACTATTCGGTGCCGGAAGCAATTCTGAAATTCCGACAGGGCTTCGGCCGGCTGATTCGCAACGGCAGCGACCGCGGTGTGGTGGTGGTGCTGGACAGTCGCGTGACTTCGACGCGTTACGGTCAGGCGTTCCTGGAGTCGCTGCCGGTACGGCACCAGACATTCGGCTCTCTGGAGGAGATGGTTGCGTCGGTGCAGGCGTTCTTCGAGGGTGGCGAAGCGGAGGGCGAAAAATCTGGTGATCCGTCGCCGGTTGGAGAAGCAAACGTTGGTGAGCAGGTACCTGCCGTGAACGTTGGTGGTTTGAACGATTGAACGGCACTTCGCTATTCGTGCACATCGTATAGTCGATCTTGTGCTCGTCGCCGATCCTCTGACCCGAGGAGGTTTGATGCCTCTGAATCCGCGTGTTGATCTCTCGGGTCTTTTCGATTTGTCATGGAATCCCAGGGTTGTGGATCCTTCGGATCCGACACCCTGGGCTAGTTGGATGCGACCCTTTCAGGGTCGAAGAGCGCCGCTTAACGCGATTAGGCAAAGAGAACTGTAGAGAGTGTCTCAGTCGAGGTCCTGGTGAACCATTCGACCGCCGTCATACGCGAGCCGCTGCAGAAGCTTCTGGCGCGCCTTCCCGTGGAGGACCATCCCCTTGTGGGAGAGGCCTACCTTTGGGCGAACGCGAGCCACGAAGGGCAGCACCGCGACGCCGGCCAGCCGTACATCACCCATCCGATTTACGTGGCGATGATTCTGGCGTCGGAACTGGGGTTCTACAGGGACGACGAAATGATGGTGGCCGCCCTGCTGCACGATGCCGTTGAGGATTCGGCATTGGACCTGGAGGACATCGCGCCGTCGTTCGGTGAGGCGGTTGCCGTCCTGGTACGAGGCGTAACGAAGGTGGAGGAGGCTCACGGCCGGTCGCGGGCGACGCGTCGGGCGGCCACCCTGCAGCGCCTCTTTTCCGCGGCGCGCGAAGACCCTCGTGTGTTGATCCTGAAGCTGGCGGACCGGATTCACAACATGCGCAGTATCGAGGGGATCCATGAGGGTACCCGTATTCAGCGCATCGCGCAGGAGACGGTGGACGTCTACATCCCGCTGTGTCACCTGATGGGCATCGGCAAAGTTCGCAGGGAACTCGAGGACCGCTGTCTGGCCTGTTTGGAGCCCGCATCCTATGCGGTGTTAAAGCCTCCACAGGAAGACGAGGCTCCGGCCGTGCTGGTGAGCTTTGTGGGGGCTCTGGGCCAGGCGCTTCACGGCCAGGGACTGCGGACCCGCATCCGGGTGCATCCCAAACACGCCACAAGCCTTTACCGCAAGCTCCGTCGAGGCGGCAAGACGGCCAAAGACGCGGCCAGCCTGGCGTTGTATGACCGGTACGCGGTTGAGGTGATTGCCACCAACCGGGACTCGTGCTATCGCGCTCTTGGTGTGATCCACAGCCGGTTCGTTCCCACAATGGAGGGTTTCCGGGATTTCATCGCTCTGCCCCGGAGGAACGGCTACCGCGCCTTGCATACGCGAGTGGGATTCGAAAACGAAGAGATCGAAATCTACACGAAGACGCCGTCGATGCACCGGATGGGGGAGTTGGGTGTGACGACACTGCGGGGCGACCGACTCCAGGAGCAGGAGCGGATGCGATGGCTGCACGAACTGGCCGACTGGCAGGAGGCGGCCGAAGATTCGCAGGGAGCAGGCGGCACGTCGACCCACCTGCTGAACGAATTGAAGCGGATTCTGTTCGTTGCCGAAATCGTTGTGTTTACACCGAAGCGAGATTCGGTGATCCTTCCCGAAGGGGCGACGCTGTTGGACTTCGCATTCGCCGTCCACTCGGACATGGGACTACACTGCATCGGTGGAACGGTTAACGGCGTACCGGAGACGCCTTCGACGCCCCTGAACTGGGGCGATACGGTGGAGGTGATGACGTCGCCCGAGCAGACGCCGAAGCAGCACTGGCTGCGCTTCGTGAAGACCTATCGGGCACGGCGGACGATTAAGCGGATGTTGAGGTGAAGGCAGAAGGAAGTTATCAGCTATCAGTTGTCAGACAAGCAAGTATACAGCGGGAATGAAAGGCAGATGTCAGATGTCAGAGATCGGGCGGGCGAGATCTGCGGCGGGAATCAAAGGGCAGATGTCAGGCGTCAGACATAGTAGTGACCGCTTGGTCTCTTATATCTGAAGGCTGATGGCTGTCCCTTATTCTACTGGGATTTGTGGCAGGCCGTCTGCTTTTCGGGTTTCGTTTACGGAGTCGATCTGCCAGGGTACTACGGTGCCGTCTTCGCGGTAGCGGTTGTAGTAGTCTCCGCCTTTGCGGCGACAGACCGGCATGAAGACACGGGGGCTTCGGAGGGTTTCAGGGTCCGCGGATTCGCCGGTCGCGAGGTCGACGAGGTTGATGTCGGCGACGACGTTCGACCCCAAACCTCGGTCGGCGGCGCATTTCAGGTAGGGTGTCTCTTCCGGGTCCAGGCCCATCAGGTAGGTGCCGATGGTATCGACGTGGACTTCGTTTCTGCCGATGAGGGTCCAACCGAGGGCGTGATTTTCGCCGTGGTTGAAGGCGGTTCCGTCGCGACCGATGAGACCGTCGACGACGTTGAGACGAGGGATGTTGAGACTGCGGAAGGCGGCGAGCAGGTCGCAGAGCTTATGGTAGAAGCGGTCTTCGAAGAGGCTCATTCCTGAGTCCGTCACCCGCCACAGGTCGGCTTCGAAAGGCTCGTCGACCGGCTGCGTGAAACAGAGATGGCGTTCGGGGCGGAGCAGCACACCCATCAGGTTCTTGATGGAGAGCGTGGTACATCCCAGGTTGTGGCATTTGGCCAGAGGAACGTTAAAGAAGAAACTGCAGTCGGTCACTTCCTGGGCAAACGGGTAAGACGTAAAGACAACACCTCCTGGCACGCTGACGTCGGTCCTCTTCGAGTCGTTCATAACGGCCAGCCGCACCCCCGCCTCCTCGACCATCTGCCGATACCCCGCCACCTCCCACGTGTGCCCATGCTCCTTGTCTTCACCCGATTGCCCGTCGCCTACAATGATGCGGCTCACCTCAACGCCCTGGGCGCCGAGCGCGTCGATCATTCCGGCCAGAAAGCCCGGATGGGTAATGATGCGCATGTCGGGCTCATTCAGAACCGTTGCATTGGCTTTTAGAAGAACGTCGCCTGTTTCAGGCAGGCTGAGGTCGGCAAGGGATAGAGCCGTACGGGATAGATCTCTATAGTCGTCGTACGGCGCCTTGCTGCCGGTGACGGGTTTTCTCAGGATATAGACGGCGTCGGGAAGGATCTGCAAAGTGCCTCCAGGTGTGGCGATAGCAAACCGTTTCGGACCGATTGTTCAGTGTTCGGAAGGTCAGATGAGGGTCATTCGTGAATCCCAAATATAGCTCAATTCGGTCCGCTCGTGTGGGCGGATGCGGCTTGCTGTTCCTGATTCTGACCCTGATGACGATCGGTTCGTGCGGCCAGGGGACGAACGGGGACGTTGAGCGACAGACGAAGGCTGTGGTTGGGGCCGAGATGATGGTGGAGGAGGAGACGGTTCGGCTGACAGTCCTGCGCGATAGTCTGGAGGCGAGGGCTCAGGACACGAGCGGGCCGGGGATGTCGCGGGCGGTCGGCGACTCGGGGATGTCGCGGGCGGTCGGCGACTCGGGGATGTCGCCAGAGGTCGGCGACTCGGGGATGTCGCCAGAGGTCGGCGACTCGGGGATGTCGCCAGAGGTCGGCGACTCGGGGATGTCGCCAGAGGTCGGCGA
>Ga0114996_10009795_pt1 | contig 10446 bp, 8 predicted proteins | sample ArcticOcean_MG_C_4_FD_87039 | JGI IMG/M metagenome (GOLD analysis project Ga0114996, IMG submission 87039) | Marine microbial communities from western Arctic Ocean - ArcticOcean_MG_CB4_134 | ecosystem: Environmental > Aquatic > Marine > Oceanic | place: Arctic Ocean: Canada Basin | collected...
ACCCCATCATGAATAGCAACAATACTATTATCATCCACTTTTTTCAAACCATTTTTTACAGATCCAAAACGATTTATTCCACCTGCAACTGTACTGTGTTTTAGAGAGAAATTATATTGTTTACAAAGTGCTTTCCAATTTTCAATTTGAGTTTGTGGAAGCACTAAAATAATTTTTTCTAAATGTGAAAAAGCATTTAAGGTGTGCATTAAAATGGGTAAACTATTCAGTAATAAAAACTGTTTTGGGGTTTTCGTATTCATGCGCTCCCCTTTTCCACCAGCTACGATTAAAGCAACTCTTTTCATCTTATAAAATTAACATGGCATCCCCATAAGTGTAAAAGTTATATTTCTTCTTTACAGCTTCTTTATATGCTTTCATTGTAAAATCATGTCCGGCAAAAGCACTGATTTGCATCATCAAAGTAGATTTTGGTAAATGAAAATTAGTTATTATACAAGTCGGAATCCTGAAATCGTATGGAGGAAAAATAAATTTATTGGTCCAGCCATCAAAAGGGACCATTCTATTTTGAGTAGTAACAGAGCTTTCAACTGTTCTAACAGAAGTAGTCCCCACTGCACAAATTCTTTTATTATTATCAAGCCCTGTATTAATAACATTTGCGGCAGCTTGTGTTATATTTATTTCTTCCGAATCCATTTTATGTTTTGAAAGATCTTCTACTTCCACTTCCCTAAAAGTACCTAGACCAACATGAAGGGTAACCTCAGCAAAATTTATTCCTTTTATTTCCAGTCGTTTCATTAGTTCTCGACTAAAATGCAAACCAGCAGTAGGTGCTGCAATTGCTCCACTATGCTTTGCATAAATGGTTTGGTACCTTTCATCATCTTCCTCTGTTGGCTCTCTATTTAGATATTTAGGCAGGGGTGTTTGCCCTAGTCGGGTTAATGTTTCTTTAAACTCATCATAAGAGCCATCAAACAAAAAACGCAGGGTTCTTCCTCTTGATGTTGTATTGTCAATTACTTCCGCAATCAGCTCATCCTCTTCTCCAAAATAGAGCTTATTTCCGATTCTTATTTTCCTTGCGGGATCCACCAATACATCAAAAAGCCGACTTTCTTTACTTAATTCTCTTAGCAGAAATACTTCAATTCTTGCTCCTGTTTTTTCTTTATTCCCGAAAAGTCGGGCAGGAAAAACTTTGGTGTTGTTCAAAATTATCACATCTCCTTCATCAAAATAATCTATAATATCTTTGAATTTTTTATGCTTAATTTCCCCGCTTTCTCGGTGAAGAACCATCAATTTTGATTCGTCTCTATTTTTTGCCGGAGTTGTTGCTTTTCGCTCTTTTGGTAAGTTAAAAACAAAGTGCGAAAGCTTGTATTTCATTATTTGTGATTTCATAGCTTGAGGATTGATTTTTAAGGCGCGAATATACTACATTCAAAGGCAGAAGTCAAGGGTTATAGCAGTTTGATTTTATCTTCTATTTCATTAAGAGAAAAAGCATCTTTTAAGTTGTATTCTCCAATTTCTGTTCTACATAATTTAGATAAGTGAGCACCACTATTTAATGCCCTACCAAAATCATTTGCAATGGAGCGGATATAAGTACCCTTGCCACAAGCTATTTTGAAGCTAACTATTGGCATATTTATATCTATAATTTTAAAGCTGTGAATAGTTACTTTTCGGCTTTCTAATTTTATTTCTTTATTTTTTCGAGCTAGTTTGTATAAGCGTTCTCCATCTTTTTTTAAAGCTGAAAAAATGGGAGGAATTTGATTTATTTCCCCAACAAATTGTTTAGCCGCTTCTTCTAATGATTCTTTTATAATATGGGAAGTTTCAAAAGTTTGATTTACTTCAGTTTCCAAATCATAACTAGGCGTTGCGCCTCCCAAAATAAGATTGCCAGTATAGGTTTTTTCTTGTCCTTGAATTTCATCAATTCTTTTGGTAAATTTTCCTGTGCAAACAATAAGTAGCCCAGTAGCTAGTGGATCTAGCGTTCCGGCATGCCCTACTTTTATCTTTTTTAGTTGCAGTTTTTTCTTTATTAGATTTCTTATTTTTTTTACCACATCAAAAGATGTCCATTCTGCTGGCTTGTTAATAAGTAATAAAGCTCCAGACAAAAAATCTGTGTCCTTAGTTATCTGACTTGGGGCTAGCTCTGACAAGGGAATTGGTTATATGCAAAAAGAAGAATGACCAAAATACCTACTATAAAACAATAATAGGCAAAGTATTTTAGCTGACTATTTTTTACCAATTTTATCATCCATTTGCAAGCAATTAGGCCAGTAATGAAAGCAAAAATAAAACCAACTATTAGCGGAATGAAAGAGCTGCTTTCATAACTTATTTTCCCAGAGAATATATCTTTTGCCATTTTTCCAAATATTAATGGCACTACCATTAAAAATGAAAATCTTGCAGATTTTTCTTTATCTATTCCTAAAAGAACAGCCGTAGAAATTGTGGCCCCTGAACGGGAAATTCCAGGCATTATAGCTATAGCTTGCGAGATGCCAATGAGTATTGCATTTTTAATCCCAACATTTTTTTCTGCATGTTTTGCTTTGTCCGCTAAAAAAAGTAATGCGCCAGTTATTAATAACATACTCCCAACTAAAATTAATTGCCCGCCAAATAGTGCCTCAATTTCACTTTCAAAAAACAAACCAACAAAAACAGCTGGAATCATAGAAAGTACAATTTTTACAGAAAACAAAAAACTATCATTCATCTTAAATTGAAATAAGCCAGTAAATATTTCGGCAATATCTCTCCTAAAAATAATAATTGTGGAAAGGGCGGTAGCAAAATGCAAAACCACTGTCATTAGCATGCTTTCTTCCGCCAACATATCAGAAGGGTAAATACATTTAGCAATTTCCAAATGCCCGCTACTACTTACTGGCAAAAATTCAGTCAATCCTTGAATAATTCCAAGAACAATAGCCCTTAAAATTTCCATTTATTACTTGTCTTTTGGCTTGTGCATTATTGCAAAAATTTCAACAATAAAACCTAGTGCTATTAGTATAGGGGCAAGGGTTAACCTTTGCGAATCAAAAATTTTATCACTAAAAATGGTTGGATCATCCGAGCCACCACCAATCATCAGCAAAAGTCCAGCACAAATAAGAGCAACCCCTACAAGTAAAAGAATGTAGTTCTGTTTTGTAAATACAAAGTCAAGATTATTTTTTTGATTCATATTTTATAAATAAATTTCACTTTCTTTAATCCGCAAGTATTTCCTGAGAGCAAAGAAAGTAGATAGCCAAGTAAACAAAATTCCAGCCACAAATATACAAGCAAAAAGAATACCCATACTTTTAAAATCCCGAATGTTTAAAAAATCGGGCATATCGCTTTGTAAAAGTTGAAAAACACCTATCAGCATGCAAATAGCCACAAGCGAACTATACACCCCATTATAAATGCTTTCTGATAAAAACGGACCTTTTATAAATTTATTGGTTGCTCCTACCAGTTTCATGGTACGAATTAAAAAACGCTTTGAATATACCGAAAGCCGAATGGTATTATTGATAAGTGTAAAGGAAATAATAAAAAGTAAAATGCAAAACGAAAGTAGAAAAATACTCATTTTTCGCACATTTTCGTTTATTTTTTCTACCAAATCTTTCTGATAATAAACTTCATGAATCAAATCATTTTTAATGAGCTTTTCTTCCAGAATCAATAAACTATCAGAGTTGGCATAAGATGCTTTCAGCTTTATATCAATGGATTCTAATAAAGGATTATATCCTAAAAATGTAATAAAATCCTCTCCTAATTGCTCTCGCAATTCTTTTGCCGCATCCTCTTTACTTACCAAATCTGTCTCTAATGAGTATGGTTTTGAGTCAATCCATTTTTGTAATTGCAGTATATCTACATCTTTCACGCCCTCTTTTATCATTACTGAAAATCCAATATTTTGTTTTACATGATTGGAAAGTCGGTTAGCATTAATAAGTAAAAACCCTAGTATTCCTAGTACAAAAAGCACTAAGGACATGCTTATAACAATGGACATTGGGGATGATTTTATGGTTCTTTTTAAAGACATAGATTTTGATTATTCATATCAATTGCCAAAAATAAAAAAATACATTCAGTATTTAATTAACTTTGCCACAACTTAAAAAATATAAATGAATTATGACTTTTCTAACATAGAAAAAAAGTGGCAAGACAAATGGAGAAATGATGAAACCTATAAGGTTTCAGAAGATTCACAAAAGCAAAAATATTATGTGTTAGATATGTTCCCTTATCCATCAGGAGCAGGGCTGCATGTTGGTCATCCACTAGGGTATATTGCCTCTGATATTTTTGCTAGATACAAAAGATTAAAAGGCTTTAATGTTTTGCATCCAATGGGGTACGATTCTTTTGGTTTACCAACAGAACAATACGCAATCACAACAGGAATTCATCCAGCTATTGCTACAAAAGATAATACAGAAAGGTATAGAAAACAATTAGACCAAATTGGTTTTTCATACGATTGGAGTAGAGAAGTACAAACTTCCGACCCAAATTACTATAAATGGACGCAATGGATTTTCAAGCAATTATTCAATTCGTGCTATTGTAATGTTGAAGATAAAGCCATGCCAATTGCTGACTTGGTGGACTATTTTGAAAAGAAAGGAAATCTTACTTCTCAGGCGGTTTGTGATGACAATACGCCAAAATTTTCGGCAGAAGAGTGGTGTAATTTTTCTGAAGCAGAAAAAGAAAAAATGCTACTCAATTATCGTTTGGCATTTTTATCGGACACTTGGGTAAATTGGTGTGAAGGATTAGGAACAGTACTGGCTAATGATGAGGTGAAAGATGGACTTTCGGAAAGAGGTGGTTTCCCGGTAGAACAAAAGTTAATGAAACAGTGGTCACTCAGAATTACTGCTTATGCAGATAGGTTGATTTCAGGATTAGATACTGTAGATTGGTCGGATTCAATAAAGGAAATTCAGAAGAATTGGATTGGGAAATCCAAAGGAGCGTCTGTAAGTTTTCAATTGGAAAATTCAGCAAATAAAATTGAAGTTTTCACCACTCGACCAGACACCATTTTTGGAGTTAATTTTATGGTATTAGCACCAGAACATGAGTTGGTAAATACAATCACAACTCCAGACAAAAAAGAGGAAGTTGACGCTTATGTAAATACAGCAAAGTTAAAATCGGAAAGAGATAGACAGGCTGATAAAAGTGTAAGTGGAATATTCACAGGCGCCTATGCTATTCATCCGTTTACAGGAGATAAAGTACAAGTTTGGATTGGAGATTATGTATTGGCTTCTTACGGAACTGGTGCTGTTATGGCTGTCCCATGTGGCGACCAAAGAGATTGGGATTTTGCGACTCACTTTGGTTTGGAAATCATTAATATTTTTGATGGAGTTGATGTAAGTGAGGGGGCGAATGAAGAGAAGAATGTAAACATTGCAAACTCTGATTTTTTAAATGGACTATCCGCTAAAAAGGCCATGAGTTTAGCGATTTATAAAATTGAAGAAGGAGGTTTCGGAAAAGGTAAAATTAATTATCGTTTGCGTGATGCAATTTTCTCAAGACAAAGATATTGGGGAGAACCATTTCCAGTGTATTATAAAGGTGAAACGGCTTATGTTTTAGAAGATGATAAGCAGGTTACGCTTCCTCCGATAGATAAATATTTACCAACTGCAAGTGGAGAGCCACCACTAGCCAGAGCCAAAAAAGAGTATTGGAATGTGTATGAAGGAGATAGAATGGAAACCAATATTATGCCAGGTTGGGCAGGGAGTTCTTGGTATTTTTTACGCTATATGGACCCAAATAATGATGGGGAATTTTGTGCAAAAGAGAAGTCAGATTATTGGGGGCAAGTAGATTTGTATATTGGGGGTGCCGAGCATGCTGTTGGACATTTATTATATTCTCGTTTTTGGACTAAATTTTTGTACGATAGAGGATTTATTTCTTTTGAGGAACCTTTCAAAAAGATGATTAACCAAGGGATGATTTTAGGGAGATCAAGCTTTGTATACAGAATAAAAGATACAAATACGTTTGTAAGTTTTGATAAAAGAAAAGAACATAAAACGACACGCTTACATGTAGATATCAGTTTTGTAGATAATGATGTGTTGGATGTTGAGGCGTTCAAAAATTGGAGAACAGAATATGAAAATGCTGAATTTATTTTAAATGAAGATGGAAAATATTTGTGTGGGCATGAGGTGGAAAAAATGTCAAAATCCAAATACAATGTACAAACTCCTGATAAATTGGTAGATGATTTTGGGGCAGACACTTTGCGTTTGTACGAAATGTTTTTAGGACCACTAGAGCAATTTAAACCTTGGGATGTAAAGGGAATAAATGGGGTGCATAATTTCCTGCGTAAGTTCTGGCGTTTGGTTCATGATGCAGAAAATAACTTTGAGGTTTCAGCAGAAACACCAACAAAAGCGAATTATAAAACTTTACACAAAACCATTAAAAAAGTTGAAGAAGATATAGAGCGTCACTCTTTCAACACGGTGGTGAGTACCTTTATGATTTGCATAAATGAATTGACCGAACAAAAATGCAATAGCAGAGAAATTATTTCTGATTTTACTGTTCTGCTTTCTGCTTATGCACCACATATTTCGGAAGAGATTTGGCAAAAATTAGAAAATGAAACTTCAGTTACGACTGCTAATTTCCCAAAGTTTAACGCAAGTTATTTGGTGGAGAATGAGGTGAATTATCCGGTTTCGTTTAACGGTAAAATGCGATTTAAAATTACTTTACCTGCCGAAATGACAAAAGAACAAGTGGAGGTTGAGGTAATGAAACATGAAAAAACAGCTCATTATTTAGAAGGAAAATCGCCTAAAAAGATAATTGTAGTGCCTAAGCGAATTATCAATATAGTAATGTAAATATGACAATAAAAAGGGTTTTATTTTTTTTGATTCTTTGTCCCCTATTTATTTTTTCCCAAAATAATCTTCCTTTTAAAGTAGGAGAAAGTTGTACTTACCGAATTCATTATGGCCCCATTACTGCTGGCCATGGAACACTTATAGTCAAGAATATTGAAAAACATAATAATAGGGAGTGCTTTCATCTTGAAGGGATTGGCCAAACGAATTCATTTTTCAGCTTATTTTTTAAAGTGTATGACGAATTTATTTCTTATGTAAACTCCACTTCTTTATCTCCTATTCATTTTATCAGAAATGTAAATGAAGGGCGTTATATTATCAAACAAAACTATCTGTTTAACTCCAAAAAAAATGAAGTTTTGGCTGAAGATTCTATTTATCAAATTCCAAAGCAAACACAAGATATGTTATCCGGATTTTATTTTACAAGAGCACTACTCAATTATCAGAATGTACAAATAGATTCTATTGTAAAGCTTAATGTTTTTATGGATGAGGAAATTTATCCCATGCAAATTAAATATGAAAAAAATGAGGTTATTAAAACAAAATGGGGAAAAATAAACTGTATGGTTTTTACCCCTCAACTTCAAGAGGGAAGAGTTTTTAAGGATGGGGAAGGCATGAGAATTTGGATATCAGATGATGAAAATAAATTAATGATAAAAGTAGAAACTAAAATAATTGTTGGCACAATAAAAGCGGAATTATCTTCATTTAAAGGTTTGAAAAATCCATTGTCAATAACTGATTAAATAGCCTTAAATATCCCATTCTATTTTCTGTAAATTGCGACTATGAAAACAAGATTATTTAGCATTTTATTTTTAGGATTACTCCTGCTGCTAACTGCATTAAATTTTACTAAATGCAATAAGGCAAATGGTGATAGTACTAATATCAGCACAACTTTTGGTCCAACAATAGAATACGGCATTGTTACAGATTCTTTTCAGGTGACAAGAGGAATCATAAAACCGGGACAAGTTTTAGGAGAAATACTATATCGTAATCATATTGACCATACTCAAATTGACAAAATAGTAAAAGCGTCAAAAGGAATTTTTGATGTAAAAAGAGCAAAAGCTGGGCAACCATTTACTGTGTTTTGCACAAAAGATTCTAATGCAATAGCAAAATGTTTTATCTATGAAGAATCGGCAACCAACTATATAGTTTTTGATTTAAGAGATGGAATTCAAGTTTACAGAGGAGAAAAAGAAGTAGAAATCAGGATGCGAACTGCATCCGGAGAAATCACCTCATCATTGTGGAATGCTATTATGGATAATAATATGAGTCCAGCACTAGTGATGGAACTTTCTAATATTTACGCTTGGACAATCGATTTCTTTCGCATTCAGAAAGGAGATAAATTTAAAGTTTTTTATGAAGAGAGATTTGTAGAAGACGAATTTGTAGGAATAGGCAGAGTTTGGGCAGCAAAATTTATACATCAAGGGGAAGATTTTTACGCCTTTTATTTTAGAGAAGAGGGAGAAAATTTTGGGGATTATTTTGATGATGAAAGTAAAACATTGAGAAAAGCATTTTTGCGAGCCCCACTTAATTTTAGTCGAATTAGCTCCAAATATAGTAAGCGCAGGAGGCATCCAGTAACAGGAAGGGTAAAGCCACATTTAGGGACAGATTATGCTGCTCCAAAAGGAACACCAATTTTAACTACAGCAAATGGCAGCATAGTTGTCGCATCTTATACGCGCAATAACGGAAACTTTGTAAAAATCAGGCACAATAATACTTACACCACTCAATATCTGCACATGTCAAAAATAAAATCAGGGATAAGAAAAGGAGTGCATGTAAAACAGGGAGATATAATAGGATATGTTGGCAGCACAGGATTGGCTACCGGTCCGCACGTTTGTTATCGGTTCTGGAAAAACGGCCGACAAGTTGATCCATATAAAGAAAAATTACCTCCATCTGAACCCATGAAAGAGCAAAGTAAGGAACCTTTCCAATTGGTAAAAGATAGTTTAATTCAGTATCTTGCAGAGCCAACAATATAATGCAAAATGCTGAACAAAATAAGTATAGTCAAAAAGCCTATACTACTTTTATTTTTTTTATCAGTTCAATTTATTTATGCTACTGATTTAGAAAATCCATTTATCAAAAACAAAGGGCAATTACCTCAAAAAGTAATTGCAAAAGTATGCCTTCCTGGCGGAGCTTTATTTATTGAAAAAGGAATATTCACATACCATTTTTACAACCAACAGAAACTAGCAGATATTCATAACCACAGAACTACGGATAGAAGCATCAAAGCCCATGCTTTTAAGGTAATTTTTAAAAATGCCAATGAAAATATTGAGAGTTTTTTAGAAGAGAAAAGCGAGTTTTTTGAAAATTATTATTTAGGAAATAATCAAAATAATTGGGCAGAGAATGTGCGTCACTACAAAACACTCACACAAAAAAATATTTATGATGGCATTGATTTAAAAATGTATAGATCAGAAGGGAATTTGAAATATGACATTATTGTTAACCCCAATGCCAATTCAAAAAAACTGAAATTAAGTTATAATGGGATTGATGCTATATTTATAAAAAATGGGAATTTATATGTGCAAACTTCTGTAAATACAATTACAGAGCAAAAACCTTTTGCCTATCAAATTTTGGATGGAATTAAAAAAGAAATTCAGTGTAATTATAAGTTAAAAGGTAAAATACTAAGTTTTGAATTTCCTAATGGCTACAATAAAAATGAGGATTTAATCATTGATCCGACTCTAATTTTCTCTACTTATTCTGGAAGTACGGCAAATAATTTTGGCTATACAGCAACTTATGATGATTTTGGGTTTTTGTATTCTGGTAGCACAGCTTTTGGAGTGGGCTACCCCACAACATTAGGGGCCTATCAAATCAATTTTGCAGGAGGAACAGGAAGTGCAGGTACTGACATAGCTATCACAAAATACGATACAAGTGGAACGATTGCAATTTTTGCTACCTATTTGGGTGGTTCAAAGGACGAATTACCTCACTCTATGATTGTCAATTCGGCAAATGAACTTTTCCTTTTTGGGACATCTGGCTCAGCTGATTATCCTATAACTACCAATGCTTATCAAACTAATTTTAATGGAGGACCTTCATTTGTCCCCTCTGGAATTGGCATTTCTTATCCTGCAGGTTGCGATTTAATAATTTCACGTCTTAGCACCAATGGCGGAAATCTTCTGGCATCTACTTTTGTTGGAGGAAGTGAAAATGACGGATTGAATATTGCTAACAAACTAAAATTTAATTATGCGGATGAAATTCGTGGAGAAATAGACATTGATAAAAATAATAATATTTATTTGGCAACTTGCACGCGTTCTGCCGATTTTCCAATTGTTGGGGGAGCTTTTCAGCCGATTCTTGACAGTTTGCAAGAGGGGGTTGTAATAAAGATGGACAATCAGCTTAGCAATATTATTTGGAGTTCATTTTTGGGGGGAAGAGGAATGGACGCTATTTATTCATTAGCACTTGATGA
>Ga0114996_10009798_pt1 | contig 10444 bp, 9 predicted proteins | sample ArcticOcean_MG_C_4_FD_87039 | JGI IMG/M metagenome (GOLD analysis project Ga0114996, IMG submission 87039) | Marine microbial communities from western Arctic Ocean - ArcticOcean_MG_CB4_134 | ecosystem: Environmental > Aquatic > Marine > Oceanic | place: Arctic Ocean: Canada Basin | collected...
CGGGATTTCGTCGACAAATGGACCCGGGGGTTCGATGAGCTGAAATCGCGCGCTGCCGAATACTCTCCGGCCCGCGCGGAAGAGCTTTCCGGCGTTCCCGCGGCAGACATCGTCGCGGCCGCGAGAATGTATGCCGACGGACCGTCGAGTTTTGTATCCGGCCACGGGATCGATGCGTTTTCGAACGGCGTCCAAACCTTCCGGGCCTTTCATTGTCTTGTTGCAATTACCGGAAATGTCGACCGCAAAGGCGGGAATATAAGGGTCAAGCGGCCCCGGGGTTTCCGTAATTACATCGACATTCTGCACGACCCGGCCTTCGCGCTACCGCCCGCTGTGGCCGACCGGACCCTTGGCGCCGAGCAGTTTCCGCTTTGGGCAGGTGCCAAGGGCTGGCAATCCTCAGCCCACAATCCGACAGTGCTCGATGCTATTCTGACCGGAAAACCGTATCCGATACGGGCGATGTATGTATCGGGCGTCAACATAGCGGTCACCTATCCGGATACGAATAAGGTGATGGCCGCGCTCAAATCGCTCGATTTCCTCGCCGTCGCATCGCAGATGATGACCCCGACGTCGGAGCTCGCCGATATCGTTCTGCCGAAGACAACCGGCCTTGAGGAAGAAGAAGTATCGCTTGAGCCGTCGGCACAAATCGTTTGTTATACAAATCCTGTGAAAGACCCAGAACACGAAGCGCGCTCGGATTTCGACTTTACGACGGATCTCGCGCGGCGGCTGGAAACCCGCGGTGTCGACACCCGCACGTTCTTTCCATGGGAAACCAAGCAGGAATTCAACGAATACCTTCTCGGTGACGAGATCGACTGGGACCTCTTCAAGAAGCAGGGCTGGGCGCCATTCGATTTTAAACTGGGCAATTTCGAAGAAACCGGTTTCAGGACCCCATCCGGCAAAATCGAACTCTGGTCCGAAACTTTGGACACGCTCGGCATTGATCCCCTGCCCGGCTTTGTGACACCCAGGTCGGAGAGCGCGGATCCAGAAACCCGGGCTTCCTACCCCCTTGTCCTCATCACTGGCGCCCGCGAAAAAACCTATCACCATTCGCGTTACCGTGATCAGGCTTGGGCACGCAAGGTCTCACCTTTCCCCCTTTTGCAAGTCCACCCCCTGACCGCCGCCGACGCGGGACTTTTCGACGGAGACTGGGTCGCGGTGGAAACACCGGGCGTCGACGGCCGGTGCAAGCTCAAGGTGACCATCACCGAAGAAACCGGTCCCGGCACCGTGCGGACGGGCATGGGATGGTGGTTGCCGGAAGCGGCCGGACCGGAACGGGGTGCTCTGGACGTGAACGTCAATGTCGCGCTCTCCTATGACGGGCCATGGGACCCAGTGACGGGTTCTGCCGACACGCGCGGGCTGCCCTGCCGGGTGACTGTGATTTCGCCCAGTGAAATTCCGATGAAAGACACGGCGTGAAAATTCGCGACCGGCTGGACGAGTTGGGCCTCGATTTGCCGCCGGCGTTTGTCTATCCCAGCGAAAACCGGACAGGCTGCGTCGTCACCCGATACCTTCTGTATACCTCCGGACATCCGCCACCGGAGAATTTCGGCGTCAAGGTCAAGGGCAAGGTCGGTGCCGATGTCAGCGAAGAAGAAGCCTATGCCGCCGCGCGGGCGACCGCGCTCAACATCCTCGCCTCGGTGGAAGAAGAACTCGGATCGCTCGACCGGGTCACACAGGTCGTGAAGGTCTACGGCATGGTTAATTCGGCGCCCGGGTTCGAGCGCCAGTTCGCCGTTATCGATGGTGCATCTGATTTATTTTACGAGCTGTTCGGACCGCAGGCGGGCCGCCACGCACGCTCCGCCGTAGGCATGTTCGAGCTGCCACGGCAATATTGCATGGAAATAGAAGCGGTGTTCGAACTCGACGGTTAATTCGTCAACGACCAACGCAGGGACGGGCTTCACCGACGGTTTATCCTGGCCTCAATAGTTTTCCGGCGAAACCGGATACCAACGAAAAATGGGAGAAAAGCAATGTCTGCAAAAGCGGATGGGCGTATGAAACGCTGGCAGGAACAGCGCTGGATACTGGATGCGGTGATCCAGACAGTTGGGGTCGAGTGGGACCAGGCGCGCATCGGTTACATGAGCGCGCCCGCCGCTCCCCAGTCAGTTCCCGAGTTCCGTGCAACCGCGGCCCGGATCAAGCGGGTGTCCGATTTTGTCCGTGAATTTTCGGCAGCAGCGCGGCGACGGGAAGCCAAGGCTGCCGCATTCGAGGAAGCAGGCCGCCTGATTGCCGCGCGCGAAAGCTATATGACGGCCTCCCTTCTATGGGCGACCGGCCGCTGGCCGATATTCGAGAAGAACGACGTTCTCGAAAACCTCGAAGAGCGGATGAACCACTGTTACGCGAAATTCGCCGAGTATTCCGCGCATCCCGTTGAAATCGTCAAAATTCCGTTCGAAGGCAAGGAACTTCCAGCTTATCTCCACCTGCCGCATCCCCCCGCACCGGGCGAAACATTTCCCTGCGTCATCAACATTCCTGGCATGGATTCGAGCAAGGAAAACGGCGTGTCGATGTATGGCGACGCCTATCTCGAACGTGGCATGGCGGTGCTTTCGATCGACGGGCCGGGCCAGGCGGAAAGCGTCACGCTCGACATATTCGTCACGGCGACAAACCACATGGACGCGGCGCTGGCGAGTTATGACTGGCTGAGCAAACATCCGGCAATAGACATAGACAACCTCGCTATCCGGGGCACCAGCTTTGGAACGTTCTGGGGCCTTCAATGGGCGGCGGCACTGGGTGACCGGGTGAAGGGCGTCGGTGTTACCGGCGTCTGCCACGAGCCCGGCTGCAATACAATTTTCAACATGGCGTCGCCATCATTCAAGCTGCGCTACATGTTCATGTCGGATTACGACGACGAAGACGAATTCGACACATTTGCGGAAACACTAGATTTGAGACCGACCGTGCCGGACATCACCTGCCCGGTCCTGATCATCGCCGGGGAGGAAGACCAGCTCAGCCCTATCGAGTTCAGCTACGAGCTTTTCGACCACATCAAAGCGCCGAAGGAAATACTCGTTTACGAGGGAGCGAACCACTCTGTCGCCGACGCCCCGTCTGCGGCCTTTGGCGAGAGCCCGCGGGTGTACCATGCCGACTGGATTGCAGATCGTATCGCGGACAAACCCGCAAAGACCATGAAATCATGGGTTAACAGCCAGGGACATCGCACTGAAACACTGGCCTAGTCAGACTTTTAAAAGGATATTTCTATGAGTGAACAACCCGGCATTCGCCGCATCGTGACCGGCCATGACGACAGCAACGTGGCCAAGGTGTTCAATGACGGCACCGCAACGAATACCAAGCAGGCGGGCACTGGCGCCGTGTCCACGCTGATCTGGTGCACCGATGAGACTCCGGGAGATATTCTGATCGGGGAGGATTTCGAGGACATGGGCGCCCGAATTATCGGCACCCAACCGCCGTCGGGCGGTTCGCGCTTCGCCGTGATTGAATTCCCGCCCGGGGAACCTACCCGTATGCACCGGACCGAATCTATCGACTATGTTCTCTGCCTTGCCGGCAAGATCGACATGGATATGGACGATTCAACCGTCACTATGGAAGCTGGCGACGTTATGGTTCAACGCGGCACCAATCATGCCTGGGTCAATCGATATGATGCCCCTGCTCGGGTTGCGTTCGTTTTGATCGACGCCAAACCACTTGGCATCGGTGACCCGGTCGTGCATGGACAAAACGCCGGTGAAAATCCCACCCACTGAATTAGGAGCCGATCATGGCCGTTCGCAAACCCCAACGTATTCCGGATTTGGCGCCAGAAGATTTATCCGGCCGTCAGAAAGAGCTATTCGACGCCATTGCCGGACCGCGCGGCGGCGTCGTTCGTGGCCCGTTCGCAATCTGGATGCGCCATCCAGACCTTGTTGAAAAAGCCAATGAATTCGGAAATCATCTCCGCGAAGGCACTTCGGTTCCCGCGCATTTATCCGAACTGGCCATTCTTGTTACCGCCCGGTTTTGGAACGCGAGCTATGAATGGTTTGCCCATGCGGAGACCGCAGCGAAACTCGGGATAGACGCGGGTATTATCGATGCTATCCGCAAGGGCGCAAAACCTGACTTCAGCGACCCGGTCGAGGAATGTGTCTATGATCTTTCCCGCGAATTGTATGACACCAAATTTATTTCCGATCCGACCTATAATCGTGCGCTAGAGATTATGGGCCAGGAGCAGGTTATCGATCTCGTGGCCATACTTGGCTTTTATTCAATGGTCGCGATGACACTTAACGCTTTCCATGCACCTATCCCGGAGGGAGCGCCAGACCCGTTGCCGGACTAGCGGAAGACCCATTATCTACTCCAACGCCGGTTCCTTGACTCGCCTCCTGCGCTGCCGCAAAACTCGTTATAAATCCTTATAAACAGATGCATTCAGCCCTTTGGGGCTGCGGAGGAGAAACAGATGGCGGCAGACGCGACGGGCAATGTCCGCGAGCTGAAAAATTTTATCGGCGGCGAATTTATCGGCAGCGACAAAACGTTCGAGAATTTTACGCCCGTGGACGGAACCCTGCTGTCATACGTCCATGAAGCGACCAAGGAGATGGTCGATCAGGCGGTAATAGCGGCGCGAAAGGCCTATAAAGAAGTCTGGGGCAGGATGCCCGTCGAAGAGCGATGCAAAATTCTGTATGCGATTGCCGACGGAATCGATGCGCGATCCGACGAATTCATCGAGGCAGAGACGATGGATACCGGCAAGCCCCGGTCGCTCGCCAGCCATGTAGATATCCCCCGTGGAGCGGCTAATTTCCGGGTATTCGCCGATCTGATCAAGTCTGTCGGTACCGAGGCGTATCAGCAGGACACGCCCGACGGCGCAGGCGCCATCAACTATTCGGTCCGCCACCCGCATGGCGTTGTTGGCGTTATCAGCCCGTGGAACCTGCCGCTGCTGCTGTCGACCTGGAAGATCGCACCGGCAATGGCGACCGGCAATGCCGTCATCCTGAAACCGTCCGAGGAAACGCCGACAACGGCCACACTCCTCGCCGAAGTGATGAAAGAGGCCGGCATGCCGGACGGTGCCTTCAGTGTCGTTCACGGCTTTGGCCCGGGATCTGCCGGTGAATTCATGACGACCCACCGGGGCATCGACGCGATAACCTTTACCGGCGAGACCACAACCGGCGGCGCGATCATGCGGGCGGCTTCAGATAACATAAAAGCGCTATCGTTCGAACTGGGCGGCAAAAACCCGTCGATCGTCTTCGCCGACGCCGATTTCGACGCCGCGATCGAAGGGACAGTTCGGTCGGTCTTCGCGAATTGCGGCCAGGTGTGCCTGTGCTCGGAGCGCGTATACGTCGAACGCCCGATTTTCGATAAATTTGTCGCCACCCTGAAAGGACATGCCGAGAATATGAAACTCGGCCGCCCGGAAGATGCCGACACCCAGATGGGCCCGCTGATCAGCCACGAACACCGCGACAAAGTGAAGGGCTATTACGACCTAGCGAAAGAACTCGGCGCGACCGTCGTTACCGGCGGCGGTGTTCCGGAATTCGGCGATGAACGCGACAATGGTGCCTATATCGAACCGACGATATTTACCGGCCTAAGCGAAAATTCCCGCATCCAGAAGGAAGAGATATTCGGCCCCGTCTGCCATATCACCCCGTTCGATACCGAAGAAGAAGCCGTGTCGATGGCAAACGATACGGAATATGGGCTTGCCTCGACTGTCTGGACCACCAACCTCGCCCGCGCGCATCGTGTGGCGCAGGGCATGGAATCGGGCATCAACTGGGTCAATTGCTGGTTCCTTCGCGATCTCCGCACGCCGTTCGGCGGCATGGGGCTTTCCGGGTTCGGCCGCGAAGGCGGCCAGCATGCCCTCAATTTCTATTCCGAGCAGAAAAACATCTGCATCAAGCTATAAGAGGCGCACATGGCGACGAACAAAGAACAGACGATCAAGGACGCGGCGCGAAGAATTCGCAATGCGTGGAAAAGCGGCAAGACAACCAAACCGATCCGCGATTTGCTGCCCAAGGGCGACATCGACGCGGCCTACGCCATTCAGCAGGCCAATACCGACATCTGGATTCAGGAAGGCCGCCGGGTCATTGGTCGCAAGATCGGTCTGACAGCCAAAGCCGTTCAGAAACAGCTCGGCGTCGATCAGCCTGATTACGGCATTATCTACGCTGATATGGCGGTGGTCGATGGCGACGAGATCGATTTCAAATCGGTCGCTCAGCCCAAGGCCGAAGCTGAGGTCGCTCTGGTGCTGGCCGATGATCTCGATTACGACCAGCTCACCCTGCTCGACCTGATCGACGCCACCGCGTATGCGCTACCCGCGATCGAAGTTGTCGGCAGCCGCATCGCGAACTGGGATATCAATATTCTCGATACCATCGCCGATAACGCCTCTTCCGGAATGATCGTCCTCGGCACCCGCCCGGTACTGCTCGATGACGTAGACCTCCGGATGTGCGGCATGGTGATGGAAAACAAGGGCGAACAGGTCTCGGTCGGCGCCGGTGTCGCCTGTCTCGGCAACCCGCTGAATGCCGCGGTATGGCTCGCCCGTAAAATGGTCGATGTCGGCATGCCACTTGCCGCCGGCGACGTCATCATGACTGGCGCTTTGGGCCCGATGGCGCCGATTGGCCCGGGTGAGGTGATCGAAGCGCGCATATCCGGCCTCGGCAGCGTCCGCGCCGCATTCTCCGACTGATTATCGATTGAGGAATTCAAATGGCCAGTAAAGCAAAAGTCGCAATCGTCGGTTCCGGAAATATCGGCACCGATTTGATGATCAAAATCATGCGCACCTCCAGTACGCTCGAGATGGGCGCCATGGTAGGCATCGATCCGGAATCCGATGGGCTCTCGCGGGCAAAAAGCATGGGTGTCGCAACCACCCATGAAGGGCTTGACGGGCTTGCCGCGATGCCTGAATGGAAGGACATCGTGCTGGTGTTCGACGCCACCTCCGCCGGCGCGCATAAAAACAACGCCGCTCTATGTGAAACAGCCAACAAGATCATCATCGATCTGACTCCGGCGGCGATCGGGCCCTATGTCGTGCCGGTCGTCAACATGGATCAGCATTTGGACGCCAACAACATCAACATGGTGACGTGCGGCGGCCAGGCGACCATCCCGATGGTCCATGCCGTCAACCGCATCGCACATGTGCAATATGCCGAGATCGTGGCTTCTATTTCATCGAAATCAGCGGGTCCCGGCACACGCGCCAATATTGACGAGTTTACCGAGACCACGTCGAAAGGCCTCGAAGTCGTCGGCGGCGCCGAGCAGGGAAAGGCGATCATCGTCCTGAACCCTGCCGAACCGCCGCTGGTCATGCGCGACACCGTTTACACCCTGTCGGATGACGTCGATCAGGCCAAAATCGTCCAGTCGGTCAACGACATGGTCAAAGAAGTACAGAGTTATGTGCCGGGGTACCGTTTGAAACAGGAAATTCAGTTCGAACGGTTTGGATCGAACAATCCGCTGCATATTCCAGGCCGCGGCGATTTCGAGGGCATCAAGTCGTCGATCTTCCTCGAAGTCGAGGGCGCGGGACATTACCTGCCGAAATATGCCGGAAATCTCGACATCATGACTTCTGCCGCGCTACGGACGGCGGAGCGGGTGATCGAACGCCGCATGGCAACGGCCTGAGGACAGAAATATGACCATCGACAAAGAAAAAAAGATCTACGTCCAGGACGTTACGTTACGAGACGGCATGCACGCCATCCGCCATCAATATGGGCTGGATCACGTCATGGCTATCTGCAAAGCGCTGGATGACGCCAAAGTCGACGCGATCGAAGTCGCGCATGGCGACGGGCTTGCCGGCATGTCGTTCAATTACGGTTTCGCGAAGGAAACCGATCTCGACTATATCGCGGCGGCGGCCAGCGTGCTGAAACATGCCAAACTAGCCACGCTTCTGTTGCCCGGCATTGGTACGGTCGAAGACTTGAGGGAAGCCTACGAGGCGGGCGCCCGTTCGGTGCGTGTCGCCACCCATTGCACCGAAGCAGACGTTTCCAGGCAGCATATCGAATATGCCCGCAACCTTGGCATGGACGTCGCCGGCTTCCTGATGATGGCGCATATGAACCCGCCGCAGAAACTCGCCGAACAGGCAAAGCTGATGGAAGATTACGGCGCTCATTGTGTGTACGTCACGGATTCGGGTGGCGCGCTGCTGATGAGCGAAGTGGCGGACCGGTTCAAGGCATTCAACGATGTCCTGAAACCTGAAACCGAGACCGGCATGCACGCCCACCACAATCTGTCCTTCGGGGTCTCGAATTCGATCATCGCGCTGGAAAATGGCGCGACGCGTATTGATGCGTCGCTTGCAGGTATGGGCGCTGGCGCCGGTAACGCGCCGCTCGAAATCTTTATCGCCGTCGCCGATCGCATGGGGCTGAACCACGGATGCGACCTGTTCGGGCTTATGGATGCGGCGGAAGAACTTGTCCGGCCATTGCAGGACCGGCCGGTCCGCGTCGATCGTGAAACGCTGTCGCTCGGCTATGCCGGGGTCTATTCGAGTTTTCTGCGCCACGCGGAAACGGCCGCGGAAACATACGGCGTCGATACCCGCGATATACTGATCGAGCTTGGCGACCGGCGCATGGTCGGCGGCCAGGAAGACATGATCGTCGACGTCGCACTGGATATGGTCAAGGAACGGGAAAACCGCGACGCAGCAGGCAAGGGAGAATAATCATGGTGGAAATCGCCAAACTCGCAAAGACAGTCGACGACGCTGCCAGAAAGGCCCGCGCGATACCGCAGCTTTCAGAAAACACAAAATATGCGCTCGACGATGCTTATGACATCCAGGCAGCGGCGATCCAGCGGCGGCTCGACCGTGGCGAAAAGCGGAACGGCATGAAAATGGGCTTCACCAGCCGGGCCAAGATGATCCAGATGGGTCTGAACGACATGATCTGGGGGCGTTTGACCGATCGGATGGTGGTCGAGGACGGTGGAACGATTTCGCTGAAGAACTACGTTCACCCGCGCGTCGAACCTGAAATTGCCTTTCTGCTGAAACGCCCGCTCGGATACCCCTGCACCGCCGCCGACGCCCTTGCCGCAGTAGATGGTGTTGCGCCGGCGATGGAAATCATCGATTCCCGGTACAAGAATTTCAAGTTCTCGCTCGAAGATGTTGTTGCCGACAATGCGTCGTCATCGAGTTTCGTCGTCGGCCCCTGGCATCGCCCAGACACCGACCTGGACAATCTTGGCATGGTGATGGAATTCAACGGTCGGCCGGTGCAGATCGGGTCTTCCGCTGCCATTCTCGGCCAGCCGGTCCGGTCCCTGGTCTCCGCCGCCCGTCTGACGACGGAAGCCGGCGAACGCCTGGAAGCAGGCTGGATCGTGATGGCAGGCGGCGCCACGGCGGCCGAAGCGTTGCGCTCCGGTATCCATGTCCGCAATACGGTTCAGGGACTGGGCTCGGTCGCCTTTTCCGTTACGGACTGAGCGCCGCGCCCGATATCAGTTTCAGCGCCCAGATCAGCGCGGACGGGTCGGCTTTTCCCCGCCCTGCAATATCAAGCGCGCTGCCATGAGCCACCGATGAGAACAGTATCGGCGTGCCGATTGCGAAGGCCGCGGTTCCGGTAAAGCCTATCAGTTTGGCGGGAATATGCCCCTGGTCGTGATACATCACGACATAGGCGTCGTAGCCTTTATCGAGATACATCGTATCGGCGCCGAACGGTCCATGCGCGTCGATTCCGGCATTTTGAGCTTCTTCAATCGCAGGACTGACTATTCCTATTTCTTCGGTCCCGAACAGCCCGCCTTCTCCGGCGTGGGGATTGACGCCCGATACGGCGATTTTGGGCTCTGCAATTCCGATGCTTTTGAGCGCCGCGTCAGCTGCCTTGAGCGTCCGCACGATCCTCGGCCGGTCGATCAAGTCCAGCGCCGCGCGGATTCCCAGATGTAGCGTGACGTGGGCAATCCGCAACCGGTCAGAGACCAGCATCATGAACACATCGTCCGGATCGGTTCCGGTACGCCGCGCAACATAAGACGGGTACCCGTCGAACGTCACGCCGGCTGATTGTATCGACGATTGGGTTTGCGGGCAGGCGACAACGGCATCGACCTCCCCCGCCATCGCCATATCGACCGCCTTTCCAGCATATTCGAGGATCGCCCGCCCGCAGGCGGCGTCGCTTTCGCCTGGTGTCAGAAAATTCACATTCATCGCCCCGACATCGACAATGTCGTCTGGTGGCGTTTTCCGGAGCGTGTGGGCATAGCGGGCAAGCACCTCGCGATCGCCGACGATCACCGGCTCACAAAACTCGCGCACGCTACTATTCAAGGCGGCTTTTAACGCGATTTC
>Ga0114996_10009802_pt1 | contig 10440 bp, 9 predicted proteins | sample ArcticOcean_MG_C_4_FD_87039 | JGI IMG/M metagenome (GOLD analysis project Ga0114996, IMG submission 87039) | Marine microbial communities from western Arctic Ocean - ArcticOcean_MG_CB4_134 | ecosystem: Environmental > Aquatic > Marine > Oceanic | place: Arctic Ocean: Canada Basin | collected...
GCAGGTAAGCCGCCGGGTCCAACCGCCGGATACGGAAAACCGTATGTCCGGTGGTGTGGGAGGGTGCCGGGGCGCAATCCCCGGCACCCGACCCGATCCTTGTCAGGCCTTGGTTTTGATGCCATGCGGCAAGATCGGTCGGGCGGGTTCTCGGGCGTACTGGCCGGCGCCGCGGTTTAGGAGCGCGATTTCAGCTCGGCAACTTGAGTGTTTGGGACCGCACAAACTCACCGATCTTCTCGTCGATCTCGTTGCGGACTCGCGTGAAAACCTTCATCCGCTCCTCGTCAGTGCCTTGGGCGTCGGCGGGGTCTTGGAAACTCCAATGGAGAGTTTGCGTTGTTGCCGGGAAGGTGGGGCAGGCCTCTCGGGCGTTATCACAAACCGTGATGACGTGGGTGAACTGCTGTTGGGCCAGTGAGTCGATATGCTTTGATTTCTGGGACGAAATGTCGATGCCGATTTCGGCCATGGATCTGACGGCTAGCGGGTTGAGGCCGACCGGGTTGGTTCCGGCGCTAGTCACGTCAAAGAGGTCGCCGGCCCAATTACGCAACAGGCCTTCGGCCATTTGGCTGCGGCAGGAGTTTCCGGTGCACAGGAAAAGGACTTTGGGTTTAGTCATGGCTTGTGGTGTGCGCCCATAGTGCGGGCGCATCGTCGTCCCACGCAACTTTACTTCACGTTCAAGTCGTTGGGGTTCAGATCATACGCCTTTCGCCCTTCGCTCTCGGTCCCGCCGTCTTCCTCCGCGGATAACTCCCCGGATAACTCCCCGGTCTCGGATTCCTGTGCCGCGGGCGCCAGCGTTCTGAAGGACTCGAATTCGTCAAAGTATCCGCCCGCCGCGTTCTCAAGTTGCTCGTTCGATAGTTCTGATTCTTGGGTCTTGTTGGTTTCGTCTGACATTTGATTCCTCCGCTGTTCTCTGGTTTGCCTTGCTCGGCAGTCGATTCCCTGATTGCAACTGCCGTGCCAAAATCAGAATACGCGATAAGTCCCGCTGTTGCAACGATCAAGTGCAGGCAATCTTATCGCGTTGTCCACGGAGTGGGCAGTCGCCCGTAAAGTAGTTGGACCGGCTTGGTCTCAGATCTGGGTTCGTGGAATCGACGGTGGGGATAGCGTGGGTGACCGGGCGAGTCAGAATTCCATCAAGCCTCGTCGACGAACTCAACACCAAACTCTTTGCCCGCGGCCTGGTAGTTGTCCGGGTCGGCGGCCATCTTGTCAAACATCCCTTCAATCCCGGCGGGGGCAAAAAATATCAACATGCGAGCCGTCGCAGCCGATTCGTTCTTGAAGTAATGCGGAACATCACGGGGGATGTTCAGGTAGGCGCCCGTCTGAGCGACGATTCGCTCGCCGTCAGCTCGAAAGACGACCTCACCTTCCAGTACGTAAAACGCTTCTTCTTCGCGAGTCTGGATGTGCGGTGCCGGCCCGCCTCCCGGAGGGACAATCGCTTCCATGATGAAGTAGTCGCCGGCGGTATCTTCGCCGTTCGCCAGCATGCGGTACTCATCGCCGGCTCCTCGCCATGTGGTCTGCTCGTCTTCGGGCCGGACGAGTTTTACTTTTCGCTTCGCCATGGATTGCTCCTCTTGTGGCTCTCGCTCGCGTAGAGCTGAGCGTGACCTATCGCAACGCGCATTGTACAACTGCCCGCCGGGTTCACGGGTAGCCCTTCCATTAACCACCCCTCTCGCGTAGAATCGGAGCGTGGCGAACTCCGTGGGAAGTAGCTCGATGCCCGACGCCTGGAAAGAACTGCCAGAAAGGATCCAGCCTTACCTGTTTCTCAACGAAGTCGATGAGCCAGTTCACATACTTCCCGGACCGTTCCGACTGATTGGCTCGTCCGAGGGCACGCTTGAAGCGGACCTGAAATTCCGGTGGTCCCCGTCGGCAGCCGTTGAATTTGAGGGTACTTACGGTCGGCCATTTTTTTCCTTGACCACGAGGATTGGGTTCTTGTTGGGGACGGCAAGGCTGAGTTCAGAGTACCTGTCATCCTGACGCAAGCAAAGCCGGGTCAGAAGTCGTCGTTCGTCCGTGGAATCACCGTGGGCGAATTCAGTGTCGAGCAAGGTCCATTCGAAGCTCTCCGCTTCTGTCTCGCCAATTTCCCCGACTACTGCGGTGAACCCGTGCGGTATGAGCTGAAAGGCAGCGCCGCGATGGGCACAACAGAACGTCTTGAGACCAGCACTGATAGCGGAAGTTGCCAACTTGACAAGATACCGGAAGCTAAGGAGCTTGCAAAGAGCGCACGCCTTGGTGCGGGGTTCGTGATTACTCATGTCGGCTTGTGGGCGCCGGCCGCAGGCTTCTTGTCCGCCCAGGAAGCGGAGTCGACTCTCAACATGCTCCATCTCTGGTTCGGGCTGCTCTGCGGCACTTGGGCAGGTCCGCTGTTCCCTCAAGGTCTCGACGCTGAGGGTGAGTTTGTCTGGCGTCAGTTCGCCCCGTGGACGCTTCGAGAGAGCCGGCCCGCGTCCACGTGGTTGCCCTCACGCACTCGGCTCGACCTTTCGGCGGCTTTTCGGGGATTCGTACAAAAGTGGCACGATCCCAAATGGAACGAACCGCTAAGACTCTCGGTATCGTGGTACGTAGAAGCCAACAGTCGTGGAATTGCCAATGAGTCCCGAATAATCCTCGCTCAGGCGTCACTCGAACTCCTTTCGTGGGTCCTCCTGGTCGAAGCAGAGCCACTCCACAGCCACAGAGATTTCGACAAGATTACTGCGGCAGGGAAGATCCGTGCTCTCCTCCATCACATCCGGGTTTCGACAATTATTCCTGACCACTTGCGCCAGCTCGATTCGGTGCGCGATAACGACGCGTTCGATGGACCTGGTGTTATCACCAAGATACGCAACGGTTTGGTGCACTCTACGGAGAAGAAGCGCCGGACCATAGAAAAGGTCGATGGGTTACAGCGGTGGGAATGCTCGGAGTTGGCCCTACAATACCTCGAGTTGGCGATATTGGCGATTTGCGGCCACGACGGGCACTACGCGAGGCGTGGTCGGCGCGGTTACAAGGGAGACAACGAGGCCCTCGTACCTTGGAGTCTAGAGAACTAGTCTAGGTAGCGCGTCCTGACGAACTCCTGAGGCATAGGATACCCCAACCGCCGCATTTGACCCGGGCGTCCCTTCATTCAGAATATTTTCAATCCCGGGCAGCAGACCTTTCGTCTCAGATCCTGGCGGCTAGCCGCTTGTCAGGTCGCGGCGCCGCGGGCGCAGGTTACTGAAGTCGGCTCCGGAGATGACGTAATACCAGTCGGCGAAGCGGTTCTGCAGTTCGCTTGCCAGGTCCTTGCCTTTTTCATCGGGCTCTTTGCCTTCCTCGGCGTATTGCTTGGCGCGGGCGTCACTGTGGCTGACCGTGATGAAGAGATAGCGGCGCACATCTTCCGCTGTGTTCGGCTGGTCCTCGCCGGCTTCCCCGCTGCCGCCGGCTTCCTCGCTTCCGGCTTCCCCGCTTCCAGATGCGCCGGGGCCGCCGGCTGCGATTTCGCCAAACCGCAGGGTGTATTGCAATCCGTTGGCGGTATCGACGATGATCTCTCCCTCGTTGGAAAACAGTTGCCCGTTATTCGTGACGAAAAAGCCTTTTTGACGCAACGACATGACCGAGTCCATCGAGAGCTGAATGCCTTGCCGCGTCTTGAGGTCATGGGTGAGATTGGCGGGCTTGGGCTGAACATCGACGATTCGCAAATTGTCGAGGGCGCTGGCGAGGGCATCGGTCTTACTTTCCTTGGCAGTGCCTCGCCCGCTCATGACCCACTTGTCGGCCTTTTTCGTGAGCGTTAACTTCTCGACGTTCTCGAGTATCCCTCTTCGTTCATTGATGGAGTAGCTGTTGATGGAGACCTTTCGGATGTCGGCGGTCTCCAGCTTGAGCAGGTCCGTCTCGATCCAGTCGTTGAATTCGACCGAGACATCGGCATCGGTTTTGACGGCATAGGTGCGGCGCTGGTTGGGTACCCGCATGTATCGATAGCCGGGTTTGCCGGGTACCGTCCTGCCCACGACGAAATCCGCCAGGACGTCGCTGTTCTCGTCGCGCAACGTGACGCGTTTGCCGCGTCCGGCCAGGCTGGTGACTTTCTGGTCCAGCGGATCGACCACGCCGTATTCGGAGTGATCCTCGATGCGGTCGGAAACCGTAATATCACGGCGCAGCTCCATCAGCGCCGCCGAGGTCTTGGCTAGCCGGTCTTCCGCGTCGGCCGGGTAGTTATGGTGTGACGGAATGGTCCACTTGTTGTCCTTGAACTCGACTTTGAGCGGACGGGCGGTTGCGGTGGCTTCGCTGTAGTCGATGACTTCGATGACTTTGGGTGCCAGCGCTTCGGTGAACTCGGTGAAAAAAGGCTCGCCCTGATCGTCGAAAATTTCGGGCGTGATCGTTCCCGGATCGACGAAGACCGAAGCCGCGCTGAGCACGGCGGCGGCGGCGCAAAAGATGAGGGTTTTGTTTAGCTCGTTCATATTTAACTCAATCAAGCGCCTGCTATCTTTTTTCCTCAATCACCAGACGATCGGCCGACACTCCCAGCGTCTCCTTGCGCAGCCTTCGCAGCGACACCAGCACGAAAAGCACGAAAGCCGGGATCGGAGGAATGGCGACCGCCAGGACCTTGATGGTGTTCTGAATCGTCCGGATCGAGGCTTCCATGTCGGCGCGGGCGTTTTCGATCTGGCGCTGCTTTTCATCCTCAATATTCGCGCGCGCTACCTGCAAGCGGCGATTCTCGACGTTTTGCTGATTGGAGATCATGATGCGCCTGGTTTGCTCGTCCAGGTCGGTCCGCTTTTGTAGTTCCGCGACCGAGCTGTCAAGCCGGGCTTGCGCTTCTTTGAGGCGATCTTCCGCCACCGATTCGGCATCTTGCGTATCTTTGAGCCGGCCGTCTTCGTAAACCTTGGTCCTGGCCTCGACGGCCTCCAGGGTGCGATGCTTGCGGCGGCGTTTGCGCAGCGCGATGAAAGACTCATCCCCGGCGAGCTGGTCGACGGCGTTGAGCAAGAATGAAACGTTGTCGAAGTTGAGGTTCTCGACTCCCCGGCGGCGCAACTCGAAAAATTGTTCGCCCATCATGTCGACGTCGGCGATGACAACCGCGTTGACCGGGTTTTCATCCGATTTCCCCGTGACCCGCGCGGCCATGACGTAGCTATTCTCATCGGGCTCGTGAGGCAAGTTCGTCGCCAACTGAATTCCGAACAGCGAGCGCTGGACGAGCCGCATCCACATGAGCTGGTTGGAGTCGGGACCGGTCTGGAGCAAGGGCGAGAACTCGACCTCGTCTTCGTCTTTGGCCTTGAGAGCGCCACCGTAAAGCAGCACGACCTCCTGCAAGCCGGAGGATATAGGCTGCTCCGGGTTGAAGGGGGTTTCGGCTCCGCTGCCCGCCCCGACAAAGACGAGTTCGGGCGGGATGCTCCCGAATTGAGGGTGCGGGTTGTAGCGATCCCAGACGATTTGATTGACGTTCCAGTCGACTCCCAGAGTGTCCATCAGCGGCGTGAGATTGGCCGGCGGCGGCGGGGGAGGCGCTCCGCGATTGAATGGGTTGGCAGGGATCTGCTGCGGCGATAAATCAATACTGAACGCCGGAAGCGGGTCGACCAGCAACAGCAGCGCCTTGCCCGCTTTGGCGTAGTCGGTGATGCGGTCGGCCTGGTCTTGCGGGAGCGTGTTGGGCAAGGCCGCGATCAGGGCATCGAGATCTTCGGGATAGTCAGTTTCCGGCGGCACCTGAACGACTTCATACTGCTTTCGCAACTCGGCCACGATCGACCAGTCGGGTGTCTGGCGTTTCGACTCGAAATCGAATCCGCCAAACAGTTTGGCCTTGGTCTGCAGTACTCCGATTTTCTTTCGCTTGGCGCGGGAAACGACGCGCACCGAGCGCATCAGCTCGTATTCGACAGGCAACCCGGCGTCGAAGAACGGAATCACGAATTCTTCCGAGCCGCTACTGAAGGCAATGCCCAGGTATATATCGTTCGCCGTCCCGGCGCTTTGCTCCCAAACCGGCAATGGCCGCGGGTTGATGTTGTAGCGCTCCTGAGCTTCGCGCGCTTCGGGGGTGTATTTTTCGGTCATCACGACGCGCGAGTGGATGCGGCCTCCACCCATGGCGTCAAATTCGCGCAGCAACGTGATGATGTTGTTTCGCGTTTGCAAATAGCTGCGAGGCACGTCGGGGCTCAGATAAGCCTGGATGAAGACGGGACGCTCGGGGTCGATGCTGTCGATGAGTTCGCTCGTGTCGCCCGAAAGCGAGTGGATCTGCTCGGCGGTCACGTCGAGACGGCCGCCGAGACGGCCGCTCAGAACGGTGACACTGGCCACGACGATCACCAGCGCGATACCCCGCACGGCGTAGTGGCGGCCGAGCGAAACGGCGCTCTTGCCTGTGGGCCAGTGCCTGCGGCCCAGCAGAGCGACGTTGAGGTAAAGCATCGCGAGCGCAAAGCTCACAAAGTAAAGCACCGACGAGAAGGAGACAACTCCCGACGCCATATCTTGAAACTGTTCGGTAAACGAGAGGCCTTCGGCCAGCCGCTGCAAGCCGCCGCTGAGGATGACTCCGGCGTGATCGATGAAAACCGGAATCGCGCAGAGCACGGCTCCCACAATGAAAGCGACCGTCAAGTTTTCGGTCCACAGCGAGGCCAGCATGGCTAAAGCCAGCAGGGCGGCTCCCATCAGCCAGTAGCCGATGTAGGTCGAGATGATCAGTCCTAGATCCGGGCTGCCCAGCCACATCAGAACGATGACGTGGCTAAAGGAAAACAGCAGCGCGACGGTATAGATCGACAGAGCGGCCAAATACTTCCCGATGACGATCTCGTAATCGGCCGCCGGCAGAGTCAGCAGCAGCTCATCCGTGCCGTTGCGTTTCTCCTCGGCCCACAGTCCCATGGTGATGGCGGGAACCAGAAAGACCAGCAGGTAGGGGAAGACCTGATTGAGCTGATCGAGGTTGGCGAGGTTGCTCGTGAAAAACGCTTCCTGCCAGAACGCGGCAATGGCGCTGAGAAAAACGAAAAGGGTAATGAATACGTAGCCCGTGGGGCTGCTGAAATAGCTGAAAAGCTCACGCTTCAGAACAGCCTTTGGTAATCGCAAGCGATCATTCATGTGGCGTCTCTCCGGCTGTTTCTTGGGATTGGCTTGGGGAATCGCGATCGGCCGGCGGTGGGGCCTCGGGCGCGGCTTCCGCTTCCGTCGCTTCGATCGGTTGCGGTGCTTGGGCTGCTTCCGCTGCTGGGGCCGTGCCGGTTTCGGCGGCTTCGGCGGGTCCGCCGGTCAGCCGGTAGAAGGCGTCTTCCAGCGATTCTCCGGCGGCCATTTCGTCCGGTGTTCCATCGAAAACGATGCGGCCTTCATTGATAAGGATCACGTGGCCGGCGACCGCTTTGACTTCCTGCAAAATGTGCGTGGAGATCAAGATCGTTTTGGTTTCACCCAGTTGCCGAATCAGCTCCCGCACGTCCCGGATCTGGTTGGGGTCGAGCCCGCTGGTCGGCTCATCCATGATCAGGATGTCAGGCTCATGCAGCAGGGCTTGCGCCATCCCGACCCGCTGCCGGTAGCCTTTCGAGAGCTTGTGGATACTCTTGTCGACGACCGCTTGCAGATTGCATTGCTCGACGACGGCATCAATGCGGCCCGCGATGGCCCCCTCCCCCAGCCCGCGCGCCTCGCCGAAGAAGCGCAATAACTCGTTCGGAGTCATCTCTGGATAAAGAGGGCCGTTCTCGGGCAGGTAACCGACCCGCGCGGCCGCTTCGATCCGGAATCGCGAGACATCCATGCCGGCAATGCGAGCCGTACCCTCGCTGGGCGACAAATATCCCGTCAGGACTTTCAAAGTCGTCGATTTACCGGCCCCGTTCGGTCCCAAGAAGGCAGTCACCTGACCCGCGCGAACGGAGAAAGATAAGTCGCGGATCGCGGCAAATGTGTCGTAGAACTTACTCAGGCCGGCGGCCTCGATCATCGGGGCGCCATCAGTATTCAGCATCGTTTCCTATTCAACTGTTTCCTATTCAATTGTTTCAGTTTGTTCGCCCCAGGAGAACCGCGAGCGAAAGTAGACCTACCTGCCGAGTCGGGCGAAACACTACTCGCCGGTCTTGCGGCCGGCTCGCCAACGGCGGCGCTTCTACTAATCTACAGAATCTTCGGCCTTAGCTCAATAGCGTCCGCTGATCGAAGGGGCCGGATTGTCGGCCGAATGTGGCTGACATCACACGCGGATCGGCGGCAGCGGCCCCCTCGGCACGCGCGCAGAAAACGGTTGCCGAGTGTCGCGGGGCGTGGGGTCTGCCGAGCTGAAAGTTACTTAAGTATTTTTTTATCAGTTACTTAAATTGACTGTCCGTTGTTGCCTGGGTATCCCCTTCAGTCCGTTTTCGTTGGGATTCACGGATGGTTTCGAAGGTTGCTGGACCGCGGTCTCCCCCCCTGCCGCACCCTCGGTTGAGAAGGCCCGAAAAAAACTTTCAAAAAAATGGCCCCTCTTGGGCCCGGCTTGCGCGTAACCCGGCAGAAGCAGAGATTTGCCGCCGTGCAGGGTGAATCTCGCTGAGGAACAATCTGATCGAAAGGGGAGAATCAGTGAAAGAAACAGGTATTGTGAAATGGTTTAGTGCCCCGAAAGGTTACGGGTTCATCCTTCGAGCCAGTGGGGAGGAAGTGTTCGTACACTACTCCGCCATTACGATGGAAGGCTACCGCAAACTCGACGAAGGGGCCGAAGTAGAGTTCGAGCTCATGGACGGGCCAAAGGGCCTTCAAGCACTCGAAGTCGTTCGTATCGAGACGGAGTCGAACGGGAAAATTCCCGGGCCCCCGCCAATGGCGAGCGAGTTTGCGGCTGAGGCGACGAGTGGCTCCGCGGAAGCCATGGTGGCCTCCGTGGGCGCTTAGCGCCAAGACAGTTTAGGTAGAAGTTCCGCGGACGCTTTTTGTTGCCTGTCGTGTGGTCTTGTTTCGGGCATCGTTAGAATGCGCTCCGCGCGGCTCTCTCGGTGAAGATGAAGGGGCGGGTGTGTTCCTATGCCCTGTCCCGGGCGTCTACTTGAACCGATAGACATCGATCGACTGCCCGTCCTCCGGTTTCGGGAAGCGCCGCAGGGGTGTCGCGCCGGGCTGACGAATCTGCACGGCTTCCGGCGGATAGTAGGCCGTGTCGGTGACATAATAAACCCGCCTCTCTCGGCTGAAATCGATATCTCCCATCTTGGTCCGCTCGTAATGGGATCGGATCAACTCAGCGCGCCCCGCGGGCATGATGGGACTGTTCGACGAAAGCTGGGTCCACCAGGCTTCATAAACTCGGATGCCGTGTTTGCCGTTCAGGAAGGGAGCCATGGCGTCGGAAGGCGTGCCCCAGACAGGATCTGTCAGCAGAACGAATCCACCGCCTCGCTTGGCTTCCTGCTCGAGGAAGTCGATAGCGTCACGCACGCCCCAGCCGACGTGACCAATGGAACGCATGAAGTAGAAAATATCCCGCTCGTGGAGAAAGGCACGGGGAGCCGTCAGCATGCCGCAACCCTGGTAAAGCATTGGACCAGCCACGATTACCGCCGCCAGCGCCGCCACCATCTTGCGGCGAGACTCGCTGGGCAGCCATCGCTCCGAGTGAACCCATAAATCCGCCGCCGCCAGGCCGATCACCACGAACCAGGGCCAAAAATGCGGATAGGGGTAGCGCGTCGGATACATCAGTTTCAACAGGAAAACCTGGGCGATCCAGGGCAGCACCGACGCCGACACCAGCACCCAGGCTCCGATCGACCGTTGCCAAGTTAGGTAAGCCAGCGAAGCCATGGCCGCCAAGGCGGCCGGCCACCTCACGTAGGTCGTGATATAGCCACCCAGCTTGACCACGTTCCCCGCCGCCGCCCCGAAGGGGTCTTTGATCATTTCTTGCGGGGACGCAAAGAACTCCTTATGGTGCAAGAGAGCATCGTGGGAGGCCAGGGTAGGAGCCTCGGGGATTGTCAGCAGGCAGAAGACGACCGCCGCGCCTCCGCAGACGTAAATCGTCGCCAGCCTGATGATCAGATTCCGCCCATGCTGGCGGGCCTGCCAGAGCGCCGCCAAGGCGGGAATGAAAGCGAACAGCAGCAGGGTCTGCTTGGTCAGCATGGCGAGCGCCAAGGCAGCTCCCGGAACCAGCTCGCGCTTCCAAGTCTTGCCGGGTTCACAGAAGCACCACAGCGACGAATACACAATCGCAATGCCGAAAAAATTCGAGAAGCCCTCGGTATAGGCCAGCCGGTCGTAAAGAATCGACAAGGGAAAGCAGGCATAGAGGAACGCCGAGACGAGCCCGGCGCGCTCGCCGGAGAGCAGCCGTCCGGTGGCATATACTCCGAGGGTGCTCCCCAGGCC
>Ga0114996_10009804_pt1 | contig 10438 bp, 7 predicted proteins | sample ArcticOcean_MG_C_4_FD_87039 | JGI IMG/M metagenome (GOLD analysis project Ga0114996, IMG submission 87039) | Marine microbial communities from western Arctic Ocean - ArcticOcean_MG_CB4_134 | ecosystem: Environmental > Aquatic > Marine > Oceanic | place: Arctic Ocean: Canada Basin | collected...
CCATTGCCTACAAATAGCTTTTTCAACGTGGGCTCCTTTCTTACGGGTACTTGCCTTCGCAATCTCGTACCCAATGTAAGTCTGGGGCCCTCTAAGTTTCAACTACGATAGGCACTTCACCTGATTGGCTGAGCCTCTAAGCTCTTATTCTGCAGTACGACGAACTACCTGGCCTAACATCCTATTTCTAGCGCGGCAGCGATACCGCCACCCGTTATCGTCCCTGCCATACCGTATCCGACAAGGATGCCTCCCGCAACGCCGCCGGTTCCGATGATCAAACCGGCGCCAAGGATGCCTATGCCGGCAATGGCGATCCAGTTGCCGATTGTAGAAGCGGTTTCACAAGAATAGGCCTCTACGAACTTCCTGTTGGTTCCACGCTTTTTCACCAAATCGATCTTCTTCATTTCTTCTCCTCAAGGAACTTTCGCCGGGTCCCTTTTACAGCTACCAAGTCGTTTCGGATGTCTTTGATTCACCCGCCCTGTAAGGGCGGCTTGACTGCCAGCCGGGGGCGGCAGCCCCCGGCTAGATTGCGGGGACCGTCGAGCCCTGGAAGGGCGCCATTTCCCTCAAACGTCAGTCTTTCCAGAGGTATCTGGGTTCGTATTCAATGCTCTGCTCGGAAAGGAGCGATTCGAATTCCTCTGCAAAGGACATCCGGCTATGATGTTTGGTTTGATTCTTGATGTATGTCCTGACCTTTTCGATGTCCGAGTGGCTAATGGAAAATGCGCCGTACCCATCCTGCCAATTGAAGTGTGGTAGCGATGAAAACGTCCGGTGGATCCAACCCGAGGAATGTGCCTTGATCTCCCGGAGGAGAGTAGATGTCGAGATCTCTCGAGACAGAGATGTGAGTATGTGGATGTGGTCAGGCATTCCACCGACGGCCAGGGGGTGGCACTTGCAGTCCTGAATGATGGCTCTCATGTACGCATAGAGCCGTGCCTGGATGCTGGACGATATCAGAGGGGCGCGGCGTTTTGTTGCGAAGACAAGGTGAGTATAGAGACAAGAATATGACTGGGGCATTTCTCCTCCTTAGTTGACGTCGCCCCTTGCGGGGCTTAATTGTCGTCGAACCTGTTAGCCGGGGGCTGGACGCCCCCGGCTAGCGAACTGCAGGCGCCCCTTCGGGGCTATTTTGTCGTGGTGACGCTCAGCCGGGGGCTGGACGCCCCCGGCTAGCGAACTGCAGGCGCCCCTTCGGGGCTATGTCGTGGTGACGCTCAGCCAGGGGCTGGACGCCCCCGGCTAGCGAACTGCAGGCGCCCCTTCGGGGCTATTTTGTTGTGGTGGCGATTAGCCGGGGGCTGGACGCCGCCGGCTAGCGAACTGCGGGCGCCCCTTCGGGGCTATTTTGTTGTGGTGACGATCACCCCGGCTATCGAGCTGCAGGGGAGCCCCTACGATGCTTGCTCGTGACAGCTGCTTTTGGTCCTGTCGAGTGTGGTGCCAGTAGGTCGGTTCCTTCCAAAGGCAATCGCTGTGCCGTTACACATGCCTCGGTTTGTTCGATGGTGACACGGCGGGCTACGCATAGACTGCACGGGCATTTTGCGATGTGCTGCTCAATGCTCGTTACCTACAAACGAGATCCTCCATGGGCCATAGGGAGAACGCCCTGTGCTACCAAGAGCCTCTTTGGATGAACAGTTCGTTCAGGATCAAATGTACAGGAAGGTTGCCATAGTCACCGATGTCTGAAGTCCACAGACTCAATGACGAAGCCGGCGGTATCCTCAGAATCGGAAAGCGTCTGGAGGTGAACGTAGGAAATGCCATTGATGGAAGGTTTTGCAGCAGGCAGGTCGGTGCTGTTGATACCGATGGACAAGCGGCAGGGGCCGGAGGGAACGTCGTTCCACTCGAATCGAAGTTCATGCCATTGGCCGGGTTCGAGGAGGATGTCGGAGGTGTTGGTGGTGGAGAAGGTGGTGGAGAAGGTGGTGGAGTACATGGCGTGGGTTGATGCGTAGTCATCGGTGGGGTTGAACCAGCGGTCGTTGAGGGAGATGCGGCCGCCGGCGGATCCGGGGTTCAGGCGGAGGCGGATGGTGAGCGCGCCCGCGTGCGCGGCAGGGAAGTTCCAGACGGCGCCCTGGCGATCACTGACAAGGGACGGGTCTGGGATGCGGCGGATGTGGAGGACGTTGCGCTCCGGGTCGTCGGGGTGAGGGACGAGGATGGGGCCGGGCTTCCGGTCGTAGGCACAGTGGCCTTCGATGCCGGTGATGAACTGGTGGGAGGACCAGTCATCCAGTCCGTTGGAGAAGTCGCACGAGCGTTCGGTTTCGTAGAGCCAGGCTGGGTCGAAGATGACGAGGGAGCGGACGAGGGGGTGTTGGCCCAGGGCGACAAGGATCTTTCCTTCAGGGAGTTCGATGGCCTGGGCCTGCTGGACGCTCTTGTCCAGCGAAGACTCGTTGCCGCCGCGGGTGGCGAAGTCGGGTTCGTTGCGGAGGGGGTTGAGCCAGAGTTCGCGGAAACCTACCCAGGTGCGGCCGTCGTCTTCGCTGATGGCGGCATGCGTGGCGTCGCGGTTGGTGAAGACGTCCTCCCACTCGCCCGTCCGCTGTTCGGGACGAATGGACATATCGTTGGACCGGTCGACCTCAGGCAGCGGCGTGGTGTTGCACCAGAAGAGGAGAAGCCTTCCGTCGTTCATACGGAAGAGGGTGGGCATGGTGAGGGTGGCGTAGAAGTGGGATGGTATCTGCTCTGTCCAGGTGACGCCGCCGTCGTTGGAGAAGGATTCGTAGAGCGTGTCCATCGACGTGCGAAGCAGCATCCAGACGCGACCGTCATTCAGCCCAACGAGGGTGGGCTCGAGGCCGGTGTTACGCCAACGGGGCATTTCGTGCGGCGGCTCGGGCACGAAGATGGGGCCGACGGGGACATCGGCACGAGTCCAGGTGGTGCCGTCGTCGTCGGAGCGGAAGACGGCCGACTGCTGGACGTGTTCTCCATCTCGTTCGATTCCTCGGTGGGCGGTAACGAGCATCCGTTTACGATCCGTCAGGAAGACGGGCTGGCGGATCATGATGAATGCTTCGCCGTCGACTATCTGTTCGTCGTAGGTTCCGTCGATTCCGGTGGTAGAGCGGAGGGCGAAGGTGCCCCGGTCCCTTCGGCTGACGATTCGGACGAAGCTGCCCGACCAGGGAACGTGGGCTGCCGGAGGCCCGCTTTCACCCGTAACGGCCTTGCCGGTGACGACCGTTCCGTCGTCCCAGGTGAGGCCGTTGTCGTGGCTGGCGATGTAGATATGCTCGAACGGCCGGTTCTGGGCGCCGCGGTGGCCGTAGTGGCGGAGTTCGCCATTGGGCAGTTGGACGAGGCCGCAGAAGGCGTTCTCCGGGGGGATGCCGACTTTTACCGGAGCGTGGATGTCGGTAAGGGAAGCGGGTATTGAGGACATAAGGAAGAGATGATCCGGAGGGGGCGATGGTAGGAAGAGCCGATCACCAGATAATGCGATCTATAGAACAAGGGATTATCAGAACCGGACTTCAATTTAGGATTCGAAGCTCCTGAGGCGGGGTGCTGCAGGGATAGCCGGGCCAGAAGATCATCCGACTCTCCTCCGGGATCATAAGATAGCCGGTGAATGAGTGGAGGTTTCCGCTGCCGTGCTGGCAGAATCCGGCGGGTTCTTCGTGCGACTTGATGATCGCCTCCATTCCGGCCAGGGTCGGCGTGAAAGCGGCGTCTTCTGTCACGCGGGTGAGGAAGGACGTTCGGGCGTGGGAGTTTATGCGTCGATCCTCGCGGAGATTCTCGTCGGCGGCGGTAGAAGGGGCCTGGCAGTGGTTGGCGCAGTGAAGCACACCGTTCGACGGCCGACGGATTCCGATGGTGGTGGGGCCGCGCTCGACGTTGGCGATGTCGCCCTTCCGGTCGACGAGGAGGAAGTTGTAGCCGCGGTTGATGGTGGGGTGGGCTTCGAGGAAGGCGACTGCCTCCGCGGTGGTGGCGCACGTCTGCAGCAGGAGCCTTGTCATGATGTTCCGGTTGATGCCGCCCGGATTCTGCGTTTTGAAGTGGATAGACGAGGCGCCGACGGCCAGTCCTTCGGCATTCAGCCCTGTCTCGGCGTGAACCCTGCCTGCGGCCAGCATCGCGACGAAAGCGTGGCCGACTTCCGGCTTGACCGTGACCATCAGCCGGTGGCTGTCCATCCTCGACGCGTCGAGCGTCTTCCCCAGCAAGGGACCCCTATCGCTCTGTGAAAAGGCGAGGTTGGTGCATCCGTCCGCGACTTCCACCAGGTTGCCGAAGGCGGTGTGGAGTGAGAGGAACTGGCCGGTGCGTTCGTCGAGCCCTGCTCCGACGCCGATCCCTTCCATCTCCTGGATAACCCAGGGACACTCGTGCACCATCGTTGCCAGCATCCTCACCCGGGTTTTTTCGAGGGAATCCTGGTCGAATTGAGCGAGTCGGCTCTGGAGGTTGAGCGCTGTTTCGCGAATGAAAGGTCCCAGCGCCTCGCCGTGCTGGCGGCCGATGTCGTACGCGTCGCCGGCAAAGTGGAGAATGTCCAGGGATCCGTGTTCCGGCTTTGTTGAGGCCATGAGTGCTCCACGTCTTGCGAGGCGAGGGGGTGCGGCTGGTTGACTCCTTCAATATATGCGCGTATTCATGATATGCGCGTATTCATGGGTTTCGCAGTGGGGATTTCACCCTGGCAGTTGAGGAATTGACGATGGGCTCTGATTCGAATGTTGCGCTGGTCCGGAATGGAGAAGCCCGATTTGCCCTGCATCGGCTGCCCTGGCAGTCGGCGGAAGACATTCTGGGCCCGGCGGACGAACTGATTCGGTACCTGGAGAAGAGCCTGGGGCTATCTGTGCCGAATGCGCGCGGCGGTACGCCAGACGCGTGCCCCGCCGCGCTGGTTCTGAACCGGGATGTTCGTGCTGACCTGGGCCGGGAAGATTTCGAAGTGGTGTCGGGACAAGATCGTGTGGAGCTCCGGGCCTGCACAGTTGAGGGGATGTACCACGCCGTGTACTGGTTCCTGGAACACGCGTTGGGTGTTCGATGGCTCTGGCCCGGGGCCAGCGGAGAAGTGGTGCCCCGGAACACCGATCTGATATTCCCGACTGGTCGGTGGCGAGAGTCCCCCGACTACGCCTGGCGGGCGATCAGCCTTGGCGGCGCCGTGGACAAGGCGACGGATGTGAAGACGATGCTCCACGCGCGATTGGGTCTGCCGTTGGCGTATCAGGAGGCATTCGATCTGTGGTGTCGCAGGAACCGATTCGGGGGGCTGAAGGTAGCCGGAGGCCACAAGTGGGCGGAGATTGCGCCTCCCGACGTTTACGGAGAGTCTCACCGTGACTGCTTCGCCCTGCTCGACGGAAAACGGGACAATCTCCCCGGCGACGGCAAGCATGGGAACCAGCCCTGTCTGACAGAGATGGTCGTGGCGGAGTTGACGGCCGACTACGCCCGCACTCGGTTGGCGGTGGATAGGGACCTGGACGTGCTGAGTGTTGCTCTGAACGATGGGGGCAGGGCGTGCGAGTGTGACCGGTGCCGAGCGTTCGATGCAGAGATTGGTGGGGGAGAGGTGATGGCCCGCGACCGGGCGGACGTGGAGACGGATGAGGGGCCGGACCGTGTGGGACTACCAGCGTCGATAACGGATCAGTTGTTCTGGAACCTGCAGCAGGTGGTCCGGCTTGCGGGAGACGCGCTGGATGGGAAGCTGCTGCTGACCCACCTCTATTCCTACTACAGGCGGGCGCCTCTCCGCTACTCCTTGCCCAAGGAGGTGATGGGACAGTATTGCGTGGTTGGCGCCACCTTCTGGGACGATGACGCGAAGAAGGATCGCTACGATGAACTTCGGGCGGTGGCCGCGCACGTTCCCACGCTGGGGATCTATGAGTACTTCATCCAGACAGCGTGGCCAGACCTTATTCGTCTCTACCCTGAGCTGATTGCAGAGACCGTTCGGATGTATCACGACACCGGAGCACGGTACTATGCCACTCAGCCCAGTACGGGCTTTGCGACCAACGGGCTGAATCTCTGGCTGCTCGGGCGGTGCCTGTGGGACGTGAAGACGGAGGCCGACGCAGCAACCGACGAATTCTGTACTGTGGGCTTTGGTCCTGCGGCCGCCCCTGTGCGTCGGTACCTGGACGCGTTCGCTGAGCGGTGGAAGGAGACCCGGAGTGGCACGACGGTCATCGAGGATCCCCATGGATGGATCGGATTTGCCAGGCTGTACACGGAGGCGTTTCTCGAGGCGAGAGATGGAGAGCTCGTCGAGGCCGCCGAAGCAGCTGGAGACGATGAGGACGTAATCTCTCGGATCGATTTCTTGAGGCAGGGGCTCGAGCACACCCGGCTGCGGTGCGTCGCCTGTGGGCTGACTGCCCATCTGTTGGAGACCGCAGGCGTGGATAAGGTAATGTCGATTCCGCTTGAGGGGCTGGGACCGGAGGTCGTGCTCGCAGCGCAAGCTGCTGACGAGGCGTGGAAGGTGTACTGGAGATTCGTTGACGATCACCTGGGGCAGTTCGTGTTTGCAGACTTCTGGATTCATTACAGGTTGACGCAGTACGGGGAGGATAAGGTCTTCGAGCGGATTAGGCAGCTATCAGCTATCAGTAGTCGATGAGGCAGCTATCAGTAGTCAGAAATCTGACAGAAGAGTCCAACGGCGACCTAAACCAGAAACCCGGGAATCAGGATGAGCGCTCGAACGCGGCTGGAAATTGGAACGGATGGTTGGCGTATCAACGGTGATGTCACTTATGCCGGGGCAGAGGCTGAAGGGCTGTTGATGAACGTGCGGATGGTGAACGCGACGTTCGAGGATTCTGGGCGGGACGATTTCGACGCGGACGCGAATACCGACCGGTTCATTGCGCAGATTCCCGATTATCGAGATCACGGCATCCGGGCGTTCACACTCTGTCTGCAAGGGGGGATGCCGGGGTATGAAGGGGCGATCAATTCAGCTTTCGAGGGAGACGGGAGCCTGAGGCGTGACTACCTGGAGCGGGTGGATCGCGTGATACGCGCATCCGACGAAGCCGGCGTGGCCGTGATTCTCGGGTTCTTCTACCAACGGCAGATGGGCATTTTTACAGATCCTGACGATGTGCGAGCGGCGGTGGTGAACGGTGTGCGATGGATTGCCGAGAACGGCTATACGAACGTGGCCGTGGAGGTCGCGAACGAATACGCCCATCATGGTTTCGTGAATCACCAGATCGTGAAATCGGATGAGGGGCAGGTGGAACTCGTGAAGCTGGCGAAGGAGACGGCCGATCGGGAGGCGCCGGGCCTTCTGATATCGACTGCAGGAATGGGGTCTGGAAGGTTGGGTGAATCTGTGGCTGAAGCGTGTGACTTTGTGATCATCCATTTCAACAATACCGACATGGCTGATGTTCCGGAGCGGATCGCGGCGCTCAAGCATCTGGGGAAGCCGATCATGTGTAATGAGGATACGAAGGTGGGGAATCGAGGGGCGGAGGTGGCGTCGCTCTGCGTGGAGAACGGATGCTCGTGGGGGCTGATGCATATGAAGGTGAACCAGCACGATCCGTTCGCTTTCGATGGGGCGGCGGATGATCCTGCGGTTTACGGTCGTCTGAAGGAGCTTACGACTCCCTGATCCGGAGCGAGGGGAGGGTCACCGATGCCCCGTTTCGGGATACTGAAATGGTACATCTGCACACGGATCTTTTCTCCCGACAACGGTATCGGCCTTCAATCGGGAGTTATGGAATGAGGCTCTTCGTGGATTTTGGTGGGAACGTTGGGCTAACAGCGGAAGCGCTTCGTTAGAGCCTACGTGTTGCGTGCCTCCGGCGGCCCTATTTCTTTTGGAACCCCGCAAAAGAAATAGGGGAAAGAAAACGGGGCCCCTCAAACGCCGGGGAGGCTTGGGCCCCTTCGACAAGCTCAGGGCAGGCGTGGCCGCCTCACCATCGGCGGAAGGAGCCGAGATCGCGAAAGTCCGACCTCCTCCTGACCCCTATGCCCACCGGGACCCGCCCCCCAACCACGAATTCGATTCGTCCCATCCCCTCTCCCGCTCCCCTCCACCAGTCCCGCTGACGGCCCACCACTCCTTGGGAGGAGATGGACCGACGGTACAAGCTAACGCTACACCACGGCCGTTCTTCGGCGTCATCCGTTGGCGTTTGCTCTCCCACGCTTCGTGGAAAGGAATATCCTTTCCACGAAATACCAGGAACATCCTGGAATGAAGTTGGTTTGGAGCGGTTTTTGCATCCCTTTCCTGTACTATAGTACGACGAAGATTACCCGAAGCCCGTTCAGCTGAACGATTGGCAGATGACCCATATGACAAACCCATCTGACACATTCCACGCACCTCGACTGGCGCGTCCGACGTCGGATCTGACGCCTTTTAGACCGGGCATCCAGAACCGTTGGACCGAGCGCCTGGCAGGGCACCTCCTTCGGCGAACGGTGATCGGTCCGACGCCGAGGGAGATCGAGGAGGCATCGCATGTTTCCTTCAGCGGCCTCGTGGACGATCTTTTGGCCGATTACTCGGCTCCGCCCCCACCTGCGGAGTGGGCCCTGAGGGACCCGATAAGGCGACCGCTGACGCAGGAACAGCGTGATACGGAACGCCTGCAAGTGAATGAGCTGCGCGCCTGGTGGGCAGAGCTGATCGTCAACCAGCCGCTTTCGATCCGCGAACGTATGGTTCTGTTCTGGCATGATCATTTTGCCACACAGGCGGTCGACGTGCGTCGTCCCCAGTTCATGTACCAGCAGAATGCGCTCTTTCGGGAGCACGCCCTGGGGAACTTCAAGACGCTTGTGCAGGAGGTAACACGCGATCCTGCAATGCTCTACTACCTGGACGGGGTCGCCAACCAGGCGGGGCGTCCGAACGAGAACTACGCTCGCGAATTGATGGAACTTTTCACGATGGGAGTGGGCAACTACACGGAGGAGGACGTGGGGGAAGCGGCCCGCGCGCTCACCGGTTGGACGGTGGAGGGGCGGCAACCCCTTTTCGTCGGCCAACGATTCGACAGCGGTGTGAAACAGTTTCTGGGGCGGTCGGGGACCTTTACCGATCGGGACATCATCGACGTCATATTCGATCAGGATGTGACGGCACCGTTCCTCTGTCGGAAACTTTACCAGGCATTCGTGTACGACATCCCGGATGAAACCGTGGTAGCGCAGATGGCAGAACTCCTCAGGAGCAACAACTACGAGGTCCTGCCGGTACTGGAGGCTCTGCTGAAGAGCACCCATTTCTACGAGGATGCGACGATCGGCGCCCGGATCAAGAGTCCGATCGAGTTGGTGGCCGGGAGTCTCAGAACCTTTGGCATTCAAGCCGGCAGTGGGGGAGAGGTGCCGGGAGACTATGTGGTCGTGCTTTGCGACACTCTGGGGCAACATCTGCTCGATCCCCCAAATGTGGCGGGCTGGCCCGGATATCGTACCTGGATCAGCACGGCGACGCTCCCGAACCGGCACCAGATCACGGATGAGATCGTGGGTGGGAATCCCCGTCGGATCCGCGGCCAGCAGGTCTCTTTCGCTCCGGACGTGATTCAGTTTATTCGGAGTATGCCCAATCCGTGGGATGCTATCGAGCTTGTTCGGTCGCTCGGCCGATACCTCACACCCTTCGAAGTGGATGCCGACCGGCAGGAGCTGCTTCTTTCCGTCCTCTTGCAGGGGGCCGAAGTCTACGATTGGAACCTGTTCGATCCGAATGCACGCAACCGGGTGGAACGTCTGCTGAAGGTTGTACTCGAGCTGCCGGACTACCAACTCGCCTGAGCAGGCACCAGCCGCGCGATCGCACTGGACATAGAGGACATCCCATGATCAGCCGAAGAGACTTTCTGAAGCGCGCATCTACCGCCACATTCGCCCTGAGCGGTTTCAATACGCGGGCCTATGGCCGGGCAGAGGCGCTAGGGCCCCTTGCGGCTACGGCGCTACCGACGACGGACCGGGTTCTGGTGATTGTCCAGCTGGATGGAGGGAACGATGGGCTCAACACGCTCATCAACTACGAAAACGACGCGTACTATCGTGCTCGGCCGGTGCTGCAGATCCCCAAGAACGAAGTGCTGCCTCTCAGTGACACCCTTGGGCTGCATCCGGATCTCAAAGGCTTTCACCGCGGGTTTTCAGAAGGAACCATGATGGGGATTCAGGGCGTCGGGTACCCGAACCCGGACCGTTCTCATTTTCGAGCTACCGACATCTGGCTAACGGCGTCGGACGCCGACGAGTATCTGGCCACCGGTTGGCTCGGACGCTATCTCGAGAAGCAGACGCCCGATTTCCCGAACACGCTTCCAGAGCATCCTCTTGCGATCGACATCGGACCTGTTATCTCCCTCTCGCTGCTGGGGCGGAACGGATCGCTCGGCATCGCCCTGCGAAATCCCCAACA
>Ga0114996_10009805_pt1 | contig 10437 bp, 9 predicted proteins | sample ArcticOcean_MG_C_4_FD_87039 | JGI IMG/M metagenome (GOLD analysis project Ga0114996, IMG submission 87039) | Marine microbial communities from western Arctic Ocean - ArcticOcean_MG_CB4_134 | ecosystem: Environmental > Aquatic > Marine > Oceanic | place: Arctic Ocean: Canada Basin | collected...
CAGCCGCTTTTGGCGTTTCCTGATGGAGGCGGCTAGCAAGGTTCAATCATCAGGAGCAAGAGGCGCCTCTATAAACATCAGAGCCCAGAACGCAAGTGACGGGCCAAGCGAGTCGAACAACAAAGCAGCAATCGCAAATAGTGAGAGCCGCGAGCCGCTGGAGCCGCGAGCCGCTGGAGCCGCGAGCCGCTGGAGCCGCGAGCCGCTGGAGCCGCGACCGTCAGGGAGCGGTAGCTTCGGTTGTCCGCTGGACCCGCGGCCGTCAGGGAGCGGTAGCTTCGGTTGTCCGCTGGACCCGCGACCGTCAGGGAGCGGTAGCTTCGGTTGTCCGCTGGACCCGCGACCGTCAGGGAGCGCCGACTACCCCGGCCCGCTCCACCCACTCGTATATCCAAATAGCGTCCGCCGCCAAGAACCGAAAGCGGCGGGCCAAAACCAAGAATCGCCGCGACCCAAAACACGCTGACGACCTGCAAAAACATGCAAAAACCTGCAAAAACCTGCAAAAACAAGCTGAATTCCAAGAACCGCCTGGGATCAGGGTAATACGAAATCAACCCGCATTTCTGATCGCATGGCAAGGCAAAGTGCATGAGAGGCCTGTCAATACGAGGCGCGCGCCACTTGACGACCCCACTTTATCAAAGAGGCGTAAGACTGTACGTTGAGCACGGCGAGCAAGTGCAACGAAGTACTGGCGGGCCTATTGAGTTCTTCCCCCGTCAGGCGGTGAGAAATGCGGGTTAGGTCCGATTGACTCCGATCGCCGCCAGCATGCGGCCGGCGGCATCGCCGTCGCGGCGGTAGGAGAAGAACTGCTCAGGCGAACAGTGCGTACACATGTCGCTGCTCCAGATGTGCTCCTCTGAAATTCCTACTTCCGACAAGTGCTTGCGGTTGGCCGCGTCGAGATCAATGCGCGGACGCTGGTGATCGCTGGTGACGCTAGGGTCGAACTGCTCCGCTACGTCGTCCCCGACCTCGAAGCAGCACTTGCCAATTCCCGGACCGATGGCTGCCTCGATTTCCTTTGGCGCAGAGCCGAACTCTTCGTGCATCTTTTTGACCGCGCCGACCGCAATTCTTTGCACCGTGCCTCGCCAACCGGCGTGAATCGCCGCTACCGCTCTACGATGGCGATCGACTAACAGGACGGCCAAACAATCCGCCGTTCGCATGCCGAGCAAGAGACCTGGCTGAGCGCTGACCAGGCCGTCGGCCTCCGCTGGGCCCTCGGAATGCAATTGCCGCGAATTTGCGACGTGAATCCGATTGGAGTGGACTTGGCGCACGAGCCGCGGCTCCATCCCCGAGACTGCTAGCTTGCGATTGAGTTCTTCCTCGCCTGGTAGCCGTCGAAAGTCACCGGCGGCGCGGGTCGTCCAGCCGTGTACGAGCCATGGCAAGTCTTGCCAGGCGCGAACCCGAATGACGCCTTGCGAATCTTCGATGAAATCCATGGGCTGGAGTTCATCGTAACAGCAGCGTTTCGCTTGGTCGCCGTGATCAGCACTGTGTTGACGCGATGTCGCCGGCAATGGCGACACGGCACGTAAGAATAGACGCTCCACGGCGAGGCGTCCGGGCTCTTCCGCGCACGCTCTTCGAGAAGATGCGAGAATTGTCTGTCTCGGCAGGAGTTTCCTATTGGATTCGAAACAGCGAGTTTGGAGACCCGGCACGCAAAAGAAAATGCGGGCCGATTGGGACGGTCGTGCGCGTGAAAACGCCTTCTACTATATTGCCTCGTCAAAGGACGACTGGGACCCCGCGGATTTCTACGCGTCCGGCGAACAATCGGTCGAAGAGATCATCCGGCCTGATATGGATGAGATATGCCGCGGGCGATCTCCGGCCAAGATGCGGGTTCTTGAGATCGGATGCGGCGCCGGACGCATGACCCGGGCACTGGCAGGCATCTTCGGCGAAGTGCATGGCGTGGACGTCAGCGGCGAAATGGTCTCCCAGGGCCGCGAGCTGCTGGCGGATATCCCGAACGCACACCTGCACCGCAACAGCGGCGCGGATTTGCAAGTCCTCGGCGATCTTCGGTTCGACTTTGCGTTCAGCTTCATCGTCTTCCAGCACATCCCCAGCCAAGCGATCATCGAGAACTATATCCGGGAGGTGCAGCGTGTTTTGCGCCCTGGGGGTCTATTCAAGTTTCAGGTGCAGGGCAGCTCTAAAGTGACTGCGTCTGAAGAAGATACCTGGCTTGGCGCACCGATTTCATCGCCGCTGGCCGAAGAGTTGGCCGAGCGCAACGGTTTTGAGTTGCTGCGCAGCGAAGGAGTCGAAGAACAGTATTTCTGGTTGTGGTTTCTCAAGCCGGACCGTCTGCAGATGTGGTGCAAGGCCGCCGAGGCCGACGGTTGGTTCGAAGGAATGCGGCGGCGCTGACGCGTTCAAAAACCAGAACGCAAGTGACGGGCCAAACCATCCCGATCGCGGCGATCTCCGTGTATACCCCGCATTTCTCGTGCGATCGAAGTTCGCCTAGCCCGCATTTCTCACCGGCTGACGGGGGCAGCACATCCGAGGCCCGCCTCTGCTTCGTTGCGCTTACTCGGAACGATTGGGCGTCGCCGCGTTGCGGCGATGGACCGGCAATATTGCCGGTCCCTACGGCGCGCGCCTGGGACTGATGGGCCTCTTACGCACTTCGTCTCGCCACCGGGTGAGAAATGCAGGCCAGCCCGGCCGTGCTGACATCAGCCTTCTCGAAACTCTGCCGATAAGAAAATTGAGTGTTCCTATCGAGCACACAGGGGGGGGCTGCGGCACATTCAACTGTCAACAACGCTATATCAACGCCCTGGCCTGATCGGCACACGCAGTCGGCACAAGCAAGGGAACCCTGCACGGCGCGTGATTCCTTTTGAGACCGTCGGACTCGGCTGGCAGGCGAGCGTAAGTTATTCGACTCCTATAGCCGATCGAGTTCCTATCCTGAGGAGTTCCGACTTCAATTTCGGATTTGTGGACCTCGAATTCGGATTCAAATACCTCAACTTCGTCGCGTAGAATAGGCATGGAAGCAACTAAAAACAAAGATCATACGCTGATTCAAGAAAGGGATTCGATCTCAAAAGGGAGTCGCCTGCACTCGATTCATTGGGCCGTAATATCGCTCTCTTTGCTGGTCACTCTGATGGCCTGGCATTTCTCGAACCAGCAAATCGACAATCAGGTCAAGGCTCAATTTCAAAGAGAAGCCGATCAAGTGGTCGAACTGGTTTCCGAAAGGATGCGAAAGTACGAGGACGCGCTGTGGGGCGGTGTCTCGGCGATTCAGGCGCACGGGGGGGACATCTCTTTCCGTGACTGGCGGGTCTTTGCCAAACATCTGCGCATCGAAGTCAAGTACCCAGGAATCAACGGGATCGGCGTCATTCATCAGGTTGCGGCCGACAAGCTCAACTCCTACCTGGCCGAGCAACAGAGAGACCGGCCACAGTACGCTCCGCACCCAAAACACGACGAGGCCGAGTATTGGCCGATTACCTATATTGAGCCCGTCAGCACAAATGCCAAGGCGGTGGGCCTGGACATGGCACACGAGACCAACCGCTATACGGCCGCAAAAAAAGCACGTGACTCAGGGGTGGCTCAGCTTACCGGGCCGATCGTGCTGGTTCAGGACGCCCAGCACACGCCGGGTTTCCTGTTCTACGCGCCTTTCTATCGCGGCGGAGTCTACGACTCGCTGGATGATCGCAGGGCCAACATCACGGGCCTGGTCTACGCCCCCTTCGTCGTCAATAAGCTGATGGCCGGCACGCTCGAAAAAGAGCGGCGGCACGTCGGCATTCGAATCACCGACCAGGATACCCTTCTTTACGATGAACATCTCGACACCGAAGACGACTACGACCCGAACCCGCTATTCACGAGCACCCATTCGGTCCAGTTCTATGGCAGGGAGTGGCTGTTCGACATTCGAAGCGCTAACTCATTCCGGCTCGCCACCTCGAGCAGTCAGCCGCTCATCATTCTGGTCGGGGGACTCTTCATCGATGCACTGCTGTTGTTGCTGTTCATGTCTCTATCGAAGGCGAACCGCCGCTCGATCAGTTTCGCGGACCGTATGACGGATCAGCTACTAGTGCAGACGAGAGACCTGGAGCAATCCAATCAAGATCTTGAACGATTCGCCTATGTTGCCTCTCATGACTTGAAGACTCCCTTGCGGGGGATTGGCGATCTGTCGGAGTACTTGACAGAGGATCTGGGAGACTACCTGAAGAGTCCAGAAGCGAATCCGGACATCGGGAAGAACCTGGGCCGTCTCGACACGCAGATCCGTCGCATGGATAACCTGATCAAAGGGATTTTATCCTACTCGAGCATTGCCGCCGACGCGACGGAGACGCAGGAAGTGAACGTCACCGAACTCGTCCGCGAAATTTGCGCCAGTTTTGGCTTGAGCGATACCGAATGTGTTATTGAAGGAGAACTTCCAACTCTTACAACAGATGGCACTCAACTCGGGCAGGTCTTCAACAACCTGATTGGGAATGCGGTGAAGTACCACCACGACCGGGACAACATCTTGATCAGCGTCTCGGCGCTGAATCGTAACGGGGTGAGTGTGCTGTCGGTTTCCGACAACGGTCCCGGCATTGACCCGCGCTTTCACGACAGAATCTTCGAGGTCTTTCAGACACTGCAATCGAAAGACGAGATCGAGAGTACCGGGATTGGCCTATCCATCGTCAAGAAGATGGTGGAAGGCCGGGGAGGCGAGATAACCGTGACATCGCGGAGCGGAGAGGGCGCGACCTTCACATTCTCTTGGCCGGCCTCTAGGGCGGCGGCGGCAACTCTAGATCAACAGGAAACGATCGGCGTGGACTACGCCAGGCAATAACTACGCCAGACAATAACTTCGCTAGGTATTAATTTCGCTAGGCATCAACTTCGCTAGGCATCAACAAGGAGCAACGCTACGTTGAGAGAGCTGACATTCTTAGTGGTCGACGATAACGACTTGGACGTCGAGAAAGTAGAGGGGGCGTTCAAGCGCTTAAACATCTCGAACCCTTTGGTCAGAGCGAAAAACGGGTATGAGGCGTTGGAATGCTTGCGAGGCTCGGCAAGCATTCCAAAACTGGAGAAACCCTACGTGGTCTTGTTGGATGTCAACATGCCGAGGATGAACGGCATTGAGTTCCTTGGTGAACTGCGGCGCGATTCTGTTCTTAGCGATACCACTGTTATCGTACTCACAACCTCGGACCGCAAGCAAGATGTGGAAGCCGCTTACCAGAATCAAGTTGCCGGATACATCGTCAAGCCCATCACCCGTGAGGATATGGTTGCCGCATTGGGGACCCTCGATGCCTATTGGAATTTGTGCGTGCTCCCGGCAGGCGCTTGAACCGCTCGGCGAGCCGGGACTACACTCGTGAAGGACGAAGCTAAGCAGCTTGTTGTGATCGACGACGACGCGGCGATTTGCGGCATGGTGCGAAGAAATTTACGGGGAACCGGCTGGGAAGTCACAAGCTTCGAGAACGAGTTGGAGGGCTTGGAATACTTGACTTCGCACGAACCAAATGTTCTCCTCATCGACATCCGAATGCCGCGAATGGACGGTGATCAGATTCTCGAAGAACTCAGGGCCGCCAACAAGCTGTTTTCGCGGACACGCGTACTGGTGACTTCTTCCGTACCGCCGCCATCGGCCATTTGGCGGAACTTCGAGAAATTTGCAGCGAGGTTCATCCTCAAAGACGTGGTCGTCAGTAAGACGAAGCTTTTAGCCAGTATCGATTCCCCGAACTAGCCCGATTTTCTCGCCGGCTGAGGGGCAAAGCACATGGCAGGCCCGCCATTACTTCGTTGCGCTTGCTCGTGGTGCTCAACGCAGTTGCGGGCGCAGCACGCTACGCCCGGTTGCTCGACTTTGGATTATGGGACGGCGACCGACGCCGGCCATTCGGCGCGAGCAGGCAAAGGCGTGCGAACAGACACTCAGAGTCCCGCACGCAGGCGCGGGGTCAGGCGGGGGATTTGGCGGACGGTGGACCGCGGGTTTCCACCCGCGGCTCTGAGCTTCGACACGTCAGACCTAGAATGGGGCGCGGCAGAAAGGCGAAATCGAGGCGGCGGTCGCCGCCCGAGCTGTAGCAGCAGCGTCAAGTAGAACGAAAGGCCGCAGGTCTCTTCGAGCCCCGAGCTACGGCTTTTTGATAAAAACCTTTTTGACAAAACGTTTTTCTGCCAGCAACGCTACCACGTTGATTTCCCGATCGGCGACCTTCGTCCATGGCCGCGAACTCTGCTCAACGCCCCAACCTCAGTCTCGCTAGAATAACCCCTGAGGTCTGACCATGCACTCGAACGACCAAGCGCGCCCCCCGTTCAGCCGTCGCGATTTCCTAGCCACAACCGGAGCCACCCTTGCTCTCGCTGCCTGCGGCGACTCGTCTAGTCCGCAAACGCAAGCCCGCAAACGGCCCAATATCTTGTTCCTGTTTCCCGATCAAATGCGGGGCCAGGCGATGGGTTGCATGGGGCACCCCGATGTCCTCACTCCCAATCTGGATCAGCTCGCCTCCGAAGGACTTCTATTCCGCAACACCTTCGCCAACACGCCCGTCTGCTGCCCGGCGAGAGCCAACATCCTGACCGGAAAATACGCTCACTCGAACGGCATGATCGCCAATGATCTGCGGCTGCGCGAGTCGGAGACGTCGGTCGCCCAGATCTTGGGCGGGGCGGGCTACCGCACGGGTTTCATCGGCAAGTGGCACCTCGACGGCGGCAAGCGCCAACCGGGCTGGATTCCCCCCGGACCCCGCCGCCAGGGGTTCGAGTTCTGGGCCGCCAACCAGGTGAGCCACCAGCATTTCGACACGCACTATTACCGCGATGTCGAAGAGCCCATCGCGATCAAAACGTTTGAGCCCGAAGTCTGGACCGATCTGGGAATCGAATTCTTGAAGGAGACGGCGAACGACGGCCGCCCGTTCTTCCTGACGGTCCAAATGGGACCACCGCATGATCCCTATCTTGCTCCCGAGAAGTATATGGAGATGTACGATCCGGAGAAGATCACCCTACGGCCGAACTTCGACGGAGATACGTCCGACCGGCCGCTCGCTCCAAGTCCCTACCGCGAGGGCAATGCGCCCGGCAGAAAGGAAATTGCCGCCTACTACGCGATGATCACCGCGGTCGATGAGCAGATCGGCCGAATCCTCAAAGAATTGGATGATCTGGGCCTGAGTGAAGACACCATCGTACTCTTCTCTTCCGACCACGGCGCCATGCTGGGCTCGCACGCCAAGCGGGTCAAGCGAAAGCCCTGGGAGGAATCGATCCGGGTACCCGGAATCGTGCGCTACCCTCGGGCGGCGAACGGGGAAGCGATGGAGGGAAAGGTGACCGACGCCTTGTTCACTCATGTCGACTTCGCGCCGACTCTGCTTTCCCTGTGCGGAATTGACGTGCCACCCGCGATGCAAGGCTCCGACCTGTCGCCGGTGATCTTGGGTAAACCGGACCAAGCGGGCAAGTCAGATCAGGGACCCGATTCCGCGTTCTTCCAGATTTTCGGCCCTTTCCATGCCGGCGGCGTGGAATTCAGTTGGCGCGGGGTACGGACCCAGCGCTACATGTACGCGCGGCGTGAGTCGGAACCTTGGGTGCTCTACGACTTGGAGAACGATTCATACGAATTGAAGAACCTGGCAAATGATCCGAACTCGGTAGAGATTCGTGAGACGCTGGAAGAGAAACTAGCCGAGTGGATGAAGAAGACCGGAGATTCCTGGGCGTTTGACTGGACGGCTCCGCTGGAAGATAACGGGCGCCTCTACAAACACGAGACCTTCTACACCGTCGACGAATTCATGGAGTGGGCCAAGGAGCACCCGGATCTGGCGGACCTTTGAGGCGCGGCTGTCATAATCCACCAGAGCGGCGAGAAAATTATCCGAGCGATGCAGAGGCAGCGAAGCGCTGAAGGCCAGAGGAGATCAACCAGAGTAATCCGCCGGCCGATGATGCGGTTTTATGGTTATGATCGGGTCCGCCGCGGCTTACAGGCACAACCGCAAACTCAGTAGGAGATTGTCATCTGGGAAACACTGCCGAGTTGAATGCCGCCATCACCACCAATGAATACCGGTCCAGTTATGAAACGCATGGGATACCGCGCCCGAACCCGGACGAATTCACCGCCATCTTTCGTCGTCGCGTCTTCCCACACGACGTCTGCCTGAATGTCGGAGCTGACCAGTCCGATGGAATGCTTTCGGACAACCGCCAAGATGGAGGCATCGGTCGCCGGGGTGGGGGCATTGGCCCCGCTCACGATCGCGTAACGGGCGCCTTGCCGGGCGGCATGAGACAAGGTCGTGTAAATCCACATCGCACGGGACATTTCAAACACCCCGATGCACACGATGAGAAACAGTAAGAACGAGAGCGCGAACTCGACCATTACCGCTCCCTTGGCGCCGTTGCGTCGTCTCATCATTGTATTCCTAAGAAGAGTCATCATGGGCTCCTACTGAGCACGCTGAAAAGCGGTTCTTGACACAGTCGTGTTATTTGGGATGATTGGCCACGGAGCCAGCGACGGAAAGGGCTGACTGACGGTGACCGCGACATACACTCGGCCGGGCCCGTATCCGGCACACGGGGTGATGAAAATCGAGTTACAACCGTAGCGGTCCGGGTCGGTTGGATCGCCTGTGTCTTGAATCACCGTCCCCCCTTCGCCCGGGGCGGCGTCATCGGGACAGGTGCAGTATTGCACGGCGCTGGAAGTGACGGGCTGGGCTCCCGTGCCAGTCGCCGTAATATTCTTCATGTCGTTTTCGGCGCGCTGTATCTGCCCCGAAAAGTGCCCGGTAAGCAGTTTGTCGCGGGCGCCATAGAAAGCTCCCGCGCCGGCCGCGTTAGAGACGGTGACAGCATGATAGAAAAGGCGGCCGAAGTCCGTGGCCGCCATGCACAACCCAAGCAGCAGTGGCATGGTGATCGCGAACTCAAGCAGCGCCGCGCCCTTGCTCTTTTGGGCGCGCTTTAGAAAGATTCCCGGTGTTTTGTAGCTGCGCATTGTAAATTTCTCCGCGAATTCACATTTCTGTCCGCCAACGATTTTCTGTCCGCCAACGATCATTTACTCGACCATGGCAATGATGTTAAATCCCGACGTTCTTCCCGTGGCGCCGAAGTTGACTTCAAGATTTGGCGTGCCGCTCAATTCGATGGTATACCCGATGAGCTGCGCGAATATGTCATCCGTTCCGGCCGTGAGACCGGTGTTCCCGCCGAACTCCAAAGTTCCTGTCGGGCAATAGATCACGCCCTCAACAAACAGGTTCGAGCCGCCGGTGACGATGCAGTCCTTTTCCGTGGTGTAACGGCTGCTGAAGAAAGCAATATTCTGATAGGTCCCGCTGCCAGTGGGCGCGCTAAAACTCACCGTATCAGGGGAGTCCCCGGCATTCCCGCCGATGTTGAGCCCGGCGCTGGCCGGACTGCCGTCTGGAGTGATGTAATAGGTGACACCGTCGGCGAGAACCGTGCCGCCATTGATACTCAACTGAGACCCCAAATAGAGGCAGCCGGCCACAGTGTCATCACAGTCGAAAATGACCCTTCCACCAGTGATGATGACACCCTTGCCGTCATAGTAACCGGGAGGTAGCAGCAGTGCTCCGGCCACGTACCCGTTTTCGGCCGGAAGCGCGGTTGAGTCGAAGCAAGGGCCGCCGGAGCTGTCACCCGGAACCGGGCAGGCGGGAAACGAATCCGGTACGTCTAAGTAGGTACCATTCGTAATGTTCCCAATGCTCCAGGTGGGGGTTCCCCCGGCAATCGGCCACGGGTCCGCAAGAGGCGCGCACGACCCTGGATAATTCGGCGACGCAAGGACCAAGCCCTCGCAGTAAGGGTCCGTAAAGCAGGCCGTCGCCGCCAGCGGCTCGCCATCCTCGCAGCCCCCGCATGAAATGCAATCGTTCGCGCCGTTTTGAAGTACGCCGCCATCGTTTCCATACCAAACCGAGCCAGAGCCCGTTACCTGGAGGTGTTCGGGGGGACAACTACCCGTCCCGTTAAACAGGATGGCGTCGTCGGCTTGCGAGTTGATAACGACGTCACAGTCATTCGCAACAAGTTCGCCGGTACCATTGAAGGTCAAGCCCGGCTGTTCATCGCCACAGTAAAGAGATAAAATGCACGGCGGGTCAAGGTCCGGCTGAATACAAGCGGTGGCGCGTGTCGAGACACTTGCGGAGTTTGCGGAGGCAATCCGCATCAGCGTAGTTGGAAATCCCTGGGTGACGATCGCTTCCACGCAGCCTGCGTTCTGATAAATTCCGGCTGCCTGTGTGCTCGGGGGATTGTTGATCGTCACACTCACGGTGCCCTGGCCGTGTACGAAGCCGTTTAACGCGGTGTCGTCCTTGCCGCCTG
>Ga0114996_10009807_pt1 | contig 10435 bp, 9 predicted proteins | sample ArcticOcean_MG_C_4_FD_87039 | JGI IMG/M metagenome (GOLD analysis project Ga0114996, IMG submission 87039) | Marine microbial communities from western Arctic Ocean - ArcticOcean_MG_CB4_134 | ecosystem: Environmental > Aquatic > Marine > Oceanic | place: Arctic Ocean: Canada Basin | collected...
AGCCCTTCTGACCTATGAAAAGGACGCACCCCTTGGTATCCATATTCACGTCGAGGCCAAGCTTCTCGCTGTAATACGCCCTCGCCAAGTCTTCAGCCGTCAACACAGCAAATGCCTTTGCCAGTATGGTTCAGCGTCCCTTGAATTCGTGAGCACACGATAGCGCAGGCAGGCCGGTCTCATTATCGGAGTAACCCCTAATTAAAGAGCGGCCTCTCTTTATTTATGGGTTGTGATAACGGCCAGGGGCTGCGTCCTTATTAAATCCCGTAGAAACGACGGGCGTTTTCGCCGAGAATCATCTGCTTGTGCTCCTCTTGGAGGTCGTCACGCTCGTTAATCTCATCGATCTCCTCCATGGCGTTGTCCATGGATATCTCGTGAGGGAAGTCGGAAGCGAACATGAAGGGCTCAGGCCCGACCCGCGCGATGGAATAGGACAGCGACTCCTCGTTCCCTTCGCAGCTCACGAACACCTGACCGCTCGTGAAGTAGTCCACGAGGTCCCGATTGAGCGGCAGACCACTGTACTCAACCTCGCGGGCGAGGCGGTCCAGCATGCCAGGTATCCAGGCTGTCCCCCCTTCCAGGAAGCCGACGCGCAGGTTGGGGTACTCGTCCAGCACGCCCTCAACAATCATTCCCGTGAGCGAGTTGAGCAATGCGGCAGGCATACCCAACGCGCGTGACGCCGGGAAGTTGGCAAGCGTATCAAAGCCGAGGCCCTCGTAATTGCCACCGTGGACCGCCAGGACGCAGCCAAGTTCCTGCGCGGCCTCATAGACGGGCCAGTAGGCCTTCGCGCCTAGATGGAACTGAAGGCCGTTGGACGGCAGCATCCCACCCACCATACCCAGCTCCGTCACGGCCCTACGCAACTCCGCTACCGCGCTGGGCACGTCCTGCATGGGTAGCAGCGCCACACCATTCAGCCGCGGGCTGACCTTGACGTACTTCTCCGCAAGCCAGGAGTTGTAGGCACGGGCGTATGCCGTCGCGTACTCGGGGAAGGTCACGCGGCCAAAGAAGAGGCCACGCGTGGGGAAGAGGACGGTGGCATCAGTCCCCGTCTTGTCCAGGAACGACAACCATCGGTCAGAGTCGGCGGGCACGAATGTGCCGGGTTGGGACTTCACCACGGCCATGAGGCCGCCGTGGAATTGGTCATAAGCGGGGAAAAGCTCGCGGCCGCCCCGGTTGCTCAGGTACGGCTCGTCGAGAAACTGCTGAATCTCGTCACCGGCCTCCAGTACATGACCGTCAGCGTCGAAGTAGCCCTTGATCGCCATAATTGCTCCTGACTGGCCGCACTCGAAAGGCGACCTAACTTTGCCCACTCCACCTAGGAGGCTAATTGGCATTAGGGGCGAGGGGAGGGAGCACTCTCCGATTACTTCCTCGCTCATTCGTGCGCGGTAAAACACGAATGGCCCACAGACGCCCCCCCGGCATAGAACCCAGGCCCCCATGTAGCCTCCTGGCTGCGCAAGCATAGCTGATGCGGTGTCGCAGCTCTTGGCGCTGTCGTCGCCTAGACGACAGCGGAGCACCCTCTCCGGCGTCTGGTTGTGGGTCCCGGTGCGTTTCCGAGGCCGTGCCGTCCACTCCGTTGCTGATCCCAGCGATTACTACTGGTCCCTAGTGTCTATTATCTTTGTATTCCGATGTATTATGAGCCACAGACTACGCATTATATCTTTTTATTTCGTTTTCAGATGCGCTTGCCGCCGCCATGATTCGATACGCTCTCGCACAGTCACCTCATAACCTTGGTCACCGGGATCATAGAAGCGTTTTCCGGCAATCTCCTCGGGAAGGTTCTCCTGCCCTGAGTAGTTGCCCTCGTAGTTGTGTGCGTACTCGTAGCCCTTCCCGTAGCCCATATCGCGCATGAGCCCCGTAGCGGCGTTTCGCAAGTGCAGGGGCACGGGGTATTGGCGGCCGTTCCGCACTTCGTCGCGTGCCTTGTTCAGCGCGGCGTACGCGGCGTTGGATTTGGGCGCGGTCGCCAGGTAAACCGTCGCCTCGGCGAGGGGTATTGCTCCCTCGGGCATGCCGATGAAGTGGACAGCCTGCTGCGTGGCGACCGCCACAGAAAGCGCTTGGGGGTGGGCCAGGCCTACGTCCTCGGCGGCTGAAATGACGAGGCGCCGGACGATGAAGAGCGGGTCTTCACCTGCCTCCAGCATCCGGACCAGCCAGTAGATGGCCGCGTCCGGGTCCGACGCACGTATCGATTTGATGAACGCGGAGATGGTGTCGTAGTGAGAGTCGCCCGCCTTGTCGTACATAGGCGAGCGGCGCTGGAGTACCTCTTCCATCAGCTCGCGGTCCATCTGCTTCTTGCCGCCTTCAACCGGAGCGACCTGTGCCGCCAGCTCCACGGCATTGAGCGCCACACGCGCATCGCCCGCAGCGATGGTCAGCAGAAACACCCGCGCCTCATCGTCAAGCGTGACGTTCTCCCGACCGAGCCCACGCTCCGAATCTGCGAGCGCGTGGTTGATGACGATGGAAAGCTCGTCATCGGTGAGCGATTTGAGGGCGAGAACGCGAGCGCGGGAGAGCAGGGGCGCGATGACCTCAAACGACGGGTTCTCGGTGGTGGCACCGATGAAGACGACAGTGCCGTTCTCTACGTGGGGCAAGATCGCGTCCTGCTGCGCCTTGTTGAAACGGTGGACCTCGTCGATGAAGAGGATCGTGCCCAGGCTGTCGCTAGCCCGCAACTCGCGCGCCTCCTCGACCGCCTTTCGCAGGTCTGCGACCCCTGAGGTCACAGCCGACATGCCGATGAAATGCGACTTTGTCAGTTCGGCAATGAGCCGCGCCAGCGTCGTCTTGCCGACGCCGGGGGGGCCCCAGAGGACCATGGACGGAACCTGGTCCAAGGCGATGGCCCGCTCAAGCATGTGGCCCGGGCCCAGCAAGTGCTCCTGGCCGACGTACTCGGCTAGGGAACGTGGGCGCATACGTGCAGCCAGCGGGGCGCCTTCGCCATCGTGTTGGCGCCGCGCCTGTTCAAATAGTGTGTGGTCGCCTTTCATATACATGCCGCGATTATATGCCGCGCCCTGCTAGAATCGCGGTATGTACACGCTCATCAGGCTGTACGCCTCGTATCGCGAGCAGGCGGGACGCGACCGCATCAGCGTTAAGGTCAGCAAGGGCGCCACGGTGGCCAACGCCATCGAGGGCCTGCTGGCCGACGTACCGTCGCTGCCGCGGGACTTCAAGCCGCATCTCATCGCGGTGAACGACGAGTTCGCCAACCCCCAATACCCGCTGAGCGATGGCGATGAGATCGCTCTCTACCCGCCCGTCAGCGGTGGGGTGGACGTGAAGGTGGTGCACGACACCATCGACGCAAGCTTCATCGCGGACATAGTCCGCCGCGCCAGCAACGGAGCCGTGGTGACGTTCGAGGGCATCACGCGCGACGAGACCGACGGCGAGCAGGTGCTGCACCTCGAGTACGAGACTGACGAGCGCATGGCATCAAAAGTTCTAGGCGAAGTGTTGGTGGAAACAGCGAACCGCTTTGGCATCACCGAGATGGCAGCGCGTCACCGCGTTGGCCGTTTGGAGATTGGCGAGGTGAGCCTTGTCGTGACCGCGGGCGCTCAGCACCGGCTGGAGGCGTTCCTGGCAACGCAGTACGCCGTCGATCGCATCAAGCACATCGTGCCCGTGTGGAAAAAGGAGTTTTTCGCCAACGGGTCTATCTGGGTGGGGGCGGCCTGCGAGCCTGAGCACCATGCCCGGGAACTGGCTGAGGCTCCCTACGCGCTGTTCCTATCGCTTCCTTGAATCTCATGGATTGCCTCCGTAAGTTGCCCGACTAAAGCCCGTTTCGCTCAATTTAAGCCCAGGCGGGCCGGGAATCCACGCACAAGCGAACTATAATCCACCCATGAACGGCCGAGAATTCGTTCAACATTTGACCGAAAAGCATTACCCGGAGCTTGAAGGGACCGCCCTCGCGCTGCGAAGGGCGCTGGCCGAGTTGGACCGGGCCTCACCTGAATTCGTCTCGCTAATACAGCGGCAGGCTAAGCGCGAGCTGCGCCACAGCGTCGCGTGCACCAAGGCCCGTCTCCAGTACGACGGTCTCGCCCGCATCGCAAATGACGAATCACGGCATCCTTTCTTGGAGGAGCAGTTCGCGGCAAGCGGGTCGTCCCGGCTCGACGGCGTCGCCGAAACCGCCGAGCTGGGAATCGACGCGGACTGCTTGCTAAGCGACGCCGGCTACGCGTCCTCCTAACACAATGCCAATCGCAGTGAAACGCATTTACGACCATTCCTCGCCTGACGACGGCCATCGCCTGCTGGTGATGCGGTTCTGGCCGCGTGGCGTCAAGAAGGAGCGAGTGGACGCCTGGGATCGGGGCCTCGCTCCCTCGAAAGATCTGTTGGGCGACTTGAACTCAGGCGCGATTGAGCGTCTGGAATACCGGGAGCGTTTCCGATGGGAGATGGCAAACCGGCCTGATTCCATCGAAGCCCTGTCGGCGCTCCGCGAGCGGGCAGCGAACGAAAAGGTAACGCTCCTCTGCTGGTGCCCCGACGAGGACCGTTGCCACAGAGGCCTGCTAAAAGAAATGATCGAGGGCGAGCTCACATAAGGTAAGCTCCGGCCGTGTCCTCCTCGCCTTCTCCGGCCAAACGGCCGCGTATTTTTTACGGCTGGTACATCATAGGGTTGACGGGTCTCGCCGGGATCTTTGCTGGCGGCACCAGTCAAGCCTTCTTCGGCATCTTCGTCCCCTCCATCGAAGAGGACACCGGTTGGAGCCGCACGTCCATCGCGGGCGTGATAACGCTTGCCACGTTCATCGGGGGCGGCCTTAGCATCGCAATAGGGGCGCTGGCCGACCGCTACGGACCACGAGTGCTCATGACCTTGGGCGCCGCGACCTACGCAGCAGGTTACATGAGCATGTTGTGGGTAGTCGAAATCTGGCATCTGTATATCGCGTATTCCGTGGCCAGACTTGCGGCGCTCCAAGCGCTCTCTGGCGTGGTGCCGCGCTCGGCGACGATAAACTGGTTCCGCCGCATGCGTGGGCGGGCCTTGGGCCTGCAGACCATGGCCCAGCCATTGGGCGGCGCGCTCCTAGGCGCGATTTCAGGCACGCTGCTCACCCTAGGCGTCGAATGGCGGACCGTTCTTTTCGTCATCGGTCTCACCGCGTTGACGCTGCTGCTGGTGCCACTCCCGCTGATTATTCGTAGGCAACCCGAGGATATGGGGATGCTGCCGGACGGGAATGTACAGCCACCAAGCGAAGACGTGCCTTCGAAGCAAGCTCCGGGCTCCAGGTCGCGTGAGCCGGAGGTCTCGTGGACACTCCGCGAGGCCATGAGGACGAAAGCCCTCTGGATGGTGGCCTTCGGAACGCTGCTGAACACCATGGCCAGCGGGGGCATCTCCTTCAACCTAGCCGCCTATTTCAGCGATACAGGCCTCGGGACTGGGTTCGCGGCGGCCGCAGCCAGCATTTTCCTATTTTCAGGCGCGCTCTCGGCCAGTGTCTGGGGGTTCCTGAGCGAGCGCTACGATGAGCGGATGCTGGTGGTGTGGGCGGCCCTAGGGGCTGCCGCCCTCACGCTCTTTGCACTGGCCATCAACAACCCGGTGAGTGGGCTCATATTCGCAGCGGGCTACGGCGCGACGACACGGGGAGAGTCGGCGCTTGTCATGCTTCTTCTGGCCACGTACTTCGGGCGACAGTCGTTTGGTGCTATCTCAGGCCTGGTGACCAGCATCTCGTTTCTGGGACTGGGAGCGGGCCCGCTTGCCTTTTCGCTCCTGTTCGAGGCTACAGGGAGCTACAACTCCTTCTTCCTCACGGCGTTCACCATCTTGCTCATGTCAGCGGTTATGCTGTGGGCCGCTAAACGACCCTCGCGGGTGACCACATCGGTTTGACTGTATGCCTACGCCCTCCGCTCTGGCTTCAGAGTGAAACCTTCCGGGCATGCGCTGGCTCAGTACGGATGCCTCCTCCAGAACGGGCGCGAAGGCAGATGGTGAAATACCAGGAGGGACCAGGGGACCAGGGGACCAGGGGACCAGGGGCCTATGCTGGGGGTGGAAGGGAGCATCCCCCTTCTGCTAAAACGCAACCGGGGAGTGCGGGTAGGAAGACCGACGCCCGCGCAACAACAGGAGAAAACCAGAATGGCGACACAATCAGAGATCAACACACTCAAGCAGCAGGTGGCAGACAGCTCCCACATCCTGGACCACCAAGGCCTCGTGGACTTCCACGGCCACATCAGCGCGCGTATCCCAGGGACGAACTCCATCGTTATAAAGCCAGTGCTGCGGCCTCACAACCAGATTGAGGCTAAAGACATCATCGTGGTGGACATGGACGAGTACATGGCCCAGGACTCGAGCCAGTGGGACCCGAGCAAGCAGACAGGCCGCACCATCGACGCGCCTGTGCCGCCGCGCGAGACGATGCTGCACGTCGCGGTCTACCAGAAGCGGCCAGACGTGGGGTCGGTGGTACACACGCACCAGCTCATTGCAACGTCCATCGGCGCCGGCAACACGCCCATCAAGCCGCTGTACAACCAAGCACTTCCCTTTGCCCCGGAGACGCCCATCTACAACAACCCAGAGCTCATCACGAGCCTGAAGCTGGGCGCGGAAGTCGCAGAAATCCTAGGTGACCGCAACGCGGCTCTGCTGCGCGGGCACGGAGTGGTCGTCGCAGGGGAAACGGTGGACCACTCGGTAAGCAATACCATCTACCTAGAGCGGGCGGCGATCATGCAAGTCATCGCCACCATCGTGGGTACGCCTGTGCCCTTGGAAGCTGACTACGTAGAGAAGTTTGGCCCCGACTGGAGCAAGCGAGCCTCCCATGCCTACGAGTATTTCCGCTCGCTGGTGCCCACGCTGAAGTAATCTGGCCGATTGCGAAGGCAATCCAAGCGCTAGGAGGACCGATTTACATGGCAGACCTCAAATCGACGATGAGGAGTGTGTCAGAGGCAAACCGCATGCTGGTCGAGCTCGGTCTGGCGGATGGTCCGACCATCGAGCGCGGCCACGTCAGCTTCCGCATCCCAGACGAACCGGACAAGCTGCTGATAAAGGGACTCGGTCCCGCACTCAGCATGACGCATAGCGAGGACCTAGTTGTCGTGAACATGGGCGGCTTTAAGGTCGCCGGTCCCGGCAACCTTAATCTCCCAAACGAGGTAAAGATGCACTCATGCATCATGCGCGAGCACCCAGAGGTCAATTCCGTCGTGCACGTCCACCCGCGGTTCACCGTGCTCATGAGCGTCCTCCAGAAGGAACTTGGGCCCATGTGCATCGAAGGTATGCAGATGTTCAGCGAGCCCCTCCCCATGTTCCCCAGCCCCCGCCTCATCGTCAGCGAGGAGGACGGCGTGGAGGTCGCGAGGATGATCGGCGACAGGCCTGCCATTCTGCTCCAGGGACACGGCGCGGCAACCGTCGGCGCCGACATGGAGGACGCGGTCATGAACATGCTCCACCTAGAGGAACAGGCGAAGATGAACTGGTACGCATACTGCGCCGCGGGCCCCAACCACTCGACCATCACCCAAGAGCAGATAGCGGAGTTCGGCGCCAATATGAGGAGGTTGGGCGAGCTAGAGCACCTCAAGCCAGAAGTCGCGCCCACGCCGCGCAAGCCAAGCGGGGTCTGGAACCACTACGCCAGGCTGGTCAACAAGATGGAGTACCCGTAAGTAAGGGGGTCAGGCGCTAGCCTCTGGGACGAGCTCCGTTGCTAGCTTGGGCAAAAGCAGCCGGAAGAGCAGCGGAGAGAGCAGCGCCAACGGGACCGAGACCACGCCCAGCACCACCAACGTCTGCTGAAGGCCCACCGCCGCCACGATGAGACCCAAAGCGACCGGGCCGATGAACTGGGACATGGCCCACCATGTCCCCACGTACGCCACCGCAGTCCCGCGGTTCGCCGCGGGACTGTGCTCGGCGGCGATTACCGTTCGTAGGTTATTGACCAGCGAATTGGTCACGCCCCACAGCAGCAGGACCAACACCACAAGCGGCATCGTGCCCGTCGCCGCCATGGCAAATAGGGCCAAGCCGAACGTGAACATGCCCACGACGGCGATGAGCGGCTGGCTCATGCGCGAGGCCACCCACCCAAAGGCAAACCCACCGACAGCAGCCCCTATTGATGAGACGGTCGTCACGCCGCTGTTTGTGGCGTCCGACATGCCCGACTCCTGGAAGAAAGGGACCGCGACTACCGCATAGATGCTTGGCGCCATGGCCGCCCAGAAGGCGAAAATGCCCGCCAGGAGCAGGGGCCTCGAGCGGAACAACGACGGTATTGCGGTGACAATCTCCTGCACCGAGCGGGACTGTTGCCGGGGGATACGCGGTAGGACTAGGGCCATCGCCAGCGCGAGAGCGTTGCCGATGGCCACCAGGACAAACCCGGCGGCAAGGCCGCCCGAGATGAGAATGGCGACCGCTGCGAACGGAGGGCCGATGGCCGACCCCAGGGATTCCGAGCCCCTGAAGCGGCCCATGACCTTGGCACGGTTGCCCTCGGTGATGCGGCTGGCGTAAGACTGCGCCGCGGAGTTATGGACCGCGCGCGATGCTCCGATGAAGAGTTGGGCGACAATCAGCGCCCAGATAGCACTGAGGAAGATAAATATCATGGACCCTAAGACCATGATGAAGAAGCCGACCCGGAGGACGGTCTGCTCGCCGAAACGATCGGCGAAGATGCCGCCGAAGAAACGGAGCAACACCTGAAACGCGCCCTGGGCCGCGACGATGACACCTAGCCAGGCGAAGCCGTGGCCCAGCGATATGATATAGAGAGGAATGAGTGGGCCGAGCATACCCCGCTGGGCGCCAAAAAGGCCTGACACGACCATAATCAGCGGCAGCGCCCGGCTAGGAGCAATCGATGCGGGACTGTCCGCTTCGGCCATCGCGTCTCCTCATGGGACGCGCGGAGTATACGCCCTGGCTCCGTGCACAACCTCCTGGCTTGAGCAAGGGCCCTGCTCCCACCCACTCCACCCACCCAGGTTGTCGGGAAGGGGGATACCCCCTTCTACCCCCGGCACGGAACCTAGGTACCTTCCACCCTCCTAGTCAATCTCAGAAAGCGGCAGCCTCAGTCAGCGATGGGTGGGACCCAATAGGCCATGCTTCCACGACCAACCTCCAGAGGAGGCATCAGACCCGAGGGGTCCACCATCCACACCCTCGAAGTCTGCCCTGGCTCAGAGGAGGTGTGCCCCGAGAAAACGAAACGGGATGAGTCCCCTGACCAAAGCTGATGGGACGGCGCGAACTGGTCGAAGAACTGGAGGTGCGGAAGGAAACCCGCCGATGGGGCGAAGCGCATCAGGTCAGTGATTACCCCAGTTTCCAGGTCGGTAATCCGCCACTCCAGCAGGCCGTCCACGGGCGGACCAGTCGCTAGCATGATTTTCGAGCCATCAGGCGACCAGTAGAAGGCGAGCAGGCCGCCACCGAACAATTTGGTAGCTTCAACCTGCCGGGTGTCGACGAGGTCAAGGTCAGCGTAACCCCCGCCCGTTCGTAGCCCCCGCTGCGTGACCGCGAGTAGATGGGGATCGATAGGCGAGTACATGAATGCGGCCTCAATCCCGACCCTCAACACCTCCCGCTCCTCGCCTGTGTCAGTGTCCCTCACCCGCAAGCGACCGTCGGCCACGTAGGCGAACTCAGTGCCATCGCTATTGAAGTCAGGTACGCGGTAGGCCAGCGAGGGTCTGTCCAAGTCCTTGGTCTCGCCCGTCGAAGCGTTGTGGATGAATAGCTGCTCTCGCCGATGCACAAGCAACGAGGAGCTATCCGGAGCCCAACTGACGTAGAGCGGGGCGTGGCGAATCACCTCGTCGGAGATGCCCTCATCAGGTGAGAGCTGGAAAAGGCTGAGCGCACGACTGCCCTCGCGAGGGGCGATTAAGCCTATCTGCTCGCCGTCGGGCGACCAGTAAGTGTAGTGGTAGGTGCCCGCCGCTACCTGAGGAACGGGACCGTTGCGGGTCTCGTGGAGTTGCTTTTCAGCGGACGCGCCCTCCTCAATCAGCACCAATGATGCAACGGCGGCGGCGTCCGCGCCAGGCGCCCGCGATACCGCGACCCGCGTGCCGTCCGGCGACCAGGTGGGCCAGGTGTAGCGCACGCGGGGCTGCTCTTGGGAGCGGACGGCGATTAGCCTGGCCTGCACACCGTCCAAGCCCGCGCCAGCGCCAACGACCCTGCGGCGGTTGCGGCCCTCGGACGTGGTGGTAAAGACGGCGTAGTCATCACTGACGTAAACGATTCGCTGGTCAGCGACAGGGACAGGCGTTGAGGTGGGTCCCGCGCCCGGCCCGTCGTCGTTCGATTCCCCGGAGCAAGCCGCTACAAGGAATAGAAGGG
>Ga0114996_10009808_pt1 | contig 10435 bp, 8 predicted proteins | sample ArcticOcean_MG_C_4_FD_87039 | JGI IMG/M metagenome (GOLD analysis project Ga0114996, IMG submission 87039) | Marine microbial communities from western Arctic Ocean - ArcticOcean_MG_CB4_134 | ecosystem: Environmental > Aquatic > Marine > Oceanic | place: Arctic Ocean: Canada Basin | collected...
CCAAAGGCGCCGACCGATCCGATTTCCGTGAGATCTCGCTCGTCCCGCAAGATGCTGAACCCCAGCCCGAATCCCAAGTTCGCATCTTTCAGGCTTGCGAGGTGGTTGGTCGTCATCAACTCGACCGTCTTGGGACTCAGCAACCGCACACCGTCCAGCTCACCGCCATTGAGCATGGCCTGTGAAAAGCGCGCGTAGTCAGCGACGGTCGAAACCAGCCCGCCGCCCCCGGAAAAATAACTTCGGGGACCCTCATAGGGGTAACTCACCGAATACACAAACGCCTCGTCTCCTTTCAGGGGCAACTCGCCGACGCGTTCAATGGGACCCGTCTCGCCCCGCGCATAGACCGCAGCCAGCCGCGCTTCCTTCCCCTTGGGTAAGAAGAAGTGCGTGTCTTTCATTCCCAGCGGCTTAAAGATGCGCTGCTGGAAGAACTCGTCCAGCGTCATTCCCGACGCCACTTCGACGATGCGTCCCAGAACGTCGATCGAAAGGCTGTACTCGAAAGCGTCTCCCGGATGATGGAGCAGCGGCATTTTGGCCAGGGATTTCATCTTGACCCCGATCGTGCTGGGATCTTGCAGCAGGCCATGGGTGACTCCCGCTTCTTTGTACTTATATCCGAGGCGTTTGTTCCACTGGTAAGTCAGCCCGGAGGTATGCGTCAGCAGATGCCGAATCGTGACCGGACGAGCCGCGGCGGCCGGCGTCTGGTCAGCCGATGACTCGGGAGGCAGAACCGTCATGTCCTTGAATTCCGGAATGAATTTTGACACCGGATCGCTGAGCAGGAAGCGGCCCTCTTCGTAGAGCATCATCACGGCAGTGCTCGTGATCGGCTTGGTCATTGAGGCGATGCGGAAGATTGTGTCCGCCTGCATCGGCTTGCCGGCCTCGGCGTCCTGCATGCCGTAGACGCCGAGATGGGCGATTTTGCCGCGCCGCGCGACCAGCGTCACGGCGCCGGCGATCTTCTTCTCCTTGATGTGCTGATTGATCAATGCGTCGATGCGCTTGAGGCGTTCCGGCGATAGTCCGACCTGTTCCGGGTCTGCCTTTGGCAAGACTTGGCCGAGCGCGGCGGGGGCGGCTGCTATCAGAACAGCCAGCAGCGCAACAAGCGGAAAAAACCGGAACTTCAGACGTGCGAATTTCATGTCGTAACTCCTGTATGGTTGTGAGCGCAAGGGCGAACCTGACCAGTATGCCAGGGTCGCGGCCCGGCAAGTAACCGCCACTTGCCGACCAGGATGTGCATGGAAAAACCAAGAGCCGGCACGAGTGCCGGCTCGGCAAGCTAAGAGCTTGCGCCACGACTCTATGTGCTTTTTCGTACATTGATCATGCGCGGCCCGATCCGCCGCGCCAGTTGCAGTTCGTTGACAAATTGACTTTCACTCCGTCAAAACTTCGTTTCGAGCATTGGGCCGGCGGCTAGTCAATTGCGAATAGCGATCCAGCTGGCCAGGCGGTCGCGCCGATACTGTTTGCAACACGCTTGCAGATGCCGGCGAATGGGCTGGCTGGTTTCCTCGGGCGGGCAGCCGCGGGCCAGTTGCAATTCGATTGCACGTTGAAAAGAATCACCACGTTCGGCGCCGGCGCGGTTGATCGTCTCCCCGAAGCGATCTTTGACAAAGGCACCTCCTGGCAGGTACAAGGACAAGGAAGGAGCAATTTAATGAAAGGCAACCCCAAGGTCATCGAATTACTGAACGAATGCCTCAAGGCGGAGCTTACCGCCATCAATCAATACTTCTGCCACGGAGAAATGTGCGAGAACTGGGGCTACAGCAAACTAGCGTCCTACATTCGCAAAGAGGCGATCGATGAGATGCGCCACGCTGAGAAGCTGATCGAGCGGCTACTTTTCCTCGAAGGGGTGCCCAACATGGCCGACATGTTCCCCATCAAGATCGGCCAGGACGTGAAAACGCAGTTCGAGAACGACATGGCCCTCGAGCTGGCGGCACTGCCGCGGCTCAACGGAGCGATCGAAGCCTCGGTCGCGGCTGGCGATAACGGGTCGCGCGAACTATTCGAGAAGATTCTTGTCGACGAGGAAGCGCACGTCGACTGGCTCGAAGCGCAGCTCGGCATGATTGAGCAGATGGGAATCGGGGTTTACCTCGGGGAGCAAATCCACGAGAGCGCCGGCTAGCCGGCATTTTTTACCGTGCGGGGAGGCGCGACATGACGCGCGCCTCCCTGCGGGCAGCGGCGGCCTGCGGGCCGATGTCGCGTCGGCACGCACCTCACCCGTTCCCCCTGCCCTCGGCCGCCAAAAACTCATGGATGCGCTGCGCCTGCGCCCGGCTGACCAGCCGTGCTAGCTCGTCCACCCGCGCTTTGCGGACTCGCTCCAAGCTGCCAAATTCGCGCAACAGCTTCTGGACCGTCTTTTCACCCACTCCCTCAATTTCAGTCAAAACGGAAGTGAGCTGTCGCGTATTGCGGCGGCTGCGGTGAAAGGTGACGGCAAACCTGTGGGCCTCGTCTCGAATCATCTGAACCAGGTGCAGTATCGGCGAAAAGCGGTCGAGCTGCACCGGCTCATCTTCTTGTCCGAAAACGTAGATCGTCTCTTCGCGTTTGGCGATCGCGGCCAAAGGCTGGTTGATCACTCCCAGGGCCTCAAGCGCTTCCGCTGATGAATGCAGTTGCCCGAGGCCGCCGTCGATCAGCACGAGCCCCGGCAAGTCCGAACCTTCTTCTTGCAGCCGCCGGTAGCGCCTCGTGACGACTTCTTTCATCGAGGCAAAATCGTCGTTCCCCGTCACGCTCTTGATGATGAACTTGCGGTAGTCCGACCGCCTCATCTTGCCGTTCTCACAAACCACCATCGACGCAACGGTATCGGTGCCCTGGATGTGTGAGATGTCGAAGCATTCGATTCGCTGGGGAGTCTCGGGCAGGTTGAGAGCGTCGGCAAGGCTCGCCATCATTGCCTTTGGAGTGGGCTTCATGACCCGGAAGCGCTGCTCGAAACAGTGGCGGGCATTGCTTTGAACCAAGTCCAGCATGGACTTTTTCGGACCGCGCTGCGGGATGGCAATCTCGACCTTGCGGCCGCTCTTCTCGCTGAGCAGTTCTTGAAGCGCCTCCAGGTCCTCGAATTCCGCCGGGACGTGAATCAGCGACGGCACGTATTGCTGGTCGAGGTAGATCTGCTTGAGCAGCGCGGCCAGAAAGTCCGACTGCTCGAAGCGCTGAACGTCTTCCCAATAGAACTCACGGCGATCGACGATGCGGCCATTGCGCAAGTGGAACAGGTTGGCGGCTACCAGAGGCGGCTCCGCAAAAAAGGCGCAGATGTCGATGTCCCGGCCTTCGACCGACGCCACGCGCTGCCGTTGCTTTAGCTCGTCGACAGTCGTGATCAGATCGCGCAGCGCCGCCGCTTGCTCAAATTCCAAATTCTCGGAGGCTTCGAGCATGCGTTTGCGCAGATCCAAGACCAGCTCGCCCGAACGTCCGTCGAGAAACATGCGCACGTGGTCGACGGCCCGCGTGTAGGCGTCCTCGGTCGTGAGTCCTTCGGCGCACGGCCCCCAGCAACGGTGGATGTGATATTCCAGGCAGGGCCGCGGATGGTAGCGGGTCAGGTCGACCCGGCAGGAGGGGATCTTGAAGTAGCGGTGAATGAAATTCACCAGCCGATACGCCAAGTTTGCCGGGAAGTAGGGGCCGAAGTAACTCGACCCGTCCTTGCGCAGCCGCCGAGTCACATAGACGCGCGGAAAGCGTTCTTTGGTGAGCTTGATGTAGGGGTAGGTTTTATCGTCGCGGAGGAGAACATTGAAGCGCGGCTGGCGCTCCTTGATCAAGTTGTTCTCTAGCGCCAGAGCTTCTTTTTCGTTCGCGACCGCGATGTATTCGATCTCGCGGGCCTCGGAGATCAAGCTGCCTGTCTTGCTGTCGGAAAGGCGCTCCTCGACGAAGTAACTACGCACGCGATCGCGCAGGCTGTTCGCCTTCCCGACATAGATGACGCGGTCCGCCGCGTCCTTGAAAAGGTAAACGCCCGGGGAAGTGGGGAGGGTGGCGGCTCGCTGTTTAAGACGGTCCAGATGCAGCGTCATCGCCATGAGTGAGTCTTGCTCCGATCTTATCAGAGCGTTGTCAGAGCCCAAGCGGGTTGTCAGAGCCCAGAGCCCAAGCAGGTTGTCAGAGCCCTGAGCGCAAGCGACGGGTCAAGCGGGTGACGAGGTCATCTCGGGTGGGCTCGTTTCGCAGGGCGGGCTGGTTTCGCAGGGCGCTCCGATTTCGCAGGGTGCGCCGATTTGGACCCGTCGCTTGCGCTCAGGGCTCTGACAACGTCACGCCGCGGTAGAAGAGTAGAATAGGAACATGCATCTAACTCCCACGCTGGTGTCCGTGGAAGAGTATCTGCGGACGAGCTTCTCCGACGGTGATCGTGAGTACGTTGATGGGCACATTGTGGAGAGGAACTTGGGGGAAAAGAATCACAGCAAGACCCAGCGAGAATTGATTTACTATTTCCGAACACGACAGTCCAGCCTCAAGACGCACGCATTCCCGGAGCAGCGGGTGCAGGTCAAACCGACCCGATTTCGCGTGCCCGACGTGTGCGTTTATATCGGCGGCGAACCGGATGAGCAGGTCTTTCGCACGCCCCCGTTTCTGGTCGTCGAGATTCTCTCCAAAGATGACCGGCCGGGCGAAATCCAGGAAAAGATTCGCGACTACACAGAATTTGGCGTTCGATTCGTGTGGGTGATCGACCCACGCACGCGGCGGGGTTATGTGTATACCGAGCACGATAGCTTCGAGGCCAAAGACGGGATACTGCGAACGGACGACCCTCTACTCGAAGTCGTGCTTGAAGATGTCCTCAGCGGTAACTCCTAGCGTCGGCCAGTCGGTGCGGAGACAAGCGCGTTTGGCACTCGGATACCTTTGCGGCCTTGACCCCAGGCTACTGCCTGGGGCTCTGATGTTGGGTTCCGAACCGCCTTCCGCGTTTGAAATGTTTTTCTCCGAACCCTCATACATCGCTTCCGATCCTTCTCGGTACAACCTCCAGTATCTAGACAGTTCTTTCACGGAGATCAACAAGTGCCTACTGTTCCAATAGGCGTCGCCCTCATCGGAACGGGCGGCGTGGCCCAGATGCACGCGAACGCGCTCCGAGAAGTATCGGGCGCGCATCTAATCGGCGCTTTCAGCCGCTCGCCCGAGAACGTCACCAGGTTTTCGGATCAGTTCGAAACGCGTGGTTATCGCGCTCTGGACGAGCTTCTTAGCGACCCCCAGGTCGAAGTCGTTTCCGTGCTGACACCAGTTGCCAACCATGTCGAAATGGCATGGACCTGCTTGCAGGCCGGCAAGCACGTACTGGTCGAAAAGCCCGTTGGCCGGACCGCCGAGGAGATACGCACGCTGACAACGGCGGCGGCGAAGGCCGGGCGGCTGTGCGTGCCCATGCATAACTACATCTACTCACCGGCCATCCAGCGCGCCAAACAATTGATCGACCAGGGAAAGCTGGGAAGACTCTCGAGCCTCTGGATGATCTACAACCAAAAGCACGACGCCGATATGGGCTGGCCCGACCTGCTGCTGCGGGAGCTGCACATCCATCATGCCTATGTGACGCTATTCCTGGCTGGACGCCCGATACGCGTTGGCGGCCTGGCATCGAACATCCACTTTTCGGATACCTCGGCGCCTGACCAAGCCATGGTTCTCTGCGAGCTGCCCGGCGGCGCGGTCGCCAATCTTTGGGGCAGCTTCGGCGTGGATGACCGCACCAGCAACCCTTGGTCGGTTTACTACAAGGTCCTCGGAACCGAGGGAGGCTTCACCCATAGCTGGGACGATTGCTATTCCGGCGACGCAAAGCTGCCGGGGTGGGACAAGACCGGCTATCGCGACAGTTTCCTTCACGTCTACGATCACTTCTTCAACCGCTGTCTTGCGAACGGCGACCCTCCGCTCTCGGGTCTCGACGATGCCGTCGATGCCTTGCGAATCATCGAGGCAACGGAAGCCGCGGTGGAACAGCGGACCTTTGTGGACGTGGATTACGCCTGAACCGGGTGGCGAACTAAAACACCGGCACCCGCGCGCGCATCACGGACCCATGTCCGGGATTCGATTCCAGTGTCAGCGTACCGCCCAGTGTGCGGATACGCTGCTTGATGCTCAGCGGACCGATCCTGAGCAGTTCGAGTTCTTCCAGCGAAAACTGCCCCCCGAAAGGAAAGCCTTGTCCGTTGTCGTCGATCGCAACGTGAATATCACTGCCGCGCTTTTCCAGAGAGAATAGGACATGCGTGGCCTGGGCATGCTTGTAGACATTGTGCAGCGCTTCCCGAATCACCTGGAGAATCTCAACCCCAACCTTGCCGGGAACCGACACGCTGCCGTTTTCGTTCCCGACAAAGGTCACCGACACGCTGCTTTCACGCTGAAAACCTTCGACGATTTGCCGGGCTCCCGCCATCAGTGAAGTGTCGCTGGTGTCGAGCGGCCTCATACGATGGACGAACGTCCGCATCTCTGAAACCAGATCCCGGGAAAATACCTGCAACGACTCGATGTCGGCCGAGGCGACTTCGACATCACGCTCCAGCAGTTTGCGAATGATCTGGAGCCTCATCTCGAAGCTGATGATGCTCTGTAGCGGCCCGTCGTGCAGGTCCTGAGCGATGCGCCCGCGCTCTCGCTCGTAGGCCTCCTGCTCGGTGTGCTTGACCACGAGCAGGTGGCGAACCACGTCCCGAAAATGGCGAGCCACCTCGTGGGCCCTTTTCCAATCGGTGCGCCGAACCTCATAGACGCTGTTGAAAAGAAGCAGGCGCCCGATGGGTTTCTTCCCATCGAACAGGCCGCATCCGACGACGTTATAAAGCTCAAATTTCTGAATCACGTAGGGGTGCAGGTCAACCCCCCGGTTCACCGGCTTGCCCTCCCGGTCGACGACCGAAACGTCATTGGTTTGAAAGTCGAGACGGCTGCCCCGAAAACACGCCCATTCGCGGCTGGAATCAAATCGATCCCGCGGGTTACCGGAATGGTCTCGCTCGGCCGGAACTTGGCAGATGGCGTGGTACTCCAGCGAATCATCCCAGAACGCGAGGATTGCACCGGACGCACGCCGCCAGCCCATCAGCTCCTGCAGAGCTTCCTCGACCGCACGGACGATCGCTTCTTCCGACTCCCCGCCGGCTCGCTGGAGAATGTCCCTGATCCTTCGCTCAATCCGGTGACTCTGATCGGAAACATAGTAGGCCAGCACTCCCGCGACGACCAGCACGAACATGAACGAACCCGGCTCGAAATGGAACTGTTGCGCCTCGCCGCTGGTGAGCCAGGCGGTGTAGAAGACCAGAATGACCGCTGTGATGAGCAGCACTTCGCGGCCGCTGTGCAGCAGCGAACTTTCGGCCAGCAGAAAATAGAACAGCAGTAACGGAAGGGCGGCTTCACCAGTCCGGGCGGCCAATACCAGCAGGACCGCAAACAGTAGATCTCCGAATTGGATCCACAAAGCGTAGCTGCGGACCTGCGCCGTGGTTTTGTAGGCCAAGATCAGGCCGCTGTAGATCCCAAAAAGTATCGAAACGAGTGTTTTAAAAAATGAGGTGTTCGACGGGTCGACGAGAACCTCGAGCGTTAGGTACGCCAGCGCCAGCACCAAACGGAGACTGGCAATGCGCGAAAACCGGCGGCTTCGGATGGCAACGTCGCTGGTGAATGTTCCTGTAGGCATCCGTGGTAGCGGGCTGTGCCGAAGGGGTGTGGGACCGGAGCCTGCTGGCCCGCCTATGCAAAGTATTCTACACGACGAGCCGCCGGCTGCAACATTTGTGCCTGACTTGTTTTGGGCCCTCGTCCGCATTTCTCACCGCGTGGCGAGGTGAAGTGCGTGAGAGGCGCGTCAGCGGCCTTCAAAACGCGCCGGGCGCTTTTCGAGGAAGGCCGTCGTGCCTTCCTTGAAGTCATGCGACTGCATGCAAAGTTTCTGCTCGATAGCTTCCTGATCAAGGGTCTCCGCAAGAGAATGGGTTTCGCCAAAGTTGAGGTTTCGCTTGATGCCCGCGAAGGCCAGAGCAGGCCCGGCGGCCAGCTTGCCCGCTATCTCGTCGACAACAGAGTCAAGTTCTTCAGGCGCAACGACCCGGTTCACCAGGCCGAGTTGCAGTGCTTTTTCCGCGCCGAAGACCTCGCCCGTCACCATCAGCTCGAAAGCCTGGGCGTAGCCGACCATTCGCGGCAGGACGTAGCTGCTGCCGCCGTCGGGAACCAGGCCGATTCGTGAAAAGACCTGCCCGAATCGTGCCTTCGTGCTGGCAATGCGAATGTCGCATGCGAGCGCGTAGTTGCATCCCACCCCCGTGGCTACGCCTGGGACTCGAGCAATCACCGGTTTCGGCATCTCCCGCAAGGCCCGGATCGCGGGATTGGTGATCCGCTGAAGAAACTCGGCTACGTCGCTATAGCCGCCGTCATCAGACCGCATCTTCTTCACGTTCGCACCCGAACAGAAGGCATTGCCGGCTCCCGTGATGATCACGACCCGGCTCTCATCTGTCGCCGCTTCCTGGACCAATTCGGCGAAACGTATCGCCATGGGCCGGTCAACCGCGTTGAGCGCCTCCGGGTCGTTTATCGTGATGCGTTTGATGCCGTTGTCTTGGCTAACGAGTATTCGATCGGATTCACTCATGGATTTTCCTCTTGGCGTTGCCTCGCTGCCCCTGATTTCAGGGAGCGGGTCTCGGTTTCGACCGTCTGTCCCGCCACCGCCCATCGACGCCGCGAAACGGCAAAGCCAATAGCTTATCACGCCTTTTACCGCCGAATTCTGGTATCCTCTTTGTTTCCCGCGCAATGCCGCCGGTGCGGGATTTCACAAGGAGGTTTTTTTGGATTCGCCGACACTTAAGATCACAGATGCCCGAACCTCGAAGGCCTATCAGCTTCCGATTGAGAACAGTACGGTCAAAGCGCTCGATCTGCGCCAGATCAAAGAAACCGCCGACGAGTTCGGCATGATGGCCTACGATCCGGGCTTCACCAATACCGCCTCCTGCACCAGCCGAGTCACCTACATTGACGGTGAGAAAGGCATACTGCGCTATCGCGGCTACCCGATCGAGCTATTGGCTGAACATTGCACCTATACGGAAGTGGCTTATCTGCTTCTCCACGCTGAACTCCCCACCAAGTCCGAGCTGGCGTCGTGGAACAACCAAATTCACCATCACACGATGGTCCACGAAAATATCAAGAAGTTTATCGATGGATTCCTGTATGACGCACATCCGATGGGCATGCTGGTCTCCACTGTCGCGGCCATGTCGACTTTCTATCCCGACGCGAAAGACATTCACAGCCGCTCGAACCGCCGGAAGCAACAGTTGCGCCTGATCGGCAAGATGCCGACGCTGGCCGCCTATGCCTATCGCCACAGCCTGGGGTTGCCGTATGCCTACCCGGACATCGATCTCAGCTACACAGAGAGCTTTTTAAACATGCTCTGGAAGAGAACCGAGCTGAAATATAAATCAAGTTCCGTGCTGGCCAAGGCGCTCGACGTACTCTTCATCTTGCACGCCGATCACGAACAAAACTGCAGCACCAGCACCATGCGCACCGTCGCCAGCGCTCATGCCGATCCCTACATCAGCACTTCGGCGGCCGCGGGGGCTCTCTATGGGCCTCTCCACGGCGGTGCGAACGAAGCCGTGCTGCAGATGCTCGACGAGATTGGTTCCATCGAGCACATCCCAGCGTTCATTAACGAGGTCAAGGCCGGTGAACGGCGGCTCATGGGATTCGGGCACCGTGTTTACAAAAATTACGACCCTCGCGCGCGTATCATCAAAAAGATCGCGGACGAGGTCTTTGAGGTTACCGGCAAGAATTCCAAAATTGATTTGGCCATTGAACTCGAAAGAATCGCACTCGAGGACGATTATTTCGTCAAGCGCAAGCTCTACCCCAACGTCGATTTCTACTCCGGGATCATCTACCAGGCGATGGGATTCCGGCCCGAAATGTTCACCGTGCTGTTTGCGATTCCGCGGACCTCGGGCTGGCTGGCGCATTGGGAAGAACTCATGGGCGATCCGGAAAGACGCATCACGCGTCCGCGGCAGGTCTATTTGGGACCCGAGGAGCGGGAGTTTGTCCCAATCGATGAGCGTCTCGAGAAAATGCAGAGTTCACGACCGTAATGGCGAGCCACTGCAGCATCTAAAACGTTGAAAACGCAACAACAGAGATGAAATGAGGAGGCTCGTCATCCGCAAGATTTCGTCATGATCGGAGAGTTGCCTCTCAGTGCTAGGATGGCTCCATGCAAACCCGCGTGAAGCTACCGATTCAACTCGCCGCATTGCTGCTACTCTCTAGTGTCATGTGCGCTGAAACGCATCATTTCGAACCCGTCGACTACCAC
>Ga0114996_10009810_pt1 | contig 10433 bp, 9 predicted proteins | sample ArcticOcean_MG_C_4_FD_87039 | JGI IMG/M metagenome (GOLD analysis project Ga0114996, IMG submission 87039) | Marine microbial communities from western Arctic Ocean - ArcticOcean_MG_CB4_134 | ecosystem: Environmental > Aquatic > Marine > Oceanic | place: Arctic Ocean: Canada Basin | collected...
AACGCTTTTGCAATGGCAATGCCGCCACCAAACAGAATTAACATTCCCCAGGGAATGCGGCCTGCCGTCTCCCAGTCCAGTAGTCGACTGCCTTTCCCGTTAGGTATCAGGAACATTGCTACTACCGCCAATAAGGCAACGCTAGCGTCGTTTGCGCCAGGGACATCGAGCCAGGTTTTCCAGCCACCGAAAGGTTGACTCCTGGTTATCCATGCAAGCGCGGTGAAGGCGAAAACGATAAATACCCGTCGTTCTTCCGTTTGCCATGCCCCGACCTTTGGCATATCAACCTGCCCCTGATGGTTTAGCCGCCTGGTTAACCACAACGCAATAATGGGCACAAAGATCAGCACGACAGGAACACCCCAGCTCATCCAGGTTAAAAAGCCGATTTCGATGCCGGTGTTCTGCTGATAGATTTCCCGGAAGACCAGGTTGGGTGGTGTGCCTATGGGTGTACCTATTCCACCAACACTGGCTGCGTAGGCAATACCAAGGAGTAGGGGAATGGCAAGATTGTCATCATCAGACCTTTCGATCACAGCAAGTGCGACCGGTAATAACATCAGGGTAGTCGCGGTGTTCGATATCCACATGCTCAGGACTGCTGCGGCAGCCATAAAGCCAAACACGAGTCTGCGACTGCTGTTGCCGCCGAACAGGTTAACCATGCCAAGAGCAACCCGCCTGTGCGCGCCGCTTTTTTCCATGGCTGTGGATAGAATGAAACCACCCATTAGGAGTAGTACCAGTGGCGAGCCATAGGATTCGCCAATCTGCGCAGGCGTCAGTACACCAATGATTGGCAGAGTAGCGAGCGGGATAAGGGAGGTTGCGGGTATGGGTATGGGCTCGAAGATCCACCAGACCGCACAAATAACCGTAATTGCGGCAGTCCAGCACGCAGTTGCCTGCCAGCCGAAACCCTGAAGGGTAAAAAAGGCGACCGCCGCAAGGAGCGGGCCGAGTGTTAAGCCGATAAAATTTTTAGATAAGGTCATGGAATGCCTTTGACCAAAAAGCTGGGATTATACACACTAGGTGAATTGTCCTTTAGTAGAACTGACCCCAGAGCAAAATATGACTGAAACTCTTTACTGGTACGATCTGGAAACCACTGGAATTGATTCGCTCCTGTATCGGCCCTTGCAGTTTGCAGGGGTCAGGACCGATCTGGATCTAAATGAAATTAAACCGCCGCAGAACTTCCTGGGCAGGCCTGGTACCGATGTTCTGCCGCAACCGGAAGCGTTGCTGGTCACCGGTATCAGTCTGGTCGAGATTCAGGAAAAAGGCATATCCGAGCGTGCGTTTACAGAAAAGGTGCTTGAACAATTCAACCAGCCCCAGAGCTGCGTCGTTGGTTTTAATAGCCTCAGGTTTGATGACGAGTTTACGCGACAGATGTTGTATCGAAACTTTCACGATCCGTATGCCCGTGAATGGCGAAACGGCAATTCACGCTGGGATGTGATTGATCTCTTTCGCGCGGCCTATGCGCTGCGGCCCGAGGGTTTTAACTGGCCGAAAAAGGATAATGGGTCGCCGAGTTTCAAGCTTGAAGACATGGCCCGTGCCAATGGGCTGGCGCATATTGATGCCCATGATGCACTGGCAGATGTCAGGGCGACTATTGAGATCACAAAGCGCCTTCGGGCAGCACAACCCAAACTTTACGATTTCATGTTCCGGCTCAGGGGCAAAAAGGCCGTGTTGCAGCAGTTGTATCCGCTGGGTAAGAACCCGATTGTGCACGTTTCATCCATGTATCCGGCATCCAGGGGTTGTACGGCGCTGGTGATGCCGATCTGCCAGCACCCAAGCAACAACAATGGGATTATCTGCTTCGATTTGTCGCAGGCACCGGAAGCCCTGATATCCGCCTCTGCAGCTGAACTGGCGCGACTCGTCTTTACGCCCAATGACCAGCTTGAAGAAAACGAGCAACGGATTGCATTAAAAACGATTCATATTAATCGATGTCCTTTTGTTGCTCCCCTTGCAACCTTGAATGATGAGTGCGCTGGGCGGCTTGGGATCGATCGGAGCCAGAGCGAATCGCGGGCAATCCAGTTGATGGGGGTTGCAGGGCTGGTTGAAAAGATCCAGGAAGTCTACGGCAGGAACCATTATGCGGATTCGGAAGACCCTGATTTTCAGCTCTACCAGGGCGGCTTCTTCTCGGATGGGGACCGGAACACCATGTCTGAGTTACTCGCAGTTCCCCCGGAGCAACTCGGAAGCTTTGAGGGTCGGTTTCAGGATGATCGCCTGGATGAAATGTTGTTCAGGTTTAGGGGAAGGAACCATCCAGAGTTGTTCAATGAAGCCGAATTAATTCAATGGCGAGCATTTTGTGCCGAAAAATGGTCAGGCGGACAAGCGATTGATGAGCTTGAGCTGAGGGTCAACAAATTGGAACAAGGCCTGGAGGATGCAGCGAAAACGGTTCTGGCTGAATTGAGAGACTATCTTGTTGAGCGACGAAGCGAGTTAGTCGACAGTTAATCGGCATCGAAACGGAGGTTACCGGTGACTTATCGTGGCCGATCAAAGAAAAGCGGCTGATTGAGTTAGAAATGTTTCTGCGTGCTTCAGCCGGCTCAATCCCGGCCTGATCGATGTTGTTGTGCCGAGCCGAATTTGGCTAGTGTTCGGTTGGGTCTAGAATGAAATTGGCGCTAGAATGAAAAAGCCTCGCAAATCCGGATGAACTGATACCCACCCTTCGATAATCGTTTGTCCCGTCGATAATAGATGCCAAATGTCAGCGGGATCGTTGAAAAAGACAAGTGATCAATGATGCCGAGTTCGGGCTGCTCCGCCAGGATTTTGTCATCCAGGTAAGTCATGCCAAGGCCCTGATTGACCAGCGCAAGTCTTAATTCAAGGTCGTTAACTTCCCAAATAGTGCCGAAGCTGTCGCGAAGCTTGTCCAGTGTAGGGCGCAGATCCGGATCATCCAGTTGCGAGACGATTAACGGGTTGTCGTGCAGGACATCCTCAGCAGATGCACCGGGTTTGATTTTGTCTTTACGAACAACCAGGTGTCTTGTTTCTTCAAACAGCGGAATCGTCCTGAATCGGTCGGGCATGGTTTGTTGGAAAGGCCCCAGACCCAGCTCCCACAATTCGGAACTAACGGCGGTGATGATCTGGCGGCTTGGGAGTACCGAAATCTTTATTCGGGTTAGAGGATGTGTGATACAAAACTTGTCTACCAATGACGCACCAAACAGGTGATTGACGGTGCTGTTCATCGCGAGGTGCAAAGTTGAGAGCACACCATTTTTAATATTACTCAGATCAGAGAGAACTGTATCTTCTTCAGAAAGAACCGTTTGTGCGTAGTGTAAGAGACGTATGCCTGCTTCGGTCAGCTGGAGTGGTTTACGCTGAAACAGAAGCGTGTCCAGCTTGTGCTCAAGGTTTGCAACAGTCTGGCTGACCGCGGATTGGGTAACGAATAGTTTTTCCGCGGCACGGTTGAAGCCGTTCTCTTCGTAGACCGTTTTAAATACGCGGATCTCGTGAGTTTCCAGGTGAACCGGCATGCTGCCACCACTAATTATTTGGACCCTTAGTTTACCGTGCGGGATGCCGCATGCAATTTATTAGTATGGTTGATTGGTTGATTAGCTTATGCGATATCTGCTTATCTTATCTGCGCGTTAGTCAGTTTAAGTATCCAGGCTTGCTGTTACGCCGTAATAATCTCTGACAGTTTTATTAAGTGGAGAAGAAGGTGAGTCCTGTTCCAGGACTGGAAGGTGTTGTTGGAGAAAGTCGCCTCGGGTTTAACGCAGGGCGCCGAGTGGCCCCGGGTCTTTGTAGAATCCGCTGAGTACTCGATACAGGTTGAAGGCGTCTCGGGTTCCGGCCAGCTCCCGTATTGAGTGCATGGCAAATGTAGGCACGCCGACATCCAGAGTACGAACACCGAGCTCCTTGGCGGTAATCGGCCCGATGGTACTGCCGCAGGCCATATCCGCTCGATTAACGAATTCCTGGCATTCAATTTTCAGGCCCTGGCAAAGTGCCTTGAAGTAACCTGCAGTTTCGCTATTGGTTGCGTAACGCTGATTTGCATTGAACTTTATTGCAGGTCCTTTATTGAGGATTGGACCGTGGTTAGTCTCGTGTTTTGTTGGGTAGTTGGGATGCACGCCGTGAGCATTGTCAGTAGATATGAGTAACGAATTTGCAAGGGTGCGAATTTTTGAAGTTTCGCTTGGCGTAATTCTGGCCAGCACATCCTTGAGGAATGTACCGCCTGCGCCGGAAGTTGATGCGCTGCCTACCTCTTCGTGATCATTGCAAACCAACAGGCTGCTGACTGAATCGTCTGCTGTTAGTAGGCTTTGAAGACCTGTGAAACAGCTCAGCAGGTTGTCCAGTCGAGCGCTGGCAAGAAAGTCGTTCTGTAGCCCGATTACCTGGGCGGGATTAGTGTCGTAGAAGCATAGGTCCGTGGCAAGGATCTCTCCACCCTGGGTGGCTTCATCAAGAACACTCGCCAGTGAAAACGCCTCGTCCTCGTTAAGCAGTATGGGTGATAGGTCGGTCTCAGGATTGATGGTTCTTTCCTTGTTCGCGTCTCTGTCAAGGTGGATGGCCAGGCTCGGGATTACGGCGATGGGTTTTTCCAGGTTAACCAGTATGCTCGTCACCTGGTCTTTGGTGTTTTTGAACGTGACTCTGCCCGCCAGGCTCAGGTCGCGGTCAAACCAGGGGTTCAACAACACGCCACCGTAAACTTCCACACCCAGCTGCTGATAGCCCTGGCTTTTTCGTTCAGGTAGAGGCTTTACTTTCAGGCAGGGGCTGTCCGTGTGTGCACCCACCATCCTGATGCCTGTTTCTTCCAATGAGCCGCGGCCAATGACAAAAGCCACAATAGAAGAGTCGTTGCGAGTGACAAAGTACTTACCAGTAGGTGTGTCCCACTTATTCGATTCTTGCAGTTCGTTGAACCCGTTTTTGGTAAGAATTGCGGCCATATTCTGTGTGGCATGAAATGGCGTTGGTGAGGAGTTCAGGAAGTTTATGAGTTGTTGGTTGAAATCTGCGTTGTTCATGTCGTGTTATGTTGCCTGGAAGCCCCGTATTCTAGCAGGGATTGAAGAGACTCACCCATTTCGTTGCACCTTCTCGAACAGCTAATGTACAATCTATCTTGCGCCGATTTGATGTCAGCTTGCGGGCGCTTTAGAAATGCCGCTAAAGAGGGATAACCTGCTGTAGCGGCGTGCTCGGTGGGTTTTTTTGTTAGGGAGCTTAAGAAAATGGGATTCACTTCAAAAATTGTTCATTCGGATCGACGCGATCCGATCGAGCATGGATCTATCCATAAGCCTATACACACGGCAGTGACCTATGCCTATGATGACGCGCGTGATCTTGCGGCGGTTTTTCAGGGTAAAAAGAGTGGCTACACCTACGGGCGTCAGGTTAATCCAACCGTGACGGCGCTGCAGGACAAAATCACGCTGATGGAAGAAGGTATTGCCACCGCAGCGTTCGGTACTGGAATGGCAGCAATCGGTACAACGCTATTTGCATTGCTTCGTCGTGGCGATCATTTTATTTCTTCTTCTTATTTGTTCGGCAATACCAATAGTCTTTTCAACACGTTTGCAACACAGGGTATTGAAGTGACGTTTGTCGACGCAACGTCTTCTGATGCTGTTGCGGCAGCAATACAGCCGAATACCAAACTAGTCTTTGTGGAAACGATAGCCAACCCACGAACCCAGGTTTCCGATCTTATAGGAATCGGTGATCTGTGCCGCGAACATAAGCTGATTTACTTTGTGGACAACACGATGACCACGCCGTATCTTTTTCGCCCCAAAGATGTAGGCGCAAGCCTTGTTATTAATTCTCTGACAAAGTACATCGGCGGGCATGCGAATGCACTGGGTGGTGCAGTAACAGAAACCGGGTTGTTCGACTGGTCGAGCTTTACCAACTTGTATGATAACTATAAGAAAGGCGATGTGAGTGGGTGGGCGATTCAGCAGATTAAAAAGAAAGGCCTGAGAGACCTGGGTGCTTCACTTGGTCCTGAAGCTGCTCATCATATTTCAGTAGGCTCCGATACCCTGGCGCTCCGCATGGATCGAATTTGTGGAACCGCGCAGCGGTTAGCCGAGTACCTGGATGGCCATGAGAAGGTCAGGAAAGTTTACTATCCCGGTCTGTCTGCTCATCCTGAGCATGATCGCTCTGCGTCTTTATTCCGCCATCATGGCGGGATATTTAGCATCGAGCTGGTTGACGATGTGGACTGTTTTGATTTTATTAACAAACTGGATCTTGTGATTTGTAGTAGCAACCTGGGCGACACCAGGTCGCTCGCGATACCGGTCGCTCATTCGATCTACTTTGAAATGGGCGCTGAACGAAGGGCTTCTATGGGAATTGATGATTCCCTTGTTCGGTTCTCTATTGGAATCGAGGAACTTGACGACCTGCTTGCAGATTTTGAGCAAGCACTTGCGTAACTTTTAACTTGAACAAGCATCATAGAACGGAGCAATCATGACTGAAGCAGTTATGAACACCGATTTACCATTGGGTAATAAACGAACAGGAAAAGTCCGTGACCTGTATGACATGCCACTCGCTGATGGTGGAGACGGAATTCTTATTGTGGCGACTGACCGGGTTAGTGTCTTCGACGTGGTTCTGGGCAATGGAATACCGGGGAAAGGTGTATTGCTAACTCAGATTTCGAAGTTCTGGTTTGACTTTTTCAGCAACGATTATGCGCATCATCTGGTGTCCACGGACCCGTCAGACATCGACGGCCTGACAGATGAACAGCGTCAGTTGCTAGAGGGCCGAATCATGATTTGCCGTAAAAGCGAAGTCGTCCCTATTGAATGCATCGTTCGGGGATACCTGACCGGCAGTGGTTACAAGGACTATCTGAAGACAGGCGAAGTTTGTGGCATTGCACTGCCGGAGGGCATGACTAATAGTGACAGGATTGAAGCGCCGATCTTTACGCCTTCCACAAAGGCGGAAGAGGGCCATGATGAAAACATCAGTTTTGAGACGGCTGCTGACACCGTTGGCCAGGATGTCATGGAGAAAATCCGGGACACGTCCATGGGTATTTACGAGAAGGGTCGCGAATATGCGCTGGGGCGTGGAATCATTATTGCAGACACCAAGTTCGAGTTTGGCTGGAATAAAAACCGTGACATCGTTCTAATCGATGAGGTGCTGACCCCCGACAGTAGCCGTTTTTGGCCCGCGGATGATTGGGGGCCTGGCCGGGAACAAAACAGCTTTGATAAACAGTATGTCCGTAACTACACGGAAACTCTCGTCACCGCGGGAGAGTGGGACAAAGAGTACCCGGGACCAGTGCTGCCCGATGAAGTCATCGACAATACGTTGGCGCGCTACGATGAAGCATTACATCGCCTCACGGATTAACCCGGCTGCACAGTTCTATTTAAACTTTGATGAGATTGTGAGCATCATCTGCTTGAAGCGTTCCAGTACAGTGTGTTCTTTGGTGTGTTGGAATTCACCGGCATCGAAAAGATGCCGTAACAGACGGGGTAGGCTTCGAACTTGATGTGGTACTGGTCCTTGTCGACCATGGCTAACATGGTTTGTGCGCAGCGGGGGCATTCAATATCCCTCATTGCTGCATATTTTGGGTCAACCTGTTCGAATTCGCTATGGCACTTTGGGCAAAGCGTATTAAATTTCCTGGGCTGATCAGTCAGCGTAACAAACGCCAGTACCGCCCAGGCCACAGTATCCATTAGGGACCTTGGCGAGATACTGTTGGTGGTAGTGCTCGGCATAGTAAAACTGAGGGGCAGGGGAAACTTCCGTCGTAATGGCAGGAAATCCTTGTTCTTCGAGTCTGTTTTGGAATAACTCCTGGCTTCGCAGTGCATTTTCAAGTTGCTCATCCGAGAACGTGTAAATTCCAGAGCGATATTGCGTGCCGACGTCATTTCCCTGCCGCATACCCTGTGTCGGATTGTGGCTCTCCCAGAAAGTTTGTAACAGGGAGGCATAACTCACGACCAAAGGGTCAAATACCACCAGTACGACTTCGTTGTGGCCGGTCATGCCAGAGCAGACTTCCTCATAGCTGGGGTTAGGTGTGCTCCCGCCCGAATAACCAGCGGCCGTCACATAAACGCCTTGCTGTTCCCAGAAGCAACGCTCTGCTCCCCAAAAACAACCGAGACCAAACATTGCGGTCTGCATAACCTCTGGGAATGGTCCTTTCATCGGTCTGCCATTCACAAAATGCTGTTCGGGTACGGGTAGCTCATCTGTTCGACCGGGCAGCGCCGAATCAGCGGATGGGATTTCCAGTTTCTTGGTGAACAGTCCCATGATGGGTTCTCCAAATTTTTTAGTTGGCGCATTATAGCGTCATTCTGGTGAACTGTAGTGGCTGAAATTCATCGTTTGATAGGTGATATACGTCAAGTTGTCCCTGTTCGACAAACTGGTAAACTTGATTCTTTTAATCCAGGAAGAAACTATGGGCGATTTCAGCAGTGTGAGCCGCGAAGGTGGGCTCACGATCATTACTATTGAGCGACCTGAAGTTATGAATTCTTTGCATCCTCCCGGGAATGCTGAGCTTGCTGAAATATTTGATGATTTTGTGGCTGACCCTGAGCAATGGGTTGCGATTATCACCGGCGCGGGTGACCGGGCTTTTAGTGCCGGAAATGATCTGAAGTATCAGGCGTCAGGTGGTGACATGAGTGGCCAGCCATCATCGGGGTTTGCTGGTTTGACCAAAAGATTCGATAACCCCAAGCCTGTTATTGCCGCAGTGAATGGCGTGGCAATGGGGGGATGTTTCGAAATCGCCCTCGCATGCGACCTGATCATCGCCTCAGACAATGCCATCTTTGCGTTACCTGAACCTCGTGTAGGTCTGGCGGCGTTGGCGGGTGGTGTTCATCGCCTTCCAAGAGAGATTGGCATGAAACAGGCGATGGGAATGCTGTTAACCGGTCGGCGTGTTAGCGCAGAAGAAGGAAAACAGCTGGGTTTTGTCAACGATGTGGTGCCAGCAGGCGAGGTTCTTGAAGGCGCGAAGAAGTGGGCCGGGCTGATTCTTGAATGCGCACCGCTGTCGGTTCGTGGTAGTAAACAGGCTGCCATGGACGGTATGAATGCAGACTCTTTGGAAGCGGCTATCAATGGCAAGTATGAGCAGATTCAGGCTATGTACAAAGGTTCTGATTTTGTAGAAGGGCCCCTCGCATTTTCCGAAAAGCGTGCCCCGAACTGGAAAGGGGAATAGCCTTAAATTTTGATCGGGTAATCTGCCTCTTCCAGAAAGTTGAACACCTTAGGCGCGCTAACGGTTTCTGGATCGTCGGGCTGATTGTGTCTGCTATTTTCTTAATTTGGGGCAGGGTATCATGGCCGCTTTGTTCAATATTGGCGAGACTCAGGGAGACTCCGAATGACAAACGGTTTGCAAATTGGGGTGTTAACAGTATCTGATACTCGTACGCTGGAAAACGATACTTCTGGCCAGTATCTGTGTGATTCGCTGCTGGAAGAAGGCCATCTTCTGGCGCAAAGACTGATCGTTATTGATGACATGTACCAGCTTAGGGCTGCCGTTTCCAACTGGATCGCTGACAGTGCTATTGAAGTGGTACTGGTGACGGGTGGAACGGGCTTTACCAGCCGTGACTCGACCCCTGAAGCCCTCACGCCATTGTTCGATGTAGACATCACCGGCTTTGGAGAGCTTTTCAGGCAACTTTCCTATGAGGAGATCGGTACATCAACCATCCAGTCCAGGGCTTTTGCGGGGATCGCAAACAATACGGTCGTATTCTGTATGCCCGGGTCTACCGGCGCGTGTAAAACTGCCTGGAACGGTGTTCTCAAAGACCAGCTCAACATAGAGCATCGGCCGTGTAATTTCGCCGAGTTGATCCGAAAGGGGAGTCATTGATTGTGTCACTAAGGCCTGTTGATGAAGTGGTGGATCAGTTAATGGATCTGGTCAAACCGACAGGAAAAAGTGAGCTTAGAACCATTGATAAAGCGGTAAATTGTTGTGCCGCTAAAGATATTCAGTCACCGATTAATGTTCCTCCCGCTGATAATAGCGCAATGGATGGTTACGCGATCGCCTATGCAGATGCCAACCTGCAAACCAGCTACCGTGTGTCAGGTCGGATTCCTGCGGGATATGTGGGTTCGCGGTTAGAGCCTGGCACTGTCGCCAGAATATTTACTGGCGCTGAAATTCCGGTCGGTGCAGATACCGTTGTGATGAAGGAAAACACAGAGCTGGGTGGCGACGAAGTTAAGCTTCTGTCGCTTCCCGATCAGTTCATTAATGTAAGGTCGAAAGGGCAAGATATACAGGCTGGTTCTTTGATCATCCGCAAAGGAGATCTATTGTCGGC
>Ga0114996_10009811_pt1 | contig 10433 bp, 7 predicted proteins | sample ArcticOcean_MG_C_4_FD_87039 | JGI IMG/M metagenome (GOLD analysis project Ga0114996, IMG submission 87039) | Marine microbial communities from western Arctic Ocean - ArcticOcean_MG_CB4_134 | ecosystem: Environmental > Aquatic > Marine > Oceanic | place: Arctic Ocean: Canada Basin | collected...
GATCGAAACTCATCCCGGTACCCGGCCTACCACCGGCTCGACGTGAGCTTCCGCCGGACCTTCGAGAAGTCATGGGGCTCGATCACCCCTTATGTGAACCTCGTCAACGTATACAACCGGCGGAACGTGCTTTTCTACTTCTTCGAGTATGAGCGTAGCCCCGCTGTGAGATCGGGTGTATCGATGTTTCCGGTGCTGCCCACATTCGGCGTGGAGATGCGGTTCTGATGCGGGACTTGCTCCGCTTCTTGTGCCTCGCAGCCCTCGCCCTCCTGGTCAGCTGTGACCTCGAGGAGATCACCATCATCGAAATCGAAGATGTGGTGATCGCCGAGATCTACGTGAATCTCGCGGAGGACCCGACCGAGAACGAGATCCGGGCCTATCTGCACCATACGGTCGGCGTACCCGGATCGGGTGTCGACGAGCTCCCGAATGCGTTGATCGTAGTGCGCCGCCCCGATGGCCTCATGCTCGACCTGGTGGAGAACGCGATCGACGCGTGCCTGGAGCCCTTGCCGACCGTAGGGTCGGGCGTCTGCTTCCTCGCCGATCCCGCTCAGACTCCGAACCTCAGCCCGGGCGACCTGCTCGAGGTCGAGGTCACATTCTCGGATGGAGGAACCCTTCTGGGGGCTGCACGCGTGCCGTCGTCTTTCCAGGTCGACGGCATATCGACGACGTGCCGGCTCGACTCCAACACACTCCTACCCCTCCACTGGTCTCGCTCGGAGGGGGCGTGGGCCTACGTGAACGAGACGTCGATTGCGGGTCTGCCCGAGGCGCTCGAGCCAGAGGGCATCGTGGTGGAGGAGGACCCGCTCAATCTTCTGGGCCTCTCCATATCGGACCAGGACACGACAATCGTCTTTCCGAGTGAATTCGGGATCTTCGACCGTTTCGACTTGAACCAAGACCTGGCGACCCGGCTGCAGGATGGGCTGCCGCCTTCGACGACGGCGGAGGTGTCGATCACGGCGGTCGAGGGGAACTACGTGAACTGGGCACGGGGCGGGAACTTCAACCCGTCCGGACAGGTGAGGGTGCCGAGCCTCCGAGGGGACGGTACTGGCGTTTTCGCCGCGACGGTGAGCCGGCGCTTTGTCGTGGTCAGCTTGGATCAGGGTCCTCTGCCGGAGTGCCCGATCCCGAATCCGTCGTAGCCTGCCCCCAGCCCGAGTCCCCAGCCCGAGTTGTGCCGCAAGGCGGCCGCCCCAAGCCACTCGTCAAGAAGCTGAAAGGCACGTAACATTGCTCGGATGTGAGCCGATCCGTGCCTGGAATGGGACCCGGTGGTTCATGCACCAACCGCGGCGATAAACGCCGGCAGGAGGATTTCATGATCAAGTTGATGAGAAAAATCGTTTTGAGCAGCGTCTTTGTCGCAACTGCTTTCACCCTGGCCGCGATGGGCGTACAGGCGCAGCAGAGCCTGTCCATCGAGCAGGTCAAAGACGGGCTCTATGCCATCATCGGTAACGGCGGAAACGTCGGCGTACGTGTTACGTCTGAAGGAGTGATTCTGATCGACGATAAATTTCCGCAAGACTTCGCCGAGATCCAGGAACTGATTGGCACGGTAAGCGATCAACCCGTCAGATACGTCCTCAATACCCATCATCATGGCGACCACTCAGGTGGCAATGTCGAGTACATCAACATCGCCGAGATCATCGCTCACCAGAATGCCAGAGACAACATGGTGAGAGGCAACCAGGATGCGCCGCCAAGAGTGGTTTTTAGCGATCAAACCGCCGTTTATCTCGGTGGCATAGAGGTCCGAGCTTTTTACATGGGCCGTGGACACACCAATGGTGATGCGGTCATCTATTTTCCCGATCTGAGAACAGTGCATGGAGGTGACCTGCTACATGGCACCGCGCCGTTTATCGACTATGGCAACGGTGGTAGCAGCGAAGGTTGGGTCGCTACGATGAACAACATATTGGCACTGGATTTCGATACCGCGATTCCCGGGCACGGTGCCATCATGGATCGAAGTGACGTGGTGAATTTTCGCAATCAGATGGAAGCGGTTCGCGCCCGAATGGCGGATCTGATCCGGTCGGGTATGCCGAAAAGCCAGGCATCTGATCGCATAAGGACGCAAGAACTCAGCTGGACCATGGCGGAAAATGGCCTGTTCATGCAAAGAAGCATTCCTGGCTTCTACGATGAGATCGCGGCACAGTTGCCGTAGTAGCTAAGCGGCGCTTCCAGGACGCTACTCAGTCAGGTTCAGGGAGGCCGGGCGCAGTCCAGCCTGGCCTGCGACTAGTTCCAGACTGCAGTCGCGACAGCACCTCACTAACATAGTCGTTCGGAGTCGATGCCTTTAGAGAATCCGATGGCTTCTCAGGGGATGGGTCGCGGAGAGCGGCTGCACCGGTCTGGGGGCGGGGAGGTTGCGAAGTTCTCGAGACCGGGCAGGGCTGGATTTCCGGGACACCCGCTGGGGCACCACCCGCTGGGGCACCACCCGCCGGCGCACCACCCACCGGGGCACCACCGGCCACGAACGCGTTCGTAGCCTGCAGGACAGCCAGGACAGATGCCCGTTCCAACGAATCAACGGAGAACGCTGCACCCGACGACAAGGTCTTGTGACCGTCTACCATCACCTCAACGAGCACCACTACGCCGTCGTCGCCACCCTTCCTGAAGCGACGCACATCCTCGAGCACCAGAGCTACTTCCCTTCCGCCCCGCTGCATGAGCGCACCAACGGCGTCCAGGGTCGCTTCCGCTAGCGGCCGCAAGAGTGCTACACCCCCCCCATCCGCCTCACACCGCCCGTCAAACGAGCCTCCTCCTCCCACGATACGTACGCCGACCTCCCGCTTCCCTCCCATCTTGGCCACGATGTTGAGGTCCACAAGAGTGGGGCGGGACACGTAAGTAGCTGAGGCATTGGCACTGGCCCGTTGAAGGCCGTCGGTGACATCAGTGCCCCCGTTCGCAGGCGTACTCGGCCGCGTGGGCCGGAGAACGCGATCCAACTCCTCTCGGGAAAGGCGGCTCTGGGCCACGGTGATCTGGTCCGACCGGACCCTGAGGTCAAGACCCTCCTCGAGGAGGGTCATCACCACTCGAGAGACTTCCGATTTCGATATTTCCGCCGTGGCCAGAACGTGAATTCGACACCCCTTTACACTGTCGAGGACCATATGGGCTGAAGCGATGGGCCCCGCCGATTCCAGGAGCGACTCGGCCTGTTGACGGAGTATCCCGCCCGAGCCAGCTACTCCAGCTACCTCCACTGGCTCAGTTGGCTCTGTGGCCTCCCTGGGGGGTCGATCTCGCCCCATCGACAATCGGGTGACCCTGCGGGCCGTTGCCTCGAGTGTCGCCCGAATAACTGCCGGGCCGGACGCATCAGTCAACGGCCAAGAAGCGATCAGCGGCACCGCATGCCCAGACATCGTTACGACTACCACCACGACGCGCGAGGCACTGAGTGAAAATTCGGATACGCTCTCGAGCGCAAGGGTCGGCCCGCCTCCGTTGGATGCGAATCGAATGTAGGACCCAAGAGCACTCAGGGTGGCCAAGGCCGGTACCCGATTTCTTCCTGGAAGGTTGGCTTTCCCTGACGCCCCTCCGGCAAAACGATGGCCCGCGAGCCCGAGAGTCAACTCGACTCCGATGACCCCAGGGCTAACGTCACTCACCTGGTGAGTTAAGAGCCTGGGGGAGCCATTTTCGGTCGTAGTTGGGTCGGCCGCTACAGGGTCCTCGTTTACCCTGGACTGGAGGTAAGGCGACTCGTCGCCCACCGACGCTACTTGGATATTGAAGAAGGCTCCAAGCGGGAACTCGGCGGCGTCCTCGTCGAGCGCAGCACGTACTGCCTGGAGAATTTCTGATACGGGCGGATCTTCGCCAACAACAAGGCGCACCTCCGTCGCACGATCGGTGTCACCCTCTATGGAGGCGAAAAGCACCCCCGGCAACCTCATCAGAAGGCGCTCAGCCCCCACTATCCTGGTCAAAGAATTCCCCACTCCCGGACGCCCCCAAAGCAACGGTCCTAAAGGTAGGAGGCCTTGATTCTTGGGACAGAATCGGGTTTATGCAAGTTTGCGTAAGTGGAGGTTCCCGCACATGGTGTACGGGCTTGAATTTGAGCCCCAAGCCGCGAGGCTGAGAATCCAATCATCCCGTCCGGCAGACCGTCGCTAAGCTAAGACGCTCGCCCGGACCCATGGATCATCTCTGATCTCGAGTCTCGAAGAACCTCCGCAGTCCGGGGTCGTTGACGGCGGGGACAAACCTCTCGCGGTCGGTCCAGATCCGCTTCCGTGTGACGTCGGTCCCGCTCGAATCCGTATAGGCCACCGCGAGCGCCACGACCTCTTCAACCGGGAACGGCGAACTCGACGCCTGCCCGGCGAGATCATCGTAACTGGGGTCGTCCGAGGCAATCGACAGGGAGAGTTGCTGGACCAAAGGTTCGAGTTGGGGCTGAAGGTTCATCCCCTGATACAGCCACATCACGTTACGCATGCCGATGCGCTCGTCGGCCGATTGGATTTCAATCAAGTCCTGCGGATCGGGGCTCGGCAGGTTTCCCTGTACGCTACGTGCCAGGACCGTCCAGACCTGGGGGCCATCCTCGTTGAGAACGACCACCCCATCTCTGCGTGCGATCAGGTCGCTCGCTCGGCCCGGAGTCTCGAAGTACGTTCCGACCGGGAGTGTGATCACCATCGGTTCGGGCCTGGTCCTCCTGAGCGTAAGGTTGACCGTCTCCAGTCCCAGGTTCGAGGAAATTACCTCGATATGGCCTGCGTTGATGGCCGGGAGCAGGTCGTAAGCCTCGATAACCGACCGGGGTTCGACCCCAGCGGTGCCGTCCCGAGTGGGTTCAAGGATGAACAGGTGTTGGCTCGGCAGGAACTCGTGAAGGTCGACCAGATCGAACCCCGCCGGTCCCCACTCGTTGAGGACTTGGCGAACCGACATCCGGTGATCACCCTTGATGTGGTCGCCCGTGCCGTCCTCGACCCGATACTCGAGCAGAGCCACCCTTCCGTCGGGCTTCAGCGCCTGGCGCATCTTGGCGAGCATGGCCTCGTGGTCCCCGAACTCGTGATACACATCCACGAGCAGGATCCAGTCGATCTCGCCCTCGGGAAGCTTCGGGTCATCAAATTCGCTCAGGACGGGCACAACGCCGGTAACACCCTCCTCTTCGAGGTACCCTTGTAGGATTTCCAGCATCTCGGGCTGGATGTCCACGGCGTAGACCGTGCCCGTCGGAGCCACGAGCCTGGCCATCCTGCGGGTAAAGAATCCGGAGCCGGCTCCGATGTCCGCGACAACGTCGCCGTCTTCGAGGCCCATCATCGCCACCATCGCGTCGGGCATCTCTTCCGCGACTCGCTCGGGGCGTTCGAGCCAACCGGCTCCCTGATAACTCATGAAAGGCGCCGCGACGCGCGCGGGGAGCTCCACAGGCGCCACCTGGGCCCAGGCTGAATTCAACCCGGCGCAGAACAAGAGCCCGCCGCATAGGCCCAGAGACAGGCTACGCGCCCAAATACGCGATTCGCGGGGCAAAGGCGCAATCGGATTCTTCACTGATAACATGACAAGCTCCCGTGACGCTCAGGCGTGGATGGTGCGAAGTCAAGTTAAGGCGCACCCGTGGTTTGGCCCAGAGGAGCGCGGATCCCTACTAAAGAAGCTCGAGGGGCCGGTACCTGAGGAAGAAGACACCCTCCCGACCACTGGAGACCACAATCGTCCCGCTCTCGAAAAACGGGTAGTTCGACCAAGATCCACCGAACCCCGGGGAATCGCTCCTCGGTACCGTGTCCAGGAAGCCGACCTCGAAGGGGTTCAACGGGTCACTGACGTCCAGGATGCGTAGCCCGCTCGTGTAGTTCGACTGGTACATCAGATTGCCCTTGATATACAGGTTATGGTCGCTCGAGAAGACCTCGCCGAAGTGCTCCTTGGCGAGGATCGGATCATCGAGGTCGGCCACATCCCAGATCATGGTGCGTGCGCCCTCCCACTCCGACGTGCTATCGCGTTGTGCAGAGAGCTCATCAAGCTCGTCGCTCAAGAAGAAATACCGTTGGTCCTCGGTAAGCCAACCCTGGTGCGCGTAAGCTACGTCCGGGTAGGTGGCGATCGAGATCGAGATGGGATTGTCCTTGTCGGTCACATCGGCAATAGAGAGCGCAGTCTCGTTGGAGCCAAAGCAGATCTCCCTTCCAACGTGCTCGGCGTCCGGACCCTGGTAGATGACGCACTGTGCGTCGTGCGTGTAACCCGTTCCTGCACGCCCGGTCGTGTTGTCCTGGAAGCACCCGACGAAGGTGGGTTCCGTTGGATCGTTGATATCGATCATGTGGAGCCCACCACCGCACGTCTCTCCGCCGGAGCCCGAGCCGAGGGCATACGCGATGCCGGTACTCTCATTGATCGCGATGTTGTGAACGCTCGCAATACGCTGGTACAACGCGTCCGGCAGGAACGCCGCCGGCGCCCCATCCACGGCACGTAGTCGCGTGAGGTCGAACACCTGCATTCCGTGCTGGCCGGCGCCATCGGCGACCACGAAGACATGATTGTCGAACACCTTCATGTCCCGCCAGGAGGCCGCCAGAGAACCAGGGGTCTTGCGCAAGCTCCCCAGGTACACGGGACTGGTCGGATCGGAGATATCGACGAACGACGTGCCGTTCGAGCGGCCCACGATCGCATACTCACGTCCCGTCTGTGGGTCGGTCCAGCCCCAGACGTCGTTGGTTCCAATCCCGCGAGTGCCCCCGATCGCAGCGGTGGGGAGGAACGACAGAATGTCCACCCGCGAGCAGCCGAACTGGTCCGCAGTACCACTCTCGCCACAGGCGACCTCACCCCCGCTTATCGCTGGCAGGCCGGGGGTTCCCGGGATCAGGAGCTTGGACTCGGACGCCCAGTAACCCGCCTGCTCCCGCATCACCATCGCCGACCCGAGACCTTCGTCGTCGCCTGGCTGCCCGATAATCGCCAGATCGCCGGCCGTTGCGACCGTGGCCCCAAACCGATCCTCCAAGTCCACATCGATCGAAGGCCCGATCGTACTGGCCTCGCGAAAAACCCCCGTGTCGGCATCGTAAAAGAAGCGGTAAATCCCTCCTCGGCCGCCCGCACCCGGTGCGGACACCCAAAGCTCGCTACCCCGGTCGTGAAATAAATGACCGAAATAGGAATTCGGACGGCGATCGAACGCGGTGAGTGTCGCGCCACGAACCCAGTCGCCCGTGCTACCCGAAGCGGGTGCTGCGGCTGCCGATCGTGTGAACGTGTATACGGTGCCCTCTGCACCGTCGCGCCCCGGGAGTCCCAGAAGTGCCATTCCCTGGAACCAGCCGACGCCAATGGTTCCGGATCCCGGGCGGCCGGGCGCTCCGACGTCACCGGGCTGGGATTCCCCCTCCGCCAGCGCGAGTCGCACCTCCTGGTACCAAGCTCCTTCGTCGTCCCGCGAAAACACGTATGCGGCCCCTGAGAGCCCCTCCCCGGCGAAGGACCCCACGATGAGCCGCTCGCCGTTGTAATCGAGCCCCCAGCCGAAGAATTCCTGCGGTGCGGGTGCCTCGGGCTGCAGCACCGCGCGCTCGACCCAGGCGCCCGTCTCGTCTCGCTCGAAAACCCAAACGGCGCCGACCCCTCCAAAACCGAGGGATGATACGAAGAACATGTTGTCATAGAGCTGACCGAACCGGCCGAACGCTTCCCCCTCGACGAGGCTGTCCGGCTGGACCATCACATCGAACTGCCAATCGGCGCCCTCCCGAGAATAGGACCAAACCGTGCCGGTCGAGTTCTCGTACAGAGTGCCCCCGATCAACAAGGAGCGATCATCCATGGCGATGAAACGGCCGAAGTAGTCGGCACGACCCACAGGCGTCGGCGCCGTCATCGTACCGGTTTGCTCCCATCCGTCGGCAGACTGCCTATAACGGTAGATCGTGGACGCTCGCCTCTGGTTGAGCGGTTCCCCGATCAGGATCTCATCAGCCCCGATTGCGACCGCCGCACCGAATTCCTGCGCTCGAAGGGGGGCGGCGAGCACCAATAACATCACAAGCAACTTGGGAAGTGCCTGCTCACTGCTCCAGAAGAAGTTCTGCTGCATGTGCGTCTCGTAACTGGTGAGGAACGATTACAAATTGTCGAACAGCTCTTCCATGCGCCGCCGGGTCCGTTCGTCGGGCAACCGCCCGATGCCGGCGCCCATGTTGTCAACGAGGTGCTCGGGATCCCCCGTAGCTGGAATGATGACCGTCACCGCCGGATGGGACAGGATGTACTTGAGAAAGAACTGCCCCCAGCTCTGGCAATCGAACTCCGCCGCCCAACCCGGAAGCTCTCGGCCACTCGTCGCACCGAAAAGTCGGCCGACGTTGAACGGCTCGTTCACAATCACCGCCATCCCTCGGTCCTGCGCCAGAGGCAGGAGACGCTCGGCGGCCTCACGCTCCCCGAGCGAGTAGTTGACCTGGACGAAGTCGAGCTCCTCGCGCCGGAGCACCTGCTCCATCTGCTCGTATTGTCGCCCGAAGGACGTGGTCACGCCCACATAGCGCGTGCGACCCTCCTCCTTCGACTGTCGGATCGTCCTCAAATGGATGTCCGTGTCCTGCAAGTTGTGCACCTGGTTCAGGTCGATCCTGTCGCGCCCCCAGCCCTCGAACGACCCCGCCTGCTGATCAAGCCCGGCCTGCAGCCCTGCACGGGTCGAGATCTTGGTGGCGAAGAAGAGGTCGTTCTGGATTTCGAGCTCCTGAACGATCTGGCCGGCTACCTTCTCCGAGGTCCCGTACGACGGCGCCGTATCGAAGAAGCGACCCCCCATTTCGTGGAAAAGTCGCACCACATCACCCAAGCGAACCCACTCCGAGTTCGGCGGGCCCACATTAAATGTGCGCGCGCTACCGAGCCCCACGGCGGGAATCATCTCCCCCGAAGACGGGATCGTACGCATGAGCTGCGGTTGTTGCTGAGCAAAGGCCGGAAGCTCATTCAGCAGCAGTCCTGCCCCGGCCCCCGCGCTGATCTTGAGCATCTCTCGACGCGAGATCTTCATGTTGACACCTCCCAGAACTTCATCTCGTCACCTCGCAGACTGTACGAATCCCTTCCAGCGACGTTCCCAACATGAGATCCGTTGTACCGGATGGGCAAGGTCGGCTTCCCACCGAGCCCCGCCGACCGATCCCGCCATCCCGGGGCCCTGCCATAAGGCCGAAGTTTCTGGAATGAGGAACCGCAGGTCCGAGGCCGGGCCCGGGCTAGAGGTCGTCGAGGCGACATCGTACCTCGTGGGTAATCGCCCAGCCGTCGCTCGACTTCTGGAACGGGTGCGCACCCGCATTCGGGTCCGAAACCTGAGTCCACGCACCGAGAAGACTTATCTCGGTTGGATCGAGCGGTACATCGGCTTTCACGGCCGGCGGGATCCCGCACGAATGGGACGTGCCGAGATCGAAGCGTTCCTGGGCCACCTCGGCGCGGAGTTGGAACTCGGAGCCGCGTCAATGAATCAGGCCGCATCAGCTGTCTTGTTTCTATACCGAGAGCTGTACCAGGAGGAGTACGGAGGACACGACGGCGTGGTGCGGGCCAAGCCGGCGCAATCGCTGCCCCGGTATGCCACACCGGGCGAGGTAGACGCCGTGATAGACCACCTCCCCAGGGTTCCTCGGATGGCCGCCATGTTCATGTACGGTTCCGGGACCAGGCTAGCGGAGACACTCGCGATAAGGGCGAAAGATCTCAACCTCGTAAACCGCGAGCTCACCGTGCGGGCCGGAAAGGGAGCCAAGGACCGGGTGGTACCGATCGCTAGAGGCGCTGTCGAGGAAATCGAACGTCAGCTCAAAGCCGTGGCCCGACTACATACCAGGGACCTGGAGGCAGGAACCGGCTGGGCCCAACTACCCGGAGCCCTGGCACGAAAGGACCCAGGGGCGGGTTGGGAGGTCGCATGGCAGTTCCTCTTCCCCAGCCAGAAGCTGACGGCGGATCCAAGAACCGGTCGAAGAGGCAGACGAGCCGTCCACCACACGACGATTCAACGCGCCATCAAGACAGCCGTGCGAGAAGCAGGCATTACCAAGACGGTGTCGGCCCACGTCCTCCGAGCGTGCTTCGCCACCGAGATGCTCGGCTCCGGCTGCGACCTCTCGATGCTACAACGACTAATGGGCCATGAGAGTCTCAAAACCACGGAGAAATACCTTCACGGCGGGATGAGGGCAGGACGCAACATCGAGAGCCCGCTTGATCGACTTCCGAGTCAGCGGGACTGAAGTTTGCGGATGGACGACGCCGTCCAATTACGTTGGACTACGCAGTCCAAGAGATCATTGAGCGCACGGATAGGAGCCCCGCGATGTCCCAGGCGTGAGGGTTTCCGGGATACTTGTTGC
>Ga0114996_10009813_pt1 | contig 10432 bp, 11 predicted proteins | sample ArcticOcean_MG_C_4_FD_87039 | JGI IMG/M metagenome (GOLD analysis project Ga0114996, IMG submission 87039) | Marine microbial communities from western Arctic Ocean - ArcticOcean_MG_CB4_134 | ecosystem: Environmental > Aquatic > Marine > Oceanic | place: Arctic Ocean: Canada Basin | collected...
CCTCCTCCTATACGGCCCACCGGGTTGCGGTAAAACCCTCATCGCCAGAGCCACCGCCGGAGAAGTAAAAGCCAACTTTCTTTCAATCGGTTTGCACGAGATCCTTAGCATGTGGATTGGAGAGAGTGAGAAAAATCTTCACGAGCTTTTTGACCAGGCACGGCGAAGCCAACCTTCGGTTTTGTTTTTTGACGAAGCAGACGCCATTGCATCCAAACGCTCCGACATGCGGCAAAGTGGCGGCAAACAACTCATAAATCATTTTTTAGCTGAGCTGGATGGAGTTGAATATTCTAACGATGGAGTGTTAATCCTGGCAGCTACCAACGCTCCCTGGCATCTGGATTCCGCGTTTCGCCGACCCGGTCGTTTCGACAGGATAGTATTCGTGCCTCCACCAGATCTCGAAGCCCGGATTACGATTCTTCGTATAATGCTGAAGGATAAACCAGTGGAAGCAATCGACTACGAGACGCTTGGCAAGAAAACGCATGGTTTCACAGGCGCTGACCTAAAGTCAGTCGTAGACATAGCCATCGAGGACAAGTTGGAAACATCCATGAAAACCGGCAGCCTGGAAAAACTCAAAACCAAGGACCTGCAAAAAGCAGCCAAGAAAGTAAAACCCAGCTCGCTCGACTGGTTTGCCACGGCGAAGAATCACGCCCTATTCGCCAACCAGTCCGGACTCTACGACGAAATCCTGGACTACCTCAAAATCAAGCGTTCCTGATGGACGGCTATCTGGATAGAGCACGATTGCTGCTCAGTCAGGGACGACCCACTGATGCTGAAGATTTTGCCCGGAAATCCCTGGAAGAGGCGGGCGAATCGCAAGAAGCGTTCCAAATTTTGACCCAGGCTTATATCCAAATGGACAAAGGCAAGGATGCTGTTGGGTCTGCGCGGGAAGCATTGCGTTTGGATGCCGACGACTACCTATCCCATTTTATGATGGGCTGGGCGTATTTCGCCAACCGTCAGTATAAACAAGCGGAACAACATTTCGTCCAGGCACGAGAAATCTACCCTGATGATGCCGATGTTTGGGGATTTTTAGCACTATTGGAAATCCGAAAATCAGCCTGGGACAAAGCATTGGAATACGCGAATCACGGTCTGTCTCTCAACTCGGAAAATATAAATTGCGTAAATGCCCGCGCTCGCGCCCTCCTGCATTCCAAACGAGGACAGGAAGCGAATGAGACTCTTGAATCGGCACTGGGCCGAGCTCCAGAAAACGCTTCACTGCACTATCATCGAGGTTACACACAGCTGGAAAAAGGGGATTTCGCAGCCTCGATACAATCATTCGGAGAAGCTCTCCGGCTTGAGCCCAACTTCGAGGAAGCGAAAGAAGGCCTGGTTCAAGCCCTCAAGGGCCGTTACAAGATTTATGCGTTTTTTCTGAAATACGCCTTCTTCATGACTCGGCTCACATCCGGTCAACGATACGGAATTTTCATTGGTGGCTACCTAGTCCAGCTGTTTGCAGGCAGATCACTTGCCGCAGCCGGCTATCCCCTGCTCAGCGGACTGGTTTTTGGGCTTTATCTCTTTTTTATCCTATTCACTTGGGGAGCCAGCAGCATTTTTAATGCACTGCTTTTCCTCCACCCGATCGGTCGTCATGCACTGAACGTGCGGGAAAAGCGAATCGCGATCGCTGTTAATACTAACATTCTGTTTGGATTGGTGATTGCAGTTGCAGGAATAGCAACCGGATCCCTGGCCTTGGCCGCCCCGGCTCTTGGCTTTTTTGGGTGTATCATTCCCTACTCCTCATTGAGTTTGATGGAAACCAAATGGAAAACCTGGGTGGTAGTTGTATTCTCCGCAGGTGTTAACACCGTTTGCATTTATTCAATTATTCAGGCCCTGATCGGCAACGCAGATGCAGCACTAAGCCTGTCTTTCGGAACATTCATAGCCTGCATGCTTTATTCGTGGGTTCCTGGGTTTTTGGCGGATAACTGAAAATCACTTCCGCATTTTCCCGCATTTCTCACGGAGCTGAGATGTTGGGCTTGACGACCGAGAGGCGAGGGCGCGCACCTTTGTGCGTAACCGAGCCGGGAGGGAGGAACAACCGGCATGTCGGCTCCGTGAGAAATGCGGGCTAGGCTTGCTGAACACTGCTCTCCTGAAGAAACAGGTTCCGCTTTTCACCGTCGAGAATGACCAAAGTGCCAAAGGGTAATGTGATTTTTGGTTTTATATGACCAAACGGAAGATTCATCAATACGGGCACGCCCAGACCGGATAAACGTTCCTGAAAAACGTCCTCCATGGTTTGCAGTCCCTGCTGTTTGTCGTTTTTTCTTTGAGAATCTGAATAGCGGAAATCTCCCAATACAATTCCAGACACTTGTTCGAGAATTCCGGCATTGGTCAGTTGAGTCAGGTAACGGTCAACGCGATAGGGCCCTTCTCCCACATCTTCGAGAAATAGAATCGATTTCTTAAAATCGGGAAACCACCGCGTACCTACAAGAGAACAAATCATAGCCAGGTTACCACCCATCAAACGTCCATGGGATTCCCCAGCAACCAGGGCAATCGTATGACTCAGATTGAACGGTTCGCTCAATAGTGGTCCGTTCCTGCGCTCCCCGGTCACGAGAGAAAGCGCATGATCCCAGGTTACAGAGTCCGGCTTGTTACCCACCAGATCAGACATAAGCACCGGACCGGAAAAACTGGGAATCTCGCACATTTTCCAAAGTGCACAGCTCAAGGCGGTAATATCACTAAAGCCCAGAAAAACTTTAGGCTGCTGAATTGAATCCCAGCCCACAAGATCGAGAATTCGGGTTGACCCATAACCTCCCCGCACACAAAGAACCGCTTTGGCGTTATCATCAGCAAACGCCCTTTCAAAGTCGCGAGCCCGGTCCTCGTCGGAACCTGCCAGGTAGCCAGTCCGGCCAAAAATGGCATCTGAGTACTTTACCCGAAACCCCAAGGTCTTCAGAGCGGAAATCGCAATTTCCAACGAAGCACGGTCTTTCGGCGGACTGGAAGGCGCGATCAGCCGGATCGTGTCGCCGTGTTTGAGAGGGTTAGGCTTTTTCATCTTTCACCAGTAAGAGGATTTACCACAGTTTCTCCACCAAAAAACTTGCAGAATGTTTGGCTCTCCAGACACACTTCTAAACTATGGCTCGAAAGTATTGGCTTATGAAAACGGAACCGGGGGACTTCTCGTTAGAGGACCTAAAAAATTGCCCGAATCAGACTGAACATTGGGACGGTATTCGTAACTACCAGGCACGAAACCTCATGCGGGATGACATGCAAAAGGGCGACTCGATTTTATTTTATCACTCTAATGCTGGTGCGGAAACCGGTGTCGTAGGCCTGGCCGAGGTTGCTTCGAAGAAAGCCTACCCGGATCACACCGCATTGGACAAAAAATCGAAGTATTACGACGAAAAGTCCTCCCCCGACAATCCGCGCTGGTTGATGGTCGACATAAAATACAAGCGCGCCCTGAAAAAACCCGTAACGCTTCAAGAAATGAAAGCGGAGAACTCACTGGAAGAAATGCGCGTAGTCCAACGCGGCCAACGTCTCTCAATCCAACCCGTCGAGAAAAGACATTTCGCAAAAGTGTGCAAGATGGGCGGGGTAACCATTTAGAACCTTCTAATTGGATAATCGAATTCACAGAATACTTCTCGGTTTGGGATTTTTTCTGCAAGCGATAGGAAATTATTTTGGAAGGAAAGAAGTTGAGTTATTCAATGGATTCAGCTATTTTCATCTAATGCTCATAGGCGTGGTATTGTTCACCCTCGGAAGTATTCAATACGCCCGCTCCAAAGGCCGCATGTGGACTTGGGGACTTTTTGGAATTATACTCCCTTTCTTCCTCATCGTAGTTCTGATACCACGAAGGAATTGAACTGAACCTTCGAACACCCAGCGATCAAGAATCTCCTTTAAGCTCTCTGCCTGTAGTCCACCGCAACGCATCCGAATAGTGCCTGAGCTCTTTACCCTCGTCGACCAGCAAAACGGAAAAGTCCGCCGCCCGGTAACAGATCTGCACCGCCAGATCCTCGATATCATCCTCGCTCTTCAAGCCGCTTTCCAGGGCAACGTTTATAGACTCAATCACGCTTTGACGAAATATTTTGGCCAAGTCGTCCTGTTCGATGATTCGAATAGCCCGGCGGTAATCTTCCCGCAACCGTGGGATTCGATCCACATCGTAATCGGCCCGCTCAGCCAATAACTCGTCACTCCAGCCTTCCTTCTCCGCTTGTTCCACCAGCATGGCTTCTTCAGGCATGAGCTTTGTAAACCGGAGATTCTCAACTTCCACATGGTCGATGTAGTTGTCATAGCTGTAATTATACATTTCAGCTGCTAGTAAGTATTTTCTTTCCATAGTCTTTGGTTATTATGTGAGAAGATGTAAGAGAATGATCGGCATATAGCCTGGCAATAAAGAATTTCAAACAGCTAATCGTCCGCATTTATAATACGTAAAATGGTTTCAAGATCCGAAAGGACAGCTTCGATAAAATCTGATCCTTGAAGGTTTTCGGTGGCTTTAAGATCTTTCACAATCCCGGCACGAATCAGAGCGGGGAGCGAATTCTGAAGAGCCTGACGAAGCTGAATAGATTGAAAGCGCTCTGAATCTTCGTCGAAGCCCGGTTTGGATAAAGTGGATAAGAAGAATTGAAGCGCAGTGAACAAGGGCGCCCAGTTGATCCAGGCCGGAAAAGTTTCTGCGCCTGCCCCTGGAATCAGGAAACGCCACTCGCGATGGTTGATCGCAAAGTATTTTTCTCTACCACTGCGAAACGTACGAACGTGACCGGATTCGGAAAGTTCATTTAGAACCTGCTGAACGGTGCGGCGATAATAACCGACCTGACGGGCAACCTCTGCAGGATGCCCTTGTTCATGGGTCAACATCCAGGCAAAAATTTCTGCACGCGCTTGTCGTCCAAGGAGCGCACGGAGCTTAAACAAAAAATTTGCCGGTCGATCCGGACGTGGACTTTTACTCATCCCGCGTAAATCGGGTTCTGGACGAATCCAACCATAACGAGCAAAGGTCTCATCCATGTTTTTCGTTTCAGGAAGTCCAATAAAAAGAGGACCATGAAAGGCCTTTTCATTCTCCTTCTCGAATTCATGACCAGTTAGAGATTTCCACTTGCTGAGACTTGAGTCTTTAAGCAGGTGCCTGGCCATAGCTGCTAGCACAGAAGGTTCACCAAACTTTTCTTCTTTCTGCATTCGACCGAGTCGCTGTAAATTAATCCAAGAACCATTCCGGTGCAACCAGTCGAACACTTCGTCGAAAAGCCTCGCATCATAGCGTGCGATCGAGGTGGAAAATAAAAGCAATGCCTCCGGATCAATCATCCACGGATCATCGGAACTAGCATGCCCCGCCACCCCCAAGGCGGACCATTGGCGCCAGAGGAAACGAAGCAAACTTTCAAGAAGCCGCGCTTTATAGTCTTTCAACAATAGATTCATGTCTCAGATTTTTAAGCACCTCACCCAGCATCATAAGAAAGCCTTCTGAAGGATCGTGGGTTCGACACCATCGTGCCGCTGTGAAAAGGGTAAGCACTTCATTTAGTATACTGTTATTTACCTTCTTCATAAATGTTAAACAAATTACTCGATATGGGCATTTTATTTGTTATTTAAAGCCTATTAAGGTTTTTCTCATTTTTCGAACCAGCTGAAATTCGACAACCCGAGCTATTGGCGGTGATTGGCCATCTTGGATCGTAAATCCACGAGTTCGCTTTCCAAGTTTACTGTTTCTTTCTGTTACGATTCCAGGTCGACTTCCTCCTCCTCATCGAAGGTGCTGCCATACCTGTGGCCTTTTTGGAATCATACTGCCCTTTTCCCTGATCGTAGTGTTTATTCCAAGGCGACAAAAGGGAATAAATAATTAGCCATCCCATTCTTCTAACTTAAAACGGTGAATTAAAGTTCTCGTACATGTTCTTTCCTGAAATTCTTTCCATCTGGTTTGCAAGGAGACGCCTGAAACTAAGCTTACATCCGTTAGGTCATCGTCGGACTCGGATTCATCCAATCCATTTTCGAATCCAAGGCCAGCCACTTCAGTGAGGATATACCTAGGATGCATCCTGTTATCATCGGGACTTTCCCAAATAAAGAATTCCAATCTCCTAATTAAATCGTTGCCGCCCCCGGGACAGCAGTATTTTAACTTTCTCTTGGCTGCCTCAATAAATTCGTCTCTAAAAAATCCTGGAGTTCCTTCGTCTGGACGATGCTTAAGGTGGACTTCAATTCTCTGTATCGCCGCAGCGTATTCTACTATTTCCTTTAGAAAAGTTTTTAGTGGCCGGGTGAACCGTGGGAAAAAGTTGAAGTAAGGTTCAACTAGCAAGATTTCCCTGCTTGTTCTCAGCAGCGGAGCTGCGGCGTTGGCCATATCCTGATGGCTTCGTTTTATCTGCCATGGTCGAGGCATCGACCAGCAGTCGCCTTCTTCTCCAACCTCGTCAAAACAACTGACCGCTCGATGATTACGAGGATTCGCTTCTGCAAGGATTGCATAAAATGGCTTTTCACTGTGGCCGGACTCTGCCGCAACCAACCAATCAGTTGAATTGGAATTATAGTTTCGGCCAGAAGGGATTATGCGCTGCTTGGTTTCCTTCTCAGTAGCTAATCGTTGAAGGATTGCCGTCTTTTGAATATCAGTGAGTCCTCCATATGTTTCACTTCTCAATAACATCCTTTCCCATTTACCAGGAAACTTGCTCAACAATCGTCCTTCGCCGTAACCCAACCCATTCCAGAAAAGTTTAAAACGATCAAAACTCCTGCAGATGGTAGTCGGGTCGATGGCGTATTCTTGATACATTAGAATAGTTCCCCGGCCCTTTCATCGAAGAAACCATTGGGCCAGCGGTCTAGAAAATCTCCATCGTCAGAGACACGAAGGTTAGTCATGGACGTGTGCCCTTCTTCGGATTGGATGTAATATACGGATAGATCCTCTGGTTTGATTTTGGGAAGGTGGTCAGGATAGTCGACGCCTTCTTCATGACATTCGCGAATGCGACGGAGAAGACGCAAAATGAGATGCTCGCTGTGCGATTCAAGAATGAAGCGATTCTCAACGCCCTCTTTGAGAGCGGACTCAATAAACAGGTCACCCATGCGAGCCTGAATGGCTGGGTGAAGGTGGAGCTCTGGTTGTTCGATGGCAGTGGCACTTGCTCCAGGTGTAAGAGCAGCAACAATTACAGGTACCACTTGTGAAACACCTACCCCAATATCGTTCGGAGCTACCAAGGATTGATTCTCCAGATCCTTCAACTGAACGCTTACCTTCTCTGGGCTTTCCAGAATATCTTTGAGTATTACTTTAATCCTCTCTTCGACTTCTACATCTTCTGCACCTTCAGCTAGTAATTTCAGTGCAGCCAGAGCAAATCCATCACGATCTATTTCATAAACATGGCTAGGCGAAAGACTGTACCCCATATTGAGTCGTTTTTCTTCGCTTAAAAATGTGCTCACCTCATTGATTAATCCGTTGCCATCAGGAGATGACGCCGATTGATACAAACGATCCCAAGCGGCAATTCCATCAGCCCACCTTTCTTCACTCGGCGAACGAAGTGCGGAGAAATTTCTTTCGGGTAAAGTTCGTAGCGGCCCAACATAACGAATCTTCTGGAGTTCATCTAAAACAGTTCTTCCAGAACCAACCAGCAACTGACTTAACACCAATTGAGAATAACGATACTGCTGGAATTCTTCAAAACCATCATCCTCAGGTTCTGGTTTATTAAAAAACGGGGGTTGAGGTAAAATTAGATTATTCCAATCCGGTACTACCGATTTGCTTTGAACAGGAACTCGATAAACTCCCTTCAGACGATCTTCTTCGAGCCCCAAATTCTTGCTATCTATATAGCCCTGAAGGTACTCACATTCCGCTGGATAATAATCTTGCTCTGGCGAAGTAAGAAACTCGCCAACGAATGTTGGGTGATCGGCAATGCATTCGACCAAATAACATTGATGCTCAGATTCTGCTTTCATTGTCGCAAACCTGTCTTCATCTAGATATACCGAATAAGATCTTATCTGGGGACTCGAGGTTTCTGCATTCCATCCGACACCAACCTCAACACGAACAGTTCTCACTTCAGTTGTTCCATTTTCAGAAAAACTTCGCAATACTTCATCTTCATCTCTACCCCATTCAACAACAGGTAATACAGGTAAACCATCGCCACCAACTTCGACCGTTACTCCAATTTTTACTTCACGATTCAAATCATGGCAGTGAACAAATTGACGAAATCCACCGAGATCTATCGAAGTTCCACTTGTTAGCAATCTGTCAGCATCGGCATTGCGACGTTCAAGCAGTTCTCGAAGGTAGAGCATTGCCTGGAGAATGGTACTTTTTCCCGCGCTGTTTGCACCGAACAGAATAGTGATGGGCTTTAGGTCGACTTCGACCCGCTCCCCAACGCCTTTAAAGTTCTCGATGGTGATTCTTGTAATCGACATATCTGAAATTCGTAAGAGGTTAGATTCCCGACCAAGCTATTTCAACCCGGTGCTTTAAATTACGAAGGGGGCTCTGATAACCGACAATATTCTCTTTTTGTAATCGGCCAACGACAATACTTGCAGAGATGCCCTGTGACTTTGCGAAACGAAGCACGTTAGGGCCACTGAAGTTCCCTGCCTCTAGAAACACATCCCAATCTCCCTGAGAGATAAGAAAGTTTGCAGCCCACTCATTAGCTTCAGTTTCTTTTGTATTTTCAGCCCCCCGAAACTCAATAAACACATCCTTCTTTCCATGGAGAAGAATGTGAGCGGCTTCATGAAAAAAAGTAAACCAAAGGATATCGTCGGATTTGTGTCTAAGGCTTAATTGAATCAACGCTTTCGTCGAAGTTAACCAACGAGTGAATCCGTGAACATGGGTTTGAGGCAGCTCTGGAATAAGAACGACTGCAACGCCGCTACTTGCACACAATTTACCAACCTCAGGCCATGCTTTAACCGGATTTAGTCGCGTAAGACCACGAATCTCAGTCAAGACAGAACGAAAGGCTTTGGCATCGTAATTTGCACATGTCCTTTTGCGTGCCTTCAACTCTCCTGTCCTCAACCAAGCACTAAGATCTCCAAGCCCGCTCTCCAGCTTGTAGGCTTCCCGAGCAGTCCCTTTTAGCCCTGAGTAAGTGCTCTCCCATTGGTCGGCCGAAGCAACACCAAAGAAGCTAAGTAGGTTACTAACCCTTTCTGTCTTTTCGTTCGTTTCTGGAACAAGCTCGAGTCCCACCATTTTGGTGTAGGAGAAACACTTTAACCATTCTATTTGAGCTTCGAATCGTTTCTGCTCCTCTATCCGAGCTAATCGTTCCCGATAGTTCGCTTCCATATTGTTCCAAAAGGATGCGGGAACACCCGTCACTTTTTCCAACTGCAGAGAAGTTTCCGCAGTTATTGCAGAAACACCTTTTATGATCTCATTAATCGTTTTCAGCGGACGACCCATTCGTTCGGCCAGCTCTTTTTGAGTGAGACCTAAGGCCTCTATGGTTTCCTGTAATGTCGCGCCAGGGGGAACTGCGTAATCTGGGTCAAATGTTTGACTACTCATGGGTATCGGCAATCTCGAGGATTTTTACTGCGGTTATTTTGCTTGGATCTATTCCACCTCCATCCAATTGTGGAACCGGATCACTGGCTGGCTCGAAGAGCAGGCGATAAGGGTGATCCAGATCTACAGAAAGTTGTCCTTTTCGAATTCCTTTTAGTGGATGTAGGCGAGGCATCGGAATCAGACCTAGGACATGCAAAGTAGGCGCAGCTTCTTGTTTTTAAATGTGACTTCCATGAGGGGAAAAGCAAACTTTATTTAATTAATGCTAGGGGTTATTCATTTTAGTTTCACAGGCACCTTCACACAGTCATCCAATCTTCGATGAAGAAGGGATATAAGTGAAAAATAATCTGCTGCATCTACTTCACCATTCCAGAGAATTCTCGGCTCATGGGCCAATGGATTTCGAACAGCTGCAAAACAACCCTTGAGCAATTGGGCGAATCCTTTGTGTTCACTTCGTTCAGTTTCCGTTTGCAGTGAGTTTAAAGCGAGTAAAGGGCGATCTACTAAAAACACTCTGTCAATTAACTTGGAACCATCGCCATCAGCACCAGACAACTCACGTATTCTCTGGGCCAGACCTTTACTGCTCTCAAATACCGCGTGAAAATAGTTACCCTGCATAAGCTCGGCCCGACAGTATTTAAGAACCTCTGAATGAATTGACCTGCCCCTCAACTTAGACTGGATCGTTTTAAGCCTTTTTTCCGCTTCTTCTAGAGTGCGTGACTTCTGAGCCTTACGAAACTGTCCATCGGAACCAAACTC
>Ga0114996_10009814_pt1 | contig 10432 bp, 10 predicted proteins | sample ArcticOcean_MG_C_4_FD_87039 | JGI IMG/M metagenome (GOLD analysis project Ga0114996, IMG submission 87039) | Marine microbial communities from western Arctic Ocean - ArcticOcean_MG_CB4_134 | ecosystem: Environmental > Aquatic > Marine > Oceanic | place: Arctic Ocean: Canada Basin | collected...
CAGCCTCATGCACGATGCGCACTACGTCCAACACGCCGGTGTCGAATAGGCCCAGAGTGCTGGGCAACGTAATCATCAGCCCGGCCAAGTTGTCGTCGGAAGCCTCTCGTAGGGCATCCAGGTCCATATTCCCTCGCTCGTCAGAGGGAATGCTAACGACGTCATACCCCGCCATCGCCGCCGTCGCCGGGTTGGTGCCGTGGGCGCTGTCAGGAACCAACATTTTGGTCCGCTGAGCTTCACCGCGGGAGTGGTGGTAAGCGCGGATCATTAGTACGCCAGCCAGCTCGCCATGAGCGCCGGCAAGTGGAGCAAGACTGGTAGCAACCATGCCGGTGATCTCAGCCAGCATGTCTTGCAGCCGGTGCATGAGTTCCAATGCCCCCTGTGCGCCCTCGGTAGGCTGTAGGGGGTGTACACCCGCCACACCGGGGATCCTGGCCACGTCCTCATTGATGCGTGGGTTGTACTTCATGGTGCAGCTTCCAAGCGGATAGAAGTTCGTGTCCACACTGAAGTTGAGCTGTGACAGCAGGGTGAAGTATCGAACTACCTCAAGCTGCGATACCTCAGGCAAGGGCAGGTCGGCCCTCAGGAGATCAGCCGAAGGCAGGTCGTGCTCCGGCACATCCAGCCCGGGCATGGCAACACCACGGCGTCCCGGACGGCTCCGGTCCATGAGCAGAAGGCGTCGTTGCTGTTCAAGCTGCGTTCCAGGCCCGATCACCGCGTCACCTCTTCCAGCGCGTCAACCAGGCCATCAATATCTTCTCTGGAATTCATCTCCGTTATTGCGATAAGCATGCCGTTGGGTATCAGGTTGCTGACATCCAGGCCCCCAACAATGCCTCTCTCCAGCAAGCGGTGGTTGATCTCGGCGGGGGCAATGGGACAAGTGACAGCGAACTCTTTGAAAAAGACTCCTTCCAAAGGCAGAGCAAACCTTGAAAGTGCAGCAATGCGTTGCGCTGCGTAGTGGGCCTTGTGGTAGCAGGCGGTAGCCACATCCTTCAGGCCTTGCTTGCCCATGGTGGCAAGATGGACAGCCACCGCAAGCGCCACTAGGTGGGTGGAGGTACAAATGTTTGAAGTAGCTCGCTGACGCCTGATGTGTTGTTCCCTCGCTTGAAGCGTGAGCACGTAGCCTTCGCGGCCTTCTGTGTCGGTGGTGCGACCGACGATCCGGCCCGGCATCTGGCGCAGAAACCCCTCCTTGCACGAGAACAGTCCCACATAGGGTCCGCCGTAACTCAATGGAACTCCCAGAGATTGCCCCTCGGCCGTGGCAATGTCAGCGTCATAGGCGCCTGGGGGCTTGAAGAGTCCCATCGCCGTAGGGTCCATGGAGACGACAAAAAGGCCGCCGTCAGCGTGGGCCTTCTTTTCCAAACTCGCCATATCTTCCAAGTAGCCGAAGAAGTTAGGACTCTGGACTACGAGACAAGCGGCTCCGGCGACATCAGCTGTTAAAGCCGACGTTGTCTCCACCTGAAGCCCTTGTGGCTCGGCATAGGTACGAACCACCTGGGCGTAGTAGGGAGAAATAGTGTCCAGTAAGACGATCCTGCTTCGTCCTGTAGTGCGGCAGGCCATCAGCGCAGCCTCAGCCAGGGCGGTTGCCCCGTCGTACATACCGGCGTTGGTGACCTCCATTTGCATGAGTTGCGACACCAACGACTGAAACTCGAAGGCTACCTGGAGGGTCCCCTGGGCAACTTCTGCCTGGTAGGGGGTGTAGCAGGTAAGAAACTCGCCCCGGTTCAGCATCGCGCCGACAACCGACGGGATGAAGTGGTTGTAGGCGCCCCCGCCCAAGAAAGAGCGATGGCTGCCAACATGGGCATTACGGGCGGCGAGCCTCTCAATATCCTGCTTCACTCCCAACTCGGAAAGAGCCGGAGGAAGGTCTAGCGTGGGATTTCGATAGCCAGCGGGAATATCCTCGAACAGTTCCTCCAAGCTGGCCACGCCGATGGCCCGCATCATTTCCTGGCGATCATGTTGAGTATTGGGAATATACGGGTGGCTGGACAGCGTCATGGGCGCACTTCCCTAAGAGCAGCAGGGTGGAGCAATGTAACTCGCTAGAGGGCCAAGCCGCCTCTAGGTGGAGGTGAGGTCGGAGTATTCCTGGGCAGACATGGTCCCACCCAACTCCGCGTCGTCCTGCAGCCGGACCACCAGTAGCCAACCCTTTTCCCAAGGATCTTCGTTCACTGCCTCTGGGCGGTTGGACAACTCTGGGTTCACTTCCAGGATCTCTCCACTGACAGGGGCGAAAAGGTCGGAGACGGCTTTGACTGACTCTACCTCGCCGAACTTCTGAGCCTGGCTCACCGATTCCCCGGCATTGGGCAACTCGAAGTAGACTACGTCGCCCAACTCTTCCACCGCATAGGCCGTGATGCCGATGCGAGCCTTGCCATCGCCCTCGACCTTGACCCACTCGTGCTCTTTTGTGTACCGGCGATCGTCTGGGTTCATGGCTTCATCCGCCTCCGGGAATAGAAGGGTAAGGCCACTACCTGGGCCTCAATTGAACGGCCCCGAATATCGATCACGAGGGTGGTATCCGGGGTGGCCAGTGCAGGGTCAACGTAGCCGAGCCCAATATTGGTGTCAAGGCTTGGCGAATACCCCCCGCTGGTTGCTGTCCCCACCCTCCTCCCGTCAATGTTTTGGATGTCGTAGCCAGGCCGTGGGATGTTGCGGCCATCCACCCTAAACCCTGCCAGGAGTCGGCGAGGACCCTCCTCTTTTGCTCTGCGCAACGCCTCTGCCCCACAGAAGTCCTTGTCCCATCTAACGAACCGCTCCAGGCCAGCCTCCACCGGATTGGTCTCTGTGTCGATATCGTTGCCGTGGAGGGGCAGTCCAGCCTCGAGGCGCAGGACATCGCGAGCGCCGAGCCCGCAGGGAACAGCGCCAAGCCCCAGAAGCCGGGCCCAGAGGCCAACAGCCTGCTCGGCGTCCAAGATAGCCTCGAAACCGTCCTCGCCTGTATACCCCGTCCGGGCCACCATGACCGGAGCCCCGCCGATATCGACCTGCGCGAACCGAAAGGGCCGGGGTGCTACATCGGCCCCCAACAGAGTCTCAAGAAAGCCGCTGGCATCGGGACCCTGACAAGCAATCATGGCCGTTTCATTGGTTCGATCGGCCATTTCAACCTCACCGAACCTTCGCGTCCAGTGTTGCAGCCAGTTCCAGATGGTCTGAGTGTTCGCAGCGTTAGCGACCAAAAGATACTGGTTTTCTTCCAAGCGATAGAAAATGGCGTCGTCCAGTATTCCGCCAGCTTCGTTGCAGAGGAGGGTATAGCGGGCACGGCCAGGCTCAAGATCGCTGACGCCGTTGGTGACCACCCACTCCAGCAACGCGGTGGCGGCTGAGCCTTGCAGAAAAAAACGCCCCATGTGGGAAACGTCAAAAATGCCGCTGGCTGAACGAACGGCCCTCGCCTCGGCCAGTATGCCTTGGTACTGGATAGGCATTCCCCACCCAGCGAAGGGTACAAGCCGAGCGCCAAGCGCTTCGTGGCTTGCAAACAGGGGCGTGCGTTTGAGAGGAGCATTCATAGTGAGAAGGGATGCTAAGAAGCATAGCCCGGGGTGTCAAGGCAGTAGGCGCAAACGATGCTCGACCGGCATAGATGGGAAGGCACAACGAAGGGCGGGCGACGCTGATGCAGGAGGGTATGCCTGCCAAGGGTATAAAAAACCAAAGTCTAGCCCCCTACTTCCTCACCACGACCCCTTCCTCGCTCTCCACCCTCAAGGCTAGCCATTGAGTGAAAAACTGGCCTGCCAGGTCACCTAACGCTTCTTCTCTAGCCAAGAAGAAATGGTCCGCCCCTTCAATGACCGTGATCTCTTTGGGTTCCTGAAATTGGGGTACCAGACGCTGGAATTCCTCAACCGATACGATTCTATCTCTGGAACCGTTGATCAGGAGCTTGGGTAAAGTGATGCCTTGCACTGCAAGGTCTTCCAAGTCCTTTGTGGGACAGGCAACCGAGGCCACGGCGCAAATAGCGGAGGGTTGGCTTGCAGCGAGGCGAAGGGCGACTCGGCCTCCGAAAGAATACCCTGCAATACCGAGGCGGTTCACGTCCACCTCACTCCGCTCGCCCAAGTAACGGAGCGCCGAAACAGCATCCTGGATGTCTTGCCCGTCTGCGTTCGTCGACCCCTCGCTGAGACCGATGCCGCGGTAGTTGAACCTCAAAGCAGCAATGCCAGACCGCACCAGTCCATCGCAGAGACCAATCACAACGTTGTTGTCCATGGAGCCGCCGAAATGAGGGTGCGGGTGGCAGATAACGACGCCCGGAAACGGCCCCACACCTTCTGGAAGATGCAATGCCCCTTCCAGACTGGCTCCGGAGACAGGAAAAGTTAGACGCTCAGTAACCATGGAGTTCCCATAGGGCAGGAGTGCCTTAAAACATGCAAAGCCAAGGGTACAACACTTCAATTTCCGGCGCACTCGCCTTCCCGCTACCGCTGCGCCTCCTGTAGCGCTGCCCATCGGTCGTTGCTAGAATAGGGCGGATCGACTCCGGGGAGCGACATTGAAAGCCATAGACTTGCGCAGCGACACTGTTACTGAGCCGACGCTAGAGATGCGCCGCGCCATGGCCGAGGCCGAGGTTGGCGATGACGGCTACCGGGACGACCCAACAGTCAACAGGCTGGAGGAAGCAGCAGCCGCTCTAACGGGCAAGGAGGCAGCACTCTTTGTTCCCTCCGGCACGATGGGTAACCTGATTTCCGTTCTCACCCACTGCCAACGAGGCGAAGAAATCGTCCTAGGGGACCAGGCTCATATCTACTACTATGAGGTTGGCGGAGCTTCCGCTCTGGGCAGCCTTGTCATGCGTCAGGTCCCAAACGACCTTGACGGAACAATGGACCTTGATCAACTGGATCAGGCCATACGCCCGGCAGCGTTGGCAGTTGCCCCTACCCGGCTCGTGTGCCTGGAAAATACGCACAACAGGTGCAGCGGCGCGGTCCTTCCCCCTGCGTACGTCCAAAGCGTGTCTGAGATTGCCCAGCGGCACGGAGTCAGCCTTCATCTGGACGGCGCTCGAGTCTTCAACGCTGCCACCTACCTAGGCCTGCCGGTAAGCGACGTAGTGGCTCCGTTCGATACTGTCCTCTTCTGCCTATCCAAAGGCCTATCTTGTCCTGTCGGATCGCTGCTGTGCGGCAGTCTGGATTTCATCAGCCGGGCCCGCCGCATCCGGCGCATGGTGGGCGGGGGCATGAGACAGGCGGGAATACTCGCTGCCGCTGGACTCGTCGCCTTTGAGACAACTGCTCACCGCCTGGCAGAGGACCACGCTAACGCCAGGCTGCTGGCTGACGGCCTTGCCAACATACCCGGCGTCATAGTAGACCCAACCCGTATCCAGACCAACATTGTCATCTTTGAACTAGCCGATGGAAACGTTCAGGGCTTCCTTGAGACCCTGGCAGAGCGCGGCGTGAAGGCCGGTTCGCCAGGCGGAACGATGATACGCATGGTCACCCACCTAGGCATCGGCGCAGAGGATATCGACACCGCCCTGGGAGTCATAGAAGTAGCCGTCAAAATTCGGACTGGGGTCAACTAGCCCGTCTAAGACGACTTTATGACCTCCTCCCTGACTACCCTGTAATGACAACCCCCTCGCCATCTCCAATGGAGCGGGCCCTTGACTTGGCTCGCAGCGCGCTGGGAACGACAAGTCCCAATCCAGCCGTTGGCGCTCTAATTATCAAGGACAGCGTCATTGTTGGAGAGGGCTTCACGCAACCTCCCGGCGATGACCATGCGGAAATCGTGGCATTGAAGGCCGCCGGAGCGGCGGCTCGTGGCGCTACCCTGTTCACCACGCTGGAGCCTTGCTGCCACCAGGGCCGCACGCCCCCTTGTACAAAAGCCATCATAGAAGCCGGCATCAGCACTATCTGCATTGCGGCTGTTGACCCCAATCCAAAGGTCAACGGCAAGGGGATCAAGGAGATGGCGGATGCAGGCATCACGGTTCAGAGTGGTGATCGGCAAGAAGGCGCAGAGCAGATCATTGAGGCCTACAGCCATTTCATTAAGACCGGCAGGCCCTTCGTAGTGGCGAAGTTTGCTACCAGCCTAGACGGCAAGATAGCGACAACCTCCGGCGATTCCAAATGGATCACCTCTCAGGCATCCCGTAGTCACGCCAACGCCCTTCGCGGTCAGTACGACGCCATCATGGTTGGGGTCAATACTGTGATCGAAGACGACCCTCAACTCACGCTCCGTCAGGGCGATGCACCTTCGATTCGTCAGCCACTACGCATCGTGGTGGATAGCCATGGCCGAACGCCACCTAGCGCCCGCCTTCTTAGAGAAGCAGGCCAGACGCTTATAGCCGCAGTGGATGTCGAAGCGACTCGGCGCCACAGCCTAGAGGAAGGTGGAGCCGACATCCTACTTGTTGCCCCCTCCACCCATGGTGGCGTGGACTTGGGTGATCTCCTGCAGACCCTAGCGGAGCGTGATATAACTGGAGTTATGGTGGAAGGGGGAGGCAGGTTGCTGGGCTCGCTCTTCGACCTTGGTTTCGTTGACAAAGTGCTAGCTTTTGTTTCGCCCACTATCATCGGCGGAGCGTCTTCTCCCTCACCTGTGAGCGGCAGAGGCGCCACCCGCATGAGCGAAGCCTTACGCCTTGAACGAACTACCATTGAGGTGTTCGGAGGTGATGTCTTCATTGCGGGTTATCCCATCAAGAAGGCGGGCGGACAATAATGTTCACCGGTATTGTTGAAGAGATAGGTCATTTGCTTTCGGTAGAAAAGTCTACGCTGACCATCGCCGCCCGAAAAACCCTTGACGATCTAACGCTGGGTGGAAGCATCGCTGTAAACGGGACGTGCCTGACTGCCACATCCATAGGTAGTGAGAATTTCTCTGTAGAGGTCACTCCAGAAACCCTGCGGCGCACCAATCTTGGTCAGTTGGCGGCGGGGAGCGGAGTCAATCTGGAGCGGCCACTGGCGGTCACCGACCGCCTAGGGGGCCATATCGTTCAAGGCCACGTGGACGGAACTGCGGATATCATAGGGGTCACCCCGGAAGGCAATTCCCGAATCATTCGCTTCAGCACACCATCAGCCCTCATGAGGTACATCGCCCCTAAAGGATTCATTGCCGTCGACGGGATTAGCCTGACCGTAGTGGACATTCAAGAGGACACCTTTACTGTATCCGTCATCCCTACTACGTACCGCGAGACGATTTTGGGCGAGAAGCATGAGGGTGATATGGTAAACTTGGAAGTGGACATCCTGGCCAAATACGTCGAGCGGCTACTGGCTGAAACCCGTCGCTGATAAGCCGGAGGGAAAGCATGGCACTGGCCACCGTTGAAGAAGTCATCGAGGATATGCGATGGGGCAAATTTGCCATCATCGTCGATGACGAAGGCCGCGAAAACGAGGGTGACCTCGCAATCGCCGGTCAATGGGCAACCCCGGAAGCCATTAACTTCATGGCTACCCATGGCCGCGGCCTCATTTGCATCTCCCTCACGGGGGAGCGACTGGAAGAGTTGCGACTTCCAATGATGGTTGATAAAAACACTGCCACCTTTGGCACGGCCTTCACTGTCTCAGTGGACATCATAGAAGGGGCCACTACCGGCATCTCTGCTTATGACCGCGCCGCTACCATCCGGGCGATGGTTGACCCCTCCACCCAACCAGAAGACCTTGCCCGCCCCGGCCATATCTTTCCCCTGCGCTACCAGGAGGGCGGAGTTCTCGTCCGGGCAGGACAGACGGAAGCCGTCGTGGATCTTTGCAACCTGGCAGGACTGGCTCCAGCTGGCGTTATCTGCGAGATCATGGACGAAGATGGCTCCATGGCCCGCATGGCCCGTTTGGAGGCATTCTCTGAGCGGCATGACATTAAAATCATCAGCGTCGCCCAGATCATCGCCTACCGCCTAGCACACGAGACTCTTATAGAAAGAGTGGCGGAAGCTCGCCTACCGACGGAGTATGGGGAGTTCACCGCCGTAGCGTACAAAAGCAAAGTGGACCCGGACCAACACGTAGCCTTGGTCAAAGGGGATGTCGCTGGCGAGGAGCCCGTGCTGGTCCGGGTACACAGCGAATGTCTGACCGGCGATACCTTCGGCAGCATTCGGTGCGACTGCGGCGAGCAAATGCGTCTCGCTATGAAAGCCATCCAAGAGAGTGAGCGCGGGGTCTTCCTCTACATGAGACAGGAGGGCCGGGGTATTGGGCTGCATAACAAGATCCGGGCTTATGCTCTGCAGGACAACGGCATGGACACTGTCGAAGCCAACGAAAGCCTGGGCTTTGCTCCGGACTTGCGGCACTACGGTGTGGGTGCTCAAATCCTGCTGGACCTAGGCGTTAAGAACTTTCGATTTCTCACCAACAACCCTCGCAAGGTCATTGGGCTTGAGGGGTACGGGCTCACCATGGTCGAGCGCGTACCCATTGTCGCCAAAGAACATGAAGAGAACCGCCGGTATATGGAGACCAAACGAGTTAAGCTTGGTCATCTATTGGACGTAGCCGACTAGAGGAAGCCTTACATTGGATCAGACAATTACTCAACCGCCAGATACCCCTGACAGCAAACCGCTCCCACCTCAGGGGGGCAGCGGTACTGCGCCGTTTCCTCCTTCAGAACCCCGCCCTTCCTCTGACTCCGCTGACTCCGCCCCCGAAGAGGTGCAGGGCAGCCTGAACGGCGACGGGCTCAGAGTCGCGGTCGTAGCCTCCCGTTTTCACCAAGATATTGCCAGACGCCTTGTAGACGGAGCGGTGAGCGCCTTGGGAGAGCACGGCGTCGAAAGTGATGATATACGCGTCGCCTGGGTCCCCGGCTGCTTTGAGATACCTCAAACGGCCCGCGTTCTCGCCAGTACTGGCCTTTGGCATGCTGTGGTCTGTGTTGGGGCCGTGATCAAGGGTGAGACCGCACACTTCGAATATGTGGCAGGACAGGCCGCTCTGGGAATCGAGGCCGTTTCCCGGGAAACCGGCGTTCCCGTACTTTTCGGACTACTCACGACCTACGACGAGCAGCAAGCCCTTGATAGGGCCGGCGGTCATGCCGGCAACAAGGGCTACGATGCCGCCCTCGGCGCTATCGAAATGGTTAACCTCCTGCGAGAGTTACGCAGCATGGAGGATTAGCAACCGCCACTAGGCTAAGGCCGCCAAGTCGCATCTACTGCTGAACTTCACCAGCGATGCGAAGGAATCCAGGCCCTGCTTTAGCTGCACTCGTTGCATCTCCTCATGAATATCCGTCAGTGGGCGCTGATTCTGCTTTTTGCACTGGTCGTTTTTGGGATAGACCAAGGCGTGAAGGTATTGATTGATGCCACGATGTATCCCGGCGAGTCCATTCCCAAGCAGGGTTTCTTCCGCCTGACCTTCGTACGCAATACTGGGGTCGCCTTCGGTCTGTTTCGGGACAGGGGAATGCTGCTCACTGTGACGTCCATTATTGGGATATCGGTGATGGTTTGGTACTTCCGCCGCCACACCATGCCGGGCATGCTGCCCCTGCTTAGCCTTGGCATGCTTCTGGGCGGGGCACTGGGCAACTTGGCCGATCGAGTGCGCCTAGGGTCCGTGGTCGACTTTATCGATGTGGGTCCCTGGCCCATTTTCAACCTGGCTGACGCTGCCGTTGTAACCGGAGTCGCAATCCTCCTGTGGATCCTCTATCAGCCTGGCCAGAAGGAACCGAAAGCTGAGCCCGGTGGATGGACCAACATAGCGGGCCAGGGGACCACCTTTAGCGATGGGCCGTGAACGGCGAACACCGGGACTTTCTGGCCCTCGAAGAAGAAGCCAGACTGGATCGCTTCCTTACCGACCGTTGTCCCGACCTTTCCCGCTCTCAGCTCCAAGACTTGATGCGCCGTGACCTTGTTACGCTGAACGGAAAGCCAGCCAGACCCTCGCATAAAGTTCGGCCAGAAGACGTGATAACGGTGGTGATTCCTCCGCCTCTGCCGGTGGACTTGATCGCTGAGGACATTCCCCTTTCGGTCGTATATCAGGATTCTGACTTATTGGTCGTGGACAAGCCGGCGGGGCTAACCGTCCATCCCGCTCCGGGCCACCCAACCGGAACTCTGGTCAATGCGCTGCTGGCCCTTTGCCCCGACCTGCAGGGCATCGGAGGCGAAACGCGGCCCGGGATCGTCCACCGCTTGGACAAAGACACCTCCGGTCTAATCATGGTCGCCAAGAATCAGATGGCCCACATTTCGCTATCGGCTCAGTTAAAGCAAAGAGAAGTAGAAAAGGGATACCTCGCGTTGGTATGGGGGCACCCTCCCGAATCGGGCGTCGTCGACGCACCCATTGCCCGCGACCCCGGCTACCGAAAGCGCATGGCCGTCGTC
>Ga0114996_10009816_pt1 | contig 10430 bp, 6 predicted proteins | sample ArcticOcean_MG_C_4_FD_87039 | JGI IMG/M metagenome (GOLD analysis project Ga0114996, IMG submission 87039) | Marine microbial communities from western Arctic Ocean - ArcticOcean_MG_CB4_134 | ecosystem: Environmental > Aquatic > Marine > Oceanic | place: Arctic Ocean: Canada Basin | collected...
AAAATCTCTTGTGTAGTTCCTGGGTTCCATCCTAAAAAGGAAAGCATATTTATAAAGGCTTCTTTAATATATCCACTTTCTCTGTATCCTGAACTAATTTCTTTTGTTTCTGGATTCATCCACTCAGTTGGGAAAACCGGAAATCCTAATCTATCCCCATCACGCTTACTCAACTTCCCATTTCCATCTGGTTTTAATATTAAAGGTAAATGTGCAAATTGTGGCATTACATCTTCCCATCCTAAATATCTGTACAATAAAACATGTAAAGGTGCGGATGGCAACCACTCCTCCCCTCTTATTACATGGGAGATTTTCATCAAATAATCATCAACCACATTTGCTAAATGATAAGTTGGCATCCCATCTGATTTGAAGATAACTTTATCGTCCATATTATTGGTATTTACTACCACCCAACCTCTAATAATATCGTTCAGTTTTACCTCTTCATTTCTAGGCATTTTTATACGGATAACATAAGCCTCTCCTGCCTGCCTTCTTTTAGTCACTTCATCTTCCGAAAGGGCCAAAGAATTTTGCATTGTAGTACGCGTTACCGCATTGTATTGTGGTGAAGGAACTCCTGCCGCTTTCATTCTTTCGCGCATTGCAGTTAGTTCTTCTGAACTGTCAAAAGCATAATAAGCAAAACCATCTTTTACCAATTGTTCGGCATAAGGCAAGTACATAGCTTTTCTTTCTGATTGTTTGTAAGGGCCAAATTCTCCCCCTGCAACAACCGATTCATCAAACTCAATCCCACACCATTTTAAAGATTCAAAAATATATTGTTCCGCTCCTTCTACAAACCTTGCTTGATCCGTATCTTCAATTCGCAAAATAAATTTACCTCCTTTGTTTTTCGCAAAAAGAAAATTATAAAGGGCTGTTCTTACTCCTCCAATATGTAATGGTCCTGTCGGACTTGGCGCAAATCGTACTCTTACTTCTGACATAATTAATTAAATAATTGGACGGCAAAGATAAGCTTTATCAGATAAATTCGTTTTACATTTTGAAGGATAAAATTGTACCTTTGCAGTCTATGAAAAATACGACACAACATTTGTTTGATAAACTGAATGAGTTTATTAGTAAATTCTACAAGAATCAGCTTATTCGTGGGGGAATTTATTCTGCATCTGTTTTGCTGATTTTTTTCCTTGTTTTTTCCATTTTAGAATATTATTCTCAGTTTGATGTAGTTGTTCGTTCTATTTTATTTTGGACTTATATACTTACAAATGCCTTTATTCTTTACCGATATGTGATTATTCCTTTACTGCATCTGTATAGATATGGGAAAATAATGAGCATGGAAGTGGCCGCTAATATTATTGGGGAACACTTTTCTGAGGTTGATGATAAGCTGCTTAATGTTTTACAATTGCATAAAATGAGTGAGCAGGATAACGCTTTAATTCAGGCGAGTATCAATCAGAAAATAAATGAAATTTCATCCTTTTCTTTTTCTTCTGTTATTAATTTTTCAGAGAATAAAAAATATAGCAAATGGCTAGCATTTCCGCTTCTAATTGTGTTATTCTTTTTTGCATCTGGAAATAAACATATCCTAACAGAAAGTTCTGCTAGAATAATAAAACACAATACCTTTTTTGAGCCAAAAGCTCCATTCGATTTTATAATTGATGAGGGAAACCTAAAAGTAGTAAAACAAGAAGATTTTGAGTTATCACTTGTATTAAAAGGCAATGAAATTCCGGATAAGGTTTTTGTAGTGGTAGGCAACAATAAATTTCGATTGAAAAAATTGAATGTTACTACTCATAATTATGTTTTTAAAAATGTGATTACCAATACCGATTTTCAGTTATTTGCAAATGGTTTTTATTCTAAAAACTACACTTTGAATATCCTTCCAAAACCCGCCATTATTAATTTTGAACTTCTGATTTCTCCACCGAAATATACTGAATTAAAAACAGAAGCTTTAACTAATATTGGCGATTTAAATATCCCGGAAGGAAGCCATGTAAATTGGACTTTTGATGTTATAAATACCGATCGTTTATTTTTTAATATAGACAAGAAAAAACATTTAGCAAATCCGATAACGGAAGAAAAAATGGCTTTTAATTTTCAGTTTAAACAATCTGCATTTTACCAGATTATCACTGAAAATAATTTTCAGGTTTCTGATAGTATTTTATACCATGTAAATATTATTCCAGATACTTATCCGACTATTATGGTTGAACAGGAAATTGACAGTATTGGAGAGAAAATATTTTTTAGCGGCATTGTAAAAGACGACTACAAAATAAGCAAATTGGAATTTCATTCTCAAATAAAGAAAAAGGATGAAACGATTCATAATATTATAGATATCCCTGTGGAAGGAGTAATTCAACAACAGTTTTTCCATCATACAGATATCTCCTTGCTTAATTTGGAATTAGGAAATAAGTTTACTTACTATTTTAAAGTATGGGATAATGATGGGGTAAATGGGAATAAATTCACTAAAAGTAAATTGTTTACATTTAATGTCCCTGATGCTGAAAACTTAAATAGTCAGCTTGAAAAAGAGGAAAGCAAAATAAAAACGGACTTGCAAAAAAGTATTGCTTTGGCAAAAGAAATAAAAGAGGATATAAAATCTCTGAATAAGGATTTACTAGAAAAAAAGAAGCTAGGTTGGGAAGAAAAGAAAAAAGCAGAGGCTTTAATGGAAAAACAAAAGGTCTTGCAAAATCAGATGGCACAGCTAAAAGAAAAGAATTCAGCCAAACAGAAAAAGCAAGAGCAATACAAAAAAGTATCGCCTGAGCTTTTAGAAAAACAAAAGCAATTAGAAAAATTATTTAATGAAGTTTTGGATGAGGAAACTAAAAAGCTTTTGGAAGAAATGCAAAAAATGATGGAAGAAATGAATAAGGAAAATCTGAAAGAGCTTTTAGATAAAATGGAGCAAGATGATGCGGATTTAGAAAAAGAATTGGATAGAAATTTGGAGCTTTTTAAACAACTGGAATTTGAACTAAAACTAGAAGATGCACTTGATAAATTAAGCGAGTTGAAAGAAAAGCAGAAGGCGTTAAAAGAAAAGACGGAAGATAAAAAATCAGATGCCGGAAAACTTGCCAAAGAGCAAGAAAAATTAAATAAGGAATTTGAAGAGCTGAAGAAACAGTTGGATGAATTAAGTAAGAAAAATCAGGAATTGGAAGAGAAAAACAAGATGCCTAATACTCAAATGCAAGAAAAAGAAATTTCTGAAAAAATGGAAGAAAGTAAAGATTCCTTAGAAAAAAACAAGAAAAAGAAATCATCCAAATCGCAAAAAGATGCATTGGATAAAATGGATGAATTAGAGCAACAATTACAGGCTCTACAATCAAGTTCTTGCTCCTCTGCACAAGAGGAAGATATGGAAACATTAAGGCAAATTTTGGAGAATTTAATCCACCTTTCTTTTGATCAGGAGGAACTTATGAAAAAGGTAAAAGTTACTCCAAAAAACAGCCCTTCTTATGTTGAGCTGGTAAAAAACCAAAAGAAATTGGTAGATGATGCTGTAATCATTGAGGATTCTCTTTTTGCTCTTAGTAAAAGGGTGGTACAAATTCAGCATGCTGTGAATAAAGAAATTGCTTCAATAAAAAATAATATGTCTTTCGCGACCAAAAACCTGGAAGAAAGAATCGTAAATAAAGCAATGGGAGAGCAACAATTTGCAATGACTTCTGCCAATAATTTAGCTCTCATCCTTGCTGAAATGTTAAAACAAATGCAGCAACAATGCTCAAGTTCTTCTAGCAAGCCAAGTAATTGTAATAAGCCCGGAAGTGGGAAGCCATCTCTTTCAAAATTAAAGAAAATGCAGAAAAAACTCAATGCACAAATGAAAGGCATGATGGGGAAAAAAGAAAAGAAGAAAGGAGAAAAATTAAATAACGGACAGTGTAAAAATTTAGCAAAGTTGGCACAGCAACAAGAAAGTATTCGCCAGCAATTACAAGAACTAAGAGATGAAATTGGAAAATCAGGGGAGAAAGGAAATATTGATAAAATGATTAAAAAGATGGAAGAAAATGAAATTGATATTGTCAATAATAAAATTACAAAAGAAACCCTAAAAAGACAGGAAGACATACTAAGTAGGTTGCTAGAAGCAGAAAAAGCAGAAAGAGAAAGAGAGGAAGAGCCAAAAAGGAAATCAAATGAATGGGAATATGAGTTTACAAATACTAATAACAGCTATTCTGACTACAAAAAACAAAAGGAAAAACAATTGGAATTACTCAAAACAAAACCTGCTCAACTTTCTCCTTTTTATAAAAACAAGGTGACAAAATATTTTAATGAACTTAGCAAAAAAGCCCAATGATTTTATTTCATTCTGAAACAAATTTTCAGCTAAAACAGAAGATAGCTGTAAAAAAGTGGATTAAAGAAACAATTGTAAAAGAAGGGAAAACGACAAAAGATATTAATTTTATTTTTTGTGATGATTATTTTTTGCATGAAAAGAATAGAGCCTATCTTGGGCATGATACCTTTACAGATATTATAACTTTTGATTATTCAGATAGAGATTTAATTTCTGGCGATATTTTTATAAGCATTGATAGGGTAAGGGAGAACGCTCCTATTAATAACGCTCCTTTTGAAAACGAACTTTCTAGGGTTATTATTCATGGTATTTTGCATTTATTAGGATATAAGGATAAAGGCGAAAAAGAGAAGGAAATTATGCGAGAGAAAGAAGATTTTTATTTATCTTTGCAAACTTAAATTCCTGATTATCAGTATTTTATAAATTTGTTTCATGTGGAACATATGATTTTTGAACAGACATACGATATAATTGTAGTAGGTGGCGGACATGCAGGCTGTGAAGCGGCACATGCTGCTGCTAAACTAGGATCAAAGGTTTTGCTGATTACCCAAAATTTGCAAACCATTGCACAAATGTCCTGTAATCCTGCTATGGGAGGTATTGCAAAAGGGCAAATTGTTAGGGAAATAGATGCTTTAGGAGGTATGTCTGGAATTATTACAGACAGTGCGACCATTCAATTCAGAATGCTGAATACTTCAAAAGGTCCTGCAATGTGGAGCCCAAGAGCGCAATGTGATAGAATGGTTTTTGCTCAAAATTGGCGTGTAGCACTAGAAGAGAATAAAAATATTTCGTTTTGGCAAGATACCGTAACTTCTCTAACAATTAGGAAAGGAGTTGTAGCGGGAGTAAAAACCAATTTAGGTTTTGAAATAACTGCAAAGGCTGTTGTTTTATGTAATGGCACTTTTTTAAGTGGTGTGATGCATATTGGCGAGAAACAATTCTCAGGAGGAAGAATGGGTGAAAAGTCGTCAGAAGGAATAACGGCTCAGCTTATCGATTTAGGGTTTACCCATGGGAGAATGAAAACTGGCACACCCCCAAGATTAGACGGAAGAACTATTGATTACAGTAAAACAGAAGAACAAAAAGGAGATAAATCTCCAAACAAATTTTCATTTAACAATACCTTATCTGTTAGAAATCAGGAAAGTTGTTTTATTACTTATACCAATGAAGAATGCCATGCTATTTTGAAAGAGGGCTTTAATCAATCCCCTATGTTTACTGGTAGAATTAAAAGTTCAGGGCCAAGATATTGCCCTTCAATTGAAGAAAAATTAAATCGTTTTTCGGATAGAAATAGGCATCAATTATTCATTGAGCCAGAAGGAAGAAATACAATAGAAATTTATTTAAATGGGTTTTCGACATCACTTCCTCATCAGGTGCAATTGAACGCACTTAAAAAAATTAAAGGGCTTGAAAAAGTAAAAATGTTTAGGGCAGGATATGCAGTGGAATACGATTATTTTCCACCTACACAACTCAAACAAACCCTAGAAACAAAACTAGTGAAAAATCTCTTTTTCTGCGGGCAGATAAATGGAACTACTGGCTATGAGGAAGCAGCCGCACAAGGAATAATGGCCGGAATAAATGCCCATCAAAATATTTACAAACTTGACCCTTTTACTCTTTCGCGCTCTGAGGCTTATATTGGGGTTTTAATAGACGACTTGATTACAAAAGGAACGGAAGAACCTTATAGAATGTTTACTTCAAGGGCTGAATACCGGCTTTTACTTAGGCAGGATAATGCAGATGAACGACTAACTGAAATAGGATACAAGCTTGGGTTAGCGGACCAAGATAGACTAATCACTCTGGATAAGAAAAGAGCAAAAAAAGAAGAATTACTGAAATTTTTATCTGATCAAAGTATTGAGCCAAAAATAATAAATAGCATTTTAATAAAAAAAGGAAGCGCTAAGATAATACAAAAGAAAAAGCTAAAAGATATCCTAGCAAGACCACATATTAAAACGAAAGATTTAATGTGTTCTGATTCTTTAAAAGCGTTTATCAAAACCAGTAATATTGATAAAGAAGTGATTAGTCAAGTAGAGATTCATATCAAATACAATGGCTATATGAATAAGGAAAAAGAGGCCGCTAATAAAATGTATGCCTTAGAGCATATCAAAATTCCTGAAAATTTTGAATATGACAAACTACATTCTATTTCTACTGAAGCAAGGGAGAAACTAAAAAATATTTTTCCTAGCTCAATTGGACAAGCCACAAGAATTAGTGGAGTTTCGCCCTCAGATATTAATGTTTTACTAATTTATATGGGAAGATGAAAAAATTAAAAATCTGCCCTATTTGTGCTGAAGATAGTTTTAATGTACTTTTTAGTTGTAAAGACCATTCAACATCTAAAGAGAAATTTACAATTGTAAACTGTAATAATTGTAATTTTACATTTACTAATCCTAGGCCAAAAGAAGAAAATTTAGAAAAATACTATATTTCTGACAACTACATTTCACATACCAATACTAGTAAAGGGCTTTTTGAAATCCTGTATCAAATAGTTAGAAAATACGCCATTGTACAGAAACTAAAGCTAGTTAAAAAATATTCTAAAATAAAAAACCATTTAGATATTGGTTGCGGAACGGGAGAGCTTTTAAATGCTTGTAAAAATTCCGGTTTTAGAACAAAGGGGATTGAGCCATCAGAAATTGCAAGAATGCAAGCAATTGATAATTACAATCTAGATGTGTCAGAAAATACGGATTTAAGCCAATTTGATGAAGATTCTTTTGAAACAATTACAATGTGGCATGTATTAGAGCATATACCAAATTTGAATGAAACAATAGAACATTTTTCAAGAATTTTAGAAAAAAATGGAACTGTAATTATAGCAGTCCCTAATCTTAAAAGTTGGGACGCCAACTACTACAAAGAGTATTGGGCAGCTTGGGATGTCCCTATTCATTTATGGCATTTTTCAAAAGTAAGTATTGACTCTCTTTTTAAAAAGTATGGATTTAATTTGGCAAAAACAAAACCCATGCTTTTTGATTCTTTCTATGTTTCGATTTTGAGTGAAAAATATAAATCTGGGAAAAAGAAACTTTTGAAAGGATTTGCTATTGGATTAATCTCTAATATAATTGCATTTTTTAGTAAAAGAGAGTATTCTAGTATAATTTATGTGTTTAGAAAAGAAAACAGCTTAAAATAAAGCCCTCTAATGGGAGTTTGCTATGGTCTAGTGTTCCCTCATTAAAATATTTTGAAAATAGTTTTTAGAAGAGATGTCTTATTACTCTGATTTTTAGCTTCTTATGATGTTTTCTGTATAAAACTACATAAAACCAAAATATTCGTGTAAAATTTTATACATTTGAAAAAAATCATATTTGAAATGAAGAAATTATTTTTACTATCTATATCCTTAGCTTTTGTTTCTCTAAGTTATGCACAATGTCCAACTCCAATCGGATTGAGTGTGACAAATATTACGCATAATTCAGCAATAGCCAATTGGAATGCAGTTGCAAGCGTTAATCATTATAGAATAAGAACAAGAGAGTTAGGAGCTCCTAACTGGATGAATTTATTGAATATTGATTCTACTATGACAAGTAGGCTTCTTCCATTATTACAGCCTTCAACTGCTTACGAATGGAAGATTGAGGCTTATTGTGATTCTACAAATCAATTAAACTCAGGTTGGTCAGTAATTGACACTTTTACTACTTCTGTGTTTTTGCCCGCTCCGTTCAATCCAATCATAACCAATACTCTTTCAGATTTACAATGTAATGCGCCTACAAATCTTTTATTAACAGTGAGTCAAAATGCCGACGAACCAGATATAGAAACAAGCATTATTACTTCTGATGGAGGATCTTTTAATATAGGATCTTTAAGTGTTAGCGATTCTGTTGGGTATGCAAATTTAACAACTACCATAAATACAACATCACTTACGATCTCATTATCATTAAAAGTAGGGCTAATTACAACTCAAAATTCTGCAATAATAAATGCTTATGATAGTACCGGTTCTTTAGTTGGATTTTTCACAATTGAAAATTTATTAAATGGGGTTCAAGTAACTACTTCTTCACCAAACGATGGGAATAATTATACAAGTGCTTATACTAGCAATTTATACTTTTCAAATATCTTTATTAATCCTCCTACATCTGGGCCTCTTCATTTTTTTGCTGATATAGAGTCAGAATTAGGTGATCAATTTAATGATACAGATATGGTACAGATATGGTGCAATACATCAATTAATGAAAATACTAAAGAAGCTAAGCTTCTAAAAATTGTAACTCTACTTGGAGAAAATTCTTCTGAAAAGAGAAATACAATACTTTTCTATATCTATGATGATGGCCGGGTGAAAAAACAATTTATTATTGAATAACAGCAGGTTTGTATAAATACATATTTTTTTATATCTTAGCAAGCTATTAAATTTCAATAACTTAAAACCTTTCAATTATGAAACGAATCTTACTTATTACGATTGTAGGAATTTTATCTTTTACCTACTCTTCTGCACAATTAGCGGATGGATCAATTGCGCCAGATTGGACACTGACTGACGTTAATGGTACAGCTCATAATTTATATAGTTATTTAGATGGCAGTTATACAGTTTTTCTTGATTTCTCAGCTGTATGGTGCGGCCCTTGTTGGGGTTATCATACCAGCGGAGCTCTTGAAGATTTATATGAAAATCATGGACCCGCCGGATTTCCTAATGTAGACGCTAACACAACTGATGATGTAATGGTATTCATGATTGAAGGAGATGCAAGCGCTCTTGCTTGCCTACAAGGGACAGGATGTAATACTCAGGGTGACTGGATAACAGGAACTAATTATCCTGTATTTTGTACTGATGGGACTGTAAATAACGATAATACTACGTCATTATATTCTATTGGATATTGGCCTACTATTTATATGATTTGTCCAGACCGGACACTCACAGAAGCTGGACAAGATCCAAACCCATATAGCCTTGTAACAAGCCCAACTACCGCTTGTTCTCCTGCTGCAACTCAACCAAATGATCCAAGTCTCTTCCCTTATGGTGGGCCAGGAAGTACTTGCATAGATTCAAATAATACAACAATGGTAGGTACAACACTTGTTTATCTTGGAGATATATCTCCTGTAATATCAGTTCAAAATCAAGGGATGCAAGCATTAACATCTTTAGATAGTATTAGAGTGACGGCTACTCGAATAGCAACAGGGACTACTGTATATGATAGTATAACTTCATGGAGTGGTAATCTACAAACGTATCAGGTTGCAAGTATTATTTTACCAACAATTACCGGATTGTGGGGGTACGAATGGATTGAAATCACAATCAGTGGACCAAACGGAACTATGGACCCTAATAGTACTAATAACTACACCAATTTTACACTTTCTCCTGGCAATATAATAACGGCTTCAATAAACCAAAATGGAGGAGTTATCACAGCAAATGGCTTTAATGGAACTCCTCCTTATAGCTATGTGTGGAGTACAGGACTAACTACGCAGGATATAACTCCTACTGTTGGAGGAAGCTACTCAGTTGTTGTAACGGATGCTAACGGATGTGTTTCCGATCCAATTATTTATATTTTTTCTACTACAAGTGGTGTTGAAGAGATTAGTATTAATAATCTAAATATTTATCCTAACCCTTCAGAAAATGTCTTTAATATTGCTTTTACATCTGAAAAAGTACAGGAATTTGAACTTAGAATTATGAATGTGCTTGGAGAGGTTCTTTATACTGAAAAATTAAATGACTTTATTGGAGTTTACTCCAAGCAAGTCTCTCTATCAAACTATTCAAAAGCAATATACTTGCTTGAAATTGAAACAGATGAGGGAAGGGTTAATAAGAAGCTCGTTTTACAATAAATTTTTTAGGAAACGAAAAATAGAAAAAAGGCTCAAATTGAGCCTTTTTTTATGTGACCCAGAGAGGATTCGAACCCCCAACCCTCAGAGCCGAAATCTGATATTCTATCCAGTTGAACTACTGGGCCATGGGCACAAAAATAAACAATCC
>Ga0114996_10009817_pt1 | contig 10429 bp, 8 predicted proteins | sample ArcticOcean_MG_C_4_FD_87039 | JGI IMG/M metagenome (GOLD analysis project Ga0114996, IMG submission 87039) | Marine microbial communities from western Arctic Ocean - ArcticOcean_MG_CB4_134 | ecosystem: Environmental > Aquatic > Marine > Oceanic | place: Arctic Ocean: Canada Basin | collected...
CTTCGTCGCGGTACCGGCCTTCATACGAGTGGAGCCGGTAATCACCTCGGGACCCACCAGAGGTGCGATCACAACGTCATGCCGGTCCAGCAACTCCGGCGACGGAGCAGTGCACAGCAAAAAGCCGGTCTTGGCGCCTCGCTCCCTGGCTCGAGCGAGCGCCGCATGCACGTATGGCGTCGTGCCCGAGGTCGCGATACCTAGCACGAAGTCGTGCTCGCTAACCTCGATTTCGTCGACTGCGGTGCCGCCGTCCTCGCTTTGATCCTCAGCGCCCTCCTGGGCTCGGACAAGCGCCTCGTACCCGCCCGCGATGATGCCGCGTACCATCCCAGGGTCGGCGCCGAACGTCGGTGGTATCTCCGCAGCGTCCAGGACACCAAGCCTCCCAGACGTACCTGCGCCCACGTAGATGAGACGGCCTCCGGATCGGAATGCCTGCTCCGCCAGTTCGATCGCGCGGGCGATCGCCTCACGTTGCTCGCCTACGGCGGCGGCGACCAAGCGGTCTTCAGCGTTGATCAGGTCCACGATACCGAGTGGATCCAGCGCGTCGATACCGCTGGAGCGCGGGTTCCGTTGTTCGGTGAGGCGGGAATCCCGCATAGAGCTTGTGGGTGCGTGGGGGCTCACGGTTCTGCTCGGGCGCCGAACAGTAGTCCGAGCAGGCGGGGCCGAGCAACGCACTGCCACCGTGCAGGGGACCAATAGACTGCAGTGGGTCGCTAGAGTGCAGGTGCCGCTACGCTGGGAAGAGCCGCTTAGTTCGAGCCGGTGATCTCCGCCAACGCCCGCCGGACATCCTCCACCTCCTGCTCCAACTCCGGTTCTGGATCGTGGCGCAGCAGTAGATAATGCCCGTACTCACGGATCGCGCGCTCGTTGTCACCCAGCAGCGCCGAGAGCCTGCCGCGCTCCCGCAGGTACTCGGCGCCAAGTGGGTTATTGAGTGACATGACCCGCTGGCGCTCCAAAATCGCCAAGGCCTCCACCGGCTCTCCGAGCCGCTCGTATAGGTCCGCCAGAGCGAAGTGCAGTCCTGCCTCGACGGAGACGCCCAAGCTCACTCCGGCGTCGTAGTCACCCCGCATACGCTCGAGCGTCGCAGAGGCCGTTGCGTCACCTCGGCGCTCGGCCAGGTCCGCCTCCAGGAAGAGCGCGGCCACTTCGTACGACAGCGCATCGATTCTGGAGGCACCCCTAGCGGCAGCGCGAAGCATGTCGATAGTCGTCGCGGACTCACTGGTGTCCCCGCGGGAGAGGCGCCATAGCGTGAGCCTGACCAGGGAACGTACGTCGTCGTCGGTGAACTCCCCGACTGCTTTCCCTGCGAGCTGCTCTTCGTGCGCCCGCGCCGCAGCAAGGCCAAACTCCTCGGGGAGGGCACCGTACGTAGCATCCGTCAAACGCATCTCATGGTAGAACCCTCCCGCCGCCCTCTCCCGCCTCGACAAAATCTCGTTCGCCCGCTGAGGGCGACCAATCGCGAGGTACATGTGATACCCCGCGCGATGGGAGGTCAGGCCAGCGTCTACGACGGCGAGCTCCGGTTCTATGCTTCGCTCCACCGCCTCCAGCATCCAGGTTTCTGAAATCACCCCGGGGAAGGCGGTCACGAGCGGGAGGAGAACGCCGAGTTCGAGCGCATTCGAATAGGCGCCGGCAAACCCGGTCGTGTCCGGATCTAGGAGCGCGAGCACGACCCGCGCCTGAGTTCCGATAAAGCCGGTGGTATCGCCCGCGGTTAGGCGTCCCGCGCTTTGCCGGAGATCCTCGACATCACCCCTACTAGGTCGACCAAATAGAGATGCAAGATCGCCGCCCCGAGGGTTGGGTCACGATCCAGCGCTTCCTGGAAGAAGCCTCGCGCGCGGTCGAGCCACCCATCCTCGCGGTCGTGGCCGGCGTGGAGGCTGTATTCGCCCAACCAATACCAAGCGAAGGCGCGATCGGGCTGGTCTCGGACCTCCTCCTCCCACAGCGCGATGAGTTCGGCCCGCGTGAGCCCATCGGGGAAGTCCGCACGTCGGGGAGTGCGGGCGCGCAGGTATCTCAAGTCGCGTTCGTCGAGGCGATCCCGCTCACGCCACGCGATTTCCAGAGCCTCTGGTACGTCCGCATCGTTGGCGTTGTTGCCTGCGTCGGCCCAAGCGATCGCGGCCAGGGCAAAGGTCGAATCGATCTCGACAGCACGGCGGAAATGCGCGACCGAAGCATCGAAGTCGGTGCGGCGCGACGCTTGCTGGCCCAGCAGGTATTCTCTCAGTGCTTCCGGCGACGCATTCGTCAATTGGTCGAGGCTCTGTCGGTATTCCCCAGAACTCATGGCCAGAAGCCCGGCAACCAGGCGATCCACGACCGCGGTGACCGAGTCGACGGGCCCTTCCGCCTGAGCCGCCGCGATCTCCGCTCCGTCGCCGACCCGCCTGAGACTAGCATTCCAAGCCAGCCCGCCGCCAACAGCCACGACGGACCCCGTCAGAACGATGCCGGCCCCGAGCATCTCGGCAACTCTTTCACCCCCGATGCCCGGCTCGCGCGTGGACAGGTCATGCCAGATCGCGCTCGAGGACGTCGGATCCACGGCGCGCGGCCCGACTTCCCCGTCGAAGCGGGGGGCGCGACCCCTTCCCCGAGGTAGCTCAGCTCGTCCGGACCATTGGACTGGAATGGCACCACCGCGACCAAGGCGTCGTTCAGGTCGCCCGGGGGCGGGCCGCCTATCTCCCCCCCAACACGAAGGCAACCGCCGAGATCGATAAACTTCCCACCGCCAACCCACCCATGAACGGCCACCGCGAGGGGTGCTCGCCCGGGGCTGAAGAAACGGCAGCACGCTGGACTCCTCCTGCCGTCAGTTCAAAAGCCCACGCCAAGACCAGGGCGACAGGAAAGCCGAGCATGATCAGTACGGGGATCAGCTTGGACGTCCACTCGGGCAGCTCCAGTATGGGCGCCACCGTACTACCGACCTCGACCACGCCCCACCCTACGACCAAGTAGAGCACGGCGACCCGCGAGACTTTACGGGCCCTTCAACTCCTGCCAGAACGACTTCGAATCCTCAGTCATGAGGCCAAGTTATAGAAGGTGGCGACTCTGGAGCAAGCAGAAAATCGGCTCGACGATCACGATCGCCCTCCCCTCAGCCGCCCTCGCTCATCTCCCGGTGGGCACCCTCTCCAATTCTCACCACGATCCCGGGAATCGCCCTCACGTCCTGCTCCTCCGTTCGGAAGTTTACGATGCAAGCACGAAGCACGTACATACCGTCGAGCACAGTGCCAGACAGACCTTCAATGCCCTGAACCCACGAGAGTTCTGCGGACCCAAGTCCACGAAGTTCGTCGCCTCGACACCGAAGTGGTAATACGGTGGGTGATAGCTGAAGGCGTTTCGCAGATGGTCCGCATTTTTTACAAGCGCGCAACCTGCTTCCATCGGCACATACAACCACTTGTGAGGATCCACCGCGACGGAGTCCGCGAGGCCGAAGTCAGTCCGCGGAGCTTCAGCGGGCACGGACGCGCCAATGCTGTGTAGCCAAGGTCTGCACGACTCAAGAGATCGAGGCTGAGAGAGCACAAGCGATGGGCGAACTACGAGCGATTCTCCCCTACTTCCGACCCTACATGCGGTCGCTTTACTGGGGTGTCGTATTCGTCTTCTTCGCCAACCTCTTCCAGATGGCGGGCCCGTACCTCATCAAGCTCGGGCTCGAAGCGATGGATGCCTCCGACCCCGACGTCGCCGGGGCACAAATCGCGATGTATGCCGGCTTGATCGTGGTGACTGCACTGTTCGGTGGAGCCGCGCGATACGGAATGCGTGAGCTGCTCAACGGGATGAGCCGGCGTATCGAGTGCGATCTGCGCGACGACTTCTTTCGTCACCTGCTCCGCCTCGACGCGACGTTCTACAGCGCTACACGAACGGGCGACTTGATGAGCCGGGCGACGAACGATACGCTCGCGGTCCGGATGGCCGTGGGGCCGGCAGTCATGTACACGGCCAATACGATCGTGGGCTTCATCTTCTCGCTGGCGCTCATGCTCTGGATCAGCCCGCGGCTCACGCTTTACGGCATGGTGCCGATGATCGTGTTGCCCACGGTCGTGTCGGGCTTCGGGCGGATCATCCACCGTCGCTTCGAGGCGATTCAGGAGCAGTTCTCCTCACTCTCGACGTTCGTCCAGGAGAACCTCACCGGCGTACGTATCGTTCGCGCATATACGCAAGAAGCCGAACAGGCGCGGCAGTTCGACACTTACAACCAAGAGTACCGGCACAAGAACATGAGTCTGGTACTCTCGGCCGGGGCCTTCCATCCGGTTCTGATGCTGATTTCCGGCCTCGCCGTGGTGCTGGTGACGTGGCTGGGCGCGCTCGAGGTGATCGCGGGACGGATGACGGTGGGGGACTTCGTCGCGTTCGGCCTCTACCTGACGATGCTGATTTGGCCGATGATCGCGCTCGGGTGGGTGGTGAATTTGTATCAACGCGGCGCGGCCTCGATGGGACGCCTGAACAAGATCTTGGATGCGAAGCCCGCAGTCGAAGTGCCTCTGCAGCCGGCTTCCCTCGCCCACGCCCTGGGCCGGATCGAGTTCCGGAACGTCTCCTTCGCGTACCCGGACACCGAGCGGGACGTGCTCGACGCTATCGACTTCGTCGTCGAGCCGGGAGCGACCGTCGCGATCGTGGGGCCAACCGGATCAGGGAAGAGCACGCTCGTCGGTCTGCTCGCTCGACTCTACGATCCGACGGCAGGTGAAATCCTTTTGGACGGCGTGAATCTCACCGATGTCGATCCAGCCGACCTACGCCTCCGCATCGGCATGGTGCCGCAGGACTCTTTCTTGTTCTCCACCACCATCGCGGACAACATCGGTCTGGGGCTGAACTCCGGAGAACCGCGTGTCGGCGATTCCGGTGAACCGTCCGACGTCATCGCGGCGGCGGCAGCCGTCGCTCAGCTATCCGAGCAGATTGAGGACTTCCCAAACGGCTATCGCACCATGTTGGGAGAGCGAGGCATCAACCTGTCCGGCGGCCAGAAGCAGCGCGCAACCCTAGCCCGCGCCCTCGCTCGTGACCCGTTGATCCTCATCCTGGACGACGCGCTTTCTGCAGTGGATACACACACGGAAGCGAAGATACTGGGGGACCTACGTTCCGTGATGAAGCAACGGACATCCTTCATCATCAGTCACCGCGTCTCGGCTGTCATGCACGCAGACGAGATCCTCGTACTCGAGGAGGGAGCGTTAGTGGAGAGGGGGACCCATGCCGAGTTGATCAACGGCAGCGGGACCTACGCGCGACTACTCCGTCGCCAGGTGCTCGAAGAAGACCTGGATTCCCCGCTGGCGACCACTTCGGGGGACTGAAGCGGCTGGCAGCCAACCTCACCCATCTCTGGAGTGACGACACCAAATGCACAGTACGGTAGCTCTGATGGTCATCGCATGGGCATGGCCCCTCCAGGAGGCGATCACGATCGCCGAAGGGACCACCTGTTCTTCTTGCCAGATCCAAGTGGAAGAGGTCGCAACGTTGGGCGGTTCCGATGGCGACGAACTCCTCGCGGACATGATGGGAGACCAAGTCGTTCGTGACGCTGAGGGGGCGTATTGGCTCTTCAGTTACACGATTACGGACGTGCTTTGGCGGTTCGCTGCCGACGGGCACGCTCGGCTTGTGGGAGCACCTGGACAAGGTCCGAGCGAGATCAACAGAATCGTGGGCTTGGGCGTGACCGCATCGGGCGGCGTGCTGGCCGTCGATCTCGGTAACTCCCGGCTCGTCAGCTTGGACTCGGCGGGAGTCACTGGTGCGGTTGTCTACCACCGCGAGGGCCGCTCGGTCTCTGACATCGAGCTCCTGGCTGAGGACACTGTCCTGTTCGCGACGATGTCGAGACTACCCCAAGGCGAAGGATTCGGAGTGCCAGTTCATGCGGTGAGCCTCGAGTCGGGGCGGGTGGTTGGTTCGCTCGGCGCCCCGGTCGACGAATACCAACCTCAGTTGACTGAGCGCGGCCAAGAACGGCGCTTGTCCGTCCGGGGGCGGAGAGTCGTAACTTCCCACATGTGGCGCTATCAGTTGGACGTGTTCGACTGGCCGACTAGGGCGATGACCAAGTCGATCATCCGCGAGGCACCGTGGTTCCCGATCGTCAACCTATTGCAGGTGAACCCTCCGAGGACTCGGCCGGCGTCGAGAGTCGTCGGAGTGGAGGTCACGAGCGACTCCACAGTCTTGGTGCTCTCCCGGCGGCCGAGACCGAATTGGCTCGCCGCCTATTCCGCGACCAGACGGACTCAAGAAGGCGAACGCCTACCCGCCTCGAGTGCCATGGTCTTTGAGGCCGTGGTCGAGCATCTCGATATCAAGAATGGTGACGTGCTGTCGCGCGCGGTCGTGTCCGGCTCGCCCATGAACTTCGTTTCCGGCAGCGAGGATCTCCGGATCGCCATCCTGCGTGACGAGGAGATCATCCCACGGGTTCACATCTACAGTCTACGAATCTTGAACTAGTCGTCCACTGATCGACTTCCCCGAGTCTCTGATCAGGCCGTATCCCGCCCCAATGGATCTGCGCTAAATCCGGTTGTAGACGAATTCCGGTGTGAAGCGAGCCAAGATCGCGGTGAGCGCCGTGAGTTGGCCGGTCAGCAGTAGGATTCCGAGCCCGATGAGCATGATGCCGGACGCCTTCTCGATCACGGGGATCCAAGTGCGGAAGCGCCGGAATGTCTGGAGAAACTGGTCCAACGCGAGCGATGCCATGAGGAACGGAATCGCGAGTCCTGCAGAGTAGGCGGTAAGCAGACCGACACCCGCCCACATCGTGTCCTGCGAGAAGCCGTAGGTAAGGATCGCGCCCAGGATCGGGCCAATGCACGGCGTCCAGCCCGCACCAAACGCCATACCGACACCGAACGTGCCTAGGTAGCCTGCCGGCTTGTCGCTGACGTGGACGCGCATCTCCCGCATGAGTGGGGCGAGCTTGAACACGCCGGACAGATGAAGACCGAGCACGATGATGACCAACCCACCGATACGAGCGATCCACACCTCGTACTGCCTGAAAAACTGCCCCATGAAGGAAGCGGACGCGCCAAGCGCGATGAAAATCGCGCTGAATCCGAGTACGAAGAGCAGCGAGTGGATGAACGTGGTCTTCCGGTTCACTCCCCCCTGCAAATCCTCGAGGCTCATGCCAGTCACCAGCGTGAGGTAGCTCGGAACGAGCGGCCACACGCACGGCGATAAGAACGAGAAGAGTCCCGCCGTAAAGGCGATGAAGAATCCTATTTCGACTTCAGTCACGGTTTTTCGATTCCCCGTTCGATTTTCATGTCGAGCGCTGCGACACGCTCCGCCGCCCGCGCGCGTCGGGCCTGAAGATACGCACGAATCCCTGTTGTCACCGCAAGCCACGCGGTCACTGCCCACACGACCCACCCGACTGCGGTCGGAAAGAACCACGCCAAGATCGCGACTGCGGCGATCATCACCGATACCGTCCCGAGCACAGTGCGGTCTTCGCGGCCCAACGTGCGATCACCTGCCAGTGCCTCGCCCAACGCCGCGCTCGCCCTCACGAGCGGAGCGAGAGTGATCTGCCCGGGGGCGTCACCCAGGGCACGGATCCGCTGCTCGAGCCTCTCGGGTAACGTGCCCTGTGGATCGAGCGATGCTGTCCGCAACGCCGACTGTGAAGACGCCGGGTCCGGCACAACTGCTGTGCGGCCAGGAAGTACGATCTCAGCAGACGACGCCAGGTCCGCAATAAACAACCCCTCGAGCTGCATCGCCAACCCCGCATCCAGAACGCCCACATCGAGCTCCCAGTTCCCCATCAAGCTCGCAGAGTTGAGGTTGCTCGACCCGACACGGCACCAAGCACCATCGACGAGCGAGGTCTTGGCATGCATCATCGGTCCCTGCCACTCGAAAATGCGCACACCCGATTCCAAGAGATACCGATAACCGCCGCGGGACAAACTGCCGACCAGCGGCCAATTGTTGTGGGCGGGTAGGAGAATACGCACATCGACGCCCTGCTGCGCCGCCGCACCAAGCGCCTCTGAGATCGATCGCGGTGCGACGAAGTACGCGTCGGTAATCCAGATGCGCTTTCTCGCTCGGGTGGCGGCCAGATGAAGCGTTCGGTAGACACGTGTCTTGCCCGGCTCGCCCTCGATCAACCATATCGGCGTCTCACCCGCATCAGGGCCGGACGACAGCGCCTGACGCCGCGGAATCGGCTCGGCGACTTTGCTCCACAGTGACTCGAACGCGACAGCAGCCGCCCGCGCCGCCGGCCCCCGTATCTCGACCCCTGTGTCTCGCCACGGTGCTTCGCTCGCAGTGCCTGCCCACTCATTCCCGACACAAAACCCACCGACGTACGCGACCTCAGCGTCGACGACGATGAGCTTCCGGTGATCGCGCTGAAGGACACCGAACGCGTCTCCCACACCGAGTGACGGCCGGTTGAACGCGCATACCTGAACGCCCGCCTTGTGCAGCGGTTTCCAGTACCTGCGAGGGGTCGACCAGCAACCGAGCCAGTCGTGCAGCAGATAGACGGGCACACCCTCACGAGCCTTCTTGACGAGCGCATCCCGGAACGCTCCACCCACACGATCGTCTCTTACTAGGTAGTTCTCGAAATAGACGAAACGCTGCGCTGACTCGATCGCCTCGAGCCAGGCGTCGAACGTGCTGGAGCCGTCGAACTGGAGCCGGATGCTGTTCCCCTGCAGCGTGGGAGAGCCAGTGGCCCGCTCGATCTCAGCCCACGAAAAAGACTCGGCCGGCCGCGACGGTGGGGCGGCGGGTGGTGCCGAGGACGGCAAATAATCGAGCGTTTCCGACACTCGTAGGGCATCCATGAAATAGGATCGGAGGCGACTACCTTCGACCAAAAGGTCGAGAGTGGCCTACCCCCGATCCACCCAATGCATCCCCTCAGTTCGCCGGCTGAGAAGCGACGAGCTTACCGTCGATCCATCACTCGGACCGTAACGCCCCCATCGGATCGATCCTCGCGGCTCGTTTCGCGGGCACGTAAGCAGCGATCAGCGCCACCGCGGACAAGATTATTCCCACGCCCGCGTATGTCGCAGGGTCGGTGGCCTCGACCTCGTACAGCAAGCTGACGAGGAAACGGGACAGCGTCGCCGCGGCCACCGTGCCCACCAACAGCGCTGCTCCCGCCAGCAGCGCGCCTTCTCGGAGAACCATGGCGAGCACTCGTTCGCGTTCAGCGCCGAGCGCCATGCGAACGCCGAACTCTCGAGTGCGCTGGCTCACGGCAAACGCCAGCACGCCCAGCACACCGATCGCGGCGATCATGAGCGCGAGCACCGCGAACGCCGTAAAGAGCGTCGTATTCAGACGCTCGGGGGCGATGTTCTCGTTTCGCAGATCCGACAGCGTCGTGACGTTGTCGACCGGGCGATCCGCATCGAGTCCGCCACCGATCTCAGCTGCCCGGCGCGCAAGCGCACCCGTTTCACCGCTGGTGCTGACGATGAGGCTCTGGCCGGCGGGGCCCTGCGCTGCCGGCCGATAGATCGTATGGGCGCCCGCCACGGACAGTCCGTATTCCCCGGTGTCTGCCGCGACGCCGACCACCCGGCTCCAGCCATTCCATGTACCGTTGAAGTTCTGTGAGGCGATACGCCGGTTAATCGGATCTTCTCCAGGGAACAGGTCCTGCGCCATGCGCTCGTTGATGACGACAATCGTGTCCGACCTGGCGTCATCCGCCATCATGAAACCACGCCCGGCCACGAGCGCAATCCCGACCGTCTGGAAATACTGCGGAGAGATGAAGTTCTGCTGCACCATGGGGCCACTAGGCCCTCCGGATCCATCCCTTCCACCCGCACAGTCAGGGGGCGGAGGACGGTGTTCGGACTCCACGGCGCGCGCGTCGCATGCGCCACCGTGCTCACCCCCGGGAATTGGCGAACCGCGTCGACGACCTGATCCATGAGCAGAAGGTTCTCGGCGCCGGGCATCCCGGTCGTATTCGGCGCCTGCATCGTGACCACGTTCTCATAGGTGATCCCGGTGTCCAGCTTCGTCAGGTTGACGAGGCTGCGCACCATGAGCCCTGCCCCGATGAGCAACGTGAACGACAAGGAGAGCTGGCTCACAACGAGCACTCGCTGCAGGTGCTTCTTCGACAGACCTACGACTCCGCGCGTGCTATCGGCCGCCCCGGCGGCATTGCCGAGCCCCTGCACACCAGGCAATGAAGGTGCCCACGCGAGCAGAACCGCAACCGCTATGGCGATCCCGATCGTAAACAGCAGGACAGGCACCTCGATGGCGATCTCGCCTGTGCGCACCGTAAACCGGTTCGCATACTGCACGAGCATGTCGAGTCCTGAAAAGGCAAGCACGA
>Ga0114996_10009821_pt1 | contig 10427 bp, 8 predicted proteins | sample ArcticOcean_MG_C_4_FD_87039 | JGI IMG/M metagenome (GOLD analysis project Ga0114996, IMG submission 87039) | Marine microbial communities from western Arctic Ocean - ArcticOcean_MG_CB4_134 | ecosystem: Environmental > Aquatic > Marine > Oceanic | place: Arctic Ocean: Canada Basin | collected...
TAAAACAGCTGCTGCGCTTGTTGATATAAAGCCATCAAGGAGCACGGGAATTCGCTTTAGTCGGGCTGCAAATGTAGCGCCTGTTATTGCCGCCAATTCTCTCCCCCCTAGTCTTGCAAGAGCATCTAGCCCATCGTTTATGTAGGGAGAATGGGCACGGACAGCTGTTTTAACGAGTGTAATTTTTCTGTCGAAAGTTTTTTTATCAATACCACTCCCAACCCCCACCCATGACCTAGCTGTTTTGCCATACATTGAATGACATAAAGCTGCTGCTGCTGTTGAATTTCCGATGCCCATTTCTCCCAAGCAGATTATGTCAGCACCTGAATCGATACTGTTAATTCCAATATTTATAGCTTTTACACATTCACTTTCAGTCATCGCTGGCTGGATTGAAAAATCTTTTGTTGGGTTTTCTAAATCTATTGGAATTACTTTTAGACTTACGCCGAATGTTCTACAAAGTTGGTTAACAGCAGCACCACCGGTTTTAAAATTTGTTACCATTTGTTGCGTGACTTGAGATGGATAGGCAGATACTCCTTGATTTGCTATTCCATGATTTCCAGCAAATATACGAGCTTGTAGATTTGTCATTTTGGGGGGGTGAGTGCCTTGCCAAGCTGATACCCAAGCGGAAATTTCTTCTAATCGACCTAGTGCACCTAAGGGTTTTGTTAGTGTAGGTTCTTTTTCTCTCGCTATATTTAATGAGTGGTGATCAGGAGCAGGTAATTTTTTGAGTCGATCTCGAAGATCAGCAAAAGAATTGATTGCTTGAATTTTATTCATAAGGGCAGTTTCCTTTGTGATTTCTTTGACTTATAACCAAATGATAAGATTTGGGGGAACTACTAAAAAGGTAAATGATGCGCCGTTTAGAGGAGTATTTTTCAAAAACTTCAATGATCATCTCAGTGCGAGAATTTTGTTTAGCTGGAGTATTTTTAACACGGTTACCTTTTAGTATTAGCAAGAAGGTTAAGGATGGAGAATTAGCTGAATCAAGTTGGGCATTTCCTTTAGTTGGAGTTTTAGTTGGTTTAATTGGTGGAATTGTCTATTTAGCAGTTAATAAATGTAATTTAAACTCTTTAATCTGCGCAGGGCTTAGTATTTTTGTAATTACTATAGTAACAGGGGCCATACATGAAGATGGGCTTGCAGATACGATTGATGGGTTGGGTGGAGGTGGTGATCGACATCAGAAGTTGAAAATTATGCGTGATAGTTTTATTGGATCATATGGAGTTCTATCTCTAATTTTCAGTGTAATATTTCGCTGGTTGGGGCTTGCTCAATTTTCCGGGCCTGAGACTGCTGTAGTTGGATTGGTGATATCAGGTTCCATGTCTAGAAGTATCTTGCCAATTATTCCATGTTTTTTTCGAAGTGCCAGAAATGATGGATTGGGGTTTGATTTAGGAAGACCATCAATGCGTGTGGCTTTGACTTCTTTATTATTTGGAGCGATTTTTTGTGTTATATTTCTTGGGTTGATTGATGCCATTTTAATAATTGGGGTTTTGCTGGTGGTTACTGTAATATTTCTTTTATTAGTATGTCGACAGATTGGTGGTTATACAGGTGATGTTCTGGGCGCTTGCCAGCAGATAGGAGAAATAATTATATTAGTTTTAGTTTGGTTAAGCATTTCATGACAAGTGGAGCCACTAGATGGTGGTGGGTTAGACATGCTCCTGTAATTGATCTAGAAGGGATTTTATATGGGTCGGATGATGTTTCTTGTGAAACTAATAACATTTTAGCTTTTGAATCTTTAGCTTCGTTACTGCCAAAGGATGCTTATTGGATGACGAGTCACTTGGTGCGGACGCATCAGACTGCTGATGCTATTCGAAAAGCGGGTTTAAACTTTCCTGAACCAGTAGTGGAGGAAGCTCTAGGTGAACAGAGTTTTGGTGATTGGCAGGGGTTGAGTTGGAAAAAAATGGAGGAACTTGATCAATACAAATTTGATAATTTTTGGTTAAGCCCAGCACGAAATAGGCCCCCAAATGGAGAAAGCTTTCAAGATTTAATTACTCGAGTTTCATTAACTATTAATAGAGTTAACAATGATTTTTCAGGTCGAACTATTGTTGCTGTAGCTCATGGTGGCACCATTAGAGCTGCTATTAGCTATGCTCTTAATTTACCAGCTGAAATTGGGATGTCGTTCATTATAGATAATTTGTCAATGACTTGTCTAGATTATATTGATGGTGGTTTATTAATGGGAAAAGGCTCTGCTTGGAGGGTAGTTTGTATTAATAGACTTCCGCTTGAGTTAAAATGAGTAAATTTTGTGAGGTTTTATGGTAGATATAGAATTGAAAAATACTTTGGTGCTTGGAGGAGCTAGGTCAGGGAAAAGTATATATGCTGAGAAATTAGTCGAAGTTTTTGGTCAAGGCTTGTATTTGGCAACTGCTACAGTTAAAGAGTCGGAAGATGATAATGAAATGCTTCAAAGAATCTTAAAACACAAAAAACGGCGAGGAAAGAATTGGCAAACTATAGAAGAACCCATAGATATTGTTGAGGTCATAGATTTGAATGCCTGTCCCAAGCGCCCTATTTTAGTGGATTGTTTGACCCTATGGCTTTCAAACTTGATGTTAGCGAAAAAAGATGTTGAGTATGAAGTTATGAAGTTAAGAGAATCTCTGGTAAATACTTCAGGGCCGTTGGTTCTAGTTTCAAGCGAGGTGGGTATGGGAATAGTTCCTAGCAATAATATTGCGAGGGAGTTTAGAGATTATGCAGGCTATTTACATCAAAAACTTGCTAATGAATGCAAGCAAGTTGTGTTTGTTGTTGCAGGCTTGCCAATGATAATAAAGGATGAATAATTTGAAAATTCCAGCAACAATAATAACAGGATTCCTTGGGTCAGGGAAAACAACCTTAATTAGACATTTACTTGAGAACGCAAGGGGCAAACGAATCGCTTTGATTATAAATGAGTTTGGAGATCTAGGTATAGATCGAGAATTATTAATTGGTTGTGGTATTGAAGGTTGCGATGATGAAAATTTAGTGGAATTAGCTAATGGGTGTATTTGTTGTACAGTAGCAGATGATTTTTTGCCAACAATGAATAAGCTTTTGGGGAGGGATGAATTGCCTGAACATATAATTATTGAAACTTCAGGCCTTGCCTTGCCAAAGCCACTAGTAAAGGCTTTCAACTGGCCTGAAGTTAAGTCTCAGGTGACAGTAGATGGGGTGGTTGCTGTAGTTGATGCTCTTGCTGTCTTTCAAGGGAAATTTGCGCATGATCCTAATGCCGTAAATACAATGCGCGAGTTAGATAAGGCACTTGATCATGATGCTCCCTTAGAAGAAGTTTTTGAAGATCAAATTATGTGTGCTGATATGATTCTTATAAATAAGCAGGATTTATTAAATGAGGCCAGCATTTTGAAAGTAAAGGCTGAAATTAAAGAAAAAATAGATCCATCAGTTAAAATTATTTCGACAGATTATGGAGTGATTGACCCTTCAGTACTACTTGGCATTGGAGCTGCTGTTGAAGATGTTGTTGAGACGAGAAAATCAATCCATGATGGAGAGGAGGGTCATGATCATGATGATTTTGAGAGTTTTGTAATTGAAATCAATAATATAACTAACCCAGAGCAACTTGAAGTGCGCTTAAGAGAGTTGGTGGTGGAGCATCAAATATTGAGAGTAAAGGGCTTTATAAATGTTCAAGGCAAACAAATGCGAAATGTGATTCAATGTGTAGGTTCGAGAGTTCACCGTTATTATGACCGCCTTTGGCGAGAGGGTGAAAATCGTAGAACAGCATTAGTGATTATTGGAGAGACTGGAATGGATCAGAATGCGATTCAGCACTCTTTGGAGACACTTTAATTAATGCACTTACTTGCGGCTCAGGCTGGAGCTATTTCTGATGGATCTGAAGCCATAGATTTAGGTCAGAGGCCAGGTGAAATAGTCGTTATTTCAGCTGCTGATACAGAGCTTGCTTGTATCTCTAAGTCACTGAAGGTTTTAAAGTCAAAGTATTTGGATTTTCCAACTTTACGGCTCGCAAACTTAATGCAATTAGCGCATCATATGTCTGTTGATTTATATGTTGAAACTATTATTGCTAAGGCAAAAATTGTAGTTGTTAGAGTTTTGGGAGGGAGGACATATTGGCCATATGGGATAGATGAAATTGTTGGTGTTTGTTTAAAAAAAGGTATTCCTGTAGCTTTTTTGCCAGGAGATGACCACCCTGATATAGAATTAGCTGAGCTTTCTACACTTCAATCTGATGCACTTTATAGAATCTGGCAATATCAGGTTCATGGTGGTCTTGCTAACGCAGAACAGATGTTAGCATTTTTAGCGTATCTGATAGGCTATAGCTATGAGTGGCAAGAACCAAAGCCTTTGGTAAAAGCTGGACTTTATTGGCCAGGGGAATATTTACCTGATCTTAATCTGATTAAGTCTCACTGGATAAAGAAACAACCAGTCGTTGGACTGATATTCTATAGAGCTCTAATTCAAGCAGCTAATATTAAGGTTGTTGATGATTTTGTTTTGGCCCTAATTAGGGCGGGTCTTAATCCTTTTCCGATGTTTACTCAAAGCCTCAAAGATCCAGTTGCTGCCGCAATTTTAGAATTGAATTTATATGAAGCTCGGCCAGAAATTATCCTTAATGCTACGGGGTTTTCTGTGTCCCCGCCGGGGAGGCCAAGAGTTTTGACGCCGTTCGAGACAGGACGAGAGAAAGCTGCCCCTCTAGTCATTCAAGTAGTTTTTTCTGGCAGTGATTTTGAAACATGGAAAAATGGTTCGAATGGTTTATCGCCACGCGATATTTCTATGAATGTTGCTCTTCCAGAAGTTGATGGGAGAATTTTTTCTCGAGCAGTTTCATTTAAAAGTTTTGATGAATATGATGACATTACACAAAGTAAGATTGTTCGTTATGAATCTGTATTAAACCGCATAGAATTTGTCTGCGATCTTGCAAAATCTTGGGTTAAACTTCGCCGGACGGCTAAAAAAGATCGCCGAGTAGCTTTGCTGTTTGCAAATTATCCAAATAGAGATGGTCGGTTAGGTAATGGTGTAGGTCTTGATACGCCGGCTGGAAGTATAGAGATACTTTATGCTTTGGCCAAGGCTGGTTATGATTTAGGAGTCCTACCTGAAACAAGTCAAATTTTATTGGAGCGACTAAAGGCAGGACCCACAAACAATTTTAACAGGCTATTGGACCGGCAAATATCTGAGACATTTATGATATCAGAGTATCGAGATTTCTTTACAAGGTTGCCCTTTGAAGTTCAAAATCAAGTAATTAATCGATGGGGTGAACCAGAGAGTGATCCATTTTATTATATTCAAGAAAATAATCGTGGAGGGTTTGCTCTTCCAGCATACCGTATTGGGAAAGTTATTATCGGTCTCCAACCAGCTCGAGGGTATAATATTAATCCTAAAGAAACATACCATTCTCCTGATCTTGTGCCCCCGCACAATTATTTTGCATTTTATGCATGGTTGCAAAGTCAGGTTGATGCGGTCGTACATATGGGGAAACATGGTAATTTGGAGTGGCTTCCAGGAAAGTCATTAGCCCTATCTGAAGAATGCTATCCAGAGGCGGTATTGGGTTCGCTTCCTAATATTTATCCATTTATTGTCAATGATCCAGGAGAGGGAACGCAAGCAAAACGAAGAGCATCCGCTGTAATTATAGATCACCTAACTCCTCCTTTGGCTCGTGCAGAGGCTTATGGACCTCTTAGGGATCTTGAGCAACTGGTTGATGAGTATTTTGAAGCATCAGGAGTGGATCCGCGTCGACTTAGTGTTTTAAAAACCCAAATTTTAAGTCTTTGTCAGGTTACGGGAATTAAAGAAGATTGTGGTATTTTAGGGGAAGATACTTCAGATAATGCTTTATCAAAACTTGATAACTATCTTTGTGAATTGAAAGAAATGCAAATTCGAGATGGTCTTCATATATTTGGAAAATCGCCAGATGGGGATCTTTTAGATTCTTTATTATTATCTTTGGTAAGAGTTCCTCGAAATGAAGGGCTAGAGTGTGATGAATCTTTGATAAGAGCCTTATCAAAGGACTTGGAGCTAGAATTCGATCCATTAGATTGTGTCATGGGGAGTGTTTGGAAGGGAGGTCGCCCCAAGCAATTAGAATTGAATTTTAAAGATCCGTGGCGAACCACTGGCGATACAGTTGAGAGGCTTGAAATATTGGCCAGAGGTCTTGTGTCTGGTTCAATCAAAATAAATAAGGCTTGGAAAGCAACAAAATTGGTTTTGAACTATGTTCAGAAGAAGTTAAAGCCAATAGTCAAAGGTTGCGGTGATTCTGAAATTTATGGCATTTTAAGAGCACTGGATGGAGTTTTTGTAGAGCCAGGGCCATCAGGGGCGCCAACCAGAGGCAGATTAGATGTGCTACCAACGGGTCGTAACTTTTATTCTATTGATACTCGTACAATTCCTACATTTGCTGCTTGGACCCTTGGTTGGAAGTCAGCTTCATTATTGATTGAACGATACTTGCAGGATAATGGAGTCTGGCCAAAGAAAATGGGCATAAGCGTTTGGGGAACATCTAATATGCGAACTGGTGGAGATGATATTGCTCAAGCTTTAGCTCTTTTAGGTGTAAAACCAACATGGGATTCGTCGTCAAGACGTGTAAATGGATTCGAAATTTTACCTGTAAGTATTCTTGGTCGACCACGGATTGATGTAACGTTAAGAATATCAGGTTTTTTTAGAGATGCATTTCCTCAGTTAATTGATTTTTTTGATTCTGCGGTTCGTGCTATAGGCGCGTTAAGTGAATCTGAATCTGATAATCCGATTTCAGCTCATATAAATGATGATATGGAAGCTTTAATTGGTTTAGGTGTTGATAAAAAAGAAGCTAACAGACGCGCAGGATACCGTATTTTTGGTTCAAAACCAGGAGCATATGGAGCCGGTTTACAGGCTATGATTGATGAGAAAGGGTGGGAAACTGATCAAGATTTAGCAAAGGTTTATATTGCCTGGGGAGGGTATGCATATGGTGGTGGCAGCATGGGGGATCCAGAACACGCTTTTTTTGAAAAGCGTTTAAAAAGTTTAGAGGCTGTCGTTCATAATCAAGATAATCGTGAACATGACTTATTAGATTCAGATGACTATTATCAATTTGAAGGAGGAATGACTGCTGCAGTTCGCCATCTTTCAGGAGTGCAGCCAATTACTTATCATAATGATCATTCTAGGCCACAATCGCCTAAAATTCGAACATTAGAGGATGAAATTGCTCGTGTTATTCGGTCAAGAGTAGTTAATCCAAAATGGATAGATGGGGTATTGCGACACGGTTATAAAGGGGCATTTGAAATAGCAGCAACCGTTGATTATTTATTTGCTTTTGCTGTAACTGCGAAATGTGTAAAAAATCACCATTTTGATGCTGTTTTTGATGCTTATATAGTAGATGAGAAGGTTCGAAAATTTTTAGAGTCTCAAAATCCAGATGCACTCCAAGAAATAGTAGAGCGTTTTATCGAGGCAGAAGATAGGGGAATTTGGAAGACGAGACGCAATGATACTCGTCCTCTATTAGAATCTATTTTAAATAGTGATTAAACTTATTTCAAATGCCATTCAATATTTTTCTTTATGGCAGCAACTGTGAATGCAAAGGCAGTATCATAAAGAGCATCTACCCAATCTCCACCAATCTTTCTTTTTATTGTAATATTTCCTATATCTCTTCCAAATGGAATCCAATAGGTATCATAAATAGAGTTTTGTCCAGGATTCCATAAAAGTAGTATATTCTCTTTGAGAATACGTCTTTTATGAGTTAGGAGTGCTAATGGCCAAGCGTTATTTTCCACAACGACAACTTGTTCAATAGGCTTGATCCCTTTTGGAAAAGTATAAGGAAATTTCGATGCGAGGTCATTATGACTATCCATTCGAACAAAAGGAGTTGTTCCATATTTGTGAGCTTCAGGGTTTTTAGGTACCATTACTTTACCATATTTTGAGTGGGCTTTAAAAAATTTAAAAGATTCTCGCCGCGACACCATTTTACTCAGATGTTCGCCAGAATAACTTCCAATTATAGATTCTCCTGAAAACTGCTGCCACCAACTTTCAGAATTGGAATCAAACATAACGGTATTAAAATGGCGCGTTCTTCCAGTATTTTGAAAATCTAATATTTGGCCGTTTAATCGGCGACTAAAGATTATAGCGGAATTGCATAGAGGGCTGAAACTTACTAAAATAGGTTCATTCCCAACGAAGTCGTTAATTAATTCATGCCACACTAAAACCCTCAGAGGATAGGCTCTAGAATCACCATTAATTTCTAGACTTATAACTGGCTCATTCTCGCCGATGTTTCTAATTTTTTTAGCTAGTAAGAATTTTGGTTTGTAAATACTAGGGATAGAATCCCGGTTGATGCCATCGTTGCGAATTTCAGAAAAATTGATTGTTGTCTTTGAAAAATCAGTTAGCGGAAATTCTATTCTACTTTTTGTATTTTCGGCCAATAATGATGCAGATGGACAAATAAAAGTTGTTACCATAATTATGGATAGCCAACGAATTGGGTAGCTTAAAAAAATATAATTAGTTTTCATTTTGAGACTTTCAGTGAATAAGGTACCATAAACATAATCTCAATATTTAAATAGGACTAAATAAATGATTGAATCAAGTGACAACCTTCTTAAAAGAAAAGATGAGGAACTTGATAAACGCCATGCGGAAAAAATGGCTAAGAAGAAAGCGGCAAGAGATAAAATTCTGGCAACTAAAACAATTGAAAAAGGCTTGCTGATTATACACACAGGGAAAGGGAAAGGGAAGTCTACAGCGGCTATGGGCCTGGCTATTCGGGCAATTGGCAATGGAATGAAGGTGGGGATTGTTCAGTTTGTCAAAGGAGTATGGCGAACGGGCGAACGACAAGTGCTTGAGAGATTTCCTGATCTTGTAACGATTAAAGCTATGGGTCAGGGGTTTAGTTGGGAAACGCAGGATCGACAACGTGATATTTTGGCCGCACAAAATGCATGGGACATGTCTGTAGAGATGATGCTTGACCCTACTTATAAATTAATAATTTTAGATGAACTTAATATTCCTCTTCGTTATGGAAATATAGAAATCTCAAAAGTAGTCTCTTTTTTACAGGGAAAGAGAAAAGATCTCCATGTTGTTATTACTGGTCGAAATGCAAAAGAAGAGATAATTGAAATAGCTGATTTAGTGACTGAAATGACCCAAGTTAAGCATCCATTTCGGTCTGGGGTTAAAGCACAAGTAGGAATTGAGTTTTAATGGGGATATTTTATTTTTTTAAACGATTGTTGTTATGTTGCACACTTGTTTTTTTTAGTGGCTGTGCTTCATTGTCTAATAACTCAGAAAATCAAGCAAAAACTTTAATAAAAGATTCTAGCAAGGTTTTTGCGCAATTTTATAAGCATAGGGATCTTAAAGAATTTAGAAGATATTTAAATAGCGCGCATGCAATTATTATTCTTCCAAAAGTAATTAAGGCTAGTTTTATATACGGGGGTGAAGGCGGTAGTGGTCTGCTTTTAAAGCGGATTAATGTCAAAGATTGGAGTCATCCAACCTTTGTTACTCTTGGTGCGGCAAGTGTTGGGTTTCAGGCTGGGGTTCAGGAGACTGCTATTGTATTAATTATAAAGACAGAACCTGCTTTAAGAGCCGTGCTGGATCATCAAGGGAAACTAGGAGCTGATACGGGAGCTACAATTGGAATATGGGGAGTTGGCATGGAAGCTTCAACTACTACAAACTTTGACGCTGATATTTTGGCCTTTTCTAATCCTAATATTGGGGCCTATTTTGGCATCTCACTAGAGGGTGCTGTGATAGCCCGTCGAAAAGATTTGAATGAGAGTTTTTATGGGAAGGGCGCAACACCAAAAAAGATTTTGTCCGGGTATTATGAAAAAACTGAAGTTCGTCGATTGAAAGAAGCTATTAGTGGCCGCTAATTCTTTTAAAGCTATAATGTTTCAAGGAACGGGATCTGATGTAGGCAAATCGATTTTAGTGGCTGGATTATGTAGAGCACTTTACAATCGAGGAAAAACTGTCCGCCCGTTTAAGCCTCAAAATATGTCTAATAACGCGGCAGTTACGAGTGATGGAGGAGAGATTGGGAGAGCGCAGGCTCTTCAAGCTAGAGCCGCAAAATCTATACCAAATTCTCATATGAACCCAGTTTTATTAAAACCGCAAACAGAGATTGGTTCTCAAATAATTGTTCAAGGCAAACTTTTTGGCCATGCGCAAGCTCTTGATTATTATAAGTTAAAACCTAAATTGTTAAAAAAAGTTCTTGAGAGCTTCAAGGTAATTAA
>Ga0114996_10009824_pt1 | contig 10424 bp, 7 predicted proteins | sample ArcticOcean_MG_C_4_FD_87039 | JGI IMG/M metagenome (GOLD analysis project Ga0114996, IMG submission 87039) | Marine microbial communities from western Arctic Ocean - ArcticOcean_MG_CB4_134 | ecosystem: Environmental > Aquatic > Marine > Oceanic | place: Arctic Ocean: Canada Basin | collected...
CAAATGAGCTTGGTTCCGGGCGGAGCGCTGGCGACGATCTCTGTTTCAGCGCTGGCATCGGATCCGAGGCCAAAGACGGCTTGGCCTTCTTCGACGCGCAGCACGTGATAGCGCGCCCCGACGGGTTCGCCTTGCTCGATGTCGACGAGGAACAGGTCGAGTTTGCCCGACACGACAACCCACACCTTCTCCGGATCGCCGAGGAAAAGGGTCTGGTTGGCCGCCGGCTCGATCGGGACACCGAGTCTTTCAAATGCTGAAATCGCTAACATCGCCATGGACGCTTCGGCTGCATATCCCCCCAGCGGCCGGCTAGCCGGTGTGGATCAGGTTCGCGTAAGCCCCCCCGGCCTGGATCATCTTTTCGTGGGTCCCGCGCTCGACGACTTTGCCTTGATCGAGGACGATAATTTCGTCGCAGTCCCGGATCGTGCTCAGGCGGTGAGCGACGATCAAGCAGGTGCAGCCGCGGCGTCTGAGGTTGTCGTCCACGATCTTTTCCGTCTTTGGATCGAGGGCGCTCGTCGCTTCATCGAGCACCAGGATGCGCGGGTTGCCGACCAGCGCGCGCGCAATTTCGAGCCGCTGGCGCTGCCCCCCGCTGAAATTGCGGCCACCCTCTTCGACCTTGTAGTCGTACCCTCCGGCGCGGTCGGTAATGTCGTCGTGGATCGAAGCGTCCTTCGCCGCCTGCACGATGACGGCTTCGTCAATCGTGCTGTCCCAAACGGTGAGATTTTCACGGATCGTCCCCTCGAAAAGGAAAATATCCTGATCCACCATCGCCAGGGAGTTGTTGACCACCGGGCGCGGGATGCTCTTTCGCGCGTGGCCGTCGAAAACGATGTCGCCGGCCCAGGGTTGATACAAGCCGCCGACAATCTTCGAGATCGTTGACTTGCCGCTGCCCGAACCTCCGACGAGCGCGACCCGCTGACCGGGCTTGACCTTGAGGCTGAAACTTTCGATCAAGGGCGGCTCCAGCCGGCTGTAGCCGAACGTGAGGTCGCGAACTTCGAGATCTCCTTGCAGCCGGTCGCCCTCGGCAAAGCTGCTGTTCTCGACTTCGGCGTCAACTTGCGGGTCGACCTCGGCTTTGAGAACGTCATCGAGCCGGGTCATGTCTCCCTGCAGGTCCTGAATTTCGCTGCCGAGCCCAACGAGGCGGTTGACAGGGCCGATGAAGGAGGACATCAGACTTTGGAAAGCGATGAGCATGCCCATCGTCAGAATGCCGTCCATGACCCGCAGGCCGCCGATACAGAGAATCGCCATGCCGTTGAGGGCCGTCAGAAACGGGGGGATGGAATACAGGTAATGGGACGCCGCCCCCAGCTCCTGTTCGGCGTTCAGTGCTTTCGCTTGGTGGCCCGACCAGCGTGCAAAGAAGTCCGACTCGCCACCGGTTGCCTTGAGCGTCTCGACGGTTTGCAGCCCGGACATCGAGACGCCCATCAACTTTCCATATTCCTGCGAGAGCTTGCGAGTCTTGTCCACGCGCGAGCGTGACGTGTAGCGCAGCGCCAGGATGTTCACGGCCGCGATCGAGACGCCGATCATCGTCAGCACGACGTCGTACTGGATCATCAGCGCGGCGTAGAAACCGATCAGCAGGATGCTGACGAAATTCGACGCCAAGTCGCCGGAAAGCAAGGCGGCGACTCGATTATTGATGGCCACGCGGGAACCGATATCGCCGGCGGAACGCTGCGAGAAGTATTGCATCGGCAGGCGCAGCAGGTGCCAGAAGAACTTCCCAGAACCGGCCAGCGCCAGCTTCATTTCGAATCGCGTCAGCACCTTGAGCCGCAGATGGGTGAAAACGGCGCGGAGAATCGCTGTAATCGCCATCGCCAAAATCAGAGGCTTGAGCCAGCTAACTCGTCCGCCGATGAGGAAATTGTCGATGTAGATTTTCGAAAAAATCGGGACAACGACATTCGGCAAAACCAGGGCCAAAGTGGCCAGAATCATGTAGGCCAGTCCTAGCCGGCTCCCCGCCAGCCGCCGCCGAAGTGACTGGACGATCGATGGCTTTTCTCCTCCCGTCCTAAAATCAGGGCCCTTCTGGAAAGTCAGCACCACCCCGGTGAACGACTGGTCGAACTCTTCCATCGTCACCGTTCGGGGACCGCTCGCAGGGTCGTTCAGGAAGACCTTGTCGCGGCCGAAACCTTCCACAACCAGAAAGTGGTTGAAGTTCCAGAAGGCGATGACCGGCAGGGCCAGTTTCTTGAGGTCAGCGGGCTCTTTCTTGTAGCCCTTGGCCACCATCCCATAGCGCCTGGCTGCCTTCAAGACATTGCTTGCCTTGCTGCCGTCGCGCGAGACTCCGCACTCAAGCCGGAGCTGCTCCAGGGGCTCGATGCGCCCGTGGTAGGAGAGGACGATCGACAGAGCCGCGGCGCCGCATTCCACGGCCTCCATTTGAAGGACGGTCGGGGTCTTCACGCGCTTGTTGGCGAACGAGAACAGTTGGCCGGCAAGTCCGGCCCCCGCGCCTATTGCCTGTGAAGTTGTCGCCGGCATCGTTGTGTTAGTTCGAGTGCTGTGTTACTTCAAGTGCTGTGCTAGTTCAAGAATTGCGTTAGTTCAGGCCAAGATTTTCTTTCAGTACGGGGAATAACAAACTGACCGGTCTCTGCTCTCTGGTGACGATCTGAACGGTGCTCAACGTCCCGCTGGAAATCACCACCTCAGGGCCTTTCGGCGAGGACCAGCGGTAGCCGCTCGGCGTGCCTGGGGCGGGCTCGAGCGTCACACGAACCTCCGTCACCGGCCCGCCCGCCATGATCGACTGCACCAGAGATTCGTTCTCGAAATTTCGCATCAGGGCCGCTGCCGTCGAAGGGTAGTCCGCAACGTAGGTGACGGCGCCTTGCATGAAGCCGTACTCCTCCCGCTTGACGGTCGAGGGTGAAATCTCCACGAGCATATCAACCTGTATACTCTTCACCTTGGCCGACGGGACATAGGCCAGGACCTCGAGATCCTTGACGTCGGGCTGGATGCTCGCAATCGCTTCGCCCGCGCTGACCGCATCCCCGCGGTAGACCCTCACTTCCAGAACCTCACCGCCGTAGGGAGTCGCCACATTGGTGGCCAAATCAAGCTCCGTCTCGAGCCCCGCGAGAGTGCGCATGAGATTGGCTATACGGGCTTGCATCACGGCGTCGGTTTCCTCGGGTCTGCTTGCGGCGGAAAACTCTTGAGCTTCGAGCTGCTTAATGCGCGCCCGTAGCTGCTCCCCTCTTGCGCCAATGACGACAAGCTCCCGCTGCGTGTTGAGGACCTGCTGTCTGGTGATAAGCCCCTTGGCCAGCAGCTCTTCTTCAACGGGAATCCTTTGCTTGACGATCTCAGCTTGATCCTGGGCTTCCTGGATCTCACGCGTCGTATTTTCACGTTCGCGTTCAATTGCCGCGACCTCGAAGCGAGCACTGTCACGCCGCACTTGGCGCGTTCGGTCACGCTCGCCGTGTGCCTCGGCCAGAGCCTCTTCGGTGGAGCGAATTCTCTCGAGCAGCGCCGGCTGGGCCACTCGGGCAATCACCTGGTTGGCCTCGATCTTGTCGTCGGGCTTGATGTCTAGCTCGACAATCATGCCGGCCGCCGGGGAGACTACGTTTAGAACCCCACCCACGCGAACAATGACGCCCTGGCCGAATACCTTGGTCGAGATAATGCCCCGGTAGCCCCAAACAACAGCAGCTCCTAAGATCAGAAACAACCCGGCCAGCGCTAGCCAGCTCTTCGGGCTCGTGATCCGAAGAACCATGTCCAGTTGCTCGGGCGAGGAAAGGCGGTCGAGAGCGACCTTTCGGAAAATGCTCTTGTTCAACGCTTGGCCTCCTTTCTGTTGTTGGAGCGTGGCCGCTGCCGGATGAGCGCGTTGACGGGCCTAACCCCTCCCTGACGGCCGGGGCTCACGGTCGCGGCTCTGAGTTTCGCCGCCGAATGTTCTAACACTTTCCGTAACAGTTTCACGCTAGATCCTAGAACGGCAGGTTGAAAAAGACCTCGCGGTCCACGCTTTGCACGGCTTGATCGGGAGCCACGATCGTGCCGGTGACGAACCGCAACCGGGTCAGCGCCAGCGCGTGAGCCAGTTGCGCATCGACGAGTCCGCTCAAGCTTCGAGTCAGACGGTCTTCCACCGTCAGCAGGTCGACCAATGATCCCAATCCCAGGCGCAGCTTGTCACGTTCTCCTTGCAATGCCGTCTGGAAAAGCTCGACCGACTCCTTTGCTTTTTCCAGCCGTCCGATGGAATAGCCGACTGCCTGCAAAGCGGCCACGACCTCCGAGGTCACGCCGCGAGCCCTTTCGAGATAGCGCAGGTCGGCCTGACGAACAGCCGCTTCGGCAGCGAACTGCCGCCCTTTGGCGAAGTTGTTGGCGGGCGGAAACTCATAGGTGATCCCGGCGATCGCATCCACGCCGCGCAGACCGGAGACCAGCGACGTCAAAGTGCGGTCGATGCGGCGGCCTTCCTTCAGTCCCGAATAGCCCGAGCTGAATGTGAGGTCCACTTGCGGGCGCAACAAGTTTGCCGCCGCCACGTGGATGACCCTTGCCGAGTCCTGTCTCTTTTCGGAGGCGAGTAAATCGGCCCGCCGGGCGATGGCCTGATCGATGTGGAACTGGGTAGAATCCGGGCCCGTTTCTGGCGCCACCGGACCCCGGCTCGAGGGAAAGTCGTCCGCCGGTGGCGGCAGGAACGTCATCTGATCGAAGCGCAGCCCCATGGCAATCGCCAAGCGCTGTTGGGCTTCGACCTGGCGCTGTTGGGCGGCGATTCGCGAAGCGCCGCGGTCGGCCAGATTCGCCTTCACCTGATTGATCTCGACAGGCGCAACGCGGTCGGCGTCAATGAGCGATTGCACGTTTTCGACGATGGTTTTTCCGCGTTGCTCGGAGGCATCGAGCACTTCATAGTTGCGGATGGCCGCCAGGTGCAGCCAGTAGCTGGCCGCGGCGTCCCGCAACAGCTCGGCAATGAGCTGATTGAGGTCGAGCAGCGTGGCATCCGCTTCCAATTGCGAGGCCGTTTCATTGGCGGCTACGACTTCCCTGCCGCGGCCGCGTAGCAAGGGCACATTCACTTGGAACATGAAGCGCGAACGATTCACACCTAAATCGTTGAACAGATTGTCCGCCGTGCGGCTCGTCTCGACGATGACATCGCCGGAGATGCCGCTGCGCAGCAGCTTGCTGGCCGTGAAGTTGTAGCTGGTGAGATTGGTGGCTTGGTTGCGGATCAGCTCTCCCAGGGAGGTAGCGCGCTGCTGAGAAGTCGCCAGTGGCGTGTTGAAGCGGCTCTGGGTTATTCCGCTGCCAAGCACCATGTCAAACTGGCCGGTGAACTGTTGCTTCACCGCCCGCTCAGCATTAACCTGTTCCTCTTGAATGCGCAGAACAGGATGGTTGTCCAAAGCCGATTGCAGGGCCTGCATCAGCGAAAGTCCCGCGGGGTCGGATGTTTCCGCGTTGGCTTGCGTCTGACCGGCCAGCGGCGCCTCGCAGGCCAGCAGCAAGGCTCCAGCGAAAATCCACAACCGTAGTTGGCGCATCGTCATATGTTCTCGATATGTTCTCGCGAGAATCGTCAATGACTGATCGAGGAGGCCCTTCAAAGGGCAGGAGGTACAGAATGACCCGCTCCCGCCGAAGCCTGTCCGGCCACATGGCGCGACCACAAACAGCGTTGTCGAGGAGCTGTGCGAGCGCTTCCGGCTTCACTGGAGGAGTCGACTCAGCCCGCCATGAAATCAGCCCGCCAAGAACAGCCTGCCAAGAAGCCTGCCAAGAAGAACGATACACTACAAACCGCAACCATGCAATACGGGCGCGCTGGGCAGATTCGCGGAGTTGAGCCCGCGGCACGGCGCGGGTAACATGGATAACTTCCAGGGGTGGGCTTCCAGGCGGGTTGTAGCTTTGGAGAATACACATAACATCGATCAGGCCGTGCTCCTGCATCAGAGCGGTCGCTTGGAAGAGGCCGCTGCTATCTACCAGCAGATCCTCCAGGCGATCCCGGATGACTACAGCGCGCTCTATCTGTTGGGCGTGATCGCTCATCAGCAGCAAGACCACGCCCGTGCGATCGAACTACTCGAGCGGGCGACAAAGGCCGACCCCCAGCGCGCCGAACCGCATAATGTCCTGGGGCTGGCTCTCCAGGGTCACGGGAACTTCGATAAGGCGCGCAAGCATCTGCAATCAGCGATCGAACTGGACCCCGCCTGCGCTCAAGCCCACCACAACCTTGGCGCCATCTTTGCCAGACAGGGCAGGGCAGCAGAGGCCATGGAAAGCTACCGCCGGGCGCTCGCGCTTGATCCCGCGTACGTCAACGCCCACTACAGCCTTGGGATGGCCCTAGCCGATGCCGGCCAGCTGGACCAGGGTCTGGAACATCTTCAGCGCGCGGTCGCTCTGGACGCGGAGTTCGTCGCCGGATTCAAGGGTCTTGCCTGGGTGTTTCAAAAGCTGAACCGAAGCGAGGATGTGCTGGCCGCGCTCCAAATAGCGCTGCGGCTGCAGCCCGATAATCCGGAAACGCATTGCGGCCTGGGCAGCGAACTGCATCGCCAGAAGCGATTCACTGAAGCGCGGGAGACCTACGAAAAAGCGCTCGAACTCGGGCCGCAATCGAGCCAGGCGTGGTGCGGTCTCGGTTGCGCTCAGATTGAGCTTCGCGAAGAAGCGGCCGCCGCGGCGAGTCTCGAGCAGGCCGTCAAACTGAATCCCGCTTCGGCCCAAGCCCGCGGCAATCTCGGCACGGCGCTCTACAAGCTCGGCCAAGTCGACCACGCGGTTGAGCATCTCCGTGAAGCGGAAAAGCTGGCCCCGAACCTCCACTGGCGATCGGCGCTGGCGGTCATCATTCCCGGCAGCCAAAAGGCTGACAACGAGACGATCCTGCGGACGCGGCGGCAATGGGCGGATTCGTTGCCGCTGCCGGGTGGTCCTGGCAAGCAATCCCCTGGGCGCTTGCGGCCTCGGCCTGCTCGGGACGATAGCGAGCCGCTGCGCGTGGGCTATGCCTCGACATTCTTTCAGGACCGTAATTGGATGAAGCCTGTCTGGGCGCTGGTCAACCAGCATGACCTTGAGCGCTTCGAGGTGCACTTGTTCTCCGATGCGCCGCTAGCTCAGGTCCGCTACGGGTACCGTCCGCGAAAAGGCCTTCACTATCACGACACGAGCGCACTGAGCAATGAAACTCTGGCGCGATTCATCGAGGACCAACGCATCGACATCCTGGTTGATCTCAATGCTTTCAGCAAGGTCAATCGGCTGCCGCTGTTTGCGCTCAAGCCCGCTCCGGTTGCCGCCGCCTGGTTCAACATGTATGCCACCAGCGGAATGACTTGCTTTGACTTCTTGATCGGAGACGAGCAGGTCATTCCACCGGAAGAAGAGCCATTCTACACGGAGAAGATCGTCCGGGTACCCGGGTCTTATCTGACGTTTGAGGTCAATTATCCGGTTCCCGAAGTTGCTCCGCCGCCTTGCCGCGAACTCGGCTACATTACTTTCGGATCGCTATCGTCGCTCTATAAGATCACGCCGGAAGTCATGCAGGCCTGGGCGGCAATTCTGCGAGCCTGCCCGAACTGCCGTCTGCTATTGAAGAACAGTTCGCTCGACTCGGCCCGGAATCGTGACTTCGTGCTGGCAGGTTTCGCGAAGCTCGGAGTCGAGGCCGGCCGCCTGATACTAGAAGGCCGCTCCGGACATTTCGAGTTTCTCAAGAAGTACGACGAAGTGGATATTGCCCTCGACACGTTTCCCTATAGCGGCGGGACGACGACCACGGAGGCCATCTGGCAGGGTGTTCCCGTGCTCACGTATCGGGGCGATCGCTGGGTGTCCCGCACGAGCGCCTCGATCCTTGTGAATGGCGGGCTGTCTGAATACGTCGTGGCCGGCCAGGACGCGTACGTCGAGCGAGCCATCGAGCTGGCGCGAAGCCTAGACACTCCGGCCATGCTCGAAGAACTCAGGGCCGACATGCGCCAGCGCTTGTTGCGGTCAGCCGTGTGCGACGCCGACAAATTTGCGCGGAGCATGGAAGGGGCTTTCACGCAAATGTGGGAGCAGCACCGCCCCGGCGGCTCAAGCTCTATTGCGTGAGCGACGGCAGCACCAACCGCTCCCTGTTGCTCGCCCGCCCGATCAGCGCTTGATTTCAAGATCGTCGTCCGAAACTTCCCTAGTCGTCGGCTCGTTAATTGGAGTACCGATGGAAATTACGTCGTCCCACTCCTTGTGACTTTCGTCCAACACTTCGCCCTCGATGCTAGCGAACTTGATGTACGCCGCGCCCCCGGAAGCATCATCGAGCACGTCGTCGGCGAGTGCATCCGACTTCACTTCTTGTTCTTCAGATGTTTTCTGTTCTTCATTGATCTCGTCATTCATCGTGTTTCTCCTTTAGGTAGTTTTTTCGTAGTCAATGCCTCACATCGAGAAGTGCCCGCTAACAAAAGTCCGCCGTTCCGTATTTCACGTTCTCCACCGTCAAGTTAGCCATTTCGGCCTTCACCTTAGCGCTTGATTTGAAGATCGTCGTCCGAAGTTTACGTAGTCGCCGGCTCGTTAATTGGAGTACCGATGGAAAGTACCTCGATCCACCCCGTGTGACCTCCGTCCGCCGCTTCGCCGTCGACGCCATCGTACTTTGCGAATACAGCGCCCCCTGAAGCATCATCGAGCACGTCGTCGGTGAGTGCATCCGACTTCACTTCTGGTTCTTCAGATGTTTTCTGTTCTTCATTGATCTTGTCATTCATAATTTTCTCCTTGCAAGAGTTTCTTGCGCTTGCTTCGACGACTTGTAGTCTGCATCTACCGTGCCAAACACAAATCTACACCATAAGGTCATTTCAATCAATAGGTTGTGTGAATTCAGGATACTGTCTCGAGCCCCTGGGTGTCCACAAAGTAGTCAATTACGTAACGAGGCAGGCAGTCCGTGCGGCCGCCTTGACGGGCTAGCGCTACCCTGCGGGCTTGTCGTCTTTGGAACCGGCTCCAGCCGCCGGCTGCTCGCCCAGTCCGCGCACGAGCAGCCCGCGCACCCTCTTGAACAGTGCCTGAAACATGGAGGGCATCATGTCCGTGTTGTCGGCCAGCAGGTCAAAGAAGTCCTGCGCCTCAATCCGCAGCAGCCAGCTCGTCTCGCTGGCGGTAGCGGTCGAGACGCTGGGTTGTTTATCGAAGAAGGCCCAGTTGCCAACGGTTTCGTCGGCGCCGACCGTGAACATCGCCTGTCCTCGGCGGCTCATTTCGATGTGACCGGAGAGAACCACATACAAAGCGTTCGAAGGCGTGTTCTCCTTGAAGAGAACTTCGCCCGGCTGGCACTCAATCTGTTCCGCGATCGAGGCTACCAGAGCCAGTTCGTCGGTCTCCAGCTCACTGAATAGATCGACTTTCTGCAGCCGGATCGCCCGGTCGAGAGTGCTCAGCTTTTCCATTTTTGAATGCTATTGCTTTTTGAATTCTGTTATTTTTAAATTCTGTCGTTCAGCCGGTGGTTCGCCTCAGCCTGCTCCCATGGCGGCGTGCAGGCGGGCAGAGGCCCCCCGCGCGGTCTCGGCCAGCAGCGCGTCAGGGTCGGCCGCGAGCCCATCGATCCTGCTCCGCAGCTCCTCCATGTTCGATTCAGCGGCAGCCTGACAGGCGCACGCCTGCATCCACGGATCGTGCTTCGCCACCAGTTGCCGCAAGACGGTAGGGTAGTTTACCGAACTCAATTCAAACAACGTGCGCCCGGTCTCGATCAGCCTCTCGGCGCTGAGGTCTTCGAGCAGCGGCAGGAACATTTGCCGGAAAGGGTTGGTCAGCCGGCTGTCGAGGAATTCCACGGCATTCGAGCGCAGCTCGGGCCGGCCGCTGGCAATCCAGTAGCGGGCATCCAAGATCTCTTTTTGGGGATAGATCAACCCCAACAGATGGAAGACCCAGTCCAGCCGATGAGCGAGGCGCTCCTTCATCGCGCGCCGCAAAAAACGAACGCCGGGCTTTTCGCTGATCCTGGGGACGGCCTCGAGCAGAATCAACTCTTGATAGTAGCGGCGCAGTTCATCTCCCAAAATCGCTGAGACCGTTTGGTGGTTGAAATGGAGCCGCGGCTCTGCTGTCCGGATCCGGCCCAGCGCCCGCACCACTTGGAACCCGATCTCACGGTCGAGACGAGGGAGCTGCTCGAGCAATAGCTGGGCCGATCTGCGCCCGCCAATCGTGGACACGATCCGCGGTATCCGCCGCCGCGCCGCAAAGTCGATGCCGGGATCCTCGATGGCCCGAATCAAAGTATCGAGGATGGACTCATCGAAGGCCGCCAGCGCCGCCCGCGCTTCACGCCGAAAACGGTGATCCGCCAGCATTCCAAAAAGCCGAGGCGTCTC
>Ga0114996_10009825_pt1 | contig 10424 bp, 8 predicted proteins | sample ArcticOcean_MG_C_4_FD_87039 | JGI IMG/M metagenome (GOLD analysis project Ga0114996, IMG submission 87039) | Marine microbial communities from western Arctic Ocean - ArcticOcean_MG_CB4_134 | ecosystem: Environmental > Aquatic > Marine > Oceanic | place: Arctic Ocean: Canada Basin | collected...
CCCCCCGTGAGCAACACACCATCGACGCCCTCTTCCTTGAGTAATTCGAGGACCCTGGGAAAAAGCGTCATATGGGCTCCTGAGAGAACCGACAAAGCCACGACGTCCACATCCTCTTGAACAGCCGCGTTGACGATCATCTCGGGCGTCTGGTGGAGGCCGGTATAGATCACCTCGAAACCGGCATCCCGGAAAGACGCCGCTATGACCTTGGCACCGCGATCATGGCCATCCAGACCGGGCTTAGCCACAAGGACACGGATCTTCCCTTCCTCCGACGACATTCACATCTCCTTTAGAAGGCTCTTGACCCGAAGCCTACCAGCAACTCACGCTCCTCCAGTACTGTGATCAGGTAGAGCCCCGGAAGAATGAGGGCAACCACCACATACACGCCCGAATGGTTCGCGAGTAGGGCAGAACCGATCATCCCCACCATCGTGCTCGCATACCTGGGGTGACGCACCAGAAGACCTTGATCGGAGGCACCAAGACCACTAAGAGCAAAGCGAGGTAATAGCGCACGGTATCCATGGGGAAAGCTACCGAGCTCAGCGGAGCGGGGGTAGCTAAGCCCTGGGAGGCTCCTGCCCCTAACTGGCTTGCGCTCCTTGCTCACGGCAATCACCCTACACAATCTGTTGCGGTCGGGTACCCCACGCGATCGAGGACCCGACCGCCGACTGCTCATGAGGAGAACCAGATGCATTCGTCTCGCCTGCTCGCCCCTTTGTTTGCCGCCGCGCTCGTGTCCTGGCTCAGCACGGACGAACTGAAGGCTCAGGACTTCCCCACCGAGAACCCGATCATCCGGGCGATCTGGGCACAGGGCATGGAGGAGGGCTCGCAAGTCGAGCGGCTCTCGCAGGCGTTGATCGACTCTATCGGCCCCCGCCTCTCCGGGAGCCCCGGTCAGCGCGCAGCGATCGAGTGGGCCGTTTCGATGTACCAGAACTGGGACATCACGGTCCGAGCAGAACAATACGGTACGTGGCGAGGCTGGGACCGCGGGTACACACATATCGATCTCGTGACCCCACGGAAGCGTACGCTCAATGGGACTATGCTGGCCTGGAGCCCGGGCACCGACGGGCCGGTCGAGGGCGAGGTGGTCGCGATGCCGTCGTTCCGCAACCGGGCCGACTTCGAAGCGTGGTTACCGAGCGTTGCTGAGAAGTTCGTCGCGCTCTCGTACGCCGAGCCGACCTGCCGAGCGCCCGAAAGCTGGGCAGCCCTTGCTACGCCGGAATCCCAAAGGCGCATGCAGGTGCTTCAACAAAACGTTCAGGGTGAGTGGGCCGCCAACATCCAAAGGGCCGGAGGCACCGGACGGGTTGCCCAGGGGATCGAGGGTGCGGGAGCCGCGGGAATCCTCACCGCTCAGTGGTCGAACGGATGGGGCGCCAACAAGATCTTCTCTTCGTATACGAACCGCGTCCCCTCCATCCACTTGAGCTGTGAAGACTACGGGCTGGTGCACCGTTTGGCCTCGAACGATCAGGGACCGGTGCTCCGACTCGACGCTGAGGCGGAATTTCTGGGCGAGGTGCCCGTATTCAATGTGGTCGGCGAAATCCGAGGTACCGAGCTACCAGATGAATACATCCTTTTAAACGCGCACTTCGACTCCTGGGATGGTGCTTCGGGCGCAACCGACAACGGAACGGGTTCGATCATGATGATGGAGGCCATGCGTATCCTGAAGGAGGTCTACCCCCGGCCGCGGAGAACCATTCTAGTGGCGCATTGGGGAGGTGAGGAACAAGGGACCAACGGCTCTCTAGCATTCGCGGAGGATCATCCTGACGTGGTCGACGGACTCCAGGCTGCGTTCAATCAGGACAACGGCACCTGGCGAGCCGAATTTTTTCGAATGCAGGAATTCCCGGAATCCGCAGAGAACTGGGGCCGATGGGTGAGTGTGATCCCGCGCGATATCACACAGCACATCGAGCTCGATTTTCGGGTGGTACCCGGTAGTGGGAGCAGCGACGAAATGTCGCTCATCTGCAGAGGCGCCACGGGGTTCAGGCTTCTGTCACACTATCCGGACTACCGACAGTACACGTGGCACACGGATCTCGACACCTATGACAAAATCGTTTTCGACGACCTGAGGAACAACGCCACCCTGGTCGCGATGCTCGCGTATATGGCCTCGGAAGACCCGATCCGAGTCTCGAACGCTCGGGCGACCCCTTCTGGTGGCCAACAATGGCCTGCCTGTAGGACTTCCCAACGCAGCTCCGGCCGCTGACGGGCGAGGGCCGGTGCCGCTGGACAAACCGGCCCTACGGCCATAACGTCGGCGACATTCGGGCCACGAACACGTGGCCTGGAGGTCAGAGACCTCGAACTCTCCGGGCTGGAGGAGCCAATCGATGGCGCGGATTCGTGTCACACTCAGGTGGATCAAGATTCTCGACACCCTTGAGCCGTTCTTCAAGGAAACGGGAGAATTCCGTTTTCGTTCCCGGGTTTCGAGCGAAAGCGGCGAAGGGTTTTCGCATGAGACACGGTTTCCTGAGGAGGGGCATTACTCACTCTCGGACAAGCCGGGGTATAATTACGTCACGCTGAACAAAACCCTCTTCGAGGGCGACGTGGACGATCACCTCGTCGTCGAGTTGTATGGTGAAGAGATCGACGTGCTGAGTGCCAACGACGAGCTGGATCACTATAAACGTGAACACCGGGGTTCGGTCGACGACTGGGCGGGACTCTACGAGCCCGCCGACGAGGGTTCAGCGGACCCCGAAGCGATGAGCAACTGGCGGATCAGTTACCTCATCGAAAAAATCTAGCCGGCGAGAGTTGAGGCCAGGAAGGGCGGTCGGCGATCCGATGCGCTCTGCTAGAAAAGGACGGGTTCCTTGTAGCTCCCGAAGGTCTTCTCCATGGCGTGTCGGATCTCATAAAGCGTACAGCCGGCCCGGGCACAGTCCAAGATGCAGGGCATTACGTTGTTTCCCTCTGTGCACGACCCCTCCAACTCATTTAAAGCCCGAGCAACATCGGCGTCGTTCCGCGCCGCCCTCAGGTCGGCCATACGTTGGCGCTGACGCTCCTCCACCGAAGCGTCGATCTTGAGGGTGTCGATTTCGATTTCTTCCGACCCCTCGGTGAATTCGTTGACCCCGACCACGAGGCGCTGGGACGACTCCACTTCGGCCTGCTGCCGGCGCGCCGATTCGGCGATCTCCCTCTGGAAGAACCCCGTCTCGATCCCGACTACCACGCCACCCAATTCGTCGATGCGACGGAAGAGATCCAAGGCCTCGGTCTCGAGCCGGTCGGTGAGCGATTCCACGTAGTAGGACCCCGCCAAGGGATCGATCGTGTTCGGCACGCCACTCTCGTAGGCAAGAATCTGCTGCGTCCTTAACGCGATTCGGACGGTCTTCTCGGTCGGCAATGCCAGCGTCTCGTCCATGGAGTTGGTGTGGAGGGATTGTGTTCCTCCCAGCACGGCGGCCATGGCCTGGTAGGCTACACGGACGATGTTGTTCTCGGGTTGTTGGGCCGTGAGGCTCACGCCAGCCGTTTGAGCGTGCGTACGCAGACGCCACGCCTCGGGATTGGTGGCTCCGTACTTCTCGCGCATGAAGCGGGCCCAAATGCGCCGCGCCGCACGGAACTTGGCGATTTCTTCGAAGAAATCGTTGTGCACATCGAAGAAGAAGGAGAGACGGGGTACGAAAGTATCAACATCCAGCCCACGAGCGATGCCCCTTTCGACATACTCAAACCCATTCCGCAGCGTGAAGGCGAGTTCTTGGACGGCCGTCGCCCCTGCCTCTCGGATATGATATCCCGAGATCGAGATCGGGTTGTACCTCGGTGCCTGCTCCGTGCACCATTCGAACATATCGACGATGCACCGCAATGCGGGTTCGGGCGGAAAGACCCAGGCGTGCTGAGCCTGATACTCCTTGAGGATGTCGTTCTGTACGGTGCCCCGGAGCTGCTCCGGCCGGACACCCTGTCGCTCGGCCGCGACTACGTAGAAACAGAAGAGAATGATGGCCGGACCGTTGATGGTCATGGAGACCGAGACCTGATCGAGCGGGATCCCTTCGAAGAGTGTCTCCATGTCGGCCAGCGACGAAATCGCCACCCCACACACACCCACCTCACCCAGGGAACGTGGGTGATCGCTGTCGTACCCCATGAGCGTCGGAAAGTCGAAGGCCACCGAGAGCCCTGTCGTGCCGTGATCGAGCAGGTATTTGTACCGCCGGTTCGTCTCCTCGGCGGTGGCGAACCCGGCGAACTGCCGCATCGTCCAGAGGCGGGTCCGATACATCGTCGCGTATGGACCCCGGGTGAAGGGATACCGTCCAGGAACGCCCAACGCCTCGGTGTACACCTGCTCAGACATACGATCGGCCGGCGTGTAGAGCGGCTCCACGTCGATTCCCGAACTCGTGCTGAAAAGGGCTTCCCTGGCCGGGTTCGCGCCGGCCTCCTCCTCCCAAAGGCGGAGCTCCTCTCTAAGCCGCTCGAGTTCTTTCTCCTGCTTACGAACCCGCTCGGCCAACTCACCTGGGACGGTCGCGTCGCGTTCTAAAGTCGACAAGCTTTTTCCCGTATTGGAGCCGAGGAAGTCTACCCACGAACGGAAATAATGTCCCGGTATCCGGAAGAGACAGCCTTCTAATTCTCGGCCAAGAGCACCTTAAGGATCGAGGCGGAGACGGAATATGGGGTAGCCCTACCCCGCTGAATTTGATCCAGGCCGGTGTTGAGTATTCCCTCGGTCGCTTCGCCCCCCCATAGAATCCCGTGGAGCGAACGCTCCGTGACTTCGCGCACGCGCACCGCCGCACGCCCCCGCTGCCGGATCCTCAACTGACCGGACTCATCAAGATACTCCCGATGCTGGTCCACAACGTCGAGCAGCTCTGGCACCCCCTCCCCTGTCTGGGCCACCGTCTTGAGCACAGGAATGGCCCAGGGCCTCAGGTTGTCCGGAGCGGCCTGCGAAGCGGCGGCCTGCGCCTTCCTCCCCACACGCGCTAGATCGACAGTGTGGTGGGCTGGAACATCAGACAAGGCCCTTCCAGCCCGAAGGTGCAGGGCGGCCCGCAGATCGCCGAAAACACGATCCGCACCCGGCCGATCCGCTTTGTTCACGACGAAGATATCTGCAATCTCCATGAGCCCCGCCTTCATGGCCTGGATGCCGTCCCCCGACTCGGGGACCAAAACGACCACAACCGTGTCGGCCGCCCCAGTAATTCCCAGCTCGGTCTGCCCCACTCCGACCGTTTCGATGAGGAGCCGCGCGAGCCCGAACGCATCCATGAGGTCGATGACCTCTTTGGAGGTGGCGGCCAGCCCCCCGAGCGATCCACGGGTCGCCATGGAACGAATGAATATGCCACGATCGGTAGCCAAATCATTCATGCGAATCCGGTCGCCGAGAAGGGCGCCCCCGGAATAGGGCGACGTGGGGTCCACCGCCACCACACCAACCTCTTCCTTTCGCGCACGACATAGGTTGGCCAGCGTCGCGATCAGACTCGACTTCCCGCCTCCGGGGGGACCGGTCACCCCGACGCGCCTGGCACGAGGGCCCACCGTGAGCACGCGATGGAGAAATCCCTGGAACCCGGGTTTCTCATTCTCAATCAAGGTAATTGCACGGGCGAGAGCCGCCCTCTTCCCGGCCTGGAAGCTCTCGAGAAGGGATCCGAGTTCTTCCGGGAGCGGGTCAGTCGGATCCATTCTGGTTATCGGCCACGCTCACCGGGCCGGACCCGACGAGCATGGCGAAGCGGATTTTCGAGCAGATGGGTGGGGATGAAGAACACCAGTACGAACATGAGCAGAGCGATCACAAGACCACCTCCGAGCAGCCAGACATTCTCAACCGAAATAAAAATAATGGACGAGATGACTGCTGTAGCCGTGGCAAAAATACTCAGGCTGATACGCCGGGCTTGTAAGTTGAGAAATCGCTCCTGGCCTTGGATGTCTCGGGGATGCACACGTACTCTCAACTCTTCACGTTCCGCCCGTCCCAGAAGATCGACCATGGTCCTAATCGCCGTCTGCGCCTCGACGAGCAGATCCCTTGCGGCGGCCACGGGCTGGCGAATGGCAGTCTTCACAATCTCGCCCTTTAGGTCCCGGACGACGCGCTTTAGAAGCCCAAGCCCATCGAAATTCTTGTCGTAATTCAGTCCAACACCCTCCAGAAGAATCGAGGTCCGAAAGAGATACACGAGCTCCTGCGGGAGCATGAGGGGCCATGTGTAAAACGTGTCGAAGACTTCATGGACAATTTCCTCGACGCGATCTTGATTGGAGATCCTCACACGCGCCATGATGGCGAGAATCTCGGTGGCCGCTTCGCGGATCTCACCCCGTGACACTTCGGGGCTGATCATGCCCAATCGGTACATGCCGTTGATCATCCCGTCCAGATCGTCCCGCTCCACCGCCAACGCGAGGTCCAGGATGTACTCACGGGTCCAGCTAGGAACATCGAGTACCATCCCCCAGTCGAGCACCACGATCGTGCCGTCGTCCTGAACGAGGAGGTTGCCGGGGTGGGGGTCGGCGTGCAGAAACCCGTCGACCATCATCATGCGAAGGTAGAGCCCCGTCAGGCGCTCCATCACCTCGTTGAACTCGATGCGGCCCGTCGCGAACCGGTCGTGTAACTGATCGATCTTGGTTCCCGAGCAGCGCTCCATGACCAGGACCCGTCGACGGGTGTATTCGTCCAAGACATCGGGGGCTCGAACCGTGGGATGGTCCCTGAAATTCCGCTGGAAACGCTCGATGTTTTCCGATTCCCTATTGAAGTCCATCTCCTCCCTTACACGATGGGAGAATTCACGCACGACGTTCGTGAGCGCCTGAATGTGATGGTTTGGGAAGAGGACATTGAGCCAGAACAGAAGCGTGAGGCCGATGTCGATATCGAGCGCCACGAGCTCCTCGACACCCGGGCGAAGCACTTTGACCGCGACCTGCCGTCCATCGACGACAGCCCCATGCACCTGGCCGAGGCTCGCCGCGGCGACCGACTCCCGCTCGAACTCGTCGAAGACCTCATCGACCGGCCGACCCAACTCACTCTCGATTACCGCAATAATCTGATCCGTAGGATCAGGAGGGACCTGATCCTGAAGCGCGCCGATCGCCGTCAGGTAGGGCTCGGGAAAGATGTCCGCTCGCGCTGACATGAGTTGGCCCAGCTTGATGAACGTCGGACCCAGCTTGGCCATCCGAGCTACCAATTTTTCTGCCCGACGCCGATGATGCCGCTCGGTACGGCGCGCGGGGCCTCCCACGATGACCCATCTCCTCCGATCCCTCAGAAAGCCCACGACCAGGGGCGTGAGGCTCACGAGAACTCGGATCCCCCTAAAGAAGCTCCTCATGCACCTTCCTTCACAGGATGACCGTGGCCAACCCAAGGAGCAGGAGAAACCCGGTTAGGTCGGTGAGGGCCGTCAAGAACACGGTGGAGGCGACCGCCGGGTCGTGTCCAATTCGATCGAGGAACGTGGGGATGAACGAGCCGGCGAACCCGGCCATCGCGATGTTCCCCCACATGGCCAGCAGTACCACCACGCCGAGCCGCGCGTCCGCCCCCATAGCCTGGGCGAGCATCGCCGTCGCCCCAGCGACGAGGACGCCAATAGCTCCTCCGTTGAACAACCCCACCAGGATTTCCTTGCGTACGACCCGGCCGCGAGCTTCGAGCGGCCCCGCCGACGTCGCAAGGCGCCGAACGGTAACGGCAAGAGCCTGCTGGCCGGCATTTCCTCCGAGTCCAGCCACTACGGGCATGGCCACCGCCAGAAGCGTGGCTGCGGCAATCTCACTCCGGAACCACCAGACCACGCAGGCGGCAAGGCTCGCCGTCATCGTATTAAGAAGGAGCCACGGAAGTCGGGTGCGGACCGCCTCGAGCGAGCTACCGCGTAGTTCCTCGGCCTCCGACACACCCGAGAAGAGGAGGAGGTCTTCTGTGGTCTCCGCCTCGATGACGTCGATCACGTCGTCGAACGTGACCCGGCCCAGCAGGACCCCGTCGGCCGAAACGACCGGGATGGACGCCAGGTTGTAGCGGGCGATCATGTGGCCAACCAGCTCCTGGTCCGACTCCGGAAACACGGACGCGACGGTGGGCTCGACCAGATCACTGATTCGATGTTCCGGATCTGATAGGATGAGGTCGTCCAGCGGCACGGTGCCAAGCAGCTTGGTGTCCCCGTCGACCACGAACACGGTGTAGAAGTCCTCCACCTCCCTCCCCTTTGCACGCACGGCCTCGATCGCCTCACCCGCCCTGATGTGACCCAGCACCGACACGAGGGCAGTGGTCATGATCCCTCCGGCCGTATCCTCGTCGTACTGGAGAAGGTCGCGGATATCGCCCGCCTCATCCGTGGGCAATTCCGCCAGAATCCGATCCTGGGCCTCCGGCGCAAGCTCACCAACCAGGTCCGCGGCATCGTCGTCCGACAGCTCGTGCAGGAGTTCCGCGCCCTCGGCGGGAGCCAAAGCGGTCAAAAGCTCGGCCCGGACCTCTCCTTCTTCCATCTCGGCGAGCGTTTCCGAAGCCAAGTCGGCGGGGAGCGCACGAACCAACGCTAAACGAAGTTCGTCGCTGAGCGATTCCACCACGTCGGCGATATCCGAAGGGTGGAGTTCTTCCAGAAACGCCTCCAGGGTAGGAACGTCGCTTGCGCCAATCAGCGCGGCCACGCGGTCCTGAAGATCCGGGAGTTCGTTGGTGTCGCGGGTGCTCATGCCCCGGAGAGTGGTGTCTTCAGATCACTTCGTCCAGTAGCTTCTGAACCAAGCTCTCTTGGAGGATGAACATCTCGCTCGAGAACCGAGCCTCCGTGTCCGGATGGTCGTACCCCAGCACATGTAGGGTGCCGTGGATCGACAGACGGGCCAACTCTTCTTCGACAGAGACACCGGCCTCCACCGCCTGAATCGCCGCCTGCTTGTACCCGACGTAAACGTCTCCCAGTACGGTTTCATCGCCCTCATGGAGGGCGAAGGAGATGACGTCGGTGGGGACGTCCTTGCCTAAGTAGGTACGATTCAACTCACGGATGGAGTCATCATCCAAGAGCGTCAGGGAAATTTCTCCCTCGGTGAGCTCCGCGCTCCGAAGAACCAGAGAAACCGCTGACCGCAGCCAATCCTTCGATACGCCGGTAGGGGACTCCCCGGAGACCTGGATTTCCAACGAACTCAGCGTGGTGTCCCGGAAGTTCGCGAGCCACCGAGAGTGCCGAGGCGCCGGATCCTGCAAGGCACGACGACGAGGAATAGCACCGCGGGCACCGCGGCCGAAGGCCGTGGTCCGAGGAGGAGTAACGCCGCAGGGCCGGATGCATCGGTGCTCGAATGGCCGAGACACTTCTGGGACACCACGCTAGGACCGGCGTTCGACGTCGCCGAGTTCCATCTGTTCGCTGGTCCCGGCCTCCCCGCTGGCCCCTCCGTCCTCGCCGGTCCGGCCCTCTCCGTCGGACGCCGCCGGGCCCACTGACGGGTCATCCCCCGCGGCGACCCGCTCCCTCTCCCCGGATTCTTCCTCCGAGGCTTCGTCCGGTGCGTCGGTTAAATGTTTTGTCGCGGGATAGTCGATGCGGTGGTGATAAATGCCGCTTAATACCTTCACGAAGGTATCCTTGAGGGCAGTGATCTCGCGCAACGTTAAAGGGGCTTCGTCGAGTTGGCCGTCTTGCCGTTTACTCTCGATGATCCCATCCACGAGATCACGGACTCGCTCGGGCGTCGGCTCCTGAAGCACCCGTGTAGCGGACTCGATCGAATCGGCCATCATGGCAATGGCGGTCTCCTTCGACTGCGGCTTCGGTCCGGGATAACGGTAATCCGCTTCGTCGATATCGTCCTCACCGGGATCTTCTTGCGCCCGATGATAGAAGAAGCTGATGAGCTGAGTCCCGTGATGCTCCAAGATGAACCGCTGAATGGCCTTGGGGAGCTTCGCCTCCTTCCCGAGCCGAAGCCCCTCGACGACATGTTCGATCAGGATGGCCGCCGACGTATCAGGCTTCAGCTTGTCGTGGGGATTTCTGCCCTCAGCTTGGTTTTCCACGAAGTAATGAGGCTTGAGCACCTTTCCCACGTCGTGGTAGTACATGCCGACCCGGCAGAGCAGTCCGTGAGCCCCGATCCCGTTAGCGGCCATCTCCGCGAGGTTGGCCACGTTGATCGTGTGTGCGTACGTGCCCGGAGCTTCAAGGGAGAGACGGCGCAGGAGGGGTGCGTTCGTGTCCGCCCACTCGAGGAGTGTTTGGTCCGTCGTGATCCCCGTGAACCACTCGAACACGGGCACAAGGCCCATCGCGAGGATGGCGCTCGCCGCCGCGATCGGGCCAGCCCAGGCCATCGACCCCGCGAATTCCATCAGGGGG
>Ga0114996_10009826_pt1 | contig 10423 bp, 10 predicted proteins | sample ArcticOcean_MG_C_4_FD_87039 | JGI IMG/M metagenome (GOLD analysis project Ga0114996, IMG submission 87039) | Marine microbial communities from western Arctic Ocean - ArcticOcean_MG_CB4_134 | ecosystem: Environmental > Aquatic > Marine > Oceanic | place: Arctic Ocean: Canada Basin | collected...
GGATTTCGCCTTCGCCGTCCTCACAGAAATCAAGGACCGTTGCGCCATGCAGGCCGAGGAGAACCCCGTCGAACCGTCCACGTTCGACCGCGGCGACGATCGGATCGCAAAGCCATTCGAAAGCCGCGCGCTCTACTTTGCCGCTCGGCCCGGCCGCCGCGCTGAGGGCATGTTCGATTTGCCAGCCATGCGCCCGGCCCGCATCGAGGAAGCCGGCTAGCTCGGTATTGGCCTCGCAACGCGCGGCGATGGCATCCTCTCCAATCAGAACATAACGGTCCTTAAATGCCTGTTGACCCGTTATGAGGAGACTGAAGGTGTTGGTCTCATGCGCGAATTCTGCAGTGAGGACCCGAAATGTCATCGGCCAGCTCCGTGAGGATTGGGCGCTCGGGCGATCGCCATATAGGATCGTGGGGGCAGCCCTAGTTGTCTCGTGACGATCAAGCCTAGACCGTCATGGTCTGCTGCAGGCGGAACTCGATCGGCGTCCCGGAGGGGATGGCCAGCTGCTTTCCCTTGGACAGCAACGAATAGCCCAAGCCGGCAGCCGCTCCCACCCCGACCCCACCCAATACCTCCCACGCAACTTGAGCCAGCGCGGCCAACCCGTCGCTGTTTCCGGCTACGGTTGATATGGCTGCTAAGATCAGGCTGAAGAGAACCAGTCGATGGAGTATTACGGAATGTAGGAGAATCTGAAAGACTATTGCTCCGCACTAGATGTGTCCTGCTTGATCCATCATCTTATTGTACCAGTCGGGCAACGAGTATTCCGATGTTCTGTAGTCCGGTTGGTAACCTTTAATGTCAAGAATGGGAGTCCCATCAAAACAGTCCAAGCCTTTCACGGACAATCGTCTTCCTTTCCTCCCTAGCAGCCGGACCAAAGTGAGTCCAATGGCGTTGGGCCGCTCGACCCCTTCCGCGATCTGCCGACAGAGTTCGAGGGCTTCCTCCACCGGCAGTGGCCCTCTTTTCACTTTCTCTGCCAGGGTCTCACCCTCCACCAGCTCCAGCACCAGGAAGTGCACCTCATCGGAATGCTCGAAGCTGTAAATGGCGGCGATATTGGGGTGGTTCAAAGAGGCCAGCAACTTCGCCTCGCGCTCGAACCGGGCTAACCGGTGTGGGGGGACTGTCAAGTTAACAAAGCTACACCGAGATTCTCCCCAAAAACACAAGAGTCCCGCAATCTCTCAACACACGAACGTTACCTCTCTCCAATCGGAAAAAGCTCGGTCTCGGAGAAGTCGATGGTGACCTGCATTTAGATGGTGCCGACCGACTCGGAACAAGTTATTAATGGGTCCGTGAACAGAGAGAAAGCGTTGGGCCTGGACTATTGATTTGAACCGTCTCATCTGGCGTTCTTGCTGGCGCGTTGGCTGATGGGACACTTCAGCCCGGTTTTTCTCGTATTGACCGGTGCGATGGACAACAGAAGGAAAGATCTCCCGATGTGCAGCAGGATAACTCCGAAGCTTGTCAGTGATCAGTTGCCAGGGTGGTTGTCCCTGATGTTTCAAGGCCCTACGAAAGAAGCGCTTAGCGGCTATCCGGTCCCTCCTCTTGGTGACCAGAATATCGATTACGTCTCCATCCTGATCGACTGCTCGCCATAGATAGCGGCGCTGACCTTGGATGGTGATGAAGAGTTCATCTACGTGCCAGATGTCGCCGAGTCGTCCCTGCTTCTTCCGTAGTTTTCGGGCGTAGGTCGGGCCAAACTTCTGACACCAGAACCGAATTGCCTCGTACGTGACGGTAATGCCACGCTCGGCGAGCAAGTCTTCTACGTCTCTAAAGCTCAGAGTGAACCGGTGGTACAGCCAGACAGCGTGACTGATGATTTCAGGAGGAAAGCGGTGGCCTCGATATTGTGATTCCATCCTCCCATTGTCACTGACGGTAGCTTAACTTGACAGTACCCACGGGAGGTTAGCTTCCTTGCCTTTAAGGCCCGGATGAATACTGAGATAGCTATGTCGGAAAGAAGGTAAGAGTAATCCGGACTCGACCAAATTCCATTTCAACCTGGAATCTATTCCTCAGTCAGGTAGCGACTTGGGTTTTGCGTTGAACTCCTGAGATTCCCCCCCGAGGAATAGATAAACACTTCTCCGGTAAGCCGACTATACGGCAAGGTGGATTGAGGGCAGTGGGGCGGATCGAGAGGGTTTGTCGGGGGCAGAAGGCTCGAACACAGGTCTCTAAGGCACTGGCACACGCTCCTTCAGTTCTTCGAACCAGTTCAGAACAACTTTGACCGGGATCGAACCGGTTTCGGCGGTCGGTCGGCTACTCGTAGATATGCATAGGCGCTAAAAAGAAAAGTGCCCACTGCATTGACCTCAAGCTCCTTGCCTCGTACTCTTCTTTTCCGGATTTGCTCGTGCGGTTCGTTCCTGCAATGCTTTTCGAACCTCCCGGCTACGTTCTCTCATCCGAAGTTTTGCCTTGCGCTGACGGTTGAAGCGCGACTTATCACCATTTCTTGCAGACATTTGTCACCTCACATAATTCAGCATTCAGATTCTAGTCACTTGTGAACCAATAAAAAGTGTCCTCTTGGGACTGTCACGGGAGTATACCAGGAGGCCACGGGACACTGTCTTCCTTGTCCTCGAAGCTCCTAATAGCCATCCGATATCTGGAGTCCAAGGAGAGGCAACGGAGACGAATACGTCATTTGAATCCGCTTCCCACATGCTTCTTGCATTTGGTTTCCCGTTAAGCAAATACTATATAACCTTGCCTAGGAACATAGAATGATCAAAGTCTTTATTCAGAATGAATCTGAATCTAACCAGAAGCATCTTCACAATGAGAAGAGGTTGGAACAACAGCGTACGGTTACAGTTTCACGCCCTTATCCTTATCCCTATGGCTTCATTCTAGACACGACTAGTGACGATGGTGACAATCTGGACTGCTTCGTCATTACCAAACAACCCCTCAAAACCGGAATGAGCGTTGAATGTGATCCAGTTGCGCTGCTGGAACAGGTTGAGGATGGACAAGAAGACCACAACATTCTTACCGTTCTATCAGGGAAGAACCAGGAGATCAGTCAGGATGTCATAAGTACGATTAGGGACTTCATCGCCCATGTCTTTGATCATGTCCCAGGCAAACAAATTTCAACAGGCAGGCTTCTCCCACAAGAGGCAGCTGAAGTCTATATCGCCACATGCTTAGATACCTGATCTATTATTCAATTTGGCCCTTACTTGTTTCCTGGTTTTCCCTGTTGTTCGGGCGGTTCTGTGGTAGAAATGTGGTAGGAACTAGACCAAAGGAAGCCTAGCTAAGTAGTTCACACTCTCATTTTGAACAGCTTCAATGGTGGAGTTGAGCGGTATGCCACAATTCATTCTCTGGGATCATGATGGAGTATTGGTCGATACGGAGCGATGGTACTTCGTTGCCACACGCAAAGCACTCGCCCACTTTGATGTTTGCCTCGATGAAGCTACTTATCTTGATTTCATGGCATGCGGACGTTCATGCTGGGACTTAGCCCGTGAGAAAGGAATCTCTAAACAGGCAATTTCTTCCCAGAAAACACAACGGGATTTTCTTTATCAAAGGTATCTACAAACTGAGGATATTGAAATCGAGGGAGTCTTGAATGTGCTTCAGGAACTCGGGCGCACGTTCAAAATGGCTATTGTCACTACCGCTAGGCGTGAGGACTTTTATCTCATTCACCAATCGAGAAAACTAGTTGACTATATCGAGTTCACCATTACCGTAGAAGATTACTCAAATCCAAAACCTCATCCAGAACCATATCTTACTGCGCTACGACGATTTGGCACTGACCCAAGTGAGGCGATAGCGATAGAAGACTCTATCAGAGGACTTCGGGCAGCGCGTGATGCTGGCCTGGACTGTATCATTGTCAAAAATCATTTCACATCATCTCAAGATTTCTCCGGTGCCTGGAAGGTTCTCGATTCTATTAGAGAACTACCGTCATTGCTCGGTCCGTAATGAATCAAGGGTTGGTAGAATTTTCGATAAGGGACCTGTGGGTGAGGAGCCCAACACAGGTGAGCGCCCGTTTTTTCGCTAGCGGGTTAGATTCTTGAGAGGTAGGCATTGATGTCGGATACATACACGAATAGAGAGGCTGCACAACGTTACGATGCTGCTCGGGAATTACCTCAGGAAACGTCCCTACTGTGGATGGCTAAGTTACGGGATCTGCTCCCTCATGATTCCATCCTCAGCATTCTAGATCTCGGGTCCGGAACAGGTCGATTCGTAACATCACTTCAGGCTGAATTCCAATGTCCGATCATTGCTGTGGATCCGTCAGAGGCTATGCTGGAGCAGTGTAGGAATCGGGGGCTCAACAACGTAGTGTGGAAATACGGCTCGGCAGAGAACATCCCTCTCGATGCCAGTTCGGTGGATCTGGCATGGATGTCCCAAGTGTTCCATCATCTTGAGAGTCCACTAACCGCCCTCCGGGAAGTTTTTCGGGTTCTCAGGCCAGCCGGATGCCTTGCCATACGCACCGGGACCCAGGAGAGCGATTCCGAGATTGAGTGGATTAGCTGTTTTCCTGAGGCAAAACAAATCGACGATTCTAGGCTTCCCTCACAGGCCGATATCGTGAACTTGGCCTTGGCTCAGGGTTTCGATATCGTCACAGTGGAGACGGTTTATCAGTATTTCGCATCGTCATATTCTGAGTACTACGACAAGATTAGTCAGCGTGGATTATCGTCTCTTATCTCCATCAGTGATGAAGCGTTCACCACTGGGTTAGCACAATTGAACCAGTGGGTTGGCCAGCAACCGACCGATGAGCCTGTGTATGAACCGGTTGATCTATTTATCTTTCAAGCCACTAAGTAGGAACTGGTTAAACTTGGTCGGCGAATCTGCTCAACTCCAAAATCCTTCTGAGGCACCTCGTCACCTTCGGCTGAGGAACCCAACGGTACGACCGGAAGCTGACTTGCCGACTGGGACTCGAACTGCCGCAAAATCTGCCCAATTTTGGCTGGAGTGAGCTGGAGTTGGATTGCCGTGGGCACACTTCTGGCACAACCCTTTAGGCTTATCTTAGATCCTGGTACGGGATACTCAAGGAAGCCCCGAGAGATTATTCTCCTTGGCCTCGAAGCGTTTCTGAGGCCCAAATTAGCCACCCGACATCTCAAGTGCAAGGAGAGGCTAGGAAGATGCCTTCGTCATTTTAACCCACGTCCCAGGCGGGCCCTGTATTTGACGAGGCTGCCAACTGCTCAGTTCAGGGGTTTCTCCAGGCTGCGCAAATGAAGCCAAATCGAATGAGTCAAATGACTCCGGATCAACCAAATCAAGCCAATCATTTGAGCCAAATTCAAATCAAATGGCCTCTCGCGCATGTGCATGAAAATTACTCAAGTTGAGGCTCCCACACCCTTTCAGGGTGGTGTGTGGGGAAGCACTCTCCTTAAGCATTTCTTGGATACAGATTCAATTTGGGCCTATTGGGCCATTTGGGCCGGGGATCTCAACGGGGACCTCACGGTCCATCACCATACATGGGACTCACCTGGAGAGGGATCAGTTCATTTACCTGTGACGGGTTGAGTAATGAATCAGTTGTTGAAGCTCTTGGCATTTGGCCCTGACACCAGGCACCTATCTCACTATCCCCTGGATATTCAGAAGCCAAGGAAGCAAATCTCCCGGGCCAGGACGACATATCGGGTAGGCAGGTTAGAGGTTTTTCCCGTTGTTCGGGCGGTTCCGTGGTAGAAATGTGGAAGAAACAAGGCATACGCAGAGATCAAGATGGATTCAAGCAGTGTAGAAGCATACAACCTCCCGGAACGGGTACGTACGTACGATGCTGATATGGACATCATGCACCCTCTCCGGTGGAAGATGATCGAAGTCGCTCTGGAAGTTCTTCCGTTCGATCAAACGCGATCCTTGAGGGCTCTCGACCTTGGTGTTGGAACGGGTGTGTTTTCAAAGCGATTCTTGGAGAAGTACCCTAACTCGACAATCGTTGCAATCGACGGAGCTGCTTCGATGTTGGGACTTGCAAAGTCAAGGCTCGGTGAATTTGGCCAACGCGTGGAGTGGACCCTGTCCGACTTTAAAGCGATGCCCACGACGGTCACAAAGCCCGATACATTCGATGTAGTGTTCTCTTCTTATGCACTTCATCATCTGAATGCACAAGAGAAACTTGCCGTCCTGAAGTCGGTCGTCCAGGCAATCAAACCAGCCGGGTGGTTCTTGAATGCTGATCTTATGGAGGCCGAAGCTCCTGAAGTGGAGCGGCGAATTCAGGAGATTCGTGTCGAAGCCGTGACGCATCGCGCCCCAGCAAAGGACCAGCGCTTTTGCAGCAATGATGCCACTAGACAGTTTCTCGATGACCTTGAAGCAACGGAGCAAGATCAGCCTCTGACACTAGACAAGGACATGCGAATCCTTCGTGAATCTGGAATTGCGAATGCTGAAGTGTTTTGGGAAGAGTATCGTGAGGCCGCGATCGGCGGGACGAAGACAAATGTCGCATAGCTTTTTGGTTGTGAGCCTACACGCGTATTGCCCAGTCTTTCCTGCTCAATCATTTAGGTCCTTCTTGTTTCCTGGTTTTACCTGTTGTTCGGGCGGTTCTGTGGTAGAAATGCGGTAGGAATTGGGTGAGGCTTGGAGGATGCTTTGAGTCTGTTTGCTGGTCCTGATCGAGGCCTGTGGGGTCGGCAAAAAGCAGCTGATTGCGGTGGAGGACGGATTACCTCTCCCAAGCGGCGATAGCCGCGGTAGGCTCTACTGCCGTTCCGTTAACTTAACAGCACCGATCCTACTCATCCTAACAGTGATAGCAACTCGATAAGCGGGCGCTGTTCTTCTTCCATCTGGAGGAACATCACGGCAACTGAATGGCCGCCTATGCCGTTGCCATCAGAGCGGACAACCCAGCCGGTGGCATTTACCGTGTGTGGTAAATGAAAGTCCAGACCCATCCTGTCCCCCACTTTCAGAGGGAGATCGGTCTCGAATAACACCCCATTGACAGAGAGGTTTTTGGAGTTGTGATCTGCAATTCGCTTGCCGGTGAATTCAGTGTCTGTAGCCTCAATCACCGTGGACGAGAAGCGGACGGGTGACGTCACCCTGTAGGATGCCCTGCGCTGCGTTTTTCCATAAGTTTGCGCTGAAAGAGTGACGAGATTCTGCTCAGAAAGAATCTTGATGATGTCTGCGGTCCAGTAATAAACAGCGGTTTCCTGATCCCAGTTTTTGATTCTAAGCTGCTCCCCTTCTTGGAAAGTCAGCTCTGAACCGTGCGTTATAGGGTTCACAGATATTAAATCTTTCGTGACGGAACTTACAACTGCTGCGACTTCCGGTTGGGACTTTGCCTGAAGAGATACAATCAGACCAGGCTTCAGGTAGCCATCAAATCCACCACTTTTCTCGCTCACTGCTTCACGCTCCTTCTGTTACAAGATCGCTAGTTAGGAAAGCTTGTTTAAGTTGATGCTCCCCAGCCGGAAGAAGCACGAGGCATGCCAAATTCTTACCTATACCCACTACCTCAACAATAAACCCTTTATTTCAAGGGAGTTGAACAGTGCAATCCGGAAACATTCCCAGTGTGAACTGACGCAAATCGTCAAGGTTGTGTCAACGGAAATTGACACTTTTCATTGTGGACCTCAGTACCGCTTCTGCTTCTAAGCTGAATATATCTGTGGCGAGTGGACCAGTTGAAAGCGAACCCTCGACCGTTGGGTGAGGAACCCAGCGATATCAGCTCCTCGGCTGGAAATTGAACTTACCCAGAAGTTTCCTCTATGTTCTCCTGAGTTGCTGGAGTGAGCTGGAGTTGGGTTGATGTGGGCACACTTTGGGCACACTTCGGGCACAAATGGGGTATTTCGGACTACTAGAAGGGGTCAGAACTCAGGGGCGTCAAACCTCCCAAAGCCCCGTCGAAAGGGCCTCCTGGGAGAGTGCCCGGGGTGGGGGTCGAACCCACACGAGCCAAAGGCTCACAGGGGATTGAGTTTGGTCTCGGCCAAGCCCGCCGCTCAGTCCAGGAGTTAGGCCAGTATGGCCCAGCCTGGAAAATTCATAAACGGCCTGTTGCCGGTCAGGCAGTAGAGTGACAATTGTGCTATAGAATAGAAGTTGGCTTTCCGGTGCTCGACGGCTTCCCTGCGCTTTGCACGGTGATATGGCACGGAGCGGCGAAATAAAACTCGGCAAACTCGCCTGTTGGATCTACTGGAGCAAGAGGGGCCGCTCCCACGGGTCAGGCCCTGATCAAGCTTTAGCAGAGGAAACCGCAGCCGCGATGAAGGTGCGACTTTTCAATTTCTTGTAAGATGACATCCCCACTCTCAAGAGCTCCCACCTGGCGCGAGCAGTTTCACGAAGTCATCTTCGAGGCGGAGACCCCTGCCGGGAAGGCTTTTGACATCTGTCTGCTGATCGCTATCGTTGTCAGCATTGTCGCAGTCGGTCTAGAGAGCGTTGCTGAGATTCGGGCTCACCACGGACAACTCTTGCGCTCGGTCGAGTGGAGCATCACGATACTTTTTACTGTCGAGTATTTGCTTCGACTCTCCTCGGTGCGCAGCCCGTGGCAATACGCCCTCAGCTTCTACGGCGTTATCGATCTGCTGGCAGTGCTGCCCAGCTACCTGAGTTTCTTCATCCCCGGGTCACAGTCGCTTCTGGTCATTCGCGCCCTGCGCCTGCTTCGTGTTTTTCGGGTCTTAAAGCTGGCTCATTTCGTGGGTGAGGCCAGCATGCTCCGCTCAGCCCTTCAGGCCAGTGTTCGAAAGATCATCGTTTTTCTCGGCGCCGTCCTGATGACGGTGATTATCGTCGGTGCTGCCATGTACCTCATCGAAGGACCCGAACACGGCTTCACCAGCATACCCCAGGCCGTCTACTGGGCGATCGTGACCATGACCACGGTTGGCTATGGGGATCTCGCACCCCAGACGGTGTTGGGCAAGATCTTAGCCTCGGCAGTGATGATCCTGGGGTATGGCATAATCGCGGTCCCCACCGGTATCGTCACCGTAGAACTGAGCAGTTCTCTCAGGAACTCCACACGTACCGATGCATGCACTGCCTGTGGTGCAGACGGCCATGCCATAGATGCCTCCTACTGCAAGTATTGTGGCGCCAAGCTGGGCTAGCCTTCTTGATAAGGTGGACCGTTCCGGGGGGCAGGTCAAAATCTCCTGGGTCAGAGAAGCATGATCTCCTGAACCTCCAAATTCCCCCGAACTTTGGCTGGAGTTGGCTGGAGTGAGTTTCCCGCGGGCACACTTTGGGCACACTTCGGGCACAATTGAGGTATCGAGGGCTATTTCGAGGGGAAGGTAACTCAGCTTCAAATCGGCTAAAAGCCCCGTCGGACGGGCCTCTCAGAAGCATGCCCGGGGTGGGGGTCGAACCCACACGAGCCAAAGGCTCACAGGATTTTAAGTCCCGTGGGTGCATTTTCTAAGTACCTTTCAAATAAGCAAAAATCCCGTCGCTACTAAATCGCTATCTTGGCTGGAGTTGGTTTGAGTGAGCTGGAGTTGGATCTACGCGGGCACACTTCGGGCACAACCCCTAAGGTGTACTGAGAGGTCGGTGAAACGCCTTCCGCATTTCCTTTTGTGTCAGATTCCTATCTCACTGTCCCCTGGATAATCAGAGCACAAGGAAGCAAATCTCCCGGGCCAGGACGATGTATCGGGTTGGTAGGCTCAGGGTCCCAAATTCATCCTCCGCAACAGGTCTTGGAGGCGAGGGTCGTTGCGGAGGGGGTCCCAAGCTGGGATCCTGTTTCAACCACACTATTCGGCGGCCACACGTTCTTCTTTCAGTATGGTCAAGATCTTGTCGGCTACCTCGAGGGCAACTTCGGTCCGTTCAGTCTTCGGGACATCGGTATACAGGAATACATCCCCAAATTTGTTGTGTAAAGGCAGGGCATCGATATGAATGATCTCCTCTTCATCTATAAAGTTTTTCAAGAGCCTCCCAAACACTTCAGGAAGCAACCGTCAATCATTACGACCCTATCGGCATCCTTGACCCAACGCGCCATTGACGAATGGGGGACCAGGAACGTTTCCGCGTAGCAACTGCGGGCGTAGGGGTTTTCCCGAGCCACGATGTTGGCGGCAAGCCTAGCGATTTCCCCCCGTATACAAGGTCCCTCACAAGAAAGGACCGGGATCTTTCGTTCGGCAATATTCGCTAGCGCGTGTTTTTCGCCCGCCGGGCAAACCCCTGTCACACCGTCAACGGCAAGGGAAAAATCCGGTGTCGAGTTGTTCATACTAGCCTCCTTAATCACTGTAATGTTTTTGCGTCGAGTCAACCCAGAAACGCACATTCACCCAGGTGGACGAGTTCTTCGCCGCCGGGAGATTTCGCAGTA
>Ga0114996_10009831_pt1 | contig 10421 bp, 7 predicted proteins | sample ArcticOcean_MG_C_4_FD_87039 | JGI IMG/M metagenome (GOLD analysis project Ga0114996, IMG submission 87039) | Marine microbial communities from western Arctic Ocean - ArcticOcean_MG_CB4_134 | ecosystem: Environmental > Aquatic > Marine > Oceanic | place: Arctic Ocean: Canada Basin | collected...
CCGTGAAGATCTGCCTGGGGCGTGCGATGCTCTGCTCCGGGTCTCCGAGAAGTTCATCCCACTGTGCCAACCACCCGACCGTCCTCGGGATCGCGAAGAGCACGGGGAACATCTCCACCGGAAACTGCAGCGCCTCGTAGATGAGGCCTGAATAGAAATCGACGTTCGGATACAGGTTTCGCGAGACGAAGAAGTCGTCCTCGAGTGCGATCCTCTCCAACTCGAGGGCGATGTCGAGGAGAGGGTTTCGCCCTGTGACCTCGAAGACCTCATCGGCGGCCCGCTTGATGATGCTCGCGCGAGGATCGTACGCCTTGTACACACGATGCCCGAAGCCCATCAGGCGTTCCTCCTTGCGCTTTACCCCCTCCATGAACGCAGGAATGTTGTCCATCGTTCCGATCCTCTGGAGCATCCTTAAAACCGCCTCGTTAGCGCCACCGTGGAGCGGCCCGAAGAGTCCTCCCATCGCTCCGGCCAGAGCCGAATACGGGTCCGCCTCACTGCTCCCGATGACCCGCATCGCCGTGGTCGAGCAATTCTGTTCGTGGTCCGCATGGAGGATGAACAGTATGTCCAGCGCACGCTCGACGACCGGATTCGGCTCGTACTCACCCCCCCCGATGCGGAACAGCATGTTGAGAAAGTTGGCCGTGAACGAGAGCTTGTTCTCCGGATTCGCAGGCGGGAGGCCCTGATGGTGCCGGTAGGTGAACGCCGCGAGCGTCGGCATCTTCGCCACCAGTCGGTGGATTTGAAGCCGCCGGTTCTCGGCGTCACGCACATCACGCCCTTCGGGGTAGAACGTCCCGAGCGCGGCTACGCTGCTGATCAACATGCTCATGGCATGAGCATCGTACCGAAACCCGTTCATGACCGTGCGGATATTCTCATGTACGTTGGTATGGTATGTGATCTCGTGCACGAATTCGTCCAGTTCGGACTGGGTCGGCAACTCTCCGTTCAGCAGTAGATACGCAACTTCGAGGAACGTGCTGCCCTCGGCGAGTTGTTCGATCGGATATCCGCGATACCGGAGAATTCCCTTTTCCCCATCGATGTCGGTGATGGTGCTTCGGGTCGAGGCCGTGTTCTTGAACCCGGGATCGTACGACATCATACCGAAGTCGGTGTCGTCGACCTTGATCTGCCGGAGATCCATGGCACGGACGACATCGCCTTCGTGGATGTCGATTTCGTACTCGCGCCCAGTCCGGTTATCTCGAATCGTCAGGCTATCTTTCTCCCCATTCCCGTTTTCAGTCATTTCCTCTCCGTTACCGGTCACGCAGCCCGTGCACCCCTGTAAACCCGACACTGGACGGGGCCTGAAATGTCGTGCTCCTGAGGCTAGACAGGGCTTAACTTAGGGGATTCGCGGTCGCCGATGAAGTGCACGCTGGTGCGCGAACGGCCGCAAGCACGAGACGGAAACACTTCGATGTTCGAAGCGAGCCAGAGGAAACCTACATCACTCCGGGGGGAGGGAGGATTCACCGGCCTGGCGTGGCGTCACGTTCGGCCTCTGGTCTTCGGGAGCGATGCCCAGTGCCGGGAGGGGGACTCGAACCCCCAAGGGCCTAAGCCCGCCGGATTTTGAGTCCTAACGAGGTCTTGTGCAAGGTGTTGGGCACGTCGAGGGATGTCCACGGTTGCGAGACTTTTCTTGGCTCTTCTGGCGTCTGGTCGTGACATCCTTATCCAAGTTCAGGCATGGGTTGCGGCACAATCGCGGCACACGCTGTCCCCATTTCGTCGTCGTCTACCAACGTGCACACTACTCAGAGGCGGGAGGCTTCGATCTCGCCCGCTCCCGCGCTTCCCTCCAATGATGCCGACCGGCGACCTCTGGCTTGCAAAGCCTGGCCCAGGGAGGCCCATTTCCGGATAAAATCAGTATCTACGCGGGGTTTGTACGGTTCAGAGAAGCTCGTGATTCAGCCGATACGGACTCAATCCGTATCTCAACTTACCCAGTTACTTACCCAGTGTAGGCAATCACCCTCGACTCATCCGGTGAGGCCCCTTTCAATGCTGGGGTGGTCGCCGTCAAAAGCCTTCCGAGCGACTTTGACTTCCTTCCGCGGCGCATAATGAACTCGGCCAAACGAGTCAGAGATACCAATGTGGGTCGACTTGGGCTTGTTTCCGAGAAAGCAATCCTTGTCATAAGGGAGATACAGGTTCAGGACCTCACCCACGTCGAGTCGCTTAGGAAGCTGTGGGTTCATGGGGTTCGTGTAGTCCGCGAGAATCACAAAATGCTGAACCCGTCTCGACATTCGCTGTAAGAAGCCCGCCACCTTTCCTGAGATCATGTTTAGCTCGACTGCCCCCGGGCCGTGATTGGTGGCCGTCATGTTGAGGTATGTCCCTGTTTGCTGAAGCTGCGACTGCCCGCCACCAAATAGCTTCACCACTGCAAACCGAACGACGACCTTGGGCTTCATGATTACATCGCGATAAACGTTCCAGCCGAGGGCGAAGCCAGAAAGAACGAGCGCAACTGCGCTAATGCCAATGGGCAACCACGTCCTCAGAAACTCAACGTCCACGAGGCGACCGAGCGCGGAGGGAAATCCTCATACCTACTCCGGGTGCAGTGTCTACAATCTCACCATCACCGAGACGAACTCAAACAGATTCAGGCCGATATCCCTTCCCATGAGATCTAAAACACAGGCAGCCTAACGGATTTGCAACTCTGCTGCGCGGCTAATGTGGTGACCGCAAGCGAAGTGCGCGAGCTTGATGTTCTTCGTCATCGTTTCTTGGTTGAGGCCCGGGGTGGGGGGCCTCCCATCATATCCGCCGCTGTCCAATCCCGCACCCCAAGTATCCGTCCCCCACCACTAGAACTCCCCACGTTTTGGCTCAAAGGTGGAGTAGAGGGCAGGCAGCACGAGCAGCGTCAACAGGGTGGCCGTAACGAGTCCGCCCACGACGACCGTCGCGAGGGGCCTCTGTACCTCAGATCCGGCCCCGGAGGACAGAAGCAGCGGAATTAGGCCGAGGCTCGCGACCAGCGCCGTCATCAAGACCGGACGCAGCCTTACCAAAGACCCCTTCAGGATCGCTTCGTCGGTCTGAAGGCCCTCCTGTCGTAGTTGATTGATATACGACACGAGAACCACGCCGTTGAGCACCGCGACCCCAAAGAGGGCGATGAAGCCCACCGATGCGGGGACACTCAGATATTGGCCAGTGACGAACAGCGCCACGATCCCGCCAATCAGGGCGAAAGGAATGTTCAAGATGATCAAGAGCGCCTGACTGACGGAGTTGAAGCTTGAGAACAGAAGTAGAAAGATCAGCCCGATGGTCATGGGTACGATCAGTGCCAAGCGGCCCATCGCTCGCTGTTGGTTCTCGAATTGTCCGCCCCAATTTACGAAGTATCCGGGGGGCAAAGGAACGCGGTCGGCAACGGCAGCCTGGGCCTCGGCTACGAAGCCCCCCATGTCACGCCCTTCGACATTCGCCTGCACTACGATCCGCCTCTGGTTCGCTTCGCGACTGATCCGCTTCGGACCAAGTATCTCGTCAACGAAAGCCAGCTGCCCTAGAGGAATGCGGGCACCTGAAGGCGTGGGCACGAGTGCTCGACGAATGTCCTCGACGGTGCCCCGATGCGCCTCGCCGTACCGCACGAGAATCTCGAACCGGCGCTGGCCCTCGAAGACCTGGCCCGCCGCCGCGCCACCGATTGCGCTTCGGACGATGTTCTGCACGTCTTCCACGTTGATTCCGAGGCGGGCGACCGCATGACGGTCGATGTTTACAACCACCTGCGGTTGTCCAACCGTCTGCTCGGTTTGGACGTCACGGGCGCCAGGAATCTCGGCGACCACTCCTTGGATCTGAGCCGATAAGGCGACGAGCGTGTCCAAGTCGTCGCCGAAGAGCTTGATCGCGAGCTGAGCGCGAACCCCGGAAAGAAGCTCGTCCACTCGCGTGGCGATGGGTTGAGAGAAATTGAAGGCGATGCCGGGCATCTCTGCCACCCGCGCCCTCATCACCTCGACGAGTTGAGCCTTGTTTCGCCCACTCGCCCACTCGTCCACCGGCCTGAGCGTCACCGTTGTTTCGATGTTGTTCACCGGCTCCGGGTCACCTCCGATCTCTCCCCGCCCGGTCTTGGAGACTACATCCAACACCTCGTCATATTCGCCGAGGAGAATCTCAATCCGGGTGGCCTGGATGATGGCCTCGTCGAGTCCGGCGCTCGGTGCTAGTGTCGCCCGGATCAGGATAGATCCCTCTTCGAGCGGAGGCACGAATTCGGTTCCCAGGGCCGGTACGAGGGCGAAACTGCCCGCCAAGGCGATGACGGCACCGCCGACGACGCGAACCCGGTGTCGCAACGCCCAAAGCAACGCAGGCTCATAAGAACGGCGGAGGACACGCACGATCCAGGTGTCCTCATGCTTACCCGCCTTGAGCAACATCGAACACAATACCGGGACGAGCGTGAGAGAAAAGACGAGCGAGCCGAGCATGGCGTACGTGATCGTGAAAGCGAGCGGCTTGAACAGCTTTCCTTCGACGCCTTCCAGTGTAAAAAGCGGAAGGAACACTACGATGATGATTGCGATTGCAAAGACGACGGGACGAGCCACCTCTTGGGCCGAGCGTCTGATGACGGTCGCTCGGGGAGCATCCCCCTCGCTGTGCGAGGCCAGGTGTCGGTGAATGTTTTCCACCATAACCACGCCACCATCGGCCATCATGCCGATCCCGATGGCGAGCCCACCCAAGGACATGAGGTTCGCCGAGAGCCCCGTGACGTTCATTATGATGAAAGCCAGAAGGGAGGACGCCGGAAGCAACATGGTGACGATGAAGGAGCTTCGCACATCGCCGAGGAATATGAAGAGAATGATCATGATGAGCAGGCCACCTTCCAGCAAAGCGCTACGCACCGTCTCGATGGCCCGATCCACCAGATCCGCCTGGTCGTAGAATGGAACCAGACGAACCCCGCTGGGGAGAGACTGGTTGACCTCCGACACTTTTTCTTTGACGCCCTCGATCACGCTCGACGTGTTCTCAAAGATCCGTTTGAGAACGATTCCGGCGACTTGCTCACCCTCACCGTTGACCGTCACAGCCCCGCGACGGATCGCCGGGCCAAAGGCTACGGTGCCGAGATTACGGACGAACACGGGAGCGTTCTCCCGCTCCGCGACCACAACGTTCTCGATGTCCTCAAGCGTTGTGATGAACCCGAGCCCGCGGACCAGATACTCCTCAGCCCCGCGAACCAGGTAGCTGCCCCCTGCGTTGGCGTTGTTTTTCTCCAACCCCTCCACGACGTCGGAAACAGTGATGTCGTATTGTACGAGCCGAGCGGGATCGAGCTGCACTTGGTACTGCTTTTCGAGCCCACCGAACGAGAGCACCTCGGTGACGCCCGGCACGGTTTGGAGTTGGAGCTTGGCGATCCAATCCTGAATCGTCCGAAGCGAATCGGCGGTAACGTCCTCTCCGAGGACCAGATATTGAAACACCTGCCCCAACCCTGTCGTAATCGGACCCAGTTCCGGATCGCCGAGACCCGGGGGGATGTCCTCACGTGCGGATTGGAGGCGCTCGAAGACGATCTGCCGAGCGAAATAGATGTCCGCGGCGTCTTCAAAATAGACGTTCACCGCAGAAAGTCCGAACATCGAAGTCGATTGAATCCGGGTGACTCCGGGTAAACCATTCATCGACACTTCGATGGGGAACGTGACGAGCTGCTCCACCTCCTCCGGAGCCAGCCCCGGCGACTCCGTGAGTATCTGGACCAGAACGGGAGACACGTCAGGAAAGGCGTCAACCGGTAGGGTCCGAGCCGCCTGAACTCCGGCTCCGAGCACGGCAAGCGTCCCAACGAGGACGAGCAGGCGTTGACGAAGGGCGAAATCAACAATTCGAGCGATCATCTCAATGTCCCTCTTCGCCGAAGCTCGCCTTCAGGAGATCCGACTTCAGCGAGAAACTTCCGGTCGTTACGACCGAGTCCCCGAACGCAAGACCCTCTAGGACTTCGATCCATCCACCTGCACGCCTTCGTCCGGTCACGACCGGCGTGACTCTAAACTGACCGCCGCCTTCCGGTACGAAGACCACCGAGTTCCCTTCGAGGGTCTGCACGGCGCTCGTGGACACCCCGATTACCTCAACGCGGTCAGCCAGGACGAGATTGGCGCGGACAAACATTCCCGGCTTCAGAATTCCGTCCGGATTGGGTAGTTCGACGCGCACCTTGATGGTTCGAGAGATCGTATCCACAACGGCTCCGATATAGCCGATGCGCCCATCGAGGAGTCTTCCCGGATACGCCTCGGTGACAACGATGGCGGGCGCTCCTACGACGATCCTCGCAAGGTCCGTCTCGTACACGTCGAGCAGAATCCATAAGAGGCTCAGGTCTGCCACGGTAAAGAGATGGGACTCCGACCCTACTACCTCACCGATGGTCGCATGCTTATCCACCACCACGCCGGACAACGGCGCACGCAAGACGAAGCGACTCGCGGCGGTGCTGTCTGGTTGCGCACCGAGCGCCGCAAGCGTCCGCTCCGCGGCTGCCAGGGCGCCCTCGGCCTGCCGATACTCAGCCTCAGCCTCAAGCCGTCGCCGCTCAGACACGATGCCATCACTGTAGAGTCGTTCAGCCCGTTCATGGTTGAGCTGATCTACGTCCCGCTCTACCGCTGCGGCAAACCACGTTGCCTGGGCCGCTCCAAGCTCAGGGCTATCGAGGACGGCCAACGTATCTCCGGCCTCCACAGACTGTCCGATATCGACCGGTACCCGTTGCACTCGCCCTTGCATTCGCGGCCCTACGTGACTCACCCGAGCGGCGTCGAAGGTGACCGAGCCGGTGAGCGGCAGGGTGTCCGGAGGTAGTACCTGTGCCGTGGAATATTCGAGTTCGGCGGACGCAAGCTGAAGGGAATCGAGGACAACGAGATCAGAGTGCTCCTCACCTGCGTGCTCGTCTTGCTCTACCTCGGGAGTGCTGCACGCCAACGCTACCAAGACCGAAAGGGTCGGCCACAGTCCAATTCGCATCATCATTCTTGCTCCACTTCTGTATCAAGAAGGCCAGCAATCGTTTCCGGGGGCACGTTCATGGCTGCGGCGAGTTGGAACCAGGCTGCGGTGACGCCCCCGAGGATATCTACATATTCGAGCTGAGCGTTCACGGCAGCGGTGCGAAGCACGATCACATCGGTCACGCTCACCTCTCCTTCCCTCAGAGCTGTCTCGGTGAGCGTAACGTTCTCGGCTGCGGCGCTGAGGACATCGGTCGCGAATCGACGCTCGGCGAGTTGAGCCCGGACGTAGCGCTCCACAGCGGTTCGCACCTCCGCCTGAATCAGGCGTTGGCTTTCGGCAAGCTCTGCCCTTGCAACAGCCCGTTCCGCTTCAGCCACCCCACGGGCGGATTGACCACGCTGGAACAGGGGAACGCTGAATCCGATGGAGAAGCCAAAAAGATCGTCCGTGGCCTCATTCCCCGAGATAACAGCAAGGGTAAGATTAGGAAGAAACGAGAGTTTCGCGGCTGTGTAAGCCTTGTCCGCTGCCTCGACCCCATACCGTGCAGAGGAGAGATCGGCTCGCCGTTCCACAGCGAGCGCAAACGCGACATCTTCTGCATCCACAGCCAAAAGAGGTGGCGTCGGAAGCGTGGAAGTCTTGGGAGTCGCGTCGCGACCCATGCCCAGAATCCTGGCCAACTCAGCGGCAGCGGCTGCCTGATCTGCCTTGACCCGCTCGGCTAGCGCCCGCGCACGGGCAGCTTCCAGAACCGTAGCGTTGTGCTCTAGGCGATTGATTTCGCCCGCCTCGAACTGGCGTGCTGCGAGATCCGCGAGACTCTGGGCGAAGGACGCGTTCGATTCAGTGAGATCCGCACGTTGCTCCGCAATCGCAAGATCGAGGTAGGCCAACCTTGCACCTAGACCTACGCGACGTCCCGTATCAGAAAGTAGCTCTTCCCGTGACCGCACCCTTTCCCCAGCAGCGGATCTGCGAAAGAGCCATCCAGCCACCTCGATTTCCTGGCTGACAACCCACTCCCGGTCGAAACCTGTCGATCCAAAAGATTGTCTCCGAATACGCCCATACTCGATCAGTGGGTTCGTCGGGAAGGGCAACAGGGCCTCGGACCGCTCGGCACGCGGTACTCGGATGGCACCTTCGGCGACGACAATCTCAGGACTGACGGTGATCGCCAGGGCCACCGCCTCTTCGAGCGAAAAGATGATCTCGTTGCCGCCCCGCTTCTCTTGGGCCACCGCAGGACTGCGCAATCCAGCGATTAGGCCAATCGCCATGAAGCACATGTATCCGAGGGGCAGAAAGCTGCGAGGCCCGCCCCTCAACGCGATTCTGATGTCCGTCATTGATCCTCCCCACGGTTCGTAGGAACCGCAGTCCACCCGCTGTTAACGTTAAAGCCACCGACGAACGGTGCTACGTCATGGCGGGACTTATCGACTGATAGGAATTCGGCGGAACAAGAACGTCCCACCGTATGGTCGGGGGCATGCCCGACCGGAGAGGATCAGACCTTCGGGGGGTGAGGCAACACCTCGGCGGGAACGGAGTGATTTGAGGAAGGAGACGGCCAATCGCACGCATAGTCCACCGGGGTCGGCGTGGCGGCGGCGACCATCTCGATCAGCGCGACCCCATGCAGGTGTGTACAGTGATCCGCGGAAGAGCCGTGCCGATGGTCACGGTCCTGCTCGTTGTCCTGATCTGCCCGACCGGGCTCCTCCGCATGGTCGTGCCCGAACCCACCTCCGGACGCCGCACGGTGCTGCACGGCTTCTAAGGAAGACTCATGATGCACATCTCCATCGCGCAGTTCGCCCATCACGCTCTCCACGGACATGAGAGCCCAGGTAAAAATCATGAGGGCGGCAGTCAGGCGCTTGGTCATCATAGAAGTAAGGGCGAAGTGGAGTGGAGCGTCAAGCACTCCCCTCGTCCGCCTCGTCCCAACCCTCTATTTAAGAACGATGAGGGCCGCGAAGTGCCTTACGGTGTCCTTCCCGAGCTTGTCAGCCTCATCGAGGCTCAGAGAGAGTACACCGAGCACGTGCAGCGAGAGCAGGAGCGCATCATCCCATTTGTTTTCCATCGGCGCGGCAATGCACTGCGAGATTTTCGGCATGCCTGGCAGAAAGCGTGCATGGAGGCGGGGGTGGCGGATGCGTGGTTCCACGACCTCCGACGCACTGCGGTCCGAAACTTTGAACGTGCCGGAGTGCCTCGTTCCGTGGCAATGAAGATCACGGGGCACAAAACGGAAGCCGTTTATCGCCGTTACGCAATCGCTGACCAGAAGACCCTCGAAGAGGGCCTGGTGAAGCTGGCGGATTTCAGAGCGGCACAGTATCGGCACAATCGGGTGGGTGCCTGACCTCACAGGATACCGAGATCATCCGACACACAGTTCTGTAAGAAGCTGCTCTACAATCACTTGGGACGAGTGCCGGGAGCGGGACTCGAACCCGCAAGGGCCTAAGCCCGCCGGATTTTGAGTCCGGTGCGTCTACCAATTCCACCATCCCGGCGCGTACCGCAGCGATAAGATACCAAAGGGCCCAGGCGCCGTACATCGTTCAAGGGCGCCTCGCGGCCCAGCGGGCATCAGTCGAACCGGAACATCACCTACCGACGGAATTTCCTCCCCGTTAGCGGCCGTCCCTCGTAATCACCTCGATGACCCCGCCAGGAAAGCCGCCGCCGTACTTGATGGTGGCGTCCGGGCCGGTAAGGTACCGCATGTATTCGATTTCATCGGCATTCCATCGGTGGAGTTCATCGAGTTCGCGACGGGTAATTTCATCGACCACAACTCGCGCATACAGGGGTCCATCACGAAGGCTGACGCCTCGCCGGATTTGTAACCAGCGCTGGTTAAGGATCTCGACCACCTCATAGGCCGTCCGGCCCGAGAGTTCTTGAAGCTCCGCTCGGACGACCAGGGTCGAGCTCCCCCCGTCGGCCCGTGTCACCCTTTCGACACCTTCGGCGGAGCGCGGCCCGGTAGACGGTGTGTCGTCGTCGAACATCCTCGTGATAAAAACACAGGAGGAGAGGACGGAGGTTATGACCAGGACTAGGACGAGCGATAAAAGGCGGCGCAAAGACACAGACATATGGACAAGCCCCACTCCTCGGATGTGACTTCCATAGATACCCCATAACCGATCTCGGGTTCGGTCTTGTCAAGCACGCCGGTGTCCGACTCCGTCGAAAACGGGTAGAATCCCGACGGTATTTCACGGCTCTGTGGAGGGCGTGACCGCCAACAGGGGCCGATTGGACTGTGTTCGGGGGAATTGTGCTAAGGCAAGATTGGTCACCAGCTCGTGTGGGTAAGTTCCGGCAAGCGGGCTTCGTTTACCTTC
>Ga0114996_10009833_pt1 | contig 10421 bp, 8 predicted proteins | sample ArcticOcean_MG_C_4_FD_87039 | JGI IMG/M metagenome (GOLD analysis project Ga0114996, IMG submission 87039) | Marine microbial communities from western Arctic Ocean - ArcticOcean_MG_CB4_134 | ecosystem: Environmental > Aquatic > Marine > Oceanic | place: Arctic Ocean: Canada Basin | collected...
CGCGACGGGCTGTTCGCCCTGGACGACATCATCCGGGTCCTGCGCAACGTGCCGGACCCGCAGGCCCGTTTCGAAGCGGCCGAACTCGATCTCCTCCGATCGTTGGCGCGCCAGCAAGTGACCGGTGGACTGCCGCTCGAGGCGTTCGAAGCGAGACGCCGGCAGCTCCTCTCGCTGCTCGCCGCCATCGAGCGCGATGGCGGCGATGGGCTCAGGGCGCGCGTGGCGCCAGTCAGGCAGCGGGTCCTCGCACTACGGTCCGGGGCTGATGGTGACGCCACCCTGAGACGCCGCCTCCGACGACGACGTCAGGACCTCGAACGGGTGAGACTGGAGATGGAACTGGCAGCATCGGGCGAATCGGCGCCGACCGGCACGGCGGCGCCAGTGCGCGACCGCGCGGCGGCGCAGGCCGAGCTGGCCATTCTGCGAGTCCAGCTTGCGGCGCTCGAAGGCGGGTCGCGGCCAGGGGTGGCGTTGGGTGGCGACCGCGAGCGACAGGCCTTCGCCCTCGAGGGGCTGTTGGTCCCGTGTCTCAAATGCCACGAACTGTCAGGGCCCAAACTCGCCCCCGTGACGGTAGCCGAGCCAGTGATGACCCGTGCGTTGTTCGACCACGCACCGCACGTCATCCAGGCCGACTGCGCGTCGTGTCACGCCTCGGTCGAAACAAGCGGGCTCGCGACCGACGTCAACGTCCCTGGGGTGGAGACCTGCCAGTCGTGCCACCGGCCCAACGAGGCGAGGGCCGGGTGCGAGACCTGCCATGTCTACCACCCCCCCTCTGTCGCCGCCCTCCTGAGGGGACCCCGATGACGGGGACGACGGCCCTCCTGATCGGCAGGACCGGTGCGGTGGCGGGCAAGGACTACCCGGTCGCCGACACCATGCGGATAGGCGCGGCCCGCGACGCCGAGATCCGTATCCGAGCCGAAGGCATCTCGCGCATCCACGCGCGGCTGTGGCAAGAGGGCACCGACTACTGGATCGAAGACGCCGGCAGCACGAACGGCACGTTCCTCAGCGGCATCCGTATACGAAAAGACCGGCTCCGTCATCTGGACGTGGTGACACTCGGTCGCTCCATCGACCTCATCTTCGTCATCCGGGAGGACGAGACCGCTCCGGCTGCCCGCCCCCGAACACGCGGCCTCATCTCAGCGGCGCTCGAGCCGGTCGACGGACCAGACGCCGGCACACCGATCGAGATCCCGCAAGGAGAGATCACCCTTGGTCGGGCCGACTCCAACAACATCGTGGTCGAGAATCGGGCGATCTCGAAGGTACACGCCCGTATGGAGCGTACGCCGGATGTGGTGACGATTCAGGACCTCCAGTCCGTCAACGGCACGTTCGTCAACGACACCCGTATCGAGTCGCCCCTCGTGCTCGGACGGGGAGACCGCATCTGTCTGGCGGGTGTGCGGACGTTCACGGTGACCCTCGAACGCGACGGCACGGCGAAGAGCGCGACCAGCTCCGCATCCCAATCCGGCCCGCTCTTCAGTCAGGAGTGGAAGACACGGCTGGTCTGGTCGGCCGAGGAGCTTGCCGAACTGGCGGAGCTAGCGCAGCCCACCCCCGCTACGCCACCCGAGCCTGAGAAGCCCGCGAAGAAGCGCATCGCGCGGCCGGCCGCACCGGCGAAACCAGCCCCCTCGGCTCCGGCTGCACCAGTGGCGAAGGCCTCACCGGCACCGCCGCCGGCCAGCCCCGTCGGGAAAGCCGCTCCGCCGCCACGTCCGCTCCCGGTCATCGAGCCACAGCCGCCGCCACCGCCGCTGGTACCGGTACCGAAGAAGCCAGCCGGCGACGAGCCGACTGTCTTCGCGTCCGCTCCGCCAGTGACACCGCGTCAGGTGCGTCTCTCAGGGGCGACGCCACACACCCTGGAGCCCGGCACGACGACTATCGGGAGGGCGGTCACCGCCGCGCTGCGGATAGACGACCGGAAGGCGTCGCGCGCGCACGCCGAGATAGTGGTTGCCGACGACGAGGTGGCCATCGAGGACAAGGGCAGCGTGAACGGTACGTTCGTGAACGGCCGGGCGGTCGTCGCCCGCCAGCCGCTCGTCAGCGGCGACCGCATCAAAATCGGCGATACGGAGTGGACCGTTGAGATCAGTTGACATACCGGAAGTGGTTGTCCAGAGTAGGGACCTTGGTGGTCGACGACACATGACCGGTGCGCCGCGCGCCTGTCGTACGCTCCTGATTGCGACGGCGGCCTGGCTGTTGCTGGGCGTCACGGCGACCGCCCAGACGCGTGGCACCGTGACGGGTCGGGTCACCAATGACCTCGGCGCGCCCCAGTCTCCGGTGACCGTCACGCTGGTGAATCTCGACACCGAAGTCGAGCGCCCCGCGGTGACCGAGGATGACGGGACCTTCGTCTTCGGTGGGCTCCGCCCGGGCCCGTATGCGATCCGGGTCGAAGAGGCGGGGTTCCTGATGTTCGCCTCCGACACGATCACCCTGGAAGCCGGCGGAACCCCCGCCATCGCCATCGTCCTGCAGCTCTCGGCGCCGCCCACCTTCCCCGCGCCGCCACCGGAGCGGCAGCCGGACTACATACCGGTGCCGAACCGCTGGAAACTGCGATATCCGGTGACACCCCGCTACCCGGCCGGCACCGACGGGCAGTATCCGTTCGTGGAACCGGGCACGGTGAACCCGTACCGGCAAAGCCCGCTCAAGGGAGATTTTCCGGTCATCGGTGACGATATCTTTGTCGTGCTGAAGACGGTCATCGAAACGCCGTTCGAGTACCGCAAGGTCCCGACCATCGGTGGTGTCAGCACGGAGCGGCCAGACACGGAGGCGTTCTTCGGCGAGGGTGAGCAGTGGGCGCTGCTGCCAACGGCGCTGGCCTCGTTCGAGATCTTCAAGGGCGACACCTCCTTCAAGCCACGGGACTGGGCCTTCCGCGTGACCCCGGCGTTCAACCTCAACTACAACGTATTCCGAGAGCGGAACAACCTGCTCCCGAGCCCGGAGGAGGGCGTGACCCGGCGGCGCCAGGACATCGCGCTGGAAGAGGCGTTCGGCGAGGTGAAGCTGTTCGACGTGAGCTCGAACTACGACTTCGTGTCGGTCCGCGCCGGAATCCAGCCGTTCACCAGCGACTTCCGCGGCTTCCTGTTTCGCGACATCAACCTCGGCGTGCGGGCGTTCGGCAACTGGGGAAGCAACCGCAACCAGTGGAACGTCGCCTACTTCGACCAGTTGGAGAAGGAAACCAACAGCGAGCTGAACATCCAGACGCGGCGTGAGCAGCAGGTCTTCATCGCCAACTGGTATCGACAGGACACGTTTGTCCGGGGCTACACGATCACGGCAAGCGTGCACTGGAGCCTGGACGCGAACCCCAAGCTGTTCTTCGACGAGAACGGCTTCCTGCAGCGCCCGTCGCCGATCGGGGTGGTGGCGCCACATGACGTCGAGTCGTTCTACGTCGGGTTCGGCGGTGACGGGCACTGGGGCCGACTGAATGTCAGCCACCAGTTCTACCAGGCCTGGGGTCGCGACGACCTCAATGGCATTGCTGGGCAGGCGACCGACATCAATGCCCAGTTCGCCGCGTTCGAAGCGTCGATCGACAAGGATTGGTGGCGGCTGAAGGGCACGTTCGTCTGGGCCTCTGGCGACGACGACCCGCTCGACGACCAGGCCCGAGGCTTCGACTCGATCTTCGACGAGCCGAACATCATCGGCGGGCCGTTCAGCTTTTGGAATCGCGAGGGCCTGCGGTTGAGCCAGACCTTTGTGGGGCTCGTCGGGCGAGAAAGCATCTTGCCATCCCTCCGCACGAGCAAGGCGGAGGGACAGGCGAACTTCGTGAACCCCGGTATCATCATGTACAACGTCGGATGGGACGGGGCATTCACACAAAAGCTCAAAGCGTTCGCCAACGGCACCTATCTGCTGTTCGACAAGACGGAAGTGCTGCAGACCGTGCTGTTCCAGAGTGAGATCGACAAGGCCATCGGCATCGACTCCAGCATCGGGTTCGAGTATCGGCCCTGGCTGAACGACAACGTCATCATCCAGACGGGGGTCTCGGTGTTCACCCCGGCGCAAGGATTCGAGAACATCCTGACGAGCGACACGCTGTACACACCGTTTGTGGTGTTGACGCTGACCTATTAAAGGACGGCTGGTCCGGGCCCGCGTCCTCATCGACTCGGGCCGAAACGAGGTGTTATGAGTTGGTCTCCGCGGAACGTGATCGGTGGCGTGGCCACCGTCTGCATGCTGATCGTGCTGGCCAGCTGGCCGGTCGCGGGCACCAAGGCTCAGGAGCCGGACGACGAGGTCAACCCCTGGACGCGCCAGACGCAGGCGGACGTCGACCGCAAGAACGTCGGCTGTGTCAGCTGTCATGAGCCGGACACCGCGACGATGCACGTCTCGACCGTGGTGCGGATCGCCTGTATCGACTGTCACGGAGGCAACGGCCAGGTGCGCCGTCCGGATGGCGCCGCCCCCGGAAGCCGAGCCTTCGAGGACACCCAGCGGGACGCGCACGTCCAGCCGCAGCTCGATATCTGGAAGAGCTCGGCAAACCCGATCAGAGCGGCGACCGCGACGCTGCGGGAGAGCCGTGAGTTCATCCGCTTCGTGAACCCGGGAGACCTCCGGGTCGTCGGGATGACCTGCGGCACCGCCGGCTGTCACGCGCCCGAGACCGACCATGTCTGGACCAGCATGATGACCCACAGCTCGATGCTGTGGGGCGCCGCGCTCTACAACAACGGCGCCTGGCCGGAAAAGACGACGCAGTTCGGCGAGTTCTACACGCCTGACGGTCTGCCGGCGATGGTGCGACCGGACCCGCCCCCGTCGCCACGGCTGATGAGTCAGCGTGGCGTCCTGGATTTCCTCCAGCCGCTCTTACGATGGGAGACGTCGCAGCCGGGCAACGTGCTGCGTATCTTCGAGCGAGGCGGCCGGTTGCCGATCGAGATCGGCATTCCTGACCCCTTCGAAGAACCGGGCCTGCCGGCCGGCCGGTTCAGTGACCGCGGGTTCGGCACGCTCAACCGCACGGATCCGGTCTTCATCGGGCTACAGAAGACCCGGCTGATGGACCCGACGCTCAACATGTTCGGCACCAATGACCAGCCTGGGGACTACCGATCGAGCGGGTGCACCGCCTGTCATGTCGTCTACGCGAACGACCGGTCAGAGGTGAACTCGGCGCAATACGCGTCGGCCGGCAACCGGGGCATGTCGCAGACCAGTGACCCGATGATCCCGAAGAACGAGTCGGGGCATCCGATCAGTCACACACTGACCCGGTCGATTCCAACCAGCCAGTGCATCGTGTGTCACATGCATCCCGGCACGAACGTCATGACGACCTATACGGGGTTCACCTGGTGGGACAACGAGACCGACGGCGACAAGTTCTACCCCGAAGAACCGCTGAACCTGTCGGCCGACGAACGCTCGGAGGTCCAGCGTCGGAATCCGCAGGGCAGCGTGGTCCGCGGGCTCTGGTCGGATGTCGACTTCCTGGCGGAGACCGGTTCCGAGCAGTTCAACAGACAGCTCTCGAATACCCAGATCGCCGACTACCATGGGCACGGATGGTTGTACAAGGCGGTCTTCAAACGTGACAAGAAGGGCAACCTGCTCGATTCGCTCGGTGAGGTCGTCTCGAACGCCGACGGCAACCTGCTATGGGAGTCGCTACGGAACCCGACGGACGAAGAGCGGGAAACCGGGCGCCCCGGGCTCCCGGTCCATCTGAAGGACATCCATCTCGAACGCGGGATGCACTGTGTCGACTGCCACTTCTCGGTCGACGCACACGGCGACGGCAACTTGTATGGAGAGACCCGCGCCGCGATCGAAATTACCTGCGAGGACTGTCACGGCACGACCACGGCGCGCGCGACGCTGGTGACCTCCGGCCCGGCCGCCGACGGAGGCAGAGACCTCACGCAGGGCGCGACACCGTTCGGGCTCCCGCGCTTCCAGAGCCGCGGCGGTCGCATCACACAGCGATCGATGATGGACGAGGACCTGCAGTGGAGCGTCCCGCAGGTGGCCGATTCGATCACACCGGGTAGCGCCAACTACAACGAGCGCGCCCGGCTGGCGAAGACGATCCAGCGCGACGGCTCGACCTGGGGCACGGCTGACGCGCCCGACGACCTGGCCCACGGCAACGACAAGATGACCTGTTATGCCTGTCATTCCTCCTGGATGACCAGCTGTTTCGGCTGCCACCTGTCGCAGCGGTCCAACGACAAGACACCGATGCTCCACAACGAGGGCGCGACCACGAAGAACTGGACGGAATACAACTTTCAGGTCTTGCGTGACGACGTCTACATGCTGGGGGTCGACGGCAGCGCGACCGGCAACCGCATCGCGCCGGTGCGCTCATCGAGTGCCGTGGTGGTCAGCTCGCAGGACCAGAACCGACAGTGGGTCTACTCGCAGCAGCAGACCGTCTCGTCGGAAGGCTATGCCGGCCAGGCGTTCAACACCCATGTCCCGCACACCGTGCGCACCACCGAGACCAAGGGGTGCACCGATTGCCACGTCTCCTCAGACGGCGACAACAACGCCACCATGGCGCAGCTCCTGCTGCAAGGCACGAACTTCGTCAACTTCATGGGGCGCTTCATCTGGGTGGCTACCGGGGACCACGGTGTCGAAGCCATCTCCGTGACCGAGCAAAGCGAGCCCCAGGCGGTGATCGGGAGCGACTTGCGCCGGCTGGCCTACCCGGACGAGTACGAGGAACACCTGGAACGAGGGCGCGAGCTCGAGGAAGCGGATCACCACGGGTCAGAGAACGCCCTCGATGTCCAGATGCGCGGCGAGTATCTCTACATCGCCGACGGCGAGGGTGGGTTCCGGGTCTTCGACGTCGCGCAGATCTACCAGAAGGGCTTCTCCGAAAAAATCGTGACCGCACCGGTGTCTTCGTTCGGGCAGAACACCAACGTCCAGACCCGGTTCGCCACCGCGGTCGCGGCGCCCAGCACCCTCGCCGTGGACCCGGCGCGAGTGCGACTGCCCCAGAACCAGGAGCAGCCGATCCACCCGATGTACGCCTACATCTACATCACGGACCGGGAAGAGGGGCTGGTCCTGTCGACCGCCGCGACGCTGCTCGACGGCAACCCGGAGAACAACTTCCTGGAACGTGCCGCCACCTTCAACCCGGAGGGCCTCCTCGACGGCGCCGTCAACCTGGAGCTCGCCGGGCACTACGTCTACATCTTGTGCGACCGGGGTCTGGTCATCGTGAACATCGACGACCCGTTGAACCCGGTGGTCGCCGCAGAGGTGACCGGGATCCGGGACCCGCGTGCGGTTGCCATCCAGTTCCGCTATGCCTTCGTGACGGATGCCGACGGGCTGAAGGTGGTCGACATCACCACGCCGGAACGACCGCGGCTGGTTGACTCGGCCACCGTGTCGATAGGCGACGCCCAGGGTCTCTACGTCGCCCGGACCTACGCCTACGTGGCGGCGGGTGCCGAGGGACTGGTCATCGTCGACGTGGAGCGGCCGGAGCAGCCTCGGATCGACCAGACCTTCAACGCGGGCGGGGCGGTGAACGACTCGCGGGACGTCAAGGTGGCGATGACCAACGCCAGCGTGTTCGCCTACATCGCCGACGGCGCCAACGGGCTCCAGGTGGTGCAGCTGGTCTCGGCCAACGACACACAAGGCGCGTTCGGTTTCAGTCCCCGGCCGACACCACAGCTCGTGGCCACGCACCACACCGACGGCCCGGCCCTCGCCATCTCGAAAGGGCTCGACCGTGACCGCGCGGTCGACGAGACCGGGCATCAGGTGGCGGTGTTCGGCCGGCGCGGCGCGCGTCCATTCAACCAGGAAGAAATGCGTCGGCTCTACGTCAGGGACGGCGACGTCTGGACCGTCACCAACGCGCCGCCCGGACCGGCGACGGATCCGCGGTAGCGCACTCCTGCTACCGCTTCCAGTAGCCGAACTCCCGCTCGTAGCACGTCCCGTCGAGATCGCTCACCCGAGCTTGCAGATGGGTCTGGGCGTCGACGATCGCGGTGTTGTAGACGGAGGGACCAAGCTCTTCGAGAAAGAACTCGAGCAGCAGCGTCGCCTTCAAATCGCCGACCGCTTCGTCCATGTTCTCCTCGAAATAGCGTCTGACCGAAGAAATGAGCCGTTTCCGAGTCTCGTCTGAAAGCTTGATCGCCATAGGTCTATGTGCTCCGGTAGAGTGCGGTTATCCCACGAGCTCGCCGCGCATGACGGTCACACCCTGGCCGCCTAGCTTCACGTGCTATGATCCGGTGTTTCCCGACGGTGGGAAACGGCATCAGCACGGGCGTGAACCGCGTCCTGACGGCACAGGATAGCGGATTGTCAGGAACACCCCCCGGATGGCCGGGCGTGCTCCCGCAGCTGGCTCGTCATATGCCCGATCCGAACGACCATTTTCTCGCAAGATCGCTCGAGGCCTTGCAGGAAAACGTTCGCCGATCGGGTCCGGCCGCCGGAGCCGGCTACACGCTGATCGGCGCCATCCTTCTGCTTGCTGGGGTGGGTTATCTGGTTGATCGGTGGGCCGGGACGGCTCCCGGGTTCATGCTCACGGGCTTACTGGTGGGTCTGGTGGTCGGGTTTTACGAGCTTGCAAAAACGGTCTGGAAGAAATGAAGCTGTCCGGGGTCCTGGTGGTCGTGTGCGTGGCCACATGCGGGCTGTTCACGGCCCTGATCGCACCGGACACCGCCAGCGCGGCGTTCCTCGGTATGGCAGCGCCGCTCGTCGTCGGGCTCGCGACCATTTTGATGGTCGAACAGACAGCGCGATCGGATATGCGGGAGCTCACCGGGCGGATGACGATCGCGTTTGTCGGCAAGATGGTGTTCTACGCGTTGTATGTCTCGTTGGCGATCGGGTTGCTCGGCGTTGACCCGATGCCGTTCACAATCAGCTTCACCCTCTACTTCGTGGCGCTCCAGTTCACCGAAGCGCTGTATTTCAAGAGCTTGTTCGCACGGTGCGCTCGCCCGAGGGTCGCCCGATGACCCCGTCGTCTCCACCCCTTTCCGATCCGCGATCATGAGCGCCGCACAAGCCGCCGAAACCGCACATCAGGCTGAAGAACACGCCGCCGAGGCCGGGCATGGCGCCGGTGAGGCGTTCAACGCCGGCGAGGTGATCATCGAGCATGTCTCGAACAGCTCGCTCGAGCACCCGATACTGCATCTGCCGCACCTTGGGGGCATCGACTTCTCGGTGACCAAGCACGTCCTCATGTTGTGGCTGGTGGCCGGTTTCCTGTTCGTGGTGATCACGCTCGCCACGCGCCGCTATATAAAACAAGACCGTCGGATCCCGACCGGGTTCATGAACGCACTCGAGTGGGTGGTCCAGTTCATCCGCGACTCGATCGTGCTGCCCAACGTCGGCGCCAAGTTCGTCAACGTCTGGACCCCGCTGATCCTCACGCTCTTCGTGTTCATCCTCGCCTCGAACGCGATCGGGTTGATCCCGGTATTCGAGGTGCTCGGTCTGGTGGACCGGTTCGTGCTTTCGAATTCGGCCGAGTCGGAATCGCTGATCAACGGCGTACTCCATGGCGGCACCACCACCACCGCGAACTACAACGTCACCGCGGCCCTGGCCACCATCACCTTCTTCGCGATCATTGTGGCCGGCACGATGGCGCACGGCTTCGTGAAGCACTGGAAGAACCTGGTGCCATCCGGGCTGGCCTGGCCGGTCTACATCCTCCTGATCCCGATCGAGATCATGGGCATGTTCGTGAAGCCGTTCGCCCTCACCATGCGGCTCGCCGCCAACATGACCGGCGGTCACATCGCCATTCTCTCGATCCTGTCGCTGGTCTTCATTTTCGACCAGGTGTTCGAGAGCGCGATGCTTGGCATGGGGGTCGGCTTCGCGGTGGCCGTGCCGCTCGCCGTTGGCATCTCAGCTCTCGAAATCATCGTCGTCATGGTCCAGGCCTATGTCTTCACCTTGCTGACATCGGTGTTCATCGGCATGGCCATCAACGTTCATCACTAGGGCACGCACTCACTCACACGGAGGTTAGCTGAATGGAATCCATGTACATCATCGGTGTCGCGCTCGGTCTCGGCTTGATCGTGATCGGAGCGGGTCTTGGTATCGGCAAGTTCACGGCGGCAGCCGCCGAGAGCATCGCCCGCCAGCCGTCTGCCGCGGCCGAGATCACCGGCGCCGTGAACCTCCCGCTCTTCCTGCTTGAAGGCGTGGCGATTCTGGCCGAAGTGTTCGTATTCATCGTCGTTCTGATGCGGTGACCGTGGCGCTCATCAGACCGCCACGCGTAACATCGTCAGAGGGAGCGTCTCATGGATAATCCGTTGGTCCAGCCCGATCCAGGGCTTTTCATCTGGACCATTGTCACCTTCCTGATA
>Ga0114996_10009837_pt1 | contig 10418 bp, 8 predicted proteins | sample ArcticOcean_MG_C_4_FD_87039 | JGI IMG/M metagenome (GOLD analysis project Ga0114996, IMG submission 87039) | Marine microbial communities from western Arctic Ocean - ArcticOcean_MG_CB4_134 | ecosystem: Environmental > Aquatic > Marine > Oceanic | place: Arctic Ocean: Canada Basin | collected...
GGCCGATGAGGGGGCGAGTGGGGATCGCGCGCCGCGCACCGCGTTGTGCGTGGAGGTCCGCGACGGACAGATCCACGTCTTTCTGCCGCCGGTTTCTCATCTGGAGCGCTACCTGGAACTGGTGGCGGCGGTAGAGGTCGCGGCTGAGCGTCTGGAGACCTCCGTCATTCTCGAGGGCTACGAGCCGCCCGAGGACTATCGGCTGCGCCGCTTCGTGCTCGAGCCGGACGCGGGCGTGTTGCGGCTGCTGCTGCCGGAGACGGCGTCCTGGACAGAGCGGATCAGTCTGCTCGAGGCCGCGTATGACGAGGCGGCCCGGGCCGGGCTGCGGGGCGAGCGCGTGACGCCCGACGGTCGGCGGTTACCGTCCGGCGGCGGGGGCCCGGTGACTCTGGGTGGGACCCGTCCGGCCGAGAGTCCGTTCCTCACGCGGCCGGACATCCTCCGTGGCCTGGTGGCCTACTGGCAGCGGCATCCCAGTCTGTCTTACTTCTTCGCCGGCCGCGCCATCGGACCCAGTGGTCCTGCGCCACGGCCTGATGAAGGGCGGGATGAGGCGTTGTACGAGCTGTCGATCGCCCTGGAGCGACTACCGCGGGACGGCAGTCTGGGGCCCTGGCAGACCGACCGCGTTCTACGCCATCTGCTCGCCGATCCCTCGGGCGATCTCAAGCGCGCGGAGATCCGCGTGGACCAGCTCTATGCGCCGGAACGCGCCAGCCTGCGGTTGGGGCGCGTCCAGATCAGCGCCTTCGAGACGGCGCCCGAGGCACGCAGTGCGGCGCTACAGTCGCTCCTGATCGTCGGTCTGCTCGGACGCTTCGCGCGCCACTCCGACAGCGGAGCGCTGGTGCGCTGGGGCGCTGCGCTGCATGACCGCTTCATGCTGCCGGCCGCGCTCTGGGACGATCTGCGTGGCGTGATCGAGGACGTGAACGCGGCGGGCTATCCCTTCCAGCTGGAGTGGTTCGAGCCCCTGATGGCGCGGCGCTTTCCCGTGCTCGGCACGGTCCATCTTGGCGAAATCACCCTGGAACTGCGGGAGGCGCATGAGCCGTGGCCCTTGCTGGCCGAGGAGGTGACACCGGGCGGCATCGCGCGTTTCATCGACGTGGCGACCGAGCGCCTGCAGGTGAGCGTCTCGGGGCTGTCTCCGGGCCGGTATGTGCTGGTGTGCAACGGCCGCCGCGTGCCGCTGCAAGGGACGAGTGTCCACGGCGCGCATCTGGCCGGCGTGCGCTACAAGGTCTCGGATCCGCCGGCGACGCTGCACCCCACCATCCAACCGGTGGAGGCGCTCGTCTTCGATCTCATCGACGCCTGGAGCGGACGAGCCATCGGCGGGTGTAGCTATTTCCCACCGCGTCAGGACGTCGCCGGGCCTGTTGGCCCCGTTCCCGCGACAGGTCCGCGTGGTGAACGGTCCGCTCGCGCACGACCCCCGGCACCGTCCCCGTTTGTGCCACGACAGATCCGAGGTGGCCGGTTCCTCCCTGAGGGGAGCGGACCTGGCCCGATGTCGACGCCCTCACCCGGTCATGATGGTCGGTCTCCCTATCTGCTCGACATGACGCACGGCGCGCAGGCTTCTGAGAGCGAGGTGTGAGTCAGTGGCATGGACGACCGCGCCGCGCCGTCAGCAGCCTCAGGTACGCTCCCCCGCCACGTCCGTTGTCGGCTGCAGGGACGGGTGGGCACGCTCCAGTTCCCGATAGACACGCCGCAGCCAGATCTTGACGCGCTGGCGCTCGAGCAGGTTGAGGCAAGGGCCGCACTGCGGGTCCCTGTTGTGGCACGCCGCCCAGAAGCTGGCGTCGATGCGGTCGATCTTCCCCATCGTCGCCGCATGCAGCGCCGGCAGGTCTATGAAGCGCGCCCTGGCCTGGGCCGCCGCCGCGTGGGCGTCCGACTCCTCGGTCCAGCCGAAATCACGCCCGCGTCCGTAGTTCCGCACCACCACGAAGTCGCTTGCCTGCTGGGGTTCCGCGATCAACTGCGCCAGCAGCGCCACCGAGTCCTTGCCGTCGTCCATCACGTGCCAGCGCACCAGATGCACGGCGTTCTCCTCCGCCAGGTCACGGACGCCACTGTCCTCGAGCCAGCGCGACATCGCCCGCTCGCTCTGGGCCGGAAGGTCCACCACCACGTTGCAGGTCTCGAGTGCGGCTATGAGGAGCTGGTCGCAGCTCGCGTAGTCCGCCAGCACCACCGGCTGCGTGAACTCGGCGTAATAGCGCAGCAGCGCCGGATGCGAACCGTCGCCGTCGAAGGCCGCAAAGGCCCGGTCCTGGTCGACGAAATACTGACACAGCAGTCGGGCGAGCACGCTCTTGCCGACCCCGCCCTTTTCCCCACCTATCAAGTGCAACGTCTTCATGTTTCCACCAATCCTATCTAAAACGCCCGATGACGGGCCCCATTTTCGCCCAGGAGGCGGTCTGGTGTCGATCGTCGTCACGTGCCGCAGCGAGGCGTATCGACCGACCGCGACGGGGGGAGCAGGTCTGGACCTCGCCGTGGCGGTCGAGCTGCGACAGAAGCCTGAGCCGCTTCGCGTGGGTCGTGAGGCATCGCGACCGCGGCTCCGAAAACCTAACGTTAGGTTATACTCGGTCGGTGACGTGGGGGGAGCTAATCCGGCGCCTGAAGAGCGCGGGTTTCGAGGAGCGGCGGGCTGGCAAGGGGAGTCACCGACAGTTCATCCATCCCGAGACCAAGAAGATCGTCACCGTGTCGGTTCACACCAAGAAGGAAGTCGGCACAGGTCTCGCGCATCGGATTCTGAAGGAGGCAGGACTATGACCGAGCACTACCCCGTGGTCGTCGAACGGGAAGAGAACGGCACGTTCAGCGCGTGGGTGGCGGGGTTGCCGGGCGTCTATGCTGCCGCCGACACCGCGGCGGTCGCGAAGCGGGCGATCCGCACCGCGCTGGCCGCGCATCTCGAGGCGCTTGAAGAACTGGGGCAGAGCCCCCGGGTGCAGGCAGACGTCGCCGTCCTTCGCTATGACTCGAGGGCTCGGACGCGCCGCGAGAGCCTCCGGTTCGTGGGGCTGGGGGCTCTGCTCGGCAAGAAGACGACCACGGCCAAGGCGGACGCCGCCCGGCGCAACGGTCGGAAAGGCGGACGCCCCCGAAAGGCCGGGGCCACGAACGCGAGTTGACGTCGAACGTTGAGTCTGGCGTCCCCAAGGGGATTCGTACCCTTGGCCTGCCGCGCGGGCGTAGGTCGTCGTGGTGCGGGACCGCGCCGCGGCACGTGATGCGCTCGTGCCGGCCCCCGAACAGGGGGCGGCGCCCACAGGGACGAGCCCCCGTTTTCGTCCAGGACGCGGTCAGTGCTGAGCCGCAGCGGCGCCTCCCTCGACAGGCAGCGCCATCGCGGCCAGGCCGTTCTGCAGCTGCACGATGATGTACTGCCTGTCCTCGTGCATCCAGCTCGACATCCCGTATCGCGTCTGCCCGGGAATCTCCACCGCCCCCAGCCGTTCGCCGGTCCGCTTGTCGATGGCGAAGATGTGTGCGGTGTTGTCGGCCGTCTGGCCGCCGGCGACGAGCATCGTCGGGGTGACCAGCATCGCGGCAGGGCCGCTCCGTCCGCGATTGATCTCGACGCCGGCGAGTCCCTGCACGAGCGGGTGATTTCTGATCAGGTCCTGCTGCGCCTGCGGGGCGTCGCCGTTCGGTGTCACCCACAGATGCTCACCCGTGTTCATGTCGATCGCCGTGATCCGCCCGACCGGCCCCTTCCAGATCGGGAGCCCGTCGAGGGTCGCCGCCTCGATACTGCCGCGAACGCTCGTTGACACCGCGGCCCAGTCGGTGAACGTCGTGCCCGACTGGTCCAGCTCGTTGAGCGAAGAGTCCGCTCCAGGCAGCACCTGGAGCCTGAAACAGTTGCTTGTCGAGCTGAGGAACATGATGCCGAGCACGGGGTCTCCGACGGCCGGCCCGGTGATGTTGGTGCCTCCGCCTCCCCCCGGACAGTTCCACGCGGGGCCGGCCGGGTCATCAATGGTCGTTGGCGGGTCGAACAACGCGTTGAAGAGGTTGCTCTCGAGGGCCACCTGACGCGCCCGCTCCTTGATCTCAGGGGTGTAGTCGATCAGATGGTCTTCGGTGCGCCCCTGGAGGTCGTACGCCGCGGGTCGGGTCGGGAACGGCTGGGTCGCGGAGAGCTGCTCGCCGGGGACGTTCGACTGCCGGGTCGGTCGCTCCTCGATGGGCCAGATCGGCTCACCCGTTTCGCGGTCGAGGGCATACAGAAACACCTGCTTCGTCGCCTGGAAGAGCCCCTTGATCGCCCGACCGTCGACCGTCACGTCCATCAGGACCGGTGCGGTGGGCGTGTCGTAGTTCCAGATGTCGTGGTGCACCATCTGGTAGTGCCACCGCCGTTCGCCGGTGTCGGCATCGAGCGCGATGATGCTCGTGCTGAACAGGTTGTCGCCGGGGTGGTGACCGCCGTAATAGTCGATCGTGGCGCCGTTGGTCACGATGTAGACCAGGCCGAGCTCCGGGTCGGCCGACATGGGGGCCCAGGACGACACATCGCCAGTCCACTGCCAGGCGTCGTTCTCCCAGGTGTCGTGCCCGAATTCACCTGGCCGCGGAATCACGTGGAACTTCCACTTGAGATTGCCGGTCCGCGCATCGTAGGCGAGGATGTCGCCCGGCACGTTCTCGACCCGCGTCTGTCGATAGCCCTGCTCCGCCGAGTTGCCGACCACCACCGTGTCGTTGACCACGATCGGCGGCGACGAGCTCGTGATGTAGCCGATCTCCTTGGGGATGCCGATGTTGGGGTCGTACGGTCGGTCCATGCTCGTCCACGGCCCCCAGTCGGCGATCAGATCCTCGACCAGGTCGACCGTCCCGCTGGCGTCGAAGCCGTCGAGCGGTACCGGCCGTCCCCAGTTCTCGAGCGGCCGGCCCGTCTCGACGTCGAGCGCGTGCAGGAAGAAGCCCGGAGAGGTGATGAAGACCACCCCCCGGCCGTCGATCTCGGCGTAGGTGATGCCCTTGCCGTAGCCCTGACGCATCGAGTACTCGTGGCGATAGCTGTTCGGTTCGGTGAAGGCCCAGAGGAACTCGCCTGTCCCGGGGTTCAAAGCCACCACATGGCGCCGGTTACCCGCGACGGTGATCAGCTTGCCGTCCACGTAGGTGGGCGTGGCCCGCGCGGTGCTGGGGCCGAAGCTCGTCGCATTCCACTGCCACGCGATCTCCAGCTCATCGAAATTCGAGGGGTCGAGCTGTTCGAGGGGCGTGTACCGGGTATGCCCCGCGTCGCCGCCCAGGTAGGTCCACTGTCCGTCTTCGGTCCCGGGCCCCTGGGCCATCGCAGACCCCGGTGCCAAGAGGCCGTACGCCAGGGCCAGCACGAGCCCGGGTACCATTGACCACGTTCGAGCGGTCCCACGTCGTTGTGCGGCTTTCATCGCCTCTCCTCTGATCTGGTCCACGCAGTTCAAGCACCCGGGCGCATCAAGACAGCCATGGTAGCAGCGACACCCACTATAATCGAGCCGATCATCGGCAACCCGGGGGAAGACGCGGTGCGTGCCGCACCGACGCGAGGGAACACATGTCGCACTTGAGCTCATCGAGGATCGCCGCCGCCGCTGTCGTGACGTTGACTGTCGGGATCGCGGCCTCCGCGAGTCTGGCCCAACCGCCTGCGCCAACCCCGTTCCCGGATACACCTCAGGTACTGAATAGTCCCGCGGGGCGGGTGCGAGTGGTGCCCATCAAGGGGCTCGTGTATCCGTGGGCGCTCGCGTTTCTGCCCAACGGCGACATGCTGGTCACCGAGCAGAACCGCACGACGGTTCGCCTGATTCACGGGGACGTGCTCGACCCGACCCCGATCACCGGTCTTCCACCTGGTATCACGAGCCAGCGTCGAGACACGGCCGGCGTGGACATCGCGGTCCACCCCCGGTTCTCGGAGAATCAACTGGTATACGTGTCGTTTTGGAAGCCCCAACCTGGCGCGGAGCACCTTCGGACGGCGGTGATTTTCCGGGCACGTCTCGAGGGCCATCAGCTCATGGATGTCCGCGAGATCTTCGAGTCGGTCTCCTGGACGGACGGACCCTCCGCCGTGCGGGTCATCTTCGGGCCCGACGGCAAGCTCTATGTGGCGATCGGGGCCCCAGGATTCGAGGAAAGCCTGGGCGAAACGACCTGGGCGCAGGACCCGGACCAGCACGGTGGAAAGATCCTTCGGCTCAATGACGACGGCACCGTACCCGAGGACAATCCCTTTGTGGGTCGACCCGGCTACCGTCCGGAGATCTTCGCCATCGGCATACGGAACGCCATCGGCATGGCGTTTCATCCGGAGACCGGCCAGCTGTGGCAGACGGACAACGGTCCTCAGGGCGGAGATGAGATCAACATCATTCGGCCCGGATTGAACTACGGCTGGCCCGTGGTCACCTATGGACGGGCGTACTCGAACGACCCGGAAGGCGCGAAATCAGGGTTGCCGCCACCCACGATTCAGCCGCCCACCGCCGCGCCGGGCATGGAAGAGCCGTTCACGTACTACAAGCCATCCATCGCCATCGCGGGCATGGCGTTCTACACCGGGGACAAGTTCCCCCAGTGGAGGGGCGACCTGTTCGCGGGGGGGCTGACCGGCAGGCAGCTGTCCCGGGTCATGTTCAACGCGTATGGACTGGAGAGCCGACGCCAGGCGCTGCTTCCCGAGCTCCGTCAGCGGATTCGTGACGTCAAGCAGGGACCCGACGGGTTCCTGTATCTGACCACCGACATGCAAGATGGAGCCGTGCTGAGAATCGAGCCCGCTCCGTAGTGGTTCGAGCGGTCGGGTGTCTACTGTGTAGAGTCAGGGCGTCAGGAATGACGCATGGTGGCCGGTACCCAGGGGAGATTGCAAGATGCTCAAGAGATGCTTCGCGGCGTTCGTCACGCTGGCGGTCGTGCTCACGCTCGCACCCCAGCCCGTCATGGCGCAGGCCGGCGGCGGCGCGATGCCGATGCGCACGCCGGATGGCCAGCCGGATGTCTCCGGTACCTTCACCTACCGCACCCTGACACCGCTCCAGCGGCCGCTTCAGTTCGAGGGTCGAGAGAGCCTGACGCCGGAGGATGCGGCGGCGTTCGAGGCGTCGGAGCGGACGCGTCAGAACCGTGACCTCTTCGATCCAGAGACCGGCGCGCCGAATGCGGGGTATCAATCGCGCGAGGAAGGCGGGGTGCTGTCGTACAACGAGTTCTGGTACGAGCGAGGCATCGAGCTGACCTCCGACAAGCGGACGTCGCTGATCATCGATCCGCCCGATGGACGGCGGCCACCGCAGACAGAAGCCGCCCGCATGGCCGCGCAGGCAGAGCGGGCCTATACAGACGAGCACCGCTACGATTCGTATGAGAACCGGACCATGAGTGACCGCTGCCTCGGGACCTCCTCGGCCGGTCCGCCCATGCGGTCCGGCGCGTACAACAACAACGTGATGATCTTCCAGACACCCGACTACGTGGTGATCCAGAACGAGATGGCGTCCCAGGCACGGATTGTCCCGCTCGAGGACACGCCGAAGCCCCCGTTCGCCCAACTCAAGGGTGTGTCACGCGGGCATTGGGAGGGGGAGACGCTGGTCATCGAGACGACCAACTTCCGCGGCGACGCCGCGTTGACCGGCCCGAACATGCACTTGGTCGAACGTCTGACCCGGCGCGATCCCGACACCGTGGCCTACGAGTACACCGTCACGGACCTGACGGTGTACACCGCGCCCTATACGGCCCTGATGCCGCTCCGGCGCACCGAAGGTCAACTCTTCGAGTACGCCTGCAATGAAGGCAACCTCGGAATGCACGGCATCCTGGCCGGCGCGCGGAATCTCGAGCGTCAGGGGCGCGAACTGCGTCGGTAGGAACGCGGGTCGCGGAGGGGGCGTTCTCATCGCGTCGGGTTGACCACGCCCTTCGGGTCCTCGCCACGAAACACCGCTTCGAGCAACCGCGCCCCCGTCATGATGCCCGCCAGCGGGTAGTCGCCTTCGTGACAGGCGTACTCGAACACCCGGTTCTCGCTGCGTGGCCACGCGTACTGGCCGGTGAACGACGCCGTCCACACGGTTGGGTCCTCCACGGTGAAGGTGTAGATCAGCGTGGCGTCGCTATCGAACCAGAACCCCTCGGTGACCGTCATGTTGCTGGTCCCTTGCTCGAACGCGGGACGATCCACGAAGTTGGTCGTCTCGACAATGAGAAGGTCGTCGTCCCACCAGCCCACCGAGTCGCCCAGCCACTTCTTGATCTCGGGCGGATCATGCTCGGCGTTCATTCGGATGATGCGCGCGTCGTGCACCATTTCGGAGAGAATCATGACCGTGTCCTCGGTCTGCACGATCCGTTTGATGTTGTTGTAGAGGGCGGGCAGCATCGGGGGGGCCGCGGTCGACCCGATGCTCAGGCAACGCTCGGCATTGGTGAGCTGCTCCATGTTGTCATACGGTCCGGGCGCATCGAGACCGGCCGCGAGCCAGTCGGCGGTGCCGTCGAACTGCCGGCGATCGCTTCGGCCCCGCCGGGGCACACCGGGCAGACGAGGTGGATACCGCCCATTCGGTGGGTCGATGAGAATCGACGTGCGCCACTGGCCGTTGACCTTGAACGTGCCCTCGCCGGGATCGATCCAGAAGGCGTTGCCCGTGGTCCTGGCCCCACCCACCGGGGGCGCGCCCCGATTCGGATCAGTGGGTCGGTTGGAGAGTTCCATCGCCCGACGCCCGCGCTCCGCGAATTCGGCCGCCGCTTCGTCAGTCAACGTCACGAAGTCGGCAAGCGACTCCGACCGCTCCAGTGCGGTCTGGGTAGCGACGTCATACGTCCCGGATAAATCCGGACGACCACTCGCGGTGCGGGGAACGTCCCCGTTCTGTGCCGCGCTGGCGGAAGCGAGCGCGAGCCAGAGTGCCGTCGAAAGCGCCATTCGACAAACCATGCGATCTCCTCGTGATGGTCGTCCATCGCGACCCGTGTGCTGAGAAGTATGATGGTATCGCTGAAGATTCTCCCTGACACGTTCGCTGACGACCCTGATCGCCTCGCGCGGTTCCAGCGTGAATTGCCGTGAGCGCGCGAGGATGGGAGCGACGATGACGTCAAGAAGCATGATCGTCAGGACCGTCGCGGCCGCCGGCATCGCCCTGACGGCAGCGCTGGTTCTGCTCACGACCAGCGCGTCGGGCCAGCGGCTCGCGCCCTTGCCGGACTATTGCAGTAGCGGCGCGGCCGCTGACTTGCCGCTGCCGTCCGCCTTGCCGCTCGATGACTATGAACAGCAGCTGTACGCGTTTCTGTTCGAGCGGGCCTACACGGAGCTGCGCTGGTGCGTCGATCGTGAGGTGCGCGACACGGGGCCGTTCCTCTTGGAGGACAACTACGGCACCCATCCCGCCGTCCGCATCTTCTACTCTCCAGGGGTCATGACCTGGCTTCGGAACGGTCGCCAGGGTGAGATTCCTGACGGCGCGATGATCATCAAAGAGATGTTTCCGTCGCCGGCCGCGCGCTATCAGGAACTCCGCGACGGTCTGGCCGCCGGCTCGGAGACCCAGTTCGAAACGGCTCTGCAGGGCATGCTTGAAGCCTGGACCGTGCTCGTGAAGGACAAGAGCGTGTCCAAGGACGGGTGGTTCTGGGCCAATCCGGCTCCGGGGAGTGGGCCGCACAGCTACAGCGCCCCGTTCAACTTCCCCGCGTCGGGAGCGGGAAGTTCACGACCAGCTTCATTCACCGCGACTGCCACCCGAAGGACAACCGCCTGACTCCGTTCGGCATGATCGATCCGGTGAAAGAACCGGATGCGTTCCGGGCACGGTTCGGCGAGAGCGAGACTATCGAGGCGTTCATGGAAGCGACCGTGCCGGATGGGGCGGCCGCCGCGGACGAGGATTTCGGTCCCGGACGGGACACGGTGAGGTATCAGATCAGGCTACCGCGGGGCCTCGACCTCAGCAATCTGACGGTGACGGCCACCATGTACTCGCAGGCGATTCCGCCCTACTGGTTGCGGCAGCGGTTCAGCCTGGGGGCCGTCATTGCACTCAAGTCGATGCACCATTTTCGCGCAGCCTTTGAACCCATCGCGGGGCAGGTTGTGGTCTGCGATAGTGGCGCCCTGTGCACACTGCACTATGAACGCCTGCCATACCGGAACGTGCCAAGGCCGATCTTTCCGCTGGACCAGGACTCAGTCTGACCTGTTGAATGGCTGTCCCGTAAGGTGCGACAACTTCAGCGCATGGAAGAGCCGATATTCACGGCCGACATCACGACGACGTAGGTCGCCACGACGTAGTACCAGCCGCCGACCAACTTCGGCATCCGGAACGGCGCCACATTTAGTATGGCGAGCGTGACGATCGCAGCGAAGAGCA
>Ga0114996_10009841_pt1 | contig 10416 bp, 8 predicted proteins | sample ArcticOcean_MG_C_4_FD_87039 | JGI IMG/M metagenome (GOLD analysis project Ga0114996, IMG submission 87039) | Marine microbial communities from western Arctic Ocean - ArcticOcean_MG_CB4_134 | ecosystem: Environmental > Aquatic > Marine > Oceanic | place: Arctic Ocean: Canada Basin | collected...
AAATCGTAGTGAGGATGAGGATGGTCACAGGTGGAGAGGGAGAGCGACCTGGCGTGCAGGTTGCGTGCAGGGTCGAGCATGAGATGCTCGCCTTGCAGATGTTTGTTCTGGTAGGCCGCCCGGCCCTGCCTGACCGTGCCCCGGTCGGTATTCAGGTTGTAGGTCATCCGGGATCCCTGCATGCGCTCCCCCTCCCGGAGGAAGACAGGGCTACCCGTGATGTGTCCGACGCTGTCGGGAAGGCCGCTAGCGTCCAGCGTCTGACGGCCCCGGTCCAGGGTGATCTGAGCAGCCTCGAGCTGGATTTCCTTGTAGCGGATGACGACGTTCCCGGTGAAGGTGATGGTATCGGCGTGTCGGTCGTCGACGACACGGTCGGCCTGGTAGTAGATGGAGTCTGAGCCCGCCGAGAGGGTAGGGCTGCCGGCGTCCGGGGCGCTTCGGGATTCTGACGGGGCTCCGACGATCCACGCAGCTGCCATGATGACGATCCATGCCGTCACGGCCGATGGCGTGTCTTGTCTTGTTGGGTTTTTGTACATACGTTTAACAGCCTACGCTGGGCCAGAAAAGCAACCGGTTCAAGCTACCGGTTTGATGAATCCGTCACCAAAGAGATCGTCACAGAGACCGTCCTAAAGACCGTCCTAAAGACCGTCCTAAAGACCGTCCTAAAGACCGTCCTAAAGACCGCCGTAAAGACCGCCGTAAAGACCGCCGTAAAGACCGCCGTAAAGACCGCCGTAAAGACCTTTGTAAAGACCGACGCCAGGAAACAGCCGCCAAGAATCACTCTTTAGAAGTTAGCCGGATTCGATGACGGACATCCACCCGTTGGAGCTGCCCGATGGCCCGATTACCCAAAGGACTCGCTGTTTCGCTGCTGGACGGCCTGGGTGAGGAAGACTCCACCCGGTTCTTCGAACTGGCGTCTTTGCAGACCTATGGTGACAACGATTCGATCGTGTCCGAAGGCGAAGCCGGTGATGCCCTCTACGTGGTCTGTCGCGGCACGGTTCGCGTTCTGAAACGGACCATAGACCGAAGCCAGGAGATCCTGTCGACGTTGGGTCCGGGTGAGTGTTTCGGTGAACTGGCCCTCATCGATCGCCAGCCGCGGAGCGCGTCGGTGCTGTCGGTGGGGTCGGCGGAGGTGTTCGAGTTCCTGCAAGACGATCTGGACAACCTGTTCGCCACGCACGCCAACATCCATCTTCGGATTCTCGAAAACCTGGTAAAGATCATCTCTCAGCGCCTGCGAAACCTGGATCAGACGCTGGTAGAGAGTACCTACGACAACGTCATCCTTCTGGATGGCGATTTTCGCGTCATCCGATGGCGCCAGGTAACGGGCGCACGTTCACTTCTAACAGATGGCGAAGGGATCGAATCCGCAGGTGGACGGGATCTGTTCGAGCTGCTGCCGGGACTGGGCGAAGGCGTACGTCGGAAACTCCAGGCGGTGCAAGCCTCAGGCGAGATGTCGACGATGTCGTTGGAGGTGGACGGCCCGGACGAACAGGAAGCATTCTTCGACATGACAATTGCTCCTTATGCGGCATCCGGACGCGCAGATGAGCAAGCGCAGGGCTTGGTACTTGGGCTTCGCGACGTAACCGAGTCCCGGACCCTGGAGGCACAGCTGATTGGAGCCGAAAAGCTGGCCATGGCCGGGCAGATGTCTGCGGAGATCGGGCACGATTTGAACAACTACCTCGCCGTGATCGTCGGTCATGCCGATCTGCTGGAGGCCGATTCGCAGATCCGTGAGATTCCGCACGCCGCACGCAGCCTTGAAGCGATTTCCCGGCAGCTGCGCAAGACCGAACATTTTGTGGCGGGTCTTATGGACCTAAGTGTGCTGCGGACAGACCGGGAAGCAGCAGATCTCAACGGCCTGGTGGAGGATTTGGTACGCTTTATCCAGGGCCAGAGCCGTTTCCGCCAGATCGAGTTTGAGATGGATCTGGAGCGCCCGCTGCCTCTTCTTGAGGTGGACCCAGGGCAAGTGCAGCAGGTGATACTCAACCTCTACGCAAACGCCGCCGACGCCATGAAAAAGGGCCTGGTCCGAACCGAGACCCGGTTCGATCCAGATCTGGGAACGGTGACCCTCGTTGTGCAGGACGCCGGCCCGGGCATGCCAGATGACGTCCGCAAGAAGGTGTTCGATTCAGGCTTTACGACAAAGAAGACGGGCCACGGGTTCGGCCTGGCCATCTGCAGCCGAATAATAAATAATCATAACGGAAAAATCGAAGTTGAGAGCGTTCCGGGTGTGGGTACCACGTTTACGCTCCGTTTCCCTGCAGGGTAGGGCCCGATCCGGGTCGTTCTTTTGATTATCGTCAACTAGACGCACCGAGGGTAGGCCTCAAATCCGTTTCAGGGTGGGTGCCAAAAGGGAAGATTCTTCCGCGTATAGACGTCTTACAGGCAGTTGAGTTCATAAAAAGAGCGCTTTCTCCAGCCCCGTGCGGGCCGAGAAAGCGCTTTTTTTGTTTATAAACAACAGCTTGCGAGTTCGGTCCTGGAGCGTGGCACACGCGTTGCGATACAGGAAGTCGTCCAGTCGTGGGTGAGTTCCACCCGTCTTCCAGATACGACCTCAAACCTGAAGGAAACCGCTCATGCTTCCGGCTCCTCTGGCTGCCCTTCTCCTGGTTCCGGCTCTTGGATTTCTGGTGAAAATAACACTCGCGGTCCAGGACAGAATTCAGGAATTGACCTCTAAAGGGAATTGAAAACGTGCCGATAACTACTAGTAGAACGGCACCCCGGAAGTCCCGGGCGACCCGTCCGGACTCAAAGGGGACTGGGGAGAAAACGATCGTGAGTGCTCAGGACCGAAAACTGGCCATCCTCTACTGGCAGCTTCAGAGGAAAGTGCATACCGACCCCGGCGTCCGTGACTATCTCTTCGCCCTGACCCGAATTATGAAGAAGCGGCACATACAACCGGCGGCTCTAAATAACATCGGCCTGGAACTGGCGGGTCAGGAGAAGATCTAAGGGCTCCGTGCTGTGCGCAAGAAGCTGTCGGCGAAAGAAGCCGGACGGCATCCAAGAGATTCGGCGCTGGTCGCAAGACGACCGGCGCCTCTTTTTTGCTGCCAGCAGTGGGCGATTTTGGGCTTGCGCCCCCCTGCTGGAGGGATTAGCTTTGCGCGTCCTGAGGATAGGTGATATCGGGCCGTATCGACTGCATCCTGGATGGGCCAACTGCCTGTCTAACGGGTCGTTCGGAACATGATGCGAAAGTGGCGGAACTGGTAGACGCGCCAGATTTAGGATCTGGTGGGTAAAAGCCCGTGGGGGTTCGAGTCCCCCCTTTCGCACCACCTGCCGCCAACTGGCATCGACCCGCTCGACATAGGGTCCGGAGGGTACCGAGCGGCTTCCACAACTGGAAGCCGTTTTCTGCTACGGGTCGGTTCCCTCTTCACCGGTGTCGCCTGGTTCGGCGCTGTCCTGGTCGCTCAGAAGCCCCTGTACGTGAGCCAGTTCGGCGTTGGCACTGCGAAGACGCGATGACAGGATCCGAACCAGGTTTCGGGATACACAGAGTTCCAGCTTCGGATTCCGGCCCAGAATGCTGTCCAGCTTCAGCTTTCCGAGGACCAGGAGGTTGGACGGTTCTTTCGCCACCACCGTGGCTGACCGAGGCTCGCCCGTAAACATCCCCATTTCGCCAATCGGGGCGATCGGTTCGATGACGGCGATCTGGACGCCGGTGCTGCTGAGTACGGAGGCTCTTCCTGAAACCAGCACAAAGAGGCCGTCGCTGCTGTCGCCCTGTGAACAGAGCCTGTCTCGGGGCTGAAGGCTCCGTTGCTCACAGATCTGCAGGATGAGTTTGGCCTGGTCGGGCTCGAGGCCTTCGAACAGAGGGATGCGTTTGAGGACGTTGATGAATCTGGCCAGGTCCAAGAAGTTGCCCTTTCAACTGAGATGTCTTCCACTAACGTTAGCACACCAGCGGCTTTTGGCAAAGTGAAAGAGTCCGCCATAAGCGAATGCAGAATAATCGATATTTGATCTGATGCGCGCATCGATGTCCAGATCGTCAATCGTTGATCTGGGCATCGTTTTTGGTCTTACACGAGCACGCCTGACAATCTACCGACCTCACCACCGGACAGACCCTCTATGGAAACCCTCCGCTTCCTCAACAACGATCAGGTTCGCGAAATTCAGCGTCGCTTCGGCACACCCGTTTTCGTTTACGACCAGGCTTCGCTGGAGGCCAGGGCCGCTGAGGTGATGGCGTTCCCCAATCCATATGGGCTCACGGCCCGGTACGCGATGAAGGCACTGCCCACAGGCGCCATCCTCCAGGTGTTCGTGAAGGCGGGCCTCCATATCGACGCCAGCAGTGGCTACGAAGCCGAGCGCGCCCTTATGGCGGGCATGCCGTCTGACCGCGTGCAGATTACGGCGCAGGAACTGCCCCGGAACCTGGCCGATCTAATGGACCAGGGCGTCCGTTTCAACGCGTGCTCTCTGGAACAGCTCCGGCACTTCGGTGACATTTGCCCGGGTCGGCGGGTATCCGTCCGCATCAATCCCGGGGCCGGTTCAGGCCACAGCAACCGAACGAACGTGGGCGGTCCGTCGTCGAGTTTCGGTATCTGGCATGAGTACGTAGATGAGGTGCTGGCGATTGCCAAACGGGCAAAGTTGAAGTTGGCCCGCATGCATTCTCACATCGGGTCGGGTGGCGATCCGGCCGTCTGGACCCGGTGCGCCGACCTCACCCTGGGCATCGCAGAGAAGATGCCCGAGGTCGATTCAGTGAACCTGGGCGGAGGCTTCAAGGTGGGGAGGATGACGGGGGAGCCGTCGGCCCACCTCAAGGAGATCGGGCTGCAGGTGGTGGAGTCGTTCAAGATGTTCGAACAGCGCACCGGGAGAAAGCTGCAGCTGGAGATCGAGCCGGGCACCTACCTGGTGGCGAATGCGGGAGCGTTGGTGGCGGCGATTACGGACGTGGTGGATACGGGCGGTGACGGCTACCGGTTCATCAAAGCGGATGCCGGCATGACGGAACTTCTTAGACCCAGTCTCTACGGCGCCCAGCATCCCATTGTTGTGGTGCCGTCGGAAGATGAGGCGCGGGGCACGGGTGACTACCTTGTTTCAGGGCATTGCTGCGAGAGCGGGGACCTTCTGACGCCGGCGCCGGGGAATCCCGAAGCGCTGCAGCCGCGGGAGCTGTGTGAGCCGAAGATCGGTGACGCGCTGGTAGTCGACGGCGCGGGCGCCTACTGCTCGTCGATGGCGTCGAAGCACTACAATTCATTTCCGGAAGCAGCCGAGGTGCTGCTGGGGAAGGACGGATCGATGCACCTGATCCGGAATCGACAGCGGCTGACACAGATTGTGGAGAATGAGATGCTGTTGGATGAGGTACCCTAGTTGAGATAATGACGAGTGACGAAGGGGATCAAACATTGAAGAATATGAAATGAGAAATAGAAAATGAACGGATCGGATGGGTGATGGCTTAAGAGGGTGACCTGCAACACGGAATAGAGGGAGGGAACTCCGTGTCGATATACGAACCGCTTAAGGAGTTGGAAACGCGCGATTTGCCCAAGCGGACGCTTCCGTTCTGGAAGATGGCCGGGCCGGGCGCTATTCTTGTTGGGCTTTCGATCGGGGCGGGGGAGATTGTGATCTGGCCGCGGATTGCGGCTGAGTTCGGCGGGGGGATGGTGTGGGCTGCGGTGCTTGGCGTATTCCTGCAGCTCTGGATCAACCTGGAAGTCGGGCGGTGGACGGTGGCGACCGGGGAGACGGTTTATACGGGGTTCAGCCGCATCTGGCGCGGCTTTGCCCCGCTTTTTATTATTCTGACGCTGATGGCCTGGCTGGCCCCCGGATGGGGTAGGGCATCCGGGCTGGCGCTGAAAGCGCTGCTGGTAGGCCCCGAAGGGTGGGGCAGCGACACGTTTTGGACGGTGGTTACGTTCGCAGGTGTGGCGCTGGTCCTGTTCGGCCCGAAGCTCGTCTACCAGTCGGTGGAGCGGACGGTGGAACTGTTGGTGATCGTTGTGACGTTGGGACTGGTGGTGGTTGCGATCGCGGTTGGGTCGGTGGAGACGTGGAAGGAGCTCGGCCTCGGGATCGTGAACGTGGGCTACAAGGATCCGGGAATGTCGGTGAAGGCGATGTTCATCGCGCTGGTCTTTGCCGGCGCAGGTGGGACCGCCAACCTCTTCTACACCTTCTATCTGCGCGACAAACACATCGGCATGGGCGGCCACCTGCCGACGATGGTGAATCCCCTTCGAGGCCGAACGGAAGCCGTTCAGGACACCGGGTTCGTCTATCCGGAAACGGACGAGAACGCTTCCCGGTTCCAGGATTGGTGGGACTACGTGAAGAAGGACCAGATGCTGTTCTTCTGGCTTCTCAATACGGTAACGATGCTGCTGTTCATTTTCGGGTCTCTCGCTGTCCTTCACCCGCGCGGCATCGTTCCATCGGCAGGTACGCTGATCTGGGACGAGGCCCAGATTCTGGGCGAGGTGTGGGGCACCACCGGCCGAACGCTGTTCCTGCTGGTGGGGCTGGCGACACTGTTCAGCACGCAGTTGACGCTGGTAGACGGGGTGTCTCGCTCGATAGCCGACATCGTCCACACGAACTTCAAGGGTGCTCGAAAGCGGGATTTGAGCTGGTGGTACCTGGTAGTGGCGTTGTCGTGGATCGTGGCCGGCTGCCTGATTACGTGGGTGATGGAGAACGCCGGCGTTTCAGAATTGGGTTTCCTCTTCAACGCAGCCTATATGGGTGGTTTTGCAATGGCCATCTATGTGCCGCTGATACTTTACATCAATAAGAAGCACCTGCCGATGTCGGCCCGCCCGAGGCGGCTCTGTACGGTGATGATGATTATCGCGAGCGTGGTGTACGTGGCGTTTGCAGTAGCGTGTATCGGGTGGGAGCTAGGACTGGTGTAAGGAAGGGCAGAGGGCAGAGAAAAGCAGATGACGGAATTCAGATGACCAGCACCTATGGAAGGGGATATGGGCAAGACGCGCTTTTACTCACCTTACGATACGGTCCATGCGTGGATCGAGAAGCAGAAGCCGGAGTTGAGTTTCTCTGGATCTTCTCAGGACGAGTGGCGGGTGTGGAGGCGGGCGTTCCGGGCGCGGCTTGTGCGGCTGCTGGGTGCGATGCCCAAGGGCGGGTTGACGCGGCCCGAGACGTTGAGCCGGGAGGAGGTCGGCGGGGTCGTCCGGGAGAAGGTGGTGTTCGACACGGAGGCGACGGCCAGCGTACCCGCCTGGGTTCTCTCGCCGATGGGGTTGGCGAAGGGGGAACGACGGCCCGCGATCCTGGCCGCCCACGGTCATGGGATTGGGAAGAACCCACTCGTGGGGCTGGACGCCGAGGAAAAACCCCATACCGACTACCAGAAGCAGTTGGCAGTGCAACTGGCTCAGCGTGGCTACGTGGTAGTAGCGCCGGACTGGCGAGGCTTCGGTGAGCGGATGAGTCCCGACGAGTGGGTGCGGCCTTCACGCGACAAGTGCAACGTGAATTACATGGCAGAAGGCTATCGCGGCTACGAGTTCCTGGCCCTTCAGATCTGGGACGGGATGCGGACGATCGACTACATGCAGAGCCGTCCGGATGTAGACGCTCGACGCATCGGCTGCGTGGGCGTGTCGTTCGGGGGGACGATGACGACCTACCTTGCGGCGTTGGATCGTCGGATCTCGTGTGCGTGCGTCAGCGGCTTCCTCAGCTCCATTCGAGAAGGAGCGATGCCGGCCCGCGCCAATTTCTGCGGCGCCCAGTTCATGCCGGGGCTGCTGACGATTGGGGATATCGCCGACGTCGTGGGTCTGATTGCACCCAAGCCACTCTGCATCGAGATGGGCATCCGGGACAGGACGTTTGTTATCGAGGACGCCCGCAAAGCCTACCGGCACCTCAGCCGCATCTACACAGCGGCGGACGCGACGGATAGACTGGTCAAGGACGAGTTCGACGGAGAGCATGAGTTCAGCGGCGCGACATGCTTGGATTGGTTCGACAGATGGCTGAGAGAGGTGTGAAAAGTCAAAAGTGAAAAGGAAACGGGTTCTCGACTCTTCGCCTGATACGATCCGCGGGTAGCGAAGGCCTCGGTTCTTTTCACTTTTCGCCCTTCACTTCTGTACTGCCTTTCAGATTCCCAGTCGTTCATACTGTTCCACCGGCGCATCGCAAGCTTTCATCTCGCGTTTCAGTAGGTCGAGCATCCGCTGCTCGATGTCGGGATCGGAGATGGAGTTCTCCTGGTGGGGATCGGTTTCCAGGTCGAAGAGTTGGGTGCCGAACCTTCGGATGGGCGCGTCCTTGCCGGCTGCGTGGGCGGGGATGCACATTGTTTTGCAGCCCTTGGTGAAGGGGAAGGGGTTGGCCAGCTGGATGTTATCGCCGGCCAGTTCATCGACGCTGAAGAGACGCCGCATGTGGGTGGGCATGAGGGTGTAGTTGTTGATGGGGCGGTTGTCGGGTGACGCAGGCTCACGCATGTAGACGTAACGGCCGTCGGTGACGTTGCCCTGGTGGCCGTGCATGCCGAAGATGGCGGCGTCGCGCACCGGCGTATCGCTGGCGACGGTGTCTCTCAAAGCGCTCCCCGTCATGTCAGACGTGGGATCCATGCCGAAGTAGTCCAGAAGCGTCGGGCCCAGGTCGATGGCCGGCTGAACCAGGGAGTTCCGGCGCTCCCCTGCGACGGCGCACCGGGGGTCCCAGACAAAGAAGGGCGTGTGCGCCACCTCCTCGTAGAAGGGCATCCACATCTTCGCCCAGCAGTCGTGCTCCCCCAGCAGGAATCCGTGGTCCGTCCAGACAATGAGCATCGTGTCGTCCCACATATCGTATTCATCCATCCGGTCGAGGACGTCGCCCAGCTTCGCGTCGCACATGCCGATGAGGGAGGCGTATTCGTATCGCATGTGGTCGACCAGGTCGTCGGGCTCCTCCACCGCACGGTAAGAGGGCCAATCCCAATGCAGGCCCTGGTACTCCGAGTAGTGTTCGGGATACCGGTCCTTGTACTTTCGTTGGGAGAAGAAGGGCTCGTGCGGATCGAAGGTTTCGATCTGCAGGAACCAGTTGTCTTCGGCGTGATTTCGACGAATGAAGTCGATGCCGTTGTCGAATGTCTTCGACTGCGGCTGGTCCTCTTCCCGTTTCATGAACTGACGGTTGACGTAGTCCTGCCGGGAGGTGGCGTTGTTTCCGTAGGCATTGGTGATCTCGGGGTCGTCGATCTGGCCGACGAACGGGTCGCCTTCCTGGCCGCGATGGAACTGCCAGGTGCTGTACTGCGTGTGGTAGGTGGCTCCTCCGTCTTCCCAGTAGTGCTGGTGGTCGCTGATCAGGTGGCTGCTGACACCATTCTGGCGCAGCATACGCGGCACCGAGTCGTCGAACGGCTCGAGCGGCCCCCAGGAACGGTGAAGGAAGTTGGGCCGACCGGTGTGGAAGTCGCGGCGGGCCGGCATGCAGGGCATCGAGCAGACGTAGGAGGTATCGAAGGTGGCGGTGCGTGCGGCGAGCCGCTCGAAGTTGGGCGCCTTGACCCAGTCGCATCCGTAGGGAGGAAGGAGGTGGCGGTTGAGGGAGTCGAACATGACGACGATGGCTTTCATTGGGGCTCCAGAAGAAAGGCGATTGGACCGCTAAGAGGCAAAGGGCGCGAAGGAAAGCGGTAAGGAAACGGCGCCAGGGGTTGCGACAGCCCCGGAGCACAGAGAAACGACCGGTAGCAATCTGTGCAATTATGTGGAGTGTTGGTAGTCCTTTTCGAAAGGGAGATGATCAGGTGAACGACGCCTCGTGGCGAGATGGTGTAAGAAGTGTTCATCCGGACGAATTGGAGAGTTTGCGTGCGCTGACGGACGAGGTATTTCGGCCGGGAATGCCGGAACTCTATCCACACCTGTTCAACGTGGACAATACGCGCAACCTGGTGGTGGTTGTCGAGGATGGTGAGGTCGTGTCTCATATTGGGACGATCCGTCGTGACGCGTCGATTATGGGGTGCAGGGTCCGGGCAGCGTCGCTGGGCGGCGTGGGCACGCGTAAGAGCCACCGAGGAAAGGGGCACGCAACGGCGTTGTTCGACGAGACGATGCGACGGTGCCGTGCGGAAGGTGTCGATTTTATACACGTATCGGGCTACCGGAAGATATATCACCGCTACGGCTGTCGATACGTTGGCTCTGATGTGGAGTACCAGGTCACGAGCGAGCAGGCGGAGAGCTTTGGTGACGGCGACATCGAGCTGGCGGCGGTGACCGTAGACGACGCTGCAGATCTGGCGGCCATTTACCGTCGTGAACCCGTGCGATGGATGCGGGTGCCCGGAGACTTCGGCCACGCCATCAGCGGATTCGTGAT
>Ga0114996_10009842_pt1 | contig 10415 bp, 6 predicted proteins | sample ArcticOcean_MG_C_4_FD_87039 | JGI IMG/M metagenome (GOLD analysis project Ga0114996, IMG submission 87039) | Marine microbial communities from western Arctic Ocean - ArcticOcean_MG_CB4_134 | ecosystem: Environmental > Aquatic > Marine > Oceanic | place: Arctic Ocean: Canada Basin | collected...
ATCTACATTATCTTTTGGTGCTGGAAAATCTGATATGTATTTAGTTAAAACAGATGCGTCAGGTAATGAAATATGGAGTCAAACTTTTGGAGGAAGTAGTAGTGATTATGCTCTTTCTGCTCAAGAAACCTCTGATGGGGGATATATTCTAGCAGGATCTACAGAATCTTTTGGTGCTGGCAGTCTTGATATGTATTTAGTTAAAACAGATGCGTCAGGCAATGAAATATGGGGTCAAACTTTTGGAGGAAGTGGTAGTGATTATGCTTATTCTGTACAGGAAACCTCTGATGGCGGATATATTCTAGTAGGATATACATCTTCTTTTGGTGCTGGAACCTATGATATGTATTTAGTTAAAACAGATGCGTCAGGCAATCAAGAATGGAGTCAAACTTTTGGAGGAAGTGGTAGTGATTCTGCTTATTCTGTACAGGAAACCTCTGATGGCGGATATATTCTAACAGGATATACAGAATCTTTTGGTGCTGGAAAATCTGATATGTATTTAGTTAAAACAGATTCCGAAGGAAATCCTATTTTCTAATTAACCTACAATATTTTTCTAATTTTATCCTCGATTATCCAACGATTTTCTAATCCGTAGGTCACAGGTTCAAATCCTGTCCTACTCAATCCTTAAAAAATTATTTTAGATTGTGTGAGTCTTTTATATGTGTAACCTACCCCCCTCGATATCTTGTTTAGGTTGAGATAATTAGGTTGAAAAAGTTTTTGTCTGATGACTGGATGAAAGAAAACGACCTTATTTAATTAGTGAATCGGACTACCAAGTTCAAAAAAATCATAGAATTGCTCTGAACTACTTAAATCATGATACAATAATGAGGTAAAAGAAATATGCTCAGCGCCTTCAATTTTAAAATGCTGTAGAATGCTACCATCATTACAGTTAGAGTATGAAAATATTGTTGTTGGCTTTTGTCCATCTCCATTAAAATCATCAACTACTACTTCATCATAACCCTGGCAATTTTTCATAGACGAAATTTCATTTATACTATTTTGACCTCCAAAATGCTCACTATTTTCATAGTAAGAAACATGATCATTGGTTCCATGATAGTGTTGAGCTTTGATAGGTTGACTAAAAATCCAATCGTTATACTTATTCATCCATCCTGCAAAAATCTGAATACCGTCAATTAAAGTATTTTCATTCGCTGCAGTATAAGCAAAATGAGCTCCTGAAGAAAATCCAGTTAGATATATTCTTTTATGTGTTATTTGATGATTATCGTGAAGATAATTAATTAAAGCCTTTATAAATCCAGAATCATCGTATTCATTATTGTATCCTGGAAAATGAGCATTCCAACCAGTCATAGTTCCTTCTTCGTCAGTTTCCCCTCCAACAACTCCAGATAAACCGCTAGGTATTACATAGTAAAAATTTAAATCTTTTGCATTCTTGACATAAGATGAATAATTGCTGTAAACAGAGAATGCAGATTGAGTATTTCCATGTAAGTGAATGACGACGGGATAGCTATTCTTATTATAAGGGTTTAAACTTTTTGGAATAATCAAAATAAACTCTCTATCAACTCCTTGATAATTAACGGTAAATTTTATTTCCTTATTTGGGTCACCATATGTTCCCAATTCCAACGTACTTTCAATTGACATACTATAATCTTTGTAGGAATTTTCAAATACATCTACAGAAATAGGAATACTTTTTGAAGAATTTTCATCAGAAGCATTTACCGTAAAATAGTCCACACCTTGATAATTGTTATTGGGATTATAAGTTGCTTGAGAACCATTAATGATAATTTGTCCATTTGAAGGGTTTGATTCAATTGAAAATAAAATTGAAGCTCCTGAAGAGCTTGACGCAATAAGGTCAAATGTTTTTGAGTTGTAAGTCTCTAATGAATGAGGTTGAGTAATTATAGTGGATTCTGTTTCAGTTGGACTTGATCCTCCACCACCTCCGCATGTCCATAAGAATAAAATGCTCAAGAATAAGATGGTTTTTCTCATACTACATCAACTTACAAAAATTATTTTAGATTGTGCGTGCCTTTTATATATGTTACCTACCCCGCCTCTTCTTTAACCATTTTAATGTTTATTTTTTTGGCCAAGTAGAGTCAGATTTTGTTTTTCCAGCACAAGTACTATTAGTTGCAAATTGGCCTGTTGCTGTTGATCTACATCTCCAGGTTAAAATTCCATACTGATTATAAAATTGATCCCATTCATGTGTTTCAACAGAACCAACATCGTCTGCTTGAGCAGCTGCTGCTATTAGAACGACGGCTCCAGCAACTATTGTCCATGCTCCTGGAAACTCAACAAGAATTTCTTGTGTAGATGGATTATGTTGGCCAAAAATATCGGAATTCATAAACTTTTTATTAGAAGGTACTGAATAATGAACTCCAAATGGTGAGGTCCAAGCATTGCCTGATCTAGAACCGATGGTATAACCAACTTTTATATTAAAAGAAACATAGTTACTTCCACCAAAATCGTCCATATAATACCAATAATTTCCAGATGGTTCTGAACCTATATTATAATCAACGCCAAATTCAACAGATATACCTTGTTCTGTCATATAACCCATACCAAGCCCTAATACATTGGTATTGTGATAAATTGATTTCCAACCACCATCGTAATCATCAACCAGATTAATATTGATATGTTCTTGGTTAACTTTGTAGATAGAATTGATATATAAATTTGGATTATTAAAAACATCAAACCATCTATAACCTAAACCTAAAGTCCATCCAGTTATTTCATTCTCATTGCCCACTTTAACATCAAGAAGATATTGGTCGGACCACTCTTGTTGAACATAAGGAGACAATGTCGAAGTAAGATTATCGTTTCCCATAGTTGTAAAACGATAGCCAAAAAGACTATATAAGTCTTGACTATATAAGATATTTAATGAAAATAAGGATACTAATAAAAATTTCTTCATTAAATAAAATTTATGAACTATCAATGATAAAGTACAAAATTATCTATAAAAGTTTTATGCGTTCCTTTTTTTGCAATACCTATTGACCATATATTTTGTTCATCACCATAAGATGTATTCATTGTATATACTTCTTCCTCATTGACAAAAATTCTATAATAATCATACCCATGGTCATCGTCAGCATGATCATAATGTATCTTTATATCCATCTCATATGCCGTAGAAAAGGTAGAAGAAGAAGTCCACCATCGATTCCATGAATCGCTTGAAGGGTTATATTGAGCATAAATCAGATTATTATTTTCGAAATCTACCATAACAAATTGATGAACATCATTAGATTGTAAGATTACTCCTGCATAACCATCGTTATTTGTTATATCATGATCCAATTTAAAACTAACATATAAATCTCCTAATTCATTTTTCTGGAGCGATTCAGTCCACCAATATATTGTATTATCATTTTCGCTTTGTGGTGCAATAACAAGTTTTCCATTTTCAATATAGAGGTTGTTGGTGGAATTTTCCTCTACAAAAGGTGAAAAATCTGAAGTAAAATCATTATAAATATCTGCTTTAGAAGGACTTTCAATCATATCATCATCCCACAAAGGATTAAAATCTACAGCTTGAAACAAAATATGGTTTAATTCATTTAGATTAATCGTTTGAGCAGAGGTAGTGATGATACCATACATAAAATCATCATCACTATATAGACGGAACCCAACTTTATAGTCCCCGATAGGAACTGGTATAGTATGAATAGGGAGATAAACCGATGAACCATCATCTGTAAAAAGTAAATTACCACCTATACTTTCAACGACTTCTGTCCCTTGTTTAATAACAATTTCATATCTATTTATATCAAATATCTTAAAATTGTGAGTTATACTTGCTTCAACTCTAAAACCTCCTAATTCAGATTCAGAATCGCTAACGCCACCACCAGCACAAGCAATGATAAAAAATAACAATACTATGATTAGGTATCGCATTCAATAAATTTAGTCAAAAAGATAGAAAGATTGGGATGCTAATTTGTATACCCAATTGTATACCCAACTTTTATTACTGTGATTCTTCGTTATCTGCGTTGCTTTCTTCATCAGCTACGTTGTTTTCTTCTATCACTTCAACAGTTTTTAAAATTGCAGCTTTAACTACATCTTCTTTGACTTCTTCTTTGACTTTTTCTTTGACTTCTTCTTTGATGACTTTTTTAACTATTTTTTTTTCCAGCATCAGATTTTAAAACCTTTTTCACTAATGGCATCAAATTAGGTATAGGAGAATTTTCTGCTAAAACTGCACATGAAGAAATAAAGATTGTTAAAAAACAAATGGACATTATTTTTTTCATATTTTTATCCTTTTAATTATAACATAGTAAAATTAATGAGAGCATTAAGAACCTTTTTCTCATACTAATCCAATTTAATCATTTTTTTTGTGGTATTTAGGCCATTAAAATTTATACTGGATGGAGCATGCATTTGATAGAAATAAATACCTGCACTTACTCGATCTCCGTCATCATTTTTACCATCCCACATTACTGTTTTAAATCCAGCATTCTGGTCTTCATTTGCTAATATTCTAATCAATCTACCTCTTACATCAAAAATACGTATCATGACTTTTTGTGTTTCTGGCATATCATATGTAATGATTGTTGAATCGCTAAATGGATTTGGATAATTTTGATTCAAAATATACTCATCGGGTACTAAAGCAGATCCATTAATAAACAATTCCATTGGATTCCCAAAATTACTTTCTTTAAAGAACTCTCCATCGGTAGCTACAATTACCCAAGATCCACTGGCAACATTTACTGTATCTGTATATGAGACAAGATCTTTAATTGACCACGATAATGTTAAATCTGTCATCCAATTTTCCATGGTTAAAAATTCTAAGGCATCATACCCAATCATACGATATTGGATTTGATCTCCGTCAATATCAAACGATTCTTCCCAATTAAATTGTAACGAGTCTTGTTCATTTTGTGGAGTAGCAATCAGATTATTTGTGGTAATAATCCATTCCTCTCCATCAGAACTATTCACTACATAATCTTCTGAAGCCGTGAAATCACTTGATGCATCATTCACAGCACTTAATGTGATAGACGCTGTAGAAGTATTACTGGCTAATGTTCCATCGTTCGTACTGTAGGTAAAAGAATCGTTTCCATTATAATTTTCATTGGGAATATAAGTTACGGTTGAACCACCTAAGCTAGTTGATCCATTTGATACATCTGTTACAATACTATGCGTTAAATTATCTCCATCAACATCATTAACATCTAAAGGAATCGTTGTCTCTTGATCTTCATAGCTTGCTATACTCATATCATTTGTTGTTGGAGCATCATTGATTGGATTCACCGTAATTGCTGCAGTAGCAATATTAATCTTTCCAAAACGATCATCAGCTGCTTCATACGTAAATGTATCTACCCCAAACCAATCAGCATTTGGTGTATACGTTACTGTAGATCCACTAATAGCACCTAATGTTCCATGAGATGGACTTTGCTTAATAGTGAAGGAGTAAGCATCTCCATCATATTCTTCCGCAGATAAATTAATATCAACAGCAGTATCTTCATCTGTAGTGGCAGTAACGTCAAAAGTGGTCGGATCATCATCTACTGTATTCACCTGTATGAGAATTGTTCCAATATTACTTTGATAGTTTGCATTGCTTGCCGAATACTTTACAGAATCTTGTCCTACAAAATTTTCATTAGGCGTATATGATAAAGATGCTCCAGACAAACTAGCGATAGCATTAACAGGTACTTGTTCAATCTGGTATGTTAGCTGTGCGCCTTGCGGATCGCTACCAGTTAACGTAATTGTTGTGGCCGTATCTTCATTTACGGTATAAGACTTATCTTGAACGACTGGATTAGGAGATAATACATTAATTACCAATGAATCTGATAACGTTGATAGTGTAGAGTATCCATTAACAAAATCTTTAAATTTCATGTCTAACTTTACCTTGTATTCGCCAGGTGTAGCGAACACGTATGTTGGAGTAAATGACTTGGAGTCCGTTGTGCCATCGTTGTTAAAGTCCCACGACATAGCTTCCAATGGAGAAGAATTTGAGCCATCAAATGAAACACTTAATGGAGCATATCCACTCGTCACCGATGATTGCAAGCTTACTGAAGCGCTACTTGTAACATTAAAGACGCTAAAGCGATCATCATAATCTGTTTGTAGTTGGGTATTTGTCACTTTCAACGAATCAATGGCAGTCAATGGAGAGGATCCGAAATCATGTATTATAGCAAATACTACTTCTTGCGAATCGCTTGGAGCCATCGCAAACGGTCCTACATTCATTGTAAATCTTCTATCAGCTGATGATGCATAGTTTCCATCAATAGGGTTAGCATTGCTATGCCCTGCAGCGCTGGTAGGATCTCCATAAAAAACAAATTTTTGATCATATAGTTCTCCTCCGATACCAAGCGGATACGTAGTTCCATCATTTTTTAGTCCTTTCATCCTATTACGTGCCTCTATTGCACTACTAGGGTCACTGTATGTCGCATCTCCATTAATCATGAATGAAAAGCTAGATAATGATAGATTTTTCTTGGTTGGATGAATCTCTCCAAACATTTGTGCTCCAGAACCACATGATTCATTAACGATGGCATTGAGAGACTGATCTGTAACGGTAGGAGCTTGATTAACTCTTTCTGAAGAGTTGGATCTTCCTGTAGAGGTAGTAATTGAAAAGAAGTCATTACTATAATCCTGTTCTTCTCCTGATCCTGCATCATAAATTCTTATTTGATAATCTGTGCCAGTGGCTAAAGTATCTGAATTAGTCCAGCTCCAAGAATTAATTCCCTTTCCTACGCTTCCAGTCAATTCAGATATTTGTGTTGTTCCTTTATATAGCTGAATTCCTGTGTCTACTATAAAATCACCATCCCATGTAATATTATGCGTTGATCCTTGCTCCCAATTTTCTCCACCGTTTGGCGAAGTAAGAGTAACTGGTGCTATAGTGAAATATTTATCACTAAGGTCTGTCCAACCTGGTTCGCCACCTGTCATATTTCTTAATCTTATTTGATAATCTGTTCCATGTGTTATAGTTGTGGGAATAGTCCATGTCCAAGAACTTGTCATTGAATTAGGAGTGGAGCTATTATTTCCTACTAAAATATCAATATTTGAACCTCCTCTAAATAATTCAAGTTGAGTGCCCTTAAAAGTCACATCACTCAGACTTCCCCTCCTCCATAAAATATTATATGATCTTCCTGGAACAAGACGTTCTCCCCCGTTTGGATATACCATAGCTGGGCGCTCAGCGCCAGTAGCATCAGTAACAGAAATACTTACAGTACCTATGTTACTTGTAAGTGCTTCATCACTGGCTGTGTATGTAAACGAATCCATTCCGATATAATAAGTGTTAGGAGTGTATCTCCACGTTGTTTGTGTTTCTGTTCCATTAGTTACCTGTGATCCAGATATATATTGAATAGTACCATACTGCGGAGCAACTTGAATACTTATGCTCGATGGATCACCATCCATATCTGTTGCAGTTAATATAATATCAACAAAACCATCCGATGAACATTCCATCATTGGTCCTTGCAAGAGATCGATTCCTAATACAACTGATTGCTCAGGTTGGTTATAATAAGCTGTTTGCTTACTATCTGCACCATCATTGTATGTATAAGCCATACTTCTTGATACATCAACGCCTACAAGGTCATCGCCAGCATCTCCTAAATCAGTATCAGCCCAAATACCTGCGTATACTTCTTTGAGTGTATCATCGCCTTTATTCACTAATAACACTCTATAAAAAATAACATTATCATACTTGGGTGCTTTTGTCGGTCTATTAAATGAATAAACTGTCGTTTGAAATTCAAGGTCAGTTGGCTGTGTTCCCGTATTGAGCTTATATGCTGCATCGCCATCAGCGCTCACATACCATGACACTGTATCTCCATAAAATTTTGGATGATCAACTCCGTTTGGTAATGGATTATATATACCATTACCATCTACATCTACCCAAGGCGCTCCTTGATCAGTCGGCCAATTTTGGAAATCAGTATATAATTCAGGCTGTGTTAACATATTGATATTAACTGTATAAATACGATATTTTAAATCGGTAGGATCACTCCCCCATTCGCCTGCATGCATATCATCAGTATAATCACCGATTACAGCTACAAGAGAATCTGATAAAGATGAATTAATTCCTGATACCCATAAATGACCCTGAAACATACTGCCCACACCTGCATCTGAATAAGCTGTGGTTTTTCCTAATGTTAGCCCGCTATCGCCTCTAACATGATAGTCAACAAAAGCTCCGCGATTGTTCATCGATATTGAAACGTTATTTCCTTTGATAGTTGCTGTGGTATCTCTAGATGCGATTATAGTATTTCCATTGCTCTTTTTAGACTTAGGAACATCGGCATATAACAAAGAGTTCATGAATCCAAAAGATATAATGCCTACTATGAGATAGGTATACATTTTATTGTTGAGGAGTGAATTCATACGGTGGTATCTCCTTTCTATTCTTGGTCATCATATTAAATGACTCTTCTTTTGAATCGCTTGCTGTATCAAAATATGTATTAAAAATAATAGCACTCCCAGTAGAATAGCCACTTCCATACGCTGCATGTCCTGCTGCAGTAGGTAATTGTGCGTCGGTTTGATGCATTGAGAATAAAGTAGCTGTCATAAATGGATATTTAATTTCTGTTCCAGCTGCGTCTCCTCCAATCTGACTACCCCATCCAACACCTCCACTCGTACTAAGATCATTATCATCAATGTATTGTGCGTCATTATCTGGATTATATGTATTTGATGTATTCTGTGGCCAGTATAAGTAAATAGGTTCATAGGAAGGTTTACCAAAACGTGGGCCAGTCCAATCGCCACTTATATTCCAAGTACCAGAACCATCCAAGTCATAATATCCAACATAGAGTCTTATACGTTCATTGGTAAAATTATTGATTGCATACCCAGAAAATGGAACTGTACCATTTACCTTCTCTTCACCTATATACTCCCATGCTAAACTTGTTTCAGAGAAATTAATTTCAATATCAAACATAGAAGTTCCTGTCCAATAATTAAATCGGTCAAAGTCGCGGGTAAAGGGATCAGCATTGATTACACTGGCTCGATTTTCAATTATATATCCTGTTTTACCTAAGCTTCCACTACTAGTGGTAATCCCACTACTATTAAAATATGACACATATTCATCTCGTAATCCTTGAGCTCCTGCTAACGTATTCGCATCAGTAAGAGTGTCATACCAATCTGGAGCATACTCACTAATGCCTATTAGTTTTTGTGGTCCACCAAGATAGTTAATGGTAAGTGTCGCTTCAGGACCTATATTACCTTTACTGTCTGTACCATAAATAGTAGCAATATTTACTATAGTACTATTATGGCCAACAGCAGTATTGGTATATACTAAATTATTCTGCAAGACGGTAAAAGTACCTTCTCCAACTCCATTCGAGAGCGACCACGTAACAGTGTCTCCATCTACGTCTTCATCAGGAAGTTCATATGTAAGAGGACTGGTACTATATTCAATCTCACCATATTTATAGGTATAAGATACACTTGTGAATGTTGGAACATCTTCTGTTGAATTCACAGTAATCTGAACAGTAGATGTATTGCTGTCAATGGTACCATCATTCACTGTATAACTAAATGAGTCAGTACCATTATAATTAGAAGTTGGGGTATAAGTTATCGTTGACACTGAAAGAGAGACCGTTCCATGTGATGGATTTGAATTACTAAACGTTAAAGAAGATCCTTCAATATCACTGCCTACTAAACTTATCGATGTAGCAGTATCTTCATCGGTAGCATGAGAGATATTGCTTGTGACTGGTGCATCATTAATTGGTGCAACTGTTATTGTAATATTAGCCACACTACTACTGCTTGTTCCGTCATTTGCTTTGTATGTAAAAATTTCTGTACCACTCCAATTAGTAATTGGAGAATAGGTAATGACGCTAGGTGTAATAAATGCAACGGTACCATTGGTAGGACCTGCAACAATACTATACGTTAAAGTATCTTCATCAGGATCAGTTCCATCAAGAGTGATTCCAGCAATAGTCACATCTTCATTGGTTGATGAAGTGACTGCGCTGGCTACTGGAACATCATTGACGCTATTTACCGTTAAAGTGATCGTTCCTATATTACTATCTAGCGATCCATCGTTTGCTTTGTAAGTAAAAGTATCTGTTCCATTAAAATTATTATTTGGAGTATAGCTGGCAATAGCCCCATTAATCACAAGTGTTCCATTGGCAGGATTATTAATAGCTATAAATGTCAAATTGTCATTATCAACTTCAGTG